>Ga0181520_10011338_pt1 | contig 11726 bp, 14 predicted proteins | sample PEATcosm2014_Bin_29_FD_132451 | JGI IMG/M metagenome (GOLD analysis project Ga0181520, IMG submission 132451) | Peatland microbial communities from MTU Mesocosm Facility, Houghton, MI, USA - PEATcosm2014_Bin02_30_metaG | ecosystem: Environmental > Terrestrial > Soil > Wetlands > Peat | place...
GAGCCCTATCCTCCGCTGAAGCAACCGGTGAGGCTAAACAATAATTTCCCACTAGCAATAGGCACACAGCATTATTCTCCTTTTGATCGCACAGACGTGTCTCCTTTTGATCGCACCACGACATTTGGAAATTTTATTTGACGGCTTTCAATTCGTCCGCTTTTTGCGCGTGGTAGGCGGCGCGTCCCAGACTGCCAGCGGATTTGAAATCGGCCGCCAATTGTTGCTGGATGCCGAATTCGACCGATTCCCGTTGCAGCGACTGTTTTGACCAGACAAAACTCAGTGCGGCCAGCCCGGCCACCAAGGCCACAATTCCCTCCGGTTTTTTCAAGGTCAGGTCCATGGTTCCACGGGCCAGGCCAAAACCGCAAAGACCAATGAATAAAATGAGGCCGCCCGCCACCATGACAATGGCATGTCGCAGCAGCCATGCCGAGGCGGTGGTGAGCCAGCCGGCGTGCCCAGCCCCAGGCGGAATGCACGAGACCGGCAGGATGGGTTGCAGGTCTTTATTGCGAAACACCTCCAAGGCGACCTCCGGTTTCGGCCCGATGGTTGGCCGCTCAAGCAGGTCTTTTTCATTGCCGGTGGCCATAAAAGTGGCCGTGCGTTCTTCCGCAACCACGTTCATGATGCGGGTGGGAAGCAGGAGATTATCCACGACGATATCCGACATTTGCTGGAGGCCCCAGAAGATGACACCTGCAAAAACCAGCGGCAACAGCAGCCCGTTCCATTTTGGGAAACGGTTGTGCCATTGTTCGCCCAGCAGGACGGTGGCGAACAGACTGGCCATGAGCAGAACACTGAAAACTTCCGTGTAGCGGCTGGCCGGAATGCCTTCGCCGTAATTCGCCCGTCCGAAGGCCAGGACGGTGGACTGAATCACGCTCCATAGCGCCAACGTCAGTAAAAATTCAGCCGCCCGCGGAGCCTGGAAATTTGGCCGCAGATAATAAACCAGCAACACCACCAGCGGCAGCGCAATAACCCCGGCCATTCCCGGCCAGCGGTAAAATGGCCAGCCCAGATGGCGAATAATGGCGGCGACGAATTCCGCAAATGAATGCGCCTGCAAGGGGTGATAACCTTGCGCGTGGACGCCCATCGCCAGGCCCAGGCCGGCCAGCAGCAGACATGCGCCCAGCGAGATTAAATTTTGCCGGTCCAGGCGGCGGTTTTTGATGGCCCGCAAAATCATCAGCCCGGCCACGGCAACTGGCGGGAATGGACCCAGAGCCATGGTCAACAGACTGAGCAACGCCGCCGCCAGCCCGAGCCACCACAGCCAACTGCCGGGCCGGAAAAACCCCAGTCCAACGATGGCCGCCAGTCCAAAAACGTTGATGAAATACCACAGTGAGTTGATGCCCCAAATCGCGTTTTCTCCCGCAAAGGGCAGCGTGAAAAACGGCAGCAGCAGACCACAAACCAGCCAGCCATTTTTGCGTCCTAAAAAATGCCACAGACAAAATGCCAGCCCGGCGGCATAAACCGCGTGAATGAAGGCATTGACGGTCATCTGCAATAACGGATCCCAGCGGCCATTCAACGTGATCAGTGCCATGTCCAGGAAATGAGTCGGGATAATTCGATGATCGCTGTCCGGCGCGATCACGTCCGCCAAGGTCAGGTGGCCTTCCTTCCACGGCTTGAAAAGGGTCAATGCCTCATCCCATTGGTCCCAAAATGGCAGGGCTGAACCGTAGAGCGAAACCAGCCAGCACTGCGCCCCGATCACCGTCAAAACAAATGCCAGCAACCAGAGGCCAAAATGTTTGGATGCGTCGTTTGCGGCGGTCATAAATCCGATCAACCTCGAATTATTATGTTAATTGGTGCAAATCAAGGGCTGCACCAGGCCGCGGGTTTAATGTTTAGCCGCCGTTTTTTTACGCGCCTTGGCCGGCTTGACCGCCCGCGCGTCGCCCCACAGGCTTTCGAGGTCGTAATGTTTGCGCGTCTCCGTATGCATGATGTGAACGATGACGTCGAAAAAGTCCAGCACCACCCAGTTGCCGCCGGCCGAGCCCTCGGAACGCGACGGGCGCAAATCATATTCGTCGCGCAGCCGGCTGGAGATTTCCTCCACGATGGCACGCAGGTGCGGCTGGCTCGTGCCGGTCGCGATGACGAAATAATCCGTCACGCTCGACAGCTTGCGCACGTCCAGCACAACGATGTTTTCCGCCTTTTTGTTGTCGGCCAGTTCACGGCACAACAGAGCCAGTTTTTTGGATTCCATAGTTACAGAAGCATTTAAGCACAAATCCGGACGAATTCACGCCAATTCACCAAATTTTTGCGGGGTGGTTGCGGCCACGTCCTGGTTCAGCCATAAACCCCTGCCTCGTGAATGGCCCCGGCAACGGCGGCGGGAACCAGGTGGTCAACCGGCAAACCCGCTTTCACCCGCGCGCGGATTTCCGAGGAGGAGACCCCGAACGGGAAACCTTTCAAGGTCCGGCCGCGAAACGGCGGTGGGAAAACCGCCGTTGCGCCGCCGGGCCTGGGCACGGCGACAAATTCCGCAAGCCCGGCCAGGGCCGCCGGCTCGCGCCACCCGTTGAGCTTCGCCACGTTGTCGGCGCCAATGAGATAAAACAGCTTCGCGCCGGGATATTGGCCGGCATATTCGCGCAGCGTGTCCACCGAGTAGGAAATGCCGCCGCGCCGGATTTCGCGGTCGTCCACCGCGCAACTGGCCTTGCCCGCGAGCGCGAGCCGGAGGAGCCGCAGACGCAGGGCGGCGGGCGCAGGCTGGTTTTCGGGCTTGAACGGCGATTGCGCCACCGGGATAAAAAACAGCCGGTCCAGCGCCAGTTCCTCCATCGCCGCCTGCGCCACGAGCAGATGGCCCAGATGCACCGGGTCAAACGAACCGCCGTAGATTCCAAGTTTCATTTTATTTTCTGGTGGCCGTGTTGGTGGGAAACGGCTGAATCAATTTAGCCGCAAACTCACGTTCGCAGCCACGCAAATCAGCAACACCGCCGCACGCCGTTGAATTTTGCTTCCGTAACCTGGGCAAAAACTTTCTGGTCGCCGGGCGGTTCCCCAGCGCAGGCGCAGGCTTGCTGCCGGGCGCGCTCGAAATGGGTTTCGCCGGACAGCTCGCGCGCCAGGCCGAGCGCGATGGCGGCCGCGCCCGCCACCGTGCGCAGGTTCGGGCCGGATTCTTTCAGCGCGTAGTCCGGCAGCCAGACCGGTTCGGTTTCATGCAGTACCGCCGGCTTGCGCCGGGACAGCAGCCGCATCCATTCGTACACGCTCAGGCAAACAATGGTTGCGACCAGGACAAGAAAGGCTCCGGCTACACAGGCATCAACCAGGTTGTTGAAATAGAGCGACCGATTTTTAGGATACTCGGCGTCTGCCGCGGCTCGTTTTTTATCGAATTCCGCCGCCTTGGCTTTGGTTCCGGTGAATGCGACAGGTTGTTCGACGAGGTTGATTTTCTCCTTCAATATCCGCGCTTGCGACAAAAACCCGATGCGCGGGTCGGGATGAAAAATTTTCTCCAAGCCCGCCGTGAACGTCACTGCCAGCAGCCAGATCAGCGGAATCAACGTGACCAGCGCCAGCCACGGTGAGCGCCGGGCAGGCGGGACGCCGGCCCGGCTTTGAAGCGCCATCTTCAAAATAATTGTCGTACACAGGCAGAGGGCGATGGCGGCGAGCATTTGGTTGGCGATGCCAAACAGCGGCCAGAGCGAGTTGATGCCACCGAGCGGATCGCGCACGCCTTGAATCAAAAAATAGCCCCAGCCGCCGACCATTAATGCGGCCGCGACGGGCGCGGCGAGATGATTTTTCGGGTCGCCGAGCGGTTTCCAGGCGCGGCCCAAAACGCCCTGCAATAAATAGCGCCCCACGCGCGTGCCGGCATCGAGCGTGGTCAAAATAAACAGGGCCTCAAACATCACCGCGAAGTGATACCAGAGGTCGAGCCAGCGGCCATTGACGGCCTTGGAAAAGATGTGCGCCATGCCTACGGCCAGCGTGGCCGCGCCGCCGGTGCGGCCAAACAAGGTTTTTTCGCCCAGACTGGCCGCGAGCGCATTCATCTGCCCGACGGTGACGGGAAAGTTCAGGGCGTTAATTTTGGCGACGGTCGCGGCGGGATCGCCCTTGAGGTTCATGCTCAGGTACACGCCCGGGTCCAGCGTGCAGGCAGCAATGAGGGCCATGATGGCAACGAAGGATTCAAAACACATCGCGCCGTAGCCGATGGGGCGGGCATAGTTTTCACGCGTAATCATTTTCGGCGTGGTGCCGCTGGCAATCAGCGAATGAAAACCCGAAATGGAGCCGCACGCGATGGTAATGAAACAGAACGGAAAAATCTTGCCGGCCACGACCAGGCCGGAGCCGTCAATGAACTGCGTCAGCGCGGGCATTTGCAACTGCGGCAGGGTGCAAAGAATCCCCAGCGCGAGCAGGAGGATGGCGCCGAGCTTCATGAACGTGCTCAAATAATCCCGCGGCGCGAGCATGAGCCAGACCGGCAGGCTGCTGGAGATGACGCCGTAACCGATGATGATCCACGCCAGCGAAATATCGCGCAGTCCGAATACCTGCGACCAATGCGGGTCTTGATAGACCAGCTTGCCGCCCCAGACCGCCAGCAGCAGCAGGGTGACGCCCAGCGCGGTCGCCTCCAGAACTTTGCCGACCCGCAGAAAGCGCATGTAGCCGCCCATGAACAGCGCAATGGGAATGGTTGCGCCCACGGTAAAGACGCCCCACGGACTTTCCGCCAGCGCGCGAACCACCACCAGCGCCAGCACCGCGAGCAGAATCACCAGAATGGCCAGAATCGCCAGCACGGCAATCGTGCCGGCGCCCGAATTCAATTCTTCCCTCACCATTTCGCCGAGCGATTTCCCGTGGCGGCGCATGGAGCAAAAGAGCACGACCAAATCCTGCACCGCCCCGCCGAGAACCACGCCGATTAGAATCCAGAGCGCGCCGGGCAGATAACCGAATTGCGCCGCCAGCACCGGGCCAACGAGCGGCCCCGGCCCGGCAATGGCCGCGAAGTGGTGGCCAAACAGGATGAATTTGTTCGTGCGGACGAAATCTTTGCCGTCGTCACGGACTTCACAGGGCGTGGCGCGGCGGTTGTCCAGGCCGAGCACGCGCAGGGCAATCCACTTCGAGTAAAAGCGGTAGCCGATGGCGTAGGTACAAACCGCCGCAATGAGGAGGCAGGCGGAATTGACCGGCTCGCCGCGCCGGAAGGCCAGCGTGGCATAAGCCCAGGCACCGCCGATCATGACGAGCACCCAAAAGAAGAACCAAAGAATTTTCTTCATCGGGTTCAACAGCCGCTTTTTTGCTGCGGGCCGGCCACGGCCTTTTGCATGACCAGCAAATCCGGCCGTGGCGCCCAGCCGTTGTGCTTCCAAAAGGCTTCACCGTCGGTGTTGTCGGCAAAGAGAAAAATGTTGCACTTGGGAATGTCCAGCCGCGCGAGACCGGCCAGGCACGCTTTGACGAGCGCCTTGCCGAGGCCGAGCTTTCGATGCGTTTTGGCCACGGCGAGATGATGCAGGTAGCCGCGCCGCCCGTCATGGCCGCATAAAACCGCGCCGACGATGTTCGTTCCGTCAAGTGCGACGCGGCTCAAGCCAGGGTTGCGCTCCAAAAAAGCAGCGATGTTTTCGCGGGTATCCGATTCGTTCAGACCGACGCCCTCGGTCTGCTGCCAGAGCCGGAGCACCACCTCATAATCGGCGATGGTCATGGGGCGGATGGGATGGCTCATTTTGGGATTACGATTTGTTGAAAATTCATTTTGGAGAAGCGCCGGATGCCGTCAATGGGAATTGCGGCAATGGCTCCTGAACTCGTGAATGGTGCTGGGTGGATGTCTAAAAAACAGGCATTGTTCGCAGTGATGTTTTATTTTTTAGTAGGATTTAGTCGGATTTGGTGGGATAAATTCCGGCCGGGCAACCCGTTTTCAAAGTTTCAATTCCATGCTGATTTATCACCCTGAGTGCCATTCTGCCATAGAATCCGGATTTGTCTTGTTAGCGGCTAACAGAATTTAAGCTGGCTGGCTCGGCCTCGAAAATCTTTGAAAATCGAGGACGAGGACGAGGACGAGGAGGAGGGGCAGCATTTCACACGGCTGGAAATGCGGGTTTTTTACGGGCTGCCAGGCGCTGGGGGGATGGGGGGGTCCTGCTGGCGGCGCGACTGGCTGGCGAGCTGCCGTTCGAGCTGGGTGATGCGGTTGTTGAGGCGCTCCAGAATTTTCCGGGTTTCGGGCGGCACGACCACGCAGTCCTCGCAATGGTGGCGCGTGGCGGCGCTTCCCTTGACGGGATAATCAAATTTTTTGCCGCAGGCGCGGCAGGTGCGCTGGCGGTGAGCGGTGAGGGTGGACATGGAGAAATTTTAATCGCGGCCATAGCCGGTCAAAGATCGCGTAGAGAAATCTCCCGGTCCGCGTACGCTGCCGCAGAAATCCTTTGCCAAATCGTGCAGCGACGGACGCTTTTTGTAGGTGGCGATGCCCTCCATCTTCGCATGTTCTTTCGGCTCAATGGCGTCGTCGGAGCGCTCCTTGGCATCGGCCTTGTCTTTGGCCGTCGGTTTGCGGGAGGGCACGGTGGCGGCAAACAACACGGGGTCAAACAGCACCTCTTTCGTCCGAGCAGTCTCTTTGGTCTTTCTCACAAAAAAAACCTAATCATTTTGCCCGCCAATCGCAAATCGTTTCACGCCCGCAATGCGGGCGCAACCTGGCACACGCACCGTTGTAGCGTCAGGCATCCCTGCCTGACGTAAAGGGCGCGCTTCCCAGCCGCCCGGAAGAAACGGCTCTTTTCCAGGAAACACGAGATGATGGCAATGGACGCCTGTTTCCGCCGGGCTGGAAGCACCGGCTCTACGGCAGCCAAGGATGGCCACCGCCACAGTGCGGGTGCCGGGCTGCGCCCCCCCTGCAATGTGCGGAGCTTCATTTGAAATCGAGCTGAATCACCGTGGCGTAAGGATCAACCAGATCGGGCCGCTGAAATGCCAGAGTGGTCACGCCGTTGGTTTCCGTGCTGTTGAAGCCAAAGCCGGTCAACCTGGCATCCAGCAATTCCGCTGTTACGAAATTTGGCCGCTGGATTCCAACGGTTGGCTTCGCCGGTCCAGCGGGCCATTTGACGACGTGCAGGAAAATGTGCTGATCCTTTTTCGTTGCATAATAAACAAAATCGTCATTGGCTGGCGCTGCCACTTCGGGCGCGGGCGAGGTGCCGTAGATCGCCGCGCCGTTGACATCCATCCAGGCGCCGATGGCATTGATCAGCGCGATGTGCTCCGCCGGAAATTCGCCGCTGGCCGTCGGGCCCACGTTGAGGACGAAGTTGCCGCCTTTGCTGGTGCAATCAATCAAATTGCGGATGATCTCCCCGGCCGGGCGATAATTTGTCGCACCGTTGACCCAGCCCCAGTTGTCATCGGCGGTATCGGTCATCACCACCTCGAAATAGCGGCTCTGGAGCGAACCTTGGAGCTGATTTTCCGGCGTCGCGTAATCGCCGTCCGTCGAAGCTGCGCCGCGCCCGCAACGGTCGTTCACGAGCACATTGGGGTTTAGCGAGCGCAGCCAGGTGTAAAGCTCCTGCGCGTGAGACGGGTCGGTGGTCCACTGATCGTTCACATACCAATAGTTGTCGAACCACACCATTGGAATGTCGCCGTATTGCGTCATGAGTTCCTTGAGTTGCGCGAACATGTAATCCCGGTAGGACGTGAAGTTTGGATTCATCACCTCGGCGGCGGACCAGTCGCCAATGGAATAGTACGGACAAAAAATAATTCCCTGCCGGCGGCATTCGTCGGCCAGCTCCTTGATCACGTCCCGCGCAAAGGGAGTGGATGCCACCACATTGAACGGGGTCGTGGCGGTGCGAAACATGCAGAAGCCGTCGTGATGTTTGGCGGTGACAATGACATATTTCTGGCCGGCGCGCTTGATCAGGCTGACCCACTGGCGCGCGTTGAAATTCGTCGGATTAAAGGCGCCGCCGACTTCGGTCTGGTAGGTTTTCCACGGAATGGCCATGTGCCGTTCGCCGAGGCCCATGATTTGTTCCGCCGGATCATATGGCCCCTGGCCGTGATAATAGCCGCCCAATTCGGAATAAAGTCCGAAATGAATAAACGCGCCAAACTTGGCGTCCCGGAACCATTTCCCGCGCGCGTCGTCCACGCAGCCGCGGCTGGCCCACAGCGAATTGGTTGAGGCGGCGTCCGGGGTGGCCGATGTCTGGGAGAAGGATACACCGGCAAAGCCGACAACCAGCGTTGCCAACCACAGCGGACGGCGAAGGAACGGATGTGTTTTCATATGGATTCCACGATTAGGCTTCTGGAATCATCAGGGAAAATTCCCATGATCAAAATGGCGCCAGAAGTGGAATCATGCTCCGACCTTTACGACGATAAACTAAAAAATCCTTGTCGGTCGTGAAAATTTGGCAGTTGTCATTTAATTCCGCCATGCGCACCAGACACGCATCGGCCAGGCTCATCGGCTGGTCGGCATATTTGCGCAGCAATTCCCAAACATCGGACCGATGAGCAGAAACGTCAAAACGGAGTTTTACCAATTCGCGCTCGAAAAGTTCCAACAGGGAATCAATGGCCACCCCATCTGATTGCAAAAGGAAAACTGTTTCCGACAAAACCGCTTCGCACGTCCACAGCGGCTCATACAGCCGGTTCCAAGTATCCAGTGACCAGCGATGATATTGGTCCGTCTCGCTCACGAAACCAACCAGCGGCCCGGAATCCAGCAGGATTTTAGTCGCGGCCATAGCCGGTCAAAGGCCTCGTGGACAAGTCCCTGGAGCCCCGCACGCTGCCGCAAAGATCTTTGGCTCGCTCATACAGGGAAGGGCGCTTTTTCTGGGTCAGATGCTCGTCAATCAAATCGCGCACCACCGCCGCCTGCGAACGGCCCAGTGCCTTGGCCCGTTCTTTCAAGAGAGCAATATGTTTCCGCTCCATTTTCAATGTGACCGTTTCCATGCCAGCAAAGTATTACCCGCGCGGCAGGAAGTCAACACCGGGACCGCGCTGATGAATTCACTGAAGAAAATCGGTTAAAGCCCAGTTCGCGGCTGGCTTCCAGCACCATGGCGACGGCCTCAGCCAAATTGGTTCGGGCTTCTGCAAGCGTCGTGCCCTGCGTATTTGCGCCCGGCAATTCCTCAACGAACGCCGCGTAGCCTTCTGGAAATTTTTTGAACACCGCTGTGAGTTTTAACTTCATGGAGTCATGCCAACCGATTTTTAGAAGCATTTAAGCTATGCCGCATTTTTCACCTCTGCCTTTTTTCCAGTTCCTGCACGGCGCTGGTGACGCCGCCGTCCATGAGCAGGCGGCGGTCATTTGAGTCCGTAGCGTTTTTTGACTTCGGCATGGGTGAGCCGCGGTTTGCCTTCGTCACGCACGCGGGCTTCGGTCAAGTCCAGATAGTCATTCAAGTCCTCCAGTTCCTCGCGCAGCGTAGCTATCTGCTCGCGCTTGCGGGAAATGTCGCGGACCACGTTTTGCGGCACAGTCTTAATCATAAATGTCCTTCCGGTTGCCAATCCTGCGGATGATGATAACATCGTTTGCCACGTCAAACAAGATGCGATAATCGCCCATGCGCAGACGATACCCGGCCTCGGCTTCGCGCAGGCGCTTGATGTTGCCGTGCAGCCCAAGCTGGAGCCGCTCGATTTTGCGAAGAATTTGCGAACGCTCGCGGGCGGGCAGGCCGTCCAAATCGTCCAGGGACGAACCGCCGTATTCGATCTGGAAACGCTGGCCATTCATTCTCTAACGCGCCTGACGGGTTTCATGATTCGACTTTATCCGGCGCGAAATGCGCTGTCCAGCCTGGCGTTTTGAAGTTTTTTTAACCACGAAACACGCGAAAAATTGTATTCACGAACGCCGCCGTCTTCCTTTCGTGTATTTGTATTTCGCGGTTCAATTTTTTACCGCTGCCGTTTTTCCAGTTCCTGCACGGCGCTGGTGACGCCGCCGTCCATGAGCAGGCGGCGGTCGCGCGAACGGGTTTCGCCGACGGCGGTGACGCGGATGGCGGCTTCGTCGGTCACGGGACATTCGTGCTCGCAGATGCCGCAGCCGATGCACAGCGCCGGGTCCATGTAAGGCCGGCGCAGGGTGATGGGATTGCCGTCGCGCTTGAGGATGGTGACTTCGCGCGAAAAAATGGCCTTGGGCGACACGGGACAAACTTCCTCGCAGACAACACACGGCGTTTCCATGGCCCACGGCAGGCAGCGGCCAGTGTCGAAGAACGCCGTGCCCAGCTTGATGGGGCCTTCCTTGTCAAACGGGCCGGTGCCGGTCTTTTCCTCGATGGAAATGCGCTGAATCGCGCCGGTGGGACAGACCTCGCCGCAGAGCGTGCAGTTCACCTCGCAGAAGCCGATCTTCATGTTGAGAATCGGCGTCCAGATGCCTTCGAGGCCGGATTCCATCAGGGCGGGCTGCAGCACGTTGGTGGGACAGGTGCGAATGCACTGGTCGCATTTGATGCAGCGGTCCAGAAAATCTTTTTCCTCCACCGAGCCGGGCGGGCGGATGACTTTTTTGTCGTAGTTGCGGTCGCTGGCGCCGGAGGTGCGGGCAAAGGCGTAGAAGCCCAGGCCGAGCAGCGTGCCGAGAAACGCGCGGCGGGCGGGCACCACGGGCGCGGTGACTTCGCGCTGGAGCGAGGGCAGGAACTTGAATGAAATCGCGTCCTCCGGACAGTCCTCGATGCAGTTGAAACAGACGAAACACTCGCTCTTGCGAAGCTGCGTCTGCGGGTCGGAGGCGCCCTCGCAATTTTTCAGGCAGAGGTCGCAGTCCACGCATTTGTTGGGATCGCGGTCAATGCGCCAGAGCGCCACGGTGGAGAGGGTGCCGAGAAACGCGCCGAGGGGACAAAGCACGCGGCAGAAAAAGCGCGGGATGAGGACGTTCATGCCCACCAGGAACAGCAAGATGAAGCCAATCGCCCAGGCGCCGACGTGATAGTATTGCCGCACGTAGATGGACGAGGGCACAAACAAATTGATCATGGGCAGAATCACCGTGCTCATGGAACGGTGGAACAGGCAGATGGGGTCGAGCCAGCCGATTTGCAGCGTGCCGCCCACGGCGGCGGCGATCATGGCGATGAGGATGACGTATTTCAGCGAATACAATTTTTTGTAGCGGTTGGCCTCGATGCGTTCACGCTCGTCCGCGCGGCGTTTGCCGAGCAGCCAGCCGGTGACGTGATGCAAAATGCCGTAGGGACAAATCCAGTTGCAGAAAATCCGGCCGAACAGGAGGGTGGGCAAAATCAGCAGCAGGCTCCACAGGAGGCCCATGTAAATGGTGTGCGTGGTGATGGCCGTGGCAAAGGCGACGAGCGGGTCCAATTCGAGAAACAGCGAGACCGGGTAGCCTTTGAGATAGCGCAGATCGGTGACAAAAACGAAGAATAGAAACAGCGCAAAGAAAAACACCTGCGCCACGCGGCGGACATTGCGGAGCTTGAGGAGGTGGTTCATGTCAGAACACGGGATAAACGCAAAGGGGCGGAACCTGGCCCACGCACCGTTGTAGCGTCAGGCATCCCTGCCTGACGTAAAGGGCGTGCTTCCCAGCCGCCCGGAAGAAACGACTCTTTTCCAAGCAACACGCGATGATGGCAATGGAC
>Ga0181520_10011339_pt1 | contig 11726 bp, 13 predicted proteins | sample PEATcosm2014_Bin_29_FD_132451 | JGI IMG/M metagenome (GOLD analysis project Ga0181520, IMG submission 132451) | Peatland microbial communities from MTU Mesocosm Facility, Houghton, MI, USA - PEATcosm2014_Bin02_30_metaG | ecosystem: Environmental > Terrestrial > Soil > Wetlands > Peat | place...
ATTGAGTCAACCGTGGTCAGCTATTATGTGGCAAGGCCGAGTCGAGATATGGTCATAGCCGCTCATCAGCAGATCACGCGGGAATGGTGGGAAGGCAGTCTCCAGCAGTTCAGTCCATATGTCTCACAGATGGTGTTGGAGGAGATCGGCGCAGGAGACAAAGAGGCGGCATCCAAGCGGCTGATGCAGGTCAGAACTTTCCCCGTATTGGAGATTCGTGCGGAGGATGAACAGGTCGCAAAGAGATACTTGCGGGAGATTCCTTTGCCTTCATTGGCGATCAGGGATGCCGTGCACATGGCTATCGCTTCGGCGAATGGCATGGATTATCTCGTTACGTGGAATTGCAAGCACATTGCGAGAGGCGAAGTACGCGCAGGTCTTCTAAGAATAAACGACGATATTGGGATCAAGACTCCGGAGATATGCACACCGGAAGAATTGATGGGAGAATCAGCACATGAACCATGATCAAATTGTGGAAGAAATCAGACAGAACGCGGATTGCTTAACAAAGAAAGCCGGCGGGACGTTGCACGGACTGGTCCGGATGTTGATAAGGGATCAGAACAAGAAGCCGTCTCATCTTGTGCGCCTCCAGTCCAAGCCGCGTTTCGCGGCAACCGGCACAAATGGACATTGATATACCGGCGGGCATCCAGTGCACCCGGAAAACATCATGTCGGAGAATAGGCAAAGTCAAAAAGAATACCGATCCGAACATACGTCTGCGGAATGGCGAAGCGACTATTCCCAGGATCGCCACAAAATTATAGACCGTCTGAATATTCGAGACATTATCAAGCCCATTCGACAGATGCAAAAAGCGAGATAACTACGTCCCAAGCTTTAGAAATGGATGTTCTTGCGTCCCTACCTACTTGCCGCATTCCTCGTTTGACCCCGCCCACGCAAAGTGCTACAAATTCCTTCAGATTTGACGGTAACTGTTCTTTGAATATTGAAGTTGTGCCTGCTGCATTCCGGCCCGCGAGACGCGCCTGGCCGTCCCCGTAGTCTGCACAAAAAACTTTTGTCATCGGGGATTTTTACATAGGCCAATCCCCCATGGGGTTGTGGGGGTGGGATGCTGACATTGTCGAATGGGGGATGGGAAGTCTGGTTGCCGCCCATGGTTTGAGCAACGCAGGGGCAGGATGGCAAGGCGCTGGTCAAGGTGCACGAGGTGGCGGAAGCATTGTTGCAAGCAAACTCTCCGGCGGCGCAACCGATAGACTCAAAATTACCGCCAGTTCGCAATATCAGGGAGCGGAATATGATGCGTCAAGAGCTCTCTCGGATGCATCGGACAAGCTGTTGATGGCTTCAGGCGTCGGCGCTGGCATTAAAGCTGCGGGAGTTAAGGCAACAGCGATTGCAATGGCGAGAATGGTAGCCGTAAACGAAGCGCAGCAAGTGGCTGGCGATGTAGCGGTAAGTGCAGGCGCTGACCCTGAAACGGTAGAGAGGATCAAGGCTGCGGCCCAATTGGCGACGATTGCTCTTTCAGGAAAGGGCAAGAATCCTGAGGGCAAAGTTGGCGCGGTCGAAGATGAACTAGAGGGCAATGGATCAAAATATTCAAATCTACCCGATCCGAAGAATGTGGGACCGGGCAAGGATTTTACCCGAGCGACAAAAAGGAAAATATATGAGCAAAACAAAGCGGAGAATGAAGGCGAGATAAGGTCTGACAAAAGCGGTGAGGCCGCTGTACCATCTCAACAGAGTGAATCCGGCGTTACTCCTCCAGAAAATGAGGCACAAATTGATCATATAACACCGAAATCGAAAGGCGGCAGCAACAGTCCATCGAATGCGCAAGTTTTGACTCGCAAAGAAAATCGTGAGAAGAGCGACGATTGACAATTATGTCTGACCAAGAAACACCGGCAAGAGATCGACGAGCGGCAATCGTATGTTCTCATATTGCTCTAGAAAATGCGCCAATTATGCGTGCCGTCAGGGATAAACCAACGATGGCGGCAGATAGCGGTTGGCAATTCCTCTGCGCGACACCTGCGAACGAAGAAGCATCCAGCGCGAAGGTTTGGTTGGTTTGCGAAGTCTTGGATCAAGATACATCACTTAAACCGTTTATCAATTTCCCTTTCGGGACAGTATTGACACGGAAGACCAAACTGGACGCTTGGATCGTGTCACAGGGCGATTGCAAATCATAGGCACTATGGGGGGGCAGCGTTAGCCCCAGCCATAGCCCTTAACGCCTTTACGCCGTATCCAGCTTGACCGCTTCGACGACGCCCTGAATATGCCAGGCCCAGCGCGGGTCGAACATCCTGCTGAATCCCTCGGTATCGGCATTGACATGGCAAATTCTATGATGGAATGTAATGTGCGGACTGTGATAACATGTTTCACATCAACGAACATTTGGAGGTAAATCATGCTGGCTACAGCGTATCATTATATTACTGAGATTCCCGGAACACGTTCCGGTCGGCCTGTTATTGACGGAACGAGGATTGCCGTTCACGACATAATGGGATTGGTGTTGAATGGGGCAAGCGTTGACGATGTCATAAGGAGCTTTCCGACGCTGAAACGTTCCCAAGTATTCGAGGCCCTTGCGTATTACGAAGACAACAAGAGTGAGATAGACTTGCTGGTTGCCGCGCAAATGGCGGGTGCGGAAGCGTGAAGTTTCTCCTGGATCATGATGTGCCCGCAGACATTGAACGAATTCTTGTTCACCGTGGTCACAGCGTGGTAACAGTCAGAGATGTGATGCCGACGACGGCAAGTGATGCTGAAGTGTTTAATGCGGCACAGACAGGCAATCAGATCCTCGTGACCTGCAACAGAGACGATTTTCTGGCATTAGCAGAGAAACAAGGCCATGCTGGGCTTATTATCTTGATTCGGCGCAGAACGCGTATCGCCGAGAGTGCTGCTTTATTGAGGTTGATAGAACGCGCTGATATGACGGGGTTAACGGGGAATATCAATTTCGCGTAAGAATACAACTGTTCTTTGAATAATTGAAGTGGTTCTTGCTTGGTTCCGGCACCAGCGACGTGTCTCGCCGCACCCGTAGCCTGCTGCAAAAAATCCTGACATCGGGGAATTTTACATAGGCCAATCCCCCATGGGGGTGTGGGGGTGGGATGCTGACATTGTCGAATGGGGGATGGGAAGTCTGGTTGCCGCCCAGACCTGACAGGGGCAGACCTGGAAAGTAGAAAGTAAGTGACAAATATTGTTGATGGAATGACAAACTCTGCGACTTTCATGTGCGATTAACTCTCCCGGCTCGTCACGGCTACGCTGACGGCTCATTCTTGTAACACTTAGCCCCTTTTTAGGGGGGCACATGATGTGTCCGCAGACATTGAATGAATTCTTGTTCACCGTGGCCACAGCGTGGTAACAGTCAGAAACGTGATGCCGACGACGGTAAGTGATGCTGAAGTGTTTCATATGCTGGAAGAAAGGGAACTCCGCGTCGGGTTTCTTCGTGCCTTACCGCTTGCCCAGCTTCATGTTGTCAGCGGCGCCGATCGTGTTTGGAAATACATTCTGAGCGGCTTGGACGATCATGTCCACTTCGTTGTCGGTTCTCGTCGGCGCGTGATGTGTGAGCACGAGTTGCTTCACTTTCGCTTCTCGAGCGATGAACGTGCATGCCTGCCATGTACTGTGGCCCCAGCCGCAATGGGCCGGATATTCCTCGGGAGTGTATTGTGCGTCGCAGATTAGAAAATCGGCATTTCCGCAGAAATCGAGAAATGCCGGCTTTATCGTATGGGCATTGTGTTCCATATCTGTCGCCACCACAACAACGGCTTCGGGAGTTTCCAGTCTATATGCGAGGCATTGCTGCGGATGGGGAATGTTAATCCAGGATATTTTCACACCGCCGCATTCAAGTTTGCCTTCCTTGACAGGCAGGTCTTCCAGCTTCATTGTCGCATCGGTTTCGCCAAGTCCGACCGGCCAATAGGGTTTGCCCATGAGTGTGTTCAGCGTCTCTTTCCAATTGTTCGCGCGGTGAGGATCTGCCATCAGGGTTATGGTCGCTTCCTTGTTATAGACCGGCTCAAAAGATGGCAGGCCGATGAGATGGTCGAGATGGAAATGGGTAAAGAAAATGGTTACCTGCGGGAGCTTATCTAGCTTGGCAATCTCCCTACCCAGGTTGGCGATGCCCGTGCCGGCGTCAATGACCAGCAGCCCGTTCCGGGATTGGAGACTGAAGCATGTGGTGTTGCCTCCATACCTGAGATATTGCGCCCCGCAGGCTGGAACCGTTCCACGTGCTCCTCTGATTGTAAAATCCCACATTTGCCCACCATGTTGATGCTGGTTCGAAACTAGACACGGGAAACAGTTTGCGTGAGAGACGAGCGGAACGGCTCTGGCAGTCTCATAAGTATGAAGTCCAGCATGACCTTTGCTTGCAGGACGGCTTCGCGCGTCGTTTCCTGGTCGGGCCAGAAATCATCGTCATACCTGGCCTCAACCGCATATGGTGTCAATAATTGCGCAGGTTTCATAATGGCTTCAAAACTATCGTCTCGGCTCTTGCACATCTCCACGAGTGCCGCAAGATTATGCATGTATGGAAAATCCATTCTGTTCAGTGTCAGATGAGCTTTGAGGCATTTCTCTGCCGCCTGCTGAGCATGAAAACAGGCGGTGTCCAAGGCGAGCCCGGCGTCAAGACACATCTGCGCGTTGGCCAGATCGCTTTTGCCCTTCAGCCATAATCCACGAGCCAGGTCCTCATGCGTCTTCATAGAGAACCTTTCCTTCCCTTGCAGCCGTTGTAACGAACGCTTGCGGGACTTCTCCCCATTCACTCAGCTCATCCGGTGTGTATACGAGGATATCCACGTCGGCAGGCATGTCGCGCAACACCCCGTAAAGCTGAGCTGCCCGTCTGTGGCGGGGCAAGTTGGAATCGGCAATAACCAGTATATCCCAATCGCTATCGGACCGCGCCATACCGCGTCCCCGACTACCGTATAAGATGATCCGATGCGGATGCGCAGTCTCCACAATGCGCCGCGTCACTTCGTCTATATCCAGCGTCTGTTTCATCGAATAGGACCTTCTATTACAAGCTGCTCCATAGATCCAGTATCAATTAAACAATACAGCTTATACATCTGGTGGTCAATCTATGCGTCGGTAATTGCATTGTTGTCCACTATCGCGGCATGATGAACGTGCAAATCCATTGATGCTATTCTTCTGTCACCGTGCATAGTTGCAGATTTCGCTTGATGCAGCGCAACGCGGTCACTAGCGTAACGACAGCATTGTAATATGAATATTCTCGCTAAAACAGGTGACTTCGCCATAGCGAAATGGCGAAACGTGCGTAATACGGTTTCGGTGGCATGGGGGGTGTTGTGTCTCGCTGTCAGCCCGAAAAGCTGGCCACGAACAGTGAGGGAACAGGTCGCGAGGCAATTGCTATTTACAGGCGTCGAAGCGATCGGCTTGACGACGGTGATTGCTGTGCTCGCCGGAATATCGATTGTAGTCCAGGCCCAGCTCTGGCTGAACCGGTTCGGACAGTCGGAGGTGCTCGGGCCTCTGCTGGTCGCGATCATCATTAGAGAGGTCGCGCCTATGCTTGTGAATTTCGTTGTCATTGGCCGCAGCGGGACGGCCATCGCCACTGAATTGGCAAACATGCGCGTCCGCCATGAGGTTGATGTTCTCGACGCGCAGGGGATAGAACCCACGCTGTATCTGATCATGCCGCGTGTGATCGGAATGATAGCTTCGGTGTTTTGCCTGACGGTAATATTTGTGACGGTTTGTTTTGGGAGCGGCTATTTGTTTGGACTACTCATCGGTGTGGCTGCGGGCGATCCGGTCGTTTTCCTGCGCAGCGTTCTCGGCGCGGTTTCTCCGGCTGATATCGTCAACCTCTTCGCGAAGACGCTTGTCCCGGGGCTTGTCACGGGAACGATTTGTTCCATGGAAGGACTAAGTATTGGCGGCACGGTCACAGAGGTCCCACAGGCCGTGACGCGCGCGGTGGTGAGGTCAATTGTGGCATTGCTGGTTGTATCGGTTGCCATATCGATCGTGACATATTTATAGTTTTGATTGAGGAGCATTGTGGCAGAATCAATGAAGATACTCGAACTTCGCGATGTGGTGCTGCGGGCACTCTCCGGATTATCGCTGGCCATTTCGGACGTAAGCCTCATCATCCGTGCGGGGGAATCGTGTGTAATATCCGTCAAAGATCGGGAGCATGGCATCGGTAACCCGCTGTTCGATCTGGCGCAAGGCGTGACGGAACCGGACGAAGGATTAATCTCGTTCATGGGGCGGGATTGGCGAGATATGACTCCGACGGATCAGTCGAAGATGCGGGGACGGATCGGAAGAGTATTCGAGACTCAGGGTTGGATCAGCAACTTGAGTGTGCGCGAAAACATCAGGCTCTCACAACGGCATCACACACAGCGTTCTGAAGATGAAATAGCGAAGGAGGTGGAACATTTGTGTAGCCTTGCCGGACTGGATGACGAATTGGAAAAACGTCCGGAATACGCGGCCAGAGGTGAATTGCAAAAGTCGCAATGGGTCCGGGCTTTTCTTGGAAGTCCTGTCCTCGTTCTTCTGGAGCATCCCGAAGTCGGTGTGCCGCCAGAGAGCGTTGAGCGATTGATCTGCATGACCGGTGAAGCGATCCATCGTGGCGCTGCAGTCGTATGGATGACTTCCGAACAGACTGTGCTCTCAAGCAAGCGGTTCGCCGGTTCCCAACGATTATCTTTATCCGATGGAAAACTTGTATCTGCCAGGGAGGACTAATATTGATGACACAAAAGCCGTTCAAATTCAGATATGCAAGCGAGATTGCCGGGTCGTTCGTTCTGTTGGCCGTGTTGCTTCTGTTGTCAGGCATAGTTTTCGCGGCCCATTATCAGGGTTGGTTCGAGGGCACATTCACCCTGAAAACGAAGTTCACCACGGAAGAGGGATCGTACGGACTTCAGGAAGGCAGTGAAATTCGTGTCAGGAACACGGTGGCCGGCAAAGTCGGCAAGATCATGCCCACTCCCGATGGCGGAATGGAGCTGACATTTGTGATTCAGAAGCGCTTCATGCCGTTCGTCAGGAAGGATTCTGTTGCCAATATAAAGATGAAGTTTGGAGTCGCTGGCGACGCGTTCGTCGAAATCATGATGGGAAAGGGAAAGGTTGTCCAGGATGGCGACGTTATCGTGTGCAAAAAAGACGAGAAGATGGACGAAATGATTGAAACCGCGAAAAAGACCCTGACCGAGGTTCGAGAGACGCTCGTGCCCATGCTCGACCAGGTGCAGGGAATTCTCAAACACGTAAACGGAATTACTGCCGGAATCGAAAGTGGCGATGGCGTTGCCGGCAGTCTCATCAACGACAAGAAGATGGCGGACGATTTAAAGCAGACTGTGGTAAAGCTGAATGGCGCTTTGTCTGAGGCGCAAGGCACGCTACATGAGACAACACGGCTCATCAAAGGCGCGCAAAAAAACTGGCTGATCAGACGATATGTCGAGCAGGATAAAAACGAAGACATGGTCGTGCCATCGTTTCTCGGCAGCGGCGAGCTTGCCACTCGTGTCGAACGATATAGAGGAGAACTGGACACAGCCAGGGCGGCAAACGATTCCGTGAATATCGTGAGGAATATCCATCAGTTGGGGCTGTGCCTGATCGCTCAAGGCCGGAATGACGAGGTGGTACAGCTTTTGGACGAAGCGAGAATCGAAAAGGGTGCTGTTGCTGAGAACGCCATTCGCGTCTACCTGCTTGAATCGGAGCTGAATCGCGTGACGGGCAAGCTGGATGCCGCCGCCGTATCGGCAGAGGCGGCAATCAAACTGCTCAACTGGCATACTGAAGACGATCTATGCGCACAGTGCCGCATTGCGCTGGCTGCAGCTGACTGCGACCTGGGCCGGTTCGACGAAGCTCTTGCGGAACTGAAAAAAGCGGACTCGCTGCTTAAGAAGTCAACTTCAATGTTAATGGCGAAGTCAATTGATCTGATGGGGCGCGTGTTGATGAAGGGAGAGCCGCAGCAGGCCGCCGGCGAATTCGATGACGAGGCGGATATTCTCAGGGACAATGGCGCGTTCTACGGAATGGCGGGCGCTCTCAGAAAGGCTGGCGAAGCGTACGAACACGCAGGCAAGTTTGACACGGCGGCGGATCGTTATTTTAAATCAGGCCGCAGTTTCTTCTTCGATGGCTACACGAAGGAGGCAACGGAGGCGCTGACCTGCGCTTTGTCTGTCGCCGACAAAGCAGGCGATAAATCGTTTCGTGCCCAGATCGAACTCATCAACGCCCAGAGCGCCCACGAAAAATAGTTGAGCAACAGAAGATGTCTATATGACAGGTTCATCATGCGACATAAAACTATTTCAATAGCTGGCAGTGCCAGCAAACGTCTAAAGATGTCGAGAAAATGAAAGGAAGAAACATGAGAGGATTGATTGGAATGTCGCTGTGTTCAGCGTTGCTTGCGACTGGAGTTGCGTGGGGTCAAGAGATATCGGTGAAATCAATGGCTCCTTCCGTGGTAAAGACTGTTCCTGAGTCCGGATTCACGGCAGTGGACTCGGCTTCCACGACACAGATCACAGTAACGTTCAGCAAAGAAATGATGGACGGAAGTTGGTCATGGTCGCAGGTCTCGCAGGATTCTTTTCCGAAGATTATTGGGAATCCAAGGTATCTGGACGACAAGAAGACGTGTGTAATAGACGTCAAGCTTGAACCTAAGAAGGTATACATTATCTGGATAAATACGCAGAAATTTGGAAACTTCAAAGGCACTCAAGGGAACTCTGCTATTCCGTATCTTCTGGTGTTTGAGACCAAGTAAGAGTGCGAAAAATATTTAAACAGAGCCTCCCTTCGACACGGATAAAACGTGCTCTTGAGGATCTTGGCAGGGATAGGCTTGCAAACAAATCTCCCGCCGGATAACTTGCCGCGTCTTTTGTTTCATGGATTTTGAAACGTTGAAAGGAGTTTGAAATGGTAACTGAAAAAATAGCGGAGATTGCCGTTCAGTGTCTGGATAAGACTGGCTATTGGGGCGCGGGATTTCTGATGGCACTCGAAAGCATGATCGCGCCAGTACCAAGCGAGGCAGTAATGCCTTTTGTCGGTTTCCAGGTGGCGGATGGAAAGTGGAGTCTCTGGGCCGCGGTTCTCGTTACAAGCCTCGGTTCCATCATCGGCTCGTCAATATCCTATCTGCTTGGCGCATATGGAGGTCGTCCGCTTGTTCTGAAGGTTGGAAAATACCTGTTGCTCAACGAAGACGATCTGCATATGACGGAAAAGTTTTTCCACAAGCGTGCCGGAACATGGACGCTTTTCATCAGCCGCTTCATCCCTGTCGTGCGTCACCTCGTCTCGATTCCAGCCGGCATGGGCGAGATGCCCGTGGTCCCGTTTCTGATCGCCACAGCGGCTGGCGCCACGATATGGAACAGCTTCCTGCTGTTCTGCGGCATGAGGCTCAAGGATAATTGGACGATTGTCCAGAAATACTCTCACAAGATAGATATCGTCGTCGTAATACTTGTGTTCTGTGTATTCGTGTGGTTTGTCAAAACCCACATTGCCCGTGCCGTCCGCAGGAAGTGACTGACGAACAAATGACGAACAGCGATAGCCGCTCTTACTGGAAAGATTCGGCTGCCGACCTTGCGAGCAGTTTGTCTACTGACCTGTTTGCCGGAATGTCATCATCCGAAGCTGCGTTCCGGCTGAATAAATACGGCCCAAACGAACTTGCAGTAAAGGAGGGCGAAAGCGCGTGGAGGCTATTCCTCCGGCAGTTCAGCAGTTTCATCATCTGGGTGCTGATTGTCGCCGCATTGATCTCCGGCTATATGAAGGCATGGCCGGATGCCGCAGCCATAATCGTGATAATCGTTCTGAACGCCGTTCTCGGCTTCATTCAGGAATATCGTGCCGAAAAGGCGCTGGTCGCGCTTCGCAACCTATCCAATCCTTCGTCCAAAGTGACGCGCGATGGGCGGCAAACTCTCATTCCGTCCACTGATTTGGTCCCCGGCGACATCATCGAAATAGAGGCTGGCGATCATGCTCCGGCGGACTGCCGTATAATATCCAACACTTCCAATTTATCGGTGCAGGAATCAAGCCTTACGGGCGAGTCTGCGCCGGTTGCGAAAACTTCGGCTTTACTGAAAGATGAAAATCCTGCGTTGGGCGATCGCTGTAACATGCTTTTCATGGGTACGGCGGTTGTATCCGGCAAAGGACGGGCAATCGTCGTCGTGACAGGGATGCGCACAGAATTGGGGCGCATAGCTGGAATGCTTCAGGCGATCGAACCGGAAGCGACCCCGCTCCAAAAAAGGCTGGACGAATTCGGCAAGACCATTGTGAAGGTCTGTTTCGTTCTTGTGGCTATGGTCTTTGCAATGGAATGGATGCGCGGCGGCAAGTTTGTGGATACCCTTCTGACGGCCGTGAGTCTAGCCGTGGCAGCAATTCCAGAGGGACTTCCGGCTGTCGTAACCATCACTCTTGCGCTGGGTGTCCAGCGAATGGTCAGTCGAAACGCGCTCATCAGAAAGCTGCCGTCAGTAGAAACGCTGGGCTGCGTAACCGTGATCTGTTCGGACAAAACCGGTACTCTCACGAGAAACGAAATGACCGTTCAGGCGGTTTATGCCGGGAATGTCTTGTTCAATGTAACAGGCACGGGATACTCGCCGCACGGCGCCTTCATGCTGGACAAGAATGAAACAAGTCCGAAAGATCATCCTGACCTCAACGCTGTGCTCCTGTGCGGAACGCTTTGCAACGGAGCACAATTGATAAAGGAGCAAGGCATTCACAAAATAGTGGGAGATCCAACAGAAGGTGCGTTACTCGTTTGCGCCGCCAAAGCAGGCATATCGAAACACGAGTCCGAGAAGGAATTTGTATTCCGTGACGAAATTCCATTCGATTCAGACCGGAAGCTGATGTCAATAATTCGCGAAAGAAAGGACGCCATGCAAAGCGTATTTGTCAAGGGCGCGCCAGACGTGCTCCTTGGCAAATGCACCAACATCCAGGAAGACGGCAAGAATCGTCCTCTGACTCAAAAGGACACGGATGCTATATTGGAGATGAACTCGAAACTGGCAGACCGGGCCATGCGAGTGCTGGCATTGGCATCGAAGGAGATCGCGAAAACACCGGACAAGGCAGCGGAACAAGCGGTCGAAACAGAGCTAATGTTTCTTGGCTTGGTCGCAATGATCGATCCGCCGCGACAGGAGGCCGGAAACGCCATAGCGGAATGCAAGTCGGCTGGCATCAGGACTGTGATGATCACAGGGGATCATCGAAACACGGCGGTGGCTGTCGGGAAGGAATTGGGCCTTTACGAGGGAGGCTCGCAGGCGCTCACAGGCCTGGAACTCGAGGGCATGTCGGATCGCGATCTGGAAGTTCAAGTGGAGATCACGGCGGTTTATGCGCGGGTTTCGCCTGAGCACAAGCTTCGTATTGTGCGCGCCTTGCGCAAGAAAGGTCATATAGTCGCAATGACAGGCGACGGCGTGAACGACGCGCCTGCTGTCAAAGAAGCCGACATAGGCATCGCCATGGGCATAACTGGCACCGATGTGACAAAAGAAGTCTCCGACATGATCGTGACCGACGATAATTTCGCTTCAATTGTGGCCGCCGTCAAAGAAGGGCGCGCA
>Ga0181520_10011341_pt1 | contig 11724 bp, 13 predicted proteins | sample PEATcosm2014_Bin_29_FD_132451 | JGI IMG/M metagenome (GOLD analysis project Ga0181520, IMG submission 132451) | Peatland microbial communities from MTU Mesocosm Facility, Houghton, MI, USA - PEATcosm2014_Bin02_30_metaG | ecosystem: Environmental > Terrestrial > Soil > Wetlands > Peat | place...
CCGGGTCACGCGCGACGTGGCGCAGGACGACGCGTTGGGCATCCTCAACCGCGGCAGCTACAACACCATTGCCACCTATCCCGGCCTGCCGTTCGACAACAATTACACGCTCAACACCGTGGATATTTGTCCGGTGGGCGCGCTCACTTCGAAGGATTTCCGGTTCAAGATGCGCGTGTGGTTCCTCAAGGAAAGCAAGAGCCTCTGCACCAGCTGCGGCACCGGCTGCAACACCTTGATCGGGTCGCGCGAAGACAAGATCTACCGTTACACGCCCCGCGAAAACGCGGCTGTGAACGGCCCGTGGATGTGCGACGCCGGCCGACTGAATTACAAGTGGATCCAGCGGGCGGACCGGTTGCAAAACGTGCTGGTGCGCGGCCAGAAATCAACGTGGACGGCCGCGTTGAACGAGATTGCCGACCAGCTCAAGCGGGCGCCGGCCGGCTCGGTGGCCATCATTGCCTCGGCGCGCCAGACCAACGAGGAACTCTGGCTCCTTTCGAAATTGAAGGCCAAGCTCGGCGCCCTCAGCGATTCCCTTCCCCGCACGGGTCCGGGCGATCACCTGCTGGTGAGCACAGACCAGAATCCGAACACCAACGGCGCGCGGCTGACGGGCATTTGTTTCACCGAAATGGGCATCAACCTGGCGCCGATTGCCGATGGCATCGCGCAGGGCAAGATCCAGACGCTCATTGTCTTCGGCGAGAACCTCGCCAAGCGCGGCGTGAATCCCGAACAGTTGCGCGAACGGGAGACCACCAGTGAAGTGGTGGAGGAGCACGGGCTCACCGCGGAGTTGCTGCAGAAGTTGGAAACGCTGATCGTGAGCGATATTTTGCCGAATGAGACCACCCGGCTGGCCCATTATGTCCTGCCCGGCTGCGCGCACGCGGAGAAGCGCGGCACCTTTACCAACACGAAAGGCCGCGTGCAGAAATTCATGAAGGCCGTGGAACCGCCGGGCGAGGCGCGGCCGGAATGGGAATTCCTGCACGACCTGGTCTACCACGTCACCGGCCGGAACGGCTTGGTGACCATCGAGGGATTGTTCAATGAAATGGCCCGCGAGGTGCCGGCCTTCAATGGCCTCACTTGGGCGGCCCTGGGTGATACCGGCGTGACGGTGCAAATCTGAAAATGGACTGGAACTTTATCATCTTTAGCGTGGTCAAAATCGCCTTCGTGTTCGGCGCCTTGCTGACCATCGTGGCGTACGCCGTGTTGGTGGAGCGCAAGGTCTCGGCGTGGATCCAGGACCGCATGGGCCCCAACCGCGTGGCGCCGCCGTTCATGAAATATGTCCCGGTACTGGGATCGTTTCTGACCCGCATCGGTTTTTTTCAACCGCTGGCGGACGGCCTGAAGTTCATTCTCAAGGAGGATTTCACCCCGGCGGGGGTGCATAAAATTTATTTCTGGCTCGCGCCGGCCCTGGCGGTGATTCCCGCCATGCTGACAGTGGCGGTGATTCCCTTCGGCTCGCAGCTCGGCGCCCAGAAAATGGTGCTGGCGGATTTGAATGTGGGGATTCTTTATACGTTCGGCATCGTCTCGCTGGGGGTGTACGGCATTGTGCTCGCCGGGTACGCGGCCAACTCGAAATACCCCTTTCTGGGCGGCATCCGTTCGAGCGCGCAGATGATTTCCTACGAGTTGTCCATGGGGATGTCCGTCATTCCGGTGCTGATGATCGTGGGCAGTTTGAATTTGAGCCAGATCATCGGCTGGCAGGCTGCGAACGGCTGGCTGGCGTTTTATTCCCCGCTGTCGTTCTTCATCTTCCTGGTCGCCTCGTTTGCGGAAACCAACCGGCTGCCGTTCGATTTGCCGGAGGCGGAAACGGAGCTGGTTGGCGGTTACCACACGGAGTACAGCTCGATGAAATTCGCGCTGTTTTTCCTGGCCGAATACTCCAACATGGTGGCGTCATCGGCGATGATGGTGACACTGTTTTTCGGCGGCTGGACGCTGCCGTTTTGGGGCCTGGATCATCCGGCCACGAGTCTGTTGTTGGGCGTGGCGCACATCCTGGTGTTTGTGGTGAAGATGCTGGCGTTCATGGTGCTGTTCATCTGGGTGCGCTGGATGTTTCCGCGTTTCCGTTATGACCAGTTGATGGATTTGGGCTGGCGGCGGTTTCTGCCCCTGGCGCTGGCGAATATCTTGGTGACGGCCATTTGGTTGTGGATTAAGACTCAATGAACCGGCAATGCCAACAATTTTGCGAATCAACGGTTATCGCATCGGCTTTTTCAGCGCCGACGGTGATGAGCCGCCGCACGTTCACGTTGACCAGGACGGCAACTCGGCCAAATTCTGGCTGGAGCCGTTGCAACTTGCGAAGGACGCCGGTTTTTCGCGGCATGAGCTTAACGAAGTTTACGACCTCCTGCGCGAGCATCGGCGGGGGCTTTTGAATGCCTGGCATGAATACTTTGAATGACATCCGCGTGACGCGCATCAGCAGTTCGGCTGACACGCTGCGGGCGGACTTTGACGACGGGCGTTCCGTGGAACTGCCACTGCAATGGTTTCCGCGTCTGTTCATGGCCACACAGGCGCAGCGCGACCATTATGAACTTTTGGGACGTGGTTTTGGCGTCCACTGGCCGGATGTGGATGAGGATTTGAGTGCGTCGGGACTGGCGTTGGGCAAGCCGTCCATAGAATTTCTCAAACAACAACGCAAACACGAAACGGCATTAGCATGATTGTTAATCGCAAACCATTGACGTTTTGGGAAAAGCTTTACCTGCCGGCCGTGATCGGCGGGTTAAAAGTGACGCTCAAGCATGCCTATTCGACGCTCATTCAGGGCAAGGTTGTCACGATGGAGTATCCCGAGCAGAAATGGACGCTGCCGGAAAATTACCGGGGCGCACCGTATCTGGTGAAGGACCAGGAGGGCAGCACCAAATGCGTCAGTTGCCAGCTTTGCGAATTTGTCTGCCCGCCCAAGGCGATCCGCATCACGCCGCCCGGCCCCGCCGGCCAGTCGGCCGACCGCACCAACGCGGAGAAAATGCCGAAGGAATTTGAGATAAACATGCTGCGGTGCATTTACTGCGGCTTTTGCCAGGAAGTCTGCCCGGAAGAGGCGATTTTTCTGCTGAAAGATTATTCCATCACCGGCGGCAGCCGCGAGGAATTTATTTACAACAAGGAAAAACTCCTCGCCCTCGGGGGTGAACACGGCGGGATTCAGAAGTGGAAACACAAGCTGGAGGAAGCCAAAGCGCAGGAGAGTTTTCCGGTCAAAGTATAATGATTAATCACATGGGACTGCCTGACATTCTGTTTTATGTCTTCGCGGCGCTGACGCTGTTTTGCGGGCTGCTGGTCGTCGCCAATCCGTTCAGCCGCAGCCCGGTGACCAGCGCGATGTTTCTGGTGCTGACGATTATTTCCATGTCCGGGCTGTTCGTCCTGCTCCATGCCTTTTTCCTCGGCATCGTGCAAATCATTGTCTATGCCGGGGCGGTGATGGTGTTGTTTGTGTTCGTCATCATGCTGCTCGATTTGAAGGAGGAGGACCGTCGCCGCATCAAATCGTTCGGGTTGGTCGCGGGGCTGCTGTCGGTCGGCGCCATTCTGGCCATTTTCCTGAATTCCATCATCAGCGCCGCCCCGCCGGCCTCTGCCCCGGCGGTGGAGGGGGACACCCATGCGCTGGGACTGTTGCTGTACACCAAGTATACGCTGCCATTTGAAGTCATCTCCGTCCTGCTGTTGGTGGCCATGATCGGGGTGATCACCCTCAGCAAAAAGGACTTGAAATAACATGCACGTCGGACTCCAACATTATCTGGTGGTCAGCGCGATCCTGTTCGCGACGGGCCTGCTTGGCGTCATCATGCGGCGCAATCTGCTGGTGATGTACATGTCGCTGGAGTTGATGCTCAATTCGGCCAACCTGGCGCTGGTCTCCTTTTCCCGGTTCAGTCCGGACGCGCCCAACGGTTTGGACGGCCAGGTGCTGGTGTTCTTCATCATCACCGTGGCGGCGGCGGAAGTGTCGGTGGGGCTGGCGCTGATTGTCGCCCTTTTCCGCAAACGCCAGTCGGCGCATGTTGAAGACTTGACCTCCATGAAACTCTGACGGATGAAATACGAAATTTTACCCTGGCTGATCTTGTTTCTGCCGCTGCTCTCCACGGCGGTGATAACGCTGTTCACCCTGCGTTGCAAAACGACGAGCAGCCTCCTCTCCATCGGGGCCATCGTGACCGGGTTCATTCTGACCGTGGCCTTCCTCGCGGCGAACGGGTTTCACCCGGCCGTCACGGAAACCTCGGTGAACTGGCTGAACATCGGCGGCTTCAATGTGGATTTTGGCCTCAAGCTGGACGCCCTGAGCCTGATGATGCTCCTCATTGTCACCGGCGTGGGCGGGGCCATCCACATCTATTCCTTTGGCTACATGCACGCCGACCGCAGCATGGCCCGCTTCTTTGCCTTCATGAGCCTGTTCACCTTTTCCATGCTGGGGATTGTGCTCGCCAGCAATTTTCTGCAAATGTTCATCTTCTGGGAACTGGTCGGGGTTTCCAGTTATCTCCTCATCGGGTTCTGGTTTGAAAAACCCAGCGCCGGTGATGCCGCCAAAAAAGCCTTCATCACCAACCGCCTGGGTGACTTTGGCTTTATCCTGGGCATCCTGATGGTTTGGGGGCTGCTCGGCTCGCTCAACTTCACCGTGTTGGCCGGCCAGTTGACCGCCAATCCGCAGGCCCTGGGCACGGGTGCCACCCTGGCCGGTTTGTTGATTTTCTGTGGCGCGGTCGGCAAATCCGCGCAATTCCCGCTGCACGTCTGGCTCCCGGACGCGATGGAGGGCCCCACCCCCGTGTCCGCCTTGATTCACGCCGCCACCATGGTGGCGGCGGGTGTCTATATGCTCTGCCGGATTTTCTTTCTGCTCAACGCGCAATCCCTGCATGTGGTCGCCTTCATCGGCGGTTTCACCGCACTGCTGGCGGCGCTGATCGCCGTGCAGCAAAACGACATTAAGCGCATCCTGGCCTACTCCACGCTCTCCCAACTCGGTTACATGGTCATGGCCGTCGGCCTCGCGGGCCAGACCCCGGCGATGTTCCATTTGACCACCCACGCCTTTTTCAAGGCGCTGCTGTTCCTCGGTGCCGGCTCGGTGATTCATTCGCTTCACGAAGAGCAGGACATCTGGAAAATGGGAGCGCTCCAAAAGAAAATGCCCGTCACCTTCTGGACCTTTTTGATCGGCACGCTGGCCTTGAGCGGGGTGCCGTTCTTCAGTGGTTTCTACAGCAAGGACAGTATTTTGGGCCAGGCATGGGAACAGAAGGATTTCTGCCTGTTCACCCTCGGCGCGGCGGTGGCCGGCCTCACCACGTTCTACATGTTCCGTTTGTTCTACGTCGCCTTCCTGGGCAAGCCCAGGACGCCCGCAGCCGAACACGCGCACGAATCCCCCGCCGTGATGACCCTGCCGTTGGTGGTTTTGGCCGTCCTGGCGCTGGTGGGAGGGGTGATTGGGATTGACTCGGTTTACAACTCGCAGTTTGGCGTTGCCGGCGAATCCGCCTCAATCGGCCAGCGGATTTTTGAACCCTTCGTCCATTCTCCACTGGCTGCCGGTATTGGCATCGCCGCCGTGATCATCGGTTTCCTCGTCGCCCGCGCCCTGTATAAGGATGCCATCGTGGACCCGCTCCCGGCCAAACTCGGCGGTCTCGCCACCGCCATGAAAAACCGGTTTTACTTTGATGAATTGTACGAGGCCACCCTCATCCGCCTCCACGATTTCCTGGCGGCCGTGGCGGATTGGATTGACCGCTGGCTGGTGGAGGGCCTGTGCATTGGTTTCGTGCGGGGCGGCACCGATTTATCGGGACGCGCCCTGCGTCTGGTGCAGACCGGCAACCTCCAGACCTACGCCTTTCTGTTCACCCTGGGCGTGGCCGTGTTGCTTTATCTGGTGCTGGGAAAATAATTTGCAATGTCCATACTGACTTACATTTCGGGCTGGCCGCTGTTGGCGGCCTTGTTGCTGGTCTTTGTGCCGGCGAATTACCGCGTCATCATCCGGTTCGTGGCCCTCGCCGCCACGTTCCTTTCCATGGCGCTGGCCGTGGACATGTTCTGCCTCTTCCGTCCCGGGACCAGCGGTTTTCAATTTGAACAGCAAATCCCCTGGGTGGATTCCCTGGGCATCAGTTACCATGTCGGCGTGGACGGCTTGAATGTCGGGCTGATCCTGATGGGGGCGATTGTCGGGTTTGCCGCCGCCTGCTGTTCCTGGGAAATTCAAAAGCGCGAAAAGGAGTTTTACATTTTGCTGCTGGTCATGACCGGTGGCATTCTCGGGGCGTTTGCCTCGCTCGACATGTTCTTCTTTTACTTTCTGCATGAGCTGGCGCTGGTGCCCACGTTCATCATGATCGGCGTTTGGGGCCGGGGTGAACGCAAAAATTACGCCACCTACCAGATCACACTGTACCTGAGCATTGGCGCGCTCATCGCCCTCGTCGGGCTGATTGCGCTGTATCTCCAGTCGGGGGCCAACTCCTTTGATCTGCCGGTCATCATCAAACACGTCCAGGCCGATCATCATCCGCTAGCTGTCAAGGCGCAGGACTTCATCTTCCCGCTGCTGCTCTTTGGCTTTGGCATTCTGGTGTCGCTCTGGCCGTTTCACTCCTGGGCGCCCCTCGGTTATGGCTCGGCTCCCTCGCCCACCGCCATGCTGCATGCCGGCGTGTTGAAAAAATTCGGCCTGTACGGTTTGATCCGCATCGCCCTGCCGCTGTTGCCGGACGCGGCAAAAAGCTGGGTGATGGTCATCGCCTGGCTGGCCATTGGCAATATTGTTTATGTTGGCTTCGTCGCCATGCGCCAGCGCAATTTGAACCTGCTCATTGGTAATTCCAGCGTGGCGCACATGGGCTTCATTTTTCTCGGCATTGCCAGCCTCAATCTGATTGGCATCACCGGGGCCGTGTTCATCATGATTGCCCACGGCTTCCTCGCCGCCCTGACCTTCGGCCTCAGCGGTTACATCTTTCACAAGGCGGGCACCCTGGAAATGCATGAATTGGGCGGGCTTTGTCGCAGGCTGCCCTTCATTGGCACCGCGCTGCTGATGGCCGCCATGGCCGGATGCGGTCTGCCCGGGTTCGCCAATTTCGTGGGTGAAGCCACCGTCTTCTTTGGCATCTGGAGCGAGCCCGCCCTGCGCGTGGTCACCGTGCCGGCCGTCTGGGGCGCCTTGGTGATAGGCGCGGTTTACATGACCCGGGCCGTGCGCAATGCCCTTCATGGTCCCTTGCCAAAGCAATGGAATGAACTGGCCGACGCCTCCCATCTCTGGCGTCAACTGCCCTATGCGCTGCTGCTTGCCAGCCTGTTGGTCTTTGGTTGTTTCCCCAAATTACTGACGGACAAAATTCAGCCGGATGTGAAACCCATCATCAGCATGATTGCGCCGACCCCGGCCGGGGTCATGCCCGTCGCGCTTAATTCACCACCGGCACCCTCAAATTGATGAACGCCTCCCTGATGAGTTTGGAAATTTCGGTTTTGGGCCTCGGTTTGGTCCTGATGCTGGCTGACCTGTTTATGGCCGCCGACCGCCGCCAGTTTCTCGCCTACGCCGCCATTGCCGCGCTGGGTGCCTTGCTACTGGCCAGCTTCAGCGGTTTTGGCAGTTGCGGCCTGACCGGCACCGCCTTCCACGGCATGTTTGTCGAGGACGCACTGGCTGTGTTCTTCAAACGCTTTTTCCTCATCGCCGCCATTCTGGTTCTGTTCATTTCGGCGGAATTTTCCGACCGCATCTCCGCCGGCATTTCGGAATACTATTCCCTGGTTGTTTTTGCGCTTGCCGGCATGTTGTTCGCCGCTTCCGCCAATAATTTCACCATGCTCTTTGTCTCCATTGAGCTGATCACCATCACCTTCTATGTCCTGACCAGTTTTCAACGCAACCAGCTTGCTTCACTGGAGGCCGGCGTGAAGTATTTGATCCTTGGCGCGCTATCCTCCGCTTTCATGGTGTTTGGCATCGCCTTGATTTGGGGGACCACCGGCAAGTTGAATTTCAACGAACTGGCTGCGGTTGCCGCCCAGCATGCCGACCAAAAAATCTTCCTGCTCGGCGTGTTGCTGGTGGTCGTGGGCCTTGGCTTTAAAATCGCCGCCTTCCCGTTCCAAATCTGGGCGCCCGATGTTTACCAGGGCGCGCCGACCCCGACCACGGCGTTTTTGGCGGTGGGCTCCAAAGCCGCTGGTTTCGTCCTCCTGTTGCGGGTGTTATTTGTGGCTCTGCCAGCGGTCGCCCTGCATTGGGTGAACCTGCTCATCACCATCTCCGCCATCACCATTCTTTATGGCAACCTCTGCGCCATCCCGCAGCGCAACCTCAAGCGACTGCTCGGTTACTCCAGCATTTCCCACGCGGGCTATCTGCTGCTGGGCGTTGCGGCCCTGGCCGGCACCATCCATGATTCCACCGCCGGCGGAGCGGCCATCCTGTATTATCTGGCCGGCTATCTGTTCACCGTGCTCGCCGCTTTTGCCGTCATCGCTCTCGTCGTCCGCCAGACGAACACCGGGGATGTCTCTGATTTGGCCGGATTAAACCAGCGCTCGCCGCTGCTGGCCGCCACCATGACCATTGCCATGGCCTCACTGGCCGGCCTCCCGCCGCTCGCCGGGTTCTTCGGCAAGTTTCTGCTGTTGAAGTCCGTCATCGAATTGGGACCCGTCAATCCCGGTTATTACTGCCTCGCTTTCACCGCGCTGGCGGGGGTGGTCATTTCACTTTACTACTACTTTGGTGTGATCCGGGCCATCTACTTTTCCCGCGAAGCCGCCGATTTGTCCCCCATCGGGATTTCCGGCCCGGCCAAATTATGCCTGTGGATCTGCCTGGCCGGGATTTTCTGGCTCGGCATTTTCCCCAACACCGTGCTGAATCTCGCGGTCGAAGCAGCGAAGGTGTTGGGAAGCTGACGCGTTCAGAGCGTTGATTCTTCGGGATCAACGGTTGCCCTGCCGGGCCAAACGGATTATAACTGCCGCTATGAACACCAGTGATTTGATCACGATTGACCCCGAAATCTCCAGCGGGGTTCCCGTCTTCAAAGGCACGCATGTGCCCGTCAGTCTCCTGTTCAAATATCTTGCGGACAATTATTGCCTGGAGGAATTTCTGGAATGCTTCCCGTCCGTGACGCGGGAAATGGCGTGCCAGTTGTTGGAATCCTCCCAATCCGCACTGGTGGAATCCGCCGTCGAACCGCCGTTGCCGCCGTAGGAATCGTGCTTTGAATCTGGAAGGCGGTTTGCAATCAAACCGTCCGCATCTGCACCGCATCCACAATTTCCGTCCCCACCGAAATCGCTCCAATGATGACGACGGTGTCCCCCGGCTTCAATCGTTCCTCGGCCAGCATCCGTTTCAAGGCCTGTTCAATTGTGTTCTGCGGTTCAATGAAGTCGAATTCCGTCACGAACGGCACCACGCCCCAGCTCAACGTCAGTTCATTGGCCGATTTCTCATTGTCGCACATCGCATAAATCGGCGAATTGCGCGGGCGCATCCACGAGGCATAACGGGCCATGTGCCCGTGGCGGGTGAAGGCCAGAATGGCGGTGGCTTTCAGTTCATTGGCCATCACCACCGCGCTTTTCACCAGCTTCTCCCGGGCCGCCGTCAGTTCCGCCGAATCATGAAACAGCGCGTTGCCGCTGCGTTCCGTGCGCGTGGCGATGCGGTCAAACACCTCGATGCACTTGACCGGGTATTTGCCCACCGTCGTCTCGCCGCTCAGCATGATGGCGTCCGTTTCCTCGAACACCGCGTTGGCCACGTCCGTCACCTCCGCGCGCGTGGGCATGGGTGATTCGATCATGCTCTCCAGCATGTGCGTCGCCACGATCACCGGGCGGCCGATCCGCAGGCACATTTTGACAATGCGCCGCTGCACGATGGGCAGTTCCTCGTAGGGAATCTCAATCCCCAGGTCCCCGCGCGCCACCATGATGCCGTCCGCCTCGCGCACAATGGACTCCAGGTTGGCCAGCGCCGATTGATCCTCGATCTTGGCGATCACGAAGGGCGCCGGCTTGCCTTCTTCAAACAACTCCCGCAACTGAAGCAGATCCCGCGCCTCGCGCACAAACGACAGCGCGATGAAATCCACATTGAGTTCCAGGCCCAGCTTGACGTCCTTGATGTCCTTGGCCGTGAGTGCGGGCAGGCTGACCTTGACCCCCGGCAGGTTGATGTGCCGGCGGCTCCCCAGTTTCCCCTCCGTGAGCACCTCGCACTCCACCTTGTTGCCGGACTTGTTCAGCACCTTCATTTGAATCGTGCCGTTGTCAATCAGCACCACGTCGCCCACGCTGATGTCATTGATGAAGTTTTCATAATTCACGTCCACCGAGTGCTCCTCCGAGTTGCGTTCCCCGCGCACCGTCAGCGTGAATTTCTGGCCGGGCTGCAAATCCAGCGGCGAGGCGATGTCCCCGGTGCGGATGGCCGGCCCCTGCGTGTCCATCAGAATCCCCGTGAAGCGCGCGCGTTTGGCGGATTCCTCCCGGATCGTGCCCACCAGCCGCCTCACCCAGTCATGCGGCGCGTGCGACATGTTCAGCCGGAAAATATTCACGCCCGCGTCCATCAGCTTCCCGATCATCTCGGCGGAATCCGTGGCCGGACCCAGGGTGGATATGATTTTGGTTCTGCGCACCGTGCCTCGTTGCATCATGGCCAAAACATACAATTTGCCCGGGAAATTAAAAGCCTTAACTGCTTGCCGCCGCCATTTGGCAAATTAATCGGTCTCCGGTCCGATGTGCCAAAGCCGGCCAATTCCCGCAACAAAAAATTTAACCCGTCTTTGGGGGTTCTTTCCGTGATTTGTCGTTTTGGGGGGCTGAATTTGCATTGTTTTTTGCAAGGCGTTCCCGGACAAAACCAGGCCGGAAATGTTTTCCCCCTTGATTTTCTTCAAGTTGCTTAAACTCCCGGGGCTTCCGCGGTCCAAAAAACGAGCGCCCGGGGAGCCCAAACGGGGGCACCGTGACGAGCCGTTCCCGCCCCGATCACGCCGCCCCGGCTTCCGCCGCCGGGCGTCTTCGCCTTCACGACCTCCCCCTGTCCGCCTTGCCGCATTCATGGCCCATTTCCTCCTCTGCCGAATACCGCACCCCGTTGGATGGGACATTGCAAGTCCCACAAGAAAATATTTGGGGGGGCGGTGAACGGTGGCAAGTGGCTGGGAGCCAGGGAGAAACAGGGGAAAAAAGCAAAAACCACCTGGCGGGCGGAAAGATTTTTTGCTCAGAGGGGGGATTCCGGCCCCAGCGGCCGGGCAAATTAATCTTGCTTTTGCCGCCCCCGTGGATAAATCTTTGGTGTTAACTTTAACCATTAAATTTATGGCTGACGCTGCAAACAAATATCCTGAGAACATCGCTGGAAAATATTACGTTGACAATCAATGCATTGATTGCGATCTGTGCCGGGAAACGGCACCGGACAATTTCAAGCGGAACGATGACGGCGGTTACTCCTTCGTCTTCAAGCAACCCGGTTCCGACTCCGAGCAGGCCCGCTGCAAAGAGGCCAAGGAAGGCTGCCCCGTGGAAGCCATTGGCGACAACGGCGCCTAGTTTTCAAGGCCTCCGCCGCATTTTGCCGGCGACGCCCCTTTTCCTCTGAAGCCAGGAACG
>Ga0181520_10011343_pt1 | contig 11723 bp, 9 predicted proteins | sample PEATcosm2014_Bin_29_FD_132451 | JGI IMG/M metagenome (GOLD analysis project Ga0181520, IMG submission 132451) | Peatland microbial communities from MTU Mesocosm Facility, Houghton, MI, USA - PEATcosm2014_Bin02_30_metaG | ecosystem: Environmental > Terrestrial > Soil > Wetlands > Peat | place...
CTAAAGCGAAATATGATATGGTTTTGAAAGGTGCACGCTCTGAAGAGATAGACGGCGCAAAATCGCTTTACTACCAGGCAGAAAACGGGTACAAGGAAGCTTTAGCATACCAGGAAGAACTTTACCTAAAGAGCCCTATCAACGGTGAATTGCAAAAAAAGATTGTCGATGCAGGTGAAATTATTTCAAGCGGCTATCCATTATTTACAGTACTTGATTTAAACGACATTTGGGTGACCATACAGTTGAAGGAAACTCAAATGACCGATATAAAAAAAGGAAACACATATAGAGGTACAATACCGGCTCTTGGAAATAAAACGGGAGAGTTTAAGGTAACATATATTTCATCTATGGGTGATTTTTCTACATGGAAGCCAACCAACCAAAAAGGTGAATTTGATATTAAAACATTTGAATTAAGGTTAAGAAGCAAATCTAATATTGATGGGTTAAGACCCGGTATGACTGTTAATATAGAATTACAACCGTACTAATTTCAGCAAAGACAAGAACAATGAATAAAGAAAGATTACATAATTCCGTCGCTAAGGTAATAAAAAGAGAGTTCAGAAGGATTACCGAACGGAAGACACTTTATTTGCTTACAATTATTTTACCTTTTATAGTTGCAATACTGCTCTTTGTAATTTTTAAAAATGCCGTACTCCGGGAAATACCTATTGCAATATTCGATGAGGATCATAGTGAGCTTTCTCAATTAATTACACGGTATATATCATCAACGCCCTCGATGCAAATTGTCGACTTTACAAATTCGCTTGACGAATTAAAAAAAGATTTTAAAACAGATGAAGTTTCGGCAGGTTTTCACTTCCCCAAAGGTATGGAATCAACTATTAAAGACGGAAAGCAGTCCAATGTTGAACTCTTTATGAATACTATGAATTTGGTAAAGAGCAACACAGTGATGAAAGACGGTTCTACTATTATTAAGACGATTTCCGGCGGCGCTTTCTTACAGAAGCTGCGTTCTAACGGTATGATGGAAAATCAGGCGATGGGTTTAGTGAACCCGATTCAAATTGAGACGAAAATTTTATTCAATCCGAGCTATAGTTATCTGATATATCTTGTTCCCGCTCTTGTTACTTTTGTACTTCATATGGCTGTATTCCTGGCTTCGGTTCTTTTAATCAGCACAGAATTTACTGAAAAAACATTTAGTGATTTATTAAAAACAGCGGACAATAAAATACCGGCAATAATTATTGGAAAAGCCGTTCCTCATCTTACTATTCAATTAATGAACGTAATAATTCTAATGGGAATATTTTATTCTCTTTTCGGGATTAATATAGCCGGATCCGTTTTTACTGCAATACTATTTACATTCTTCTTCTTAATCGTAGTTTTCTTTTTCGGTTTGATGATTTCGTCTTTATTCCATGATTTAATGTTTTCAACCGAGCTTGCTTTATTCTTAACCACACCGGCATTTATATTGAGCGGTTTGTCTTTTCCGCTTAGAATTATGCCTGATATTCATTCAACGTATGCGCAGCTTATGCCTTATACTCATTTTATTGAAGGCTTCATAAAAATTTATCAGATGGGCGTTCCGATTCAATATTTAGCTCCTCAGTTTTTAAAGCTTTCCATCTTTATAATTATTTCAATAATAGTAACGGTTTTTGTATTAAAATATAATATTAAAAAAAATGATATGTCCGCGGAGAAGAGTAAATGAGAAACAGGTTAGTCGGATATATTGCAGTAATCAAAAGAGAAGCGATAATTTTATCAAAAGATATTAATATTATTTCAATAATATTACTTGCCCCGCTTTTTTATGCTTTTTTTTATACTTCAACATACATTAACAAAAGTGAGAGTAATGTCCCTATTGCCGTAATGGATATGGATAGAACTGTCTATTCAAAAGAGTTTATTAGAAAATTAGATGCGCACAAAATAATCCGCGTCAATGAAGTTCTGACGGATATAAATTCAATTAAAGATAGAATTTATCAGGATGATGAACAATCCGTAATAATTATACCTAAAGATTTTGGAAGTGACATAAAATCGAACAGGTCTGTTACAATAAAAATCTATTTAAATACTGTTAGGTTTTTAGTTTCAAATGATCTTAATAAAGCTATTAATGAAGTTGTACAGAATTATCATAAAGAAATAAGAATGAAAATCCTTGAAGAGAACGGGTACAGTATAGAACAAGCAAAGGGGATTTATGATCCGTTAAGAGTTGATTTAAGAAATTTATTTAATCCTTCGGAAGCTTACGGTGATTTTATTATACCCGGCATCCTGATTATAATTCTACAGCAAACATTATTAATCGGTTTATCCGAAAGCATCGCACGGGAAAGAGAAAAGAATCTTCTTGGTGAATTATTATCTACGGCAAAAGGAAGTAATTCTGCTGCCCTACTTGGTAAAGCCTCCTTTTATTTATTATTCTATTTAGCATATTCGATTTTTTACTTTACCGTAATATTTGCTTTTTTTAAATTAAATTTCATCGGAAATTTTTTATTGCTTATGTTTTTTACCATATTATTTTTTACCGGCATAATTGCTTTGTGCATTTTTATTTCTTCATTTTTCAAAAAGAAATTAATTGCTCTGCAGGTAATGGCATTTACGACATATCCCCTGTTTTTTCTATCCGGTTACATTTGGCCAATTCAATCAATACCGGAAGCGCTGCAAAATATTTGCTATCTTCTACCCACAGTTCCTTATTTTAAAGCTTTTTTAGCAATCACTCAAATGGATGCGTCTTTCAGCGATCTTATTCCAAGCTTTATTCATTTAAGTATATTGGCTGTTATTGGAATAATTGCAACATATATCAGGATGAGATTCTTGTTTAATAAAGAAGCAGCTCTTTCCAAAGTGTGTATTAACTAAAACACTAAATATATTATATTTGTTATAACTCAATTTTAGAATTTGTTGCTGCATCATTTTAATTGTTTTTATGCTATTATGAACAAAGGCAATATTTTAATAATCGATGATGAAGAAGAACTGCGCGGACTTATTTCCAAACTTTTGTCATTAGAAGGATTCAGAATATTTGAAGCCGCCGATGCAAAATCAGCATTTGATATGTTAAATAAAGAAGAGTTTCATGTAGTTATTACTGATGTAAAACTACCCGATGGGTCAGGGATAGATTTAATATCCAAAATAAAAGAGCATGATCCATTATGTGAAATTATAGTTCTTACAGCTTACGGAACTATTCATGATGGTGTTAGAGCAATTAAAGAGGGAGCGTTTGATTATATAATTAAGGGAGATGATGATAATAAAATATTTTCCATTACAGAAAAGGCAATGGAAAAGTCCCGAATGGGCTGTCGCATTGAACAGTTGGAAAAGAAAGTTGAGAAAAGATTTAATTTTGATAATATTACCGGTAATAGCAAACTCCTTTTGGATGCAATTGAAGTTGCAAAAAAAGTTGCCGATACAGATACGACCGTGTTAATCGAGGGTGAGACCGGCACAGGCAAAGATCTGCTTGCCCAATCAATACATTATTCCGGCTTAAGAAGATCAAAACCGTTTGTTGCTATAAATTGCAGCTCATTTTCAAAAGAACTGCTGGAATCGGAAATGTTTGGTTATAAGACCGGTGCATTTACCGGCGCAAATAAAAACAAAAAGGGACTGTTTGAAGAAGCAAATTTAGGAACTCTTTTTTTGGATGAGATAGGTGAAATGGATATTTCTCTACAGGCTAAACTACTAAGAGTAATCGAAACCGGAAGTTTTATTAAATTAGGCGATACTAGACCTACTTCAGTGGATATAAGAATAATTGCCGCAACAAACAGGAATCTTGAAGACGAAATAGAAAAAGGAAATTTTAGGGCAGACCTTTTTTACCGTATCGGGGTAATGAAAATTGAACTACCGGCGTTAAGAAATAGGAAAGAAGACATTCCATCCCTTATTGAAAACTATGTTAATGTCTACCGGGGAAAATTAAAAAGGACAATTAAAGAAATTGACCCCGGTTTTATTAAACGGCTTACAGAATACAATTTCCCAGGTAATATAAGGGAACTAAAAAATATAATTGAACGCGCTGTTATTTTAACTACCGGTAATGTTTTAAAGGAAAGTTCCCTCCCCGCCGAGCTTCTTAGTCACAAAAACGATTCTTTATCTAAGAATATACCTGAATATGCCAGCTTAGAGGAATTAGAGAAGGTTCATATAACCAAAATACTTGATTTCACAGAAGGGAATAAAACCAAAGCTGCGGAAATTCTTGGAATAGGGCTAACAACTCTTTATAGAAAACTTCAAACCTATGGAATTGAATAAATAATTTTAACAGATTTTTTTGAAAGATTTATGCAATATTGGCAATCTATATAACCCGGTATATGTGCTTTATCTTAGGTGCTGAAAGGTCTATCAAGTTCATTAAATACAACCTCATCAATTCTGCATTGCTGCTTCTCCCTTACCAGAGCATGAACCTCTTTTGACATGGTACTGCCTAAATATTTTTCTCCATTCATATGCTTAATGTATCGTCTCATTAAAATCTCCGTTTTTGAATTTATAATCACATTTTTTTCTACATAATAGGAGCATCATCACTTACCTCTTCAGCAGAGGTAATCAGATTGAAAATACCGAACATAATAAAAATTAAAACAGTCTTTTGATTTAAATTTTCATCTTTAATTTTTATAAAATAACCGGATTTATAAAATGATGTCATTGGTTTAAAGTGAATCAGTTCATTCTCATGTTGATCATAAAACATCCATTCATTATTTAAACGATTATAAGGTTCCCAGAAATATTTTACTCCATCCGCAAATAAAAGTTCACCATCGCCTTTCCAGTTATAATAATAAAATGTGGAAACGGGATCATTATTATTATCTTCATTTATAATAACACGCGGATCAAACAATCCTTTTTTCTTCATGCTATAATTTTTGTTAAATATATTGCATAAAGCAGATTTTTTAAAGCCATTCCGTATTTTTATGGAGCCTTTGATTTTATTTTCTTGTAAATCAAATAGTTTAAATACTCCTTTTGGGGAAATATCTTCGACCCATTTAAATTGTGCAGATTCATTTAAATCAAAAATATTATTGAAATTATTTTTAATAGCCGGTTTTTCTTCTAATCTTTTTTCCAACCAATCCATTTATCGTTCCTTCCGGGAATTAATTTAGAATCAAACGACTCAATTGAAGTGCCAGATAAAAATTTTTCGAAATAGCCGATATTTTCACAATTTCGCAGTTTTTATTGATTTTCAAAAATTATAATAATAATACAACCATACCGTTTTGAAAATCACCATGTCGTTTTGGTAGGATAAATTATTCTTTGAATTATCAAAATGTAATCCATTCCGAACATAATGTTCTTCATTTTGCTTTAGAATCCATCGTATTTGTAATTTTCAAATCTCGCTGGCATTTTTATTGATAATGAAAAACTTTGATGAATTTGCATTATTATTTTAGGCTTTTGATTGTTAATTCCTTATTTATGATGGAAATTATATCAATTAACCTAATTATTGAAGTAATAAAATATTGATATCGTGTCCGGGTAATCAACAATGTTTTTATTGGAAAAGCGTTAATTAAATTATTTACAAATTTTTTTACGCGGGTACTGAATAATTATTTAAAGAGGAGATAAAATTAAGTAGTTCGAAAGACGATTATTTTAATAACAAATTTAAGGAGTTCAATATAATGGTTTTACAATACTGGTTTATTCCAACTTTAGTACTTGTAACGGCGTCTATAATCGCCTTCCCGTTAAGCAATTATTTAGTATTTATTATGGATGGTAAATACAAGCCCCTGCCTGTTTTCAAATGGTTTGAAAAGAAATTGGATAATGGCGGACAAAATTGGAAACAGTACACGGCTTCAATGTTAATTTTTAATGCTGGGCTGTTTGCTTTCGGCTATATTGTACTATCTCTTCAACCGCTAATGCCTTTAAATCCCGACGGAAAAGGCATGTTATCTCCAACTACAATATTTCATAGCGCCGTATCATTCATGACAAACACAGATTTGCAGCATTATTCCGGCGACGTACATTTATCCACCTTCACTCAAACATTCTTTGGCTTTGCTAACTTTTTTATGTCTGCTTCCATTGGGTTATGCGCATTAACTGCAATCATCAGGGCTTTAAGGAGTGATGGAAAACTCGGTAATTTCTTTTTGGATATGTGGCGGGTTGTTGTTTATGCCTTCATGCCGGTTGCTCTGGCATTCGGATTATTTTTCTTAATCGAGGGATGCCCTATGACTTTTAACAGTTCATATCATGTATCAACTCTTGAACCCGCTTCGATGGGTACAGATGCTACGGGAACTCCGAAACAGCAGGCAATAGTTGTCGGCCCGATTGCAGCCTGGGAGTCGATGAAAATGCTCGGTACTAACGGAGGAGGATACTATGGAATGAACTCAGCTCACCCGTTTGAAAACCCAACAGACCTGGCTAACTTTTTTAATACGGTTGCAATGATGATATTCCCGTTCGCACTTGTATTTATGTACGGCAAGATGCTTAATAGAAAGAAGCATTCCTATGTAATATTTGCGGTTATGTTTTTCATGATGATCGGAACCATAGTATGGTCTGTTTATTTCGATACAACAAAACCAAATCCGGCATTTACCGCTCATCCGGAAACAAGAACATATGAAATACCCAGCGCTACAGCGCCGGGAGGAACGCAGCTATTAACTCTTCCTTCCGTAGCAAGCCTGCCTGTAGATCAACACCTGGGAAACCTTGAAGGGAAAGAGCTCCGGTTCGGCACTGCTGCCGGTGCTACTTATGCCGCTATAACAGTCGATGTTACAGCCGGCGCTGTAAATGCGGAGCATGACAGCTTAAACCCTATGGCAAGTATTTCACCAATGGTCGGCATGTGGCTTAACTGTATCTTTGGAGGTAAGGGTGTAGGAATGATAAATATGCTCCTCTTTATAATAATCGGAATATTTATTGCCGGAATGATGGTCGGGCGGTCTCCGGAATACCTGGGTAAAAAGATAGGTGCCCGTGAAATGAAATTAGCGACAATTGCGCTACTGATACACCCGTTAATGATTCTTTTTCCTTCAGGATTATTTGCGGCAACAGCCTGGGGTTTAAAAGCCATAAGCAACCCGGGAGCTCACGGTTTTTCACAAATCTTCTACCAATTCTCATCGGCTTCAGCTAATAACGGCTCTGCTTTTGACGGTTTGGGTGTAACCTATGGATTTGCAAACAGCCCTGTTTCCCCGACAGCAGCTACATGGGACATAGCAGCAGGGTTAGTTATTGTAATAAGCCGTTTTTTACCGATAATTGCCCCTATAGCAATGGCAGGAATCCTTGGCGCTAAAAAATCGAGCCCGTTTGGCCTTGGTACACTGCGTACCGATAGTGTGACATTCGGTGTTCTTTTATTCGCTACAATCATGATAATCGGCGCTTTACTTTTTCTTCCTATCGCAGTACTTGGTCCGGTTGCAGAACACTTTGGCGCTATTCCTTTTGGCGGATAATCATAGAATGATTTTTATTAGATTATGAAATTGTATCGGAAAATAAAATATTACAAAATATATTTTGTCCATGTACATAAAAATTGATTCATCACTTCCTCAGCCAAAGTGAGAAAAAGTATTGTGCGGGGGTAATCTTAACCTCCGCACATTACTAAGCAGCCAAATTTACCCGGTTGAAATAACATAAATACATGAGCCTGACATTAATACTAAAACAGATTGACTCCGGAGAGCCGAATGTTCAAATGATGATATCAGGCTATTTTAGTTTAATGTAAACTTTAACAAAATAATGAGATTTTTATTTTTTGATACAGGAGTTGGAATGTTTGCAGATTAAAATAAAAGCATGAACTTTTATAAAATATTACAATAATGTAGGTCGAACATTTTTGTTCGACCCTTCAAATGTATTGATAAACTAAGAGAACAATTTCAATCAGGAACACAAGTCGCACAACCCTGCCGGCAGGTAGCTCTGTACATGCAAACTGATTTTCCATATAATATGAATAGTTTACCGGTAGAAGATTCCCATAAAAAGTATGGCCTTTATAAAACAATTAAAACATTACAATAGTGTTATGCATACAAATTATTCCGTGCCAACTAATTTAAACCCCTGCATTGGCAGACTTAACAACTTATGTATATCATATCACAGCGAAAATGACTTTTTATATTTTATTTAGGTTTAGTTATAAAGAATATTAATGATTTTTAATTTTACAAAATACCGGGAAAAATACGCGGGGGCAATTCTTGCTTCCTAATTACTTCTTGTATCGATATCTATACTGCATTACCATCATATTAATATCCAGATGGGTAATTATTGTATTAATTCCGGCAGCAATGATACTTGTAATAACCCCTTTGATAAACTTGTAGATATTACACATGAGTGCGCAATACAGCATTTTACTGAAACGGTAATCAATTTTAATTTTATAACTGACTTTAATCTAACAAATGAATCCACTGAACAAAGTATATTCCTAATAGAATTTTTAAGTCTTCCACCGGCGTCGTTTTATAATAACAATCCATTCAGAGCTCCTCCCCTGTTTTCTTAACCCCCAGATTTATTCAAAAATATTTTTGAAACCATAAAAAGAGTTAATGACGCTTTTTAATTTAGCAGCCGTCATTAAAGTAATGTAATTAATCTTCATGGATTCATAACTATACTTTTTAACTTAAAAGGAGTTTTATAAATGGATTTTTTATTTAAAAACAATCTAAGATCGTCCATATTAATATTTGTTGTAATATTAATTATGTCTGCATTTTTAAATGGGAATGAAATATTAGCAAAAAAGATGATCAGGGATGCAAAAACAAATATACTGAACTATAAAGTTACGGTCATAGATTCGGCACAGAATACCCCGCTGGAATTAGTTAGTGTATTATTAATGGACGGCGATGAATTAGTAAGAGTCGGCAACACAAATAAATTCGGAGTAGCTATTCTTCGTGATGCAGCAGCAGGTAATTATACGTTGGTTACTCATTATATAGGTTATAAGGATTTTTCAGCTCCCGTTCTAATAGATGCTGCCCATAACAGCATAAAAATCCTGCTCTCGGTAAGCGCTATAGGATTAAATGAGGTAGTGGTTACAAGTCAGAAGGAACAGTCGAACATGTCAAATTATGTTGATATGACAACAGGTAATAAGACATTTGAAGCAGAAATTTATAATGCTTCACCTGACTTAAGGATGACAGCTCTTGTGCAGGAAAACTTAACAGGCGCTGCCAGGGCTCCTACGGGAGAAGTTCATATAAGGGGACAGCATGGTGAATTTACTTATTTTATTGATGATATTCCAATACCTCTTGGCGTGTTTGGAGGATTAAATGAAGTAATTGATTCGAAGGTAATTAAAGATATTACTTTTTATACCGGGGGATTTCCGGCGGAATACGGAGGGCAAATTGCTTCAGTAATAGATATCCATACTAAAGTCCCGCCAAACGGATTTCAAATGGACTTCTCAACTTATGGGGGCAGTTATCTTACCTCTAACAATGAAGACCTGGGACCGCAAGTTGGAAGTTTTAAAGCACTTAATTCCGACGGACAAAGTATATCTATGAGCGACCACACCGGGGATTTAGGATTTTTTCTTTCCGGTACAAGACAGGAAACCGACCGCAGAATTGATCAGCCGGTTCAGGAACTATTTAATGACCACGGGTTTGATTATACACTTTACGGCAAACTGGATTATTTAATTGACGATAAAGATTTCCTTACTGTAAACATGAATTACAGCCAAACACAGACCCAAATTCCGTTTGATTCTGTAGAAGGAATCGACTTCGATACTCATAATAGTTATAATTCGTTTCAGACACTTTCTTTTTACCACACTATTTCCGATGAAGTTGACAGGGCAAGCGATTTATTCGCAGGATTTTTTGTAAGGGAAGGGGGATTAAAATATGATTCGAGCCCGTATGATCAGACTTTACAATATATTGATAATGACTCATCTACAGCTTATACCGTCAATCAAAACAGAAGTTTTGTTACATATGGTACCAGGCTTAAGTATTCAGAAGAACTATCACATCATTTCAGCTATGCTGCGGGTCTTGATTTCAGCGTAACTAACGGAACCGAAACCTTTGATTTCAGAGACAGCGCCGGCACGGGCCCTGTAAACAGTACTAATTTTACAGGTTCGAATTTCGGTTTATTTGTCCAGGCAGTAATTCACCCGTTTGAATGGACAAGGTTGGAAGCAGGTTTAAGATATGACCAGGTTATAGCACATATTATACTGCTGCAGGATCAAATTAGTCCGAGGTTAAAATTGAGCTTTTTCCCTGATATATTTAATCATTATATTTAAGCTATGACAGAATCTTTATGCCCACAAATATTGAAGGATTATCTGCCGTTGCTACTGCAGTGGGAGATTCCGCCTCTGCTACCCTGCCTGAAAGAGATCAATTGTATGAAGCTGGAATTCTTCATAATTTTCTTTACGGTGTAACAGGAAAATTTGATTTCTTCTATAAACAATCTACACCCGGTCTTGATGATGAAACACTGGGTTCAAGTGCAATAAGAGTAAATGTAAACATAAATAGAATTATAGTCAGGGGGATAGAATTTAGCTTAACTTATAATGATCCGACCAGTCCTCTTTCCGGTTACCTGAACAGTTCAATAATACATGCTTTCGGCCTCGGGCCGGTATCAGGGGGTTTCATCCCGGCTGACTATTCTCCACTTCCCTTTGACCTTGATCATGACCAAAGATTATCCGCTGTAGCCGGTATAAATTATCAACCCAAAGATTGGTTTTTAAATTTTACGGCTATTTACGGAAGCGGGTTAACAAACGGAAACACAAATTATAATTATCAGACAGGCCTTTTTGATTTCAATACAGGAGCACATACTACACCTTCATGGATATTTAATATTTCGGGAGGCTACATATTTGCACTTGGAGATGATAATTCAATCGAGCCGTCATTATATGTTGATAATCTTTTAGATCACCATCATTTAATTAAAGGAGCATTTTTCAGCGGTGCAAGTTTTGAAGCTCCAAGAGATGTAACGATTAATATTAAGTATCATTTGTAGGGTATTTTAAAATCAGTTATGGTTCATACCGATTCCTGACCTCCTCTTATTTTGAAGAGGAGGTTTGGGTTATACAGGACACCCTGTGCGGGGACCATCGATTTTTTCAGGGCAAGTAAGCTTTCCCAAGAAGTGACGAAATGAAGAATAGAATTAATTCTGTGGATATCAAAAGTTTTTAATTTGATTATAATTTGCACTTTAAATTAAATTATTATAAAATTTAGATTTTAATGTTCATAAAAATTGATTTATCACTTCCACAGCCAAAGTGAGAAAAAGTATTGTGCGGGAGTAACCTTAGCCTCCGCACATTACTGAATAAACAAAATTACCCCGTTTAAATACCTCAGATACATGGCCTGATATTACTACTAATTGACTCCGGAGACAGTCTAACGATTCAATTGTTAATATCAGGCTATCTTATTTTAAAGTGGACTCCAACAAATCAATGAGATTTATTTGATGCGGTGGAAAAAATGTTTGCCTGCTAAAATAAAAGCATAAACTTTTATAAAATAATACCTGTTAGCCCTGCC
>Ga0181520_10011346_pt1 | contig 11723 bp, 12 predicted proteins | sample PEATcosm2014_Bin_29_FD_132451 | JGI IMG/M metagenome (GOLD analysis project Ga0181520, IMG submission 132451) | Peatland microbial communities from MTU Mesocosm Facility, Houghton, MI, USA - PEATcosm2014_Bin02_30_metaG | ecosystem: Environmental > Terrestrial > Soil > Wetlands > Peat | place...
GCACGTGGTCGTTATCCGTGCCGTCGCGTCCGCAGGACGCCCGGCCCCGCCGCAGGCGGGGTCCCTCAGCCGGATGCTTCAGCGTCCGGGATTCCCGCCGCACAAAAGCCTCCCCGTCCGCAGGACGGGCGGCGCGAAGCGCCCGACAGAAGGCCCAGCCTGCTGGCGTCCCCGACGATTTGGGCGGCTGCGCCGCCACCCGTCCTGCGGACGGAAACGGCCTTGATTGCCGGCCCAGAACCGAGCGCTGGAGCGCCCGGCTGAGGGGCGCTTCGCGCCGGGCGTCCTGGCGGACGCAACGGCAACGGCCTTGCCCACAGCAGTCGCCTATCGCCCTCGCCAGGACCAGTTTACGACATCTACCCACACACATTGAGGAAGAGCCACTCACGATATGCAGGGCCATAGGATTCTGAGCCAAAGATGATCATTCGCTGAAGCCCTCCGCGTCCGTCGGCAAGACTCGTCTATAGACGTAGGCACTCTACAGCTCAATGACCCGCCTTAGGAAATCGACGGATGTGCTTTCGTCAATCTCTAGTTTTGGTGTGATTATTAGGTCGTTGATTGCCTTACCATCGAACTGAGTTACTCCTCGTGAGTTGCGGCCGGCCCAATGCCCAAGTATGATTGTGGAGCGCAGTAGTTGGCTCTGGAACATAGAGACTAATACTGTGCTGACGATCCTCCCCGGATCAATCCCAACAAAGTAGAACATGAACACCGACCTACTGCTGGCAAGGAACTCAAGCATCTTGTCAAGGTTGTATGCCTTGGGGTTTGAGTTCAGAACCATGATCTTGGTCTTCACGTCTGTTTCGGTATCGAAATCGTCGAAACGCCTCTGGTAATCCCCGAGCGTGTTGTCTGTCTTGAATTGAGGGATGCCTCGGTTGCCGGCCCTCAATGCTTCGACGAGGTGTTGCCGCAAAGACTCGTCAGCCCCGGCGATGAGATACTCGATAATGCGTCCTCGTATATTCACGTTCTCAATAAGAGCAGCTAACAGGATTTCTGTCTCGAACCTGCTGACTTGCATATCAAGCCCAGCTTTGAGCGTGGTATGGCAATCAGAGCTGACGAAGCCTATTGCTCTTTGGGGAGCGCCCAGTATCATAGCGCGCTCTCTGTCGCCAACGTGATACGGAGTGCCCGTGGGCGAAATGTTGTTCGTTGCTTCTACGAGTCGGACCAGATTGCCATCAAAGCCGATTTCTGCATGAATGCGATATAGCCGGCTGATGTTCTTTGCCGAGTTAGGGATGCCCTCGAAATCTCTAACAATATCAGATCCGTTGAAACTGCCCCTGATGTTGTTCTCCCTGAGTTCTTGAGAGCTATGGCTGATCTTCTTCAGAAATGTCGTGTTGGCTATCAGACAGTAGTTCCGGTCTGGTGTAACAAGGCACACGATGAATGGGCGTCCATCGTACTTACGGAGATTGGACAAAGACAGAACAGTGTTTCCAAAGCTGCGAGTAGCTGATGAGTTGAACCTCAACGCAAAGTCGTCGCAGTAGTAGACGGATCGATCCTTCGTGAGGTGTAGTACATCCATCAATATGCGGGCCAACAGAGCCTTGTCATTGATGCCGTCATAGGATCTAATCAACTCCAGCATTCTATCCAGGAGATCAGTCATCGAAAAGCTCCAGCATCGGCATGTGGGCCACCTTGACTACCTTGCTCGGGGCTTGTTCGCATAGACTGTTTCTCTCCCAGAAAACGCCATCTGAGTAGCCTTGGATGCTGCTATCTGCTTCTGCCTGCCTAAGGCGTTTCAGTGCCCAACAGCAGTATTCCTGATTGAGTTCAACTCCGCAGAAGCGTCGGCCAAGTTTCTGTGCGACAACTGCAGTAGTTCCACTGCCGAGGAATGGATCAAATATGAAGTCATAGGGACGAGAACTGGCGAGGATAAGCTTAGCCAGTAGCTTCTCTGGCTTCTGAGTGGGGTGATCTGTGTTCTCGGGCATTGACCAGAAAGGAATGGTTATGTCTGACCACAGATTAGAGGGATGGGTCAGTCTGTAGTTCCCATTCTCAGTTTCATCCCAGTCTTTGGGCTGTCCATCGTCAGAGCGATATGGCGCCAGTACGCGTCTCTTGAGTTTGACCGCATCAACGTCGAAGATGAACTCATCCCCTACAGTGCAGTACCATATATCCTCAGTGTTGTTCTTCCAATTCGTCTTTGAGCCCCGGCCTTTCTCGCGCTCCCAGGTGATCCTGTTTCTGACGTTGAAGTAAGTGTCTAGAACTGGAAAGACGAGAGTTGATGTCTGCCAGTCGCTGCAAACGTAGATCGAAGCGGTTGGCTCAAGAAGCGGGATAATGGACGATATGATCCCATCAAACCAAGCCGTGTATTCAGCCCCTTCTTTGGAGCGGAACAGATGCCCGTTGTAGTCCTTTGTCAGGTTGTATGGCGGGTCGACGATCAGAAGATCGATGAACCTATCCGGTAAGAATGGGAGCGCCTCGAAAAGGTCTTGGTTGATGATCTGGTTGGCCAGTGAGCCGCTGTCTATCTTCTCGGTCAAATGCATCAGAGCGGTCGACATCTCCGCGATCTCAGCCTCAGTGCATGTTAGGGTTCTGTTTCGCGGCGCTCGGATCCTCTCCATGTGCTGCCCCTTCTGTACCACGATGCCAAATCCTTTCACAGGGATAAGCAGGAGTCCTTGGCTCAAGCCGTTTGACTTCGAGATCATTAGGAAAAGGCTTATCGGACCAGACTAGACATCACATGGGTGCTTGCGGACAAATCCCTTTGTGCGATCGTGGTCCTTGGTTTGTCCAGTGCATATCCCCGATTCGCTATCCAAGGCAAGGTCTCGGCGCGTTGGTCCGCTTTCGCCCGCCTTCATCACCCTCCGAACGCCTCGCGCAGGGATACGAAGCTATCCCGCGACTGCTCGGGCGGCTCGTTCGCGGTCGGCTCAGCGGTCGGGAATGCGCTTGCGGGTGTCGCGGCGTGCATAGCCAGCACGGTGGCGAGCGCCTTGTCCTGGTGGCTGAAGGGGGCGTGGAACTTGTCGAAGACCGCCAGCACTCCCACGGCCTGTCCGTTGACGGAGATTGGGCAGGCCATCGCCGAGTATGTGCCCAGCGCATCCAGGGTCTCATCCTGTACCGGGTGGCGTCCGCCCATGTCATGGCACGAGACCGGGCCGTCCGCGGCGAGGCATTGCGCGATGAGCCCGGCATCGCGGGGCAGTTCCGCCCGCGCAAGTCCCCCGGCCAGGCCGCCCTCGGCAACCGCGACGCGGGCCACAGGAAGTCCCTCGTCGAGCAGCAATACTGCGCCGCTGTCCGCTTCGGTCAGCTCCACAGCCTTGTGCAGGATCAGGCGCAGGGCCTCCTCGTTCGAGGTCGCGCGCTGCAACTCGGCGCTCAGCCCCGCGAGAGCTCCCAGCTTGGCGTCATTGCCTGGGGCCGCCTCCTGCTGCAGGGCACCGGCACGCCGGGCTTCCAGGTAGGCGGTGTAGGCCTTGTCTACGATCTGGATCAAGTCTGTGGCGGCGAAGGGCTTGCGCAGGTAATCATAGGCTCCGCGCCGCACGGCCTCCACAGCGGAGTCCAGAGACGCGAAGCCGGTCATAAGGATCACTTTGCAGTCGGGATTGCGCTCTCGGAGAGCGGTGAGGATCGACAGACCGCCCATGTCGGGCAGCACGAGGTCTATGACTGCGACGGGAGGGTCGTGGCCCTCCATCTTCGCGAAGGCTTCTCTGCCGCTGGCGGCTTCGAGGACCTCCCACCCGCGCGCGGTCAACGCCTCCGCACAGATCGTGCGCAGTGCGTTGCTGTCGTCGGTGAGCAGGACTTCAGATCGGGTCTTCGTGGGATACCGCCCCCTCGTGCGCGGATCGGCCCTCTCTACCAGGCCGATGATATTGCGCTGAAGCGTCTGTGCCGCCCGGTGGCCTCGGACCATGTTGCAGCCACAGACTGCACTCGGGCGAGCCTGGGCCCTTCCCACAACTCCTCCAGCAGCGTCTCCAGGCGCTGCCGGGGCCCCTCGGCCCACACCTCCACCTCGCCGCTTTCGAGGTTCCGTACCCACCCCACCAGCTCGAGGGCCTGGGCTTTCTCGATCGCGAAGTAGCGGAAACCCACGCCCTGCACCCGGCCGCGAACGAACGCGTGCAGGCTTACCACTTCCTCATGTGCAGGCAACGGCACACCTAATGGCCGCGCCGCCCTGTCGCCAAGGCGGCTCCTCTGGCGGCGACCAGGGACGCGGTCCACCCCAGGACGAACATCGCCAGCAGCTTCAGCGCCAGGACTACCGACACCTGGGCCAACGTGGGGCCGGCGTGCGGACTTGCGACCACGACGCCAGCCGACTTGCCGGTCTCCGCCGACTTTGCATTCCCCTGCCCCGACACTGCGGGCGACGCGACAGCAGGCGCAGGCTTGACTTGCGCGATCTGCTGGTCCACGCTGGAGAACAGCCGGTAAGTCCAGGAAAACACCAGAACGATCATCGCTATCCCAGCCAGGAAGACCAGCAGGCCCACTATCTGGGATGCAACCGTAACAGCTCGGCTCTCAGTCGTTGGAGGCGGCAACCCGTCGAAAGCCAAACTCATCACACTCCCGTGCTGCAGCTTCGCTTGGGATTATAGCATGTGGGGGAGGCGTTTACAATCGGGCCACGCATTCGGGCATACACACAATATCGCTGTTCTAATGCCATAGATATTGCCATATCATTGCTAAATCGTCAACACTGACGCCGCGTGGGTTGGCGGGCGCCGAGGCCCGGACTTTCGAGTTAGTGTTACTACGCCGGTTGTGCGGCCCTGCTCGGCAATCAGATGCCATGTGGAGGAATAGACGGCGATTGACCGCAGTCGTCATGCCGGGTTCCGGCACTCTGAAACGATGAGAACGGCCCTACCCCGTCCCCGCCTGCGGCGGGCCACCCCTCCCGTTCCGGGAGGGGAGAGGCAAACGGCGATTCCCGCGCAGTAGGGAACTGCTGCTGTTCTCCCCTCTCCGCTTGCGGCTATGCTTTACCCACATCTTGCGTGCGAATCACGGGCCGTTGCCCCAAAAGGCCCGAAGGGCCGAAAGAATTTAGCCAGGCTCGCAAGAGCCTGGAAAGCAGCCCCTCATTGGATAAGAACAGCCCCCGAAGGGGGCGGCACAAATGGCGCGATGTTGTCGGTTCTGTGTTGCCCCTTCGGGGCTTGCGGGCGATGTGGGGCCGGGAATCCGGGGGCTTACGCCGGGCTGGCGCGAGCGCCAGCATGGCTAAACTCCGACGACCCCTCCGGGGTCTGACGGCAACGACACGAACCAGATCATTGCGTCCCACGCGCGGAAATGTGGGTAAAGCATAGCCGCTTGCGGAGAGGGGTCGGGGGTGAGGTTGCCGGTCGCCTGCCTTGTCGCCTCCCTGCCTCTCGGCTCTTCGTCAATGTGTGTGGGTAGTGGCCGTCAACTGGTCCTGGTCAGGGCAATCAGCCCGTGCGTTGGGCGGGCCGTTGCCGTTGCGTCCGCAGGACGCCCGGCGGCGTAAGCCGCCCGGAATCGTTGGGCACGCGGGCTGGTCGGGCCTTCGGCCACCCGTCCTGCGGACGGGATGAGATGGGGCGCGACTGATCCCGGACGCTGAAGCATCCGGCTGAGGGTCCCCGCCTGCGGCGGGGCCGGGCGTCCTGCGGACGCGACGGCACGGATAGTGACCACGCGTCTGAAGTGGTCTATTCAGCCACTGTCAAGCTACCCATACACATTGAGGAAGAGCCCTGCCTCTCACCCCGCGGTTTGTCTCTGCAGGTAGTTCACCCGTAGGTTGCTCAGGAGCAGCTCGACTTCGTTCTTCTCCGGCGTGGTGAGATCGTCGCCCAACTTCTCCTTGATGGCTGCGATCATGTCGATGGCGAGTCGCGCCTGCGCCAGATCGGTCCGCGTCTCACCGGCCCCCGGAGGCGCTTGAATCCCCAGGTGCACCCACGCTTGGCTGGCGAAAAGGCTGATGAGAAACCGGAGGTTGTCATACACGTTCACGGCTGCGAAGGGATCGACCGGCGGTTGCGTTTCAGCGGCCGGCTCCTCCGCTGACGCTTCCTCGTCCGGCCAAGGCGCAGCCGGCTCGGGCTCCGGCTCAAAGTTAGCTTCCGGCTCGACCGAGGCGGCCTGAGTATCCTCCGGCGTCTCGGCCGGTGCCGCCTCCTCTTCTCGCTTCTCTCGCCGCGTTTTGCGCTTGTCCACCTTGATGACAGGTTCGTCCGGCGCTTCCTTGCGAATTTCCTCATCCGTCATGGCGATCACCCCTTGTGGATTGTACTGAGTGACGTCGAATGTGGGTTGTGCGGAACGCGTCCGCGTGGCACGGTTCCGCATGGGGCGGCGTCTCGCCTGCCGAGGTCTCTGTGGCCGAGTTCATCTCACTCCCAGGCGCACCCGGTAGCTGAAGTACCACGGCAGCGGTTCATCGCCAAGGTGCTGCCGGGCTTCCTGGGCCAACACATCCAGGCCGATCTCGGTCTCGCTGACCCCGCGGCTCAGGACCGTCGCGACCCCGCCGAAGCTGCGGGCCAGGCCGACAAGCCGCTCGGCGTTGCCCTCTTCCACATTGTGCAGCAGGACTTCTCGCGTATACCGGAACCGGCCGCTATCCCGCATCCGGCTGAGGTGCTGGTCTTTCGCCGCGTGCTTGACGATCCGGTCGATGCCCAGCGATGTCTCCAACTCGCGCGCCCGGCGCATGAACCTGTGCCAGGCCTCCTCGGCCTCCACGTGCATCGTCGGCGGCCAGTCGCAGTCGATGGCGGCGAAGATTCCGCCGGGCCGTAGGATGCGGGCGATTTCGGCGAAGGTCGGCTCCGGTTCCAGCCAGTGCAGGCACTGCGAACAGGTGACGATGTCGGCGCAGGCGTCGGGCAAGCCGGTTGCCGTGGAGAGGCCCTCGCGGTAGGTCACGTTCCTGGCGTGGGGGAGAGACGCCGTGCGTTCTTCGGCTTCCCGGCGCATGTCGGCGTTCGGCTCGATGCCGATCACCTGCTCGGCCCGGGCCGACCAGATGCGCGTCGAAAGCCCCGTCCCGGAGCCGATGTCTACCACGAGAGCAGGCGGGTTGGCAAGGACAAGCTGCACCAGCAGGTCGACGAAGGCCTCCGGCGGCTGGGGCCGATAGTCGTCATACGTGTCGGCAAAGCCGCTGAAGCGTTCGATGTTCGCCGCATGGGCCTGAGCGGCAGTGGAATCTGCAGTCATTTGTGTGTGCTCCTGTTCTGCTCGGATACGCCGGGCTGTGGCCTCGATCTTACCAATCTGCTCAGCCGTAAGCTTCCCCTCCGCCAGCGCCTGCTCGAGTTCGTCGCGATCGAACTCCCGGATTGCGCCGTCCGGGTCGATCCACAGGTCGAGGAGCAGGTCGGTGTAGGCAACGCTGTTGTCGGCGATATGCTGGTTCTCTACGATGTGGTACAACCGGCCGATGAGGCTCCCGTCCGGCCCGTACATCTCCCACAGAACGAAGCCCCCGCCCTCTCGGTAGTGAGCGATGGTGTGCGACCCGCGTGGGATCGGTACATCGCGGACGTGGAAGTCAGTCTCACAGTCGTAGCGGAGAATGAGCGCATCTGAGGATCGTTGTACAAGATCACATATAAAATCCTCATCAGGCTTATTCAAGTGACGCTTGTGTTCGATGTACTTGGTCATCGGCCTTGAAGCCACCCGATCACCACGGAGTTGTCCTCATCGCCCCAACCGTCGCCGACCGCGCGCATCCTTGAGATGCCGGCACAGGCGACTCAGGATGATTGGACGTGCATTCCCGCTTGCAGGTTCGCGCACCTGCAGCGGCGAACGAAACCGCATCTCAGAATCGAGCTATGGAGGCGGCTGCGATGTCAGGCATACTTTACGATACATTGTTGGCGCGCATTAGTGCGTTGCCGGTCGTGGACGCTCACGAGCACCTGCCTGCGGAAAAGCACCGCACTTCGGCCCCGGTGGATGTCTTCACCCTCTTCTCCCACTACACGCAGACGGACCTGAGATCGGCTGGTATGCCGCCTGAGGACTACCTGCGCACCCAGGACGCCTCGATACCATTGGGTGAACGCTGGGACCTGTTCGAGCCGTACTGGCAGTGCATTCGTTACGGCTCCTACGCGCGGGCGGCACTGATTGCGGCGGACAAGTTCTATGATTGTACAGATATTTCGCGAGAAACCTATACTCAGCTATCCGAGCGCATGGCCGCTGCGAACACGCCCGGCATTTACGACCGCGTGCTCAGAGACGCGTGCAACATCAGCGTCTGCCTGACGCAGATCGGCAGGATCCCGGAAGAGAACCGCGACCTGCTGGCGCCCTTGTTGCCGGTGTGGAGCCTCGTCGATCTCTCCTGGCCGCAGGCGGCGTTGGAGTTCGGCGGGAAGGTGGGCATTGCAGTCCGCGGTCTTGACGACTACTGCGTTGCGATGGCCGAGACGGTCCACGAGTGGAAGGCGGCGGGAGTCGTCGGTCTGAAGATGATGTCCACGGTGTTGCCCGAAGCGAACAGAGCCGATGCGGCAGCGGCGTTTCGCCGATTTCTGTCCGGCCACGGGGGAGACAACTCGGCCGCCTGGTCGTATCTGGTCCACGAGGCGCTGCGCATTGCGGCTCGGGAGGACCTCGTGGTTGCGGTGCATTGCGGGGTGATCTGGGACAACTGGAACGACGTCTACACGGTTCACCCGAAACACATGATCCCCACAATGATGGCGCATCGCGACACGCGGTTCGACCTCTACCATGCCGGATTCCCGTGGGCCCGTGACATCGCGGTCATTGCGAAGGCTTTTCCGAACGCGTACTTGAACATGTGCTGGTGTCACATCATGTCACAGCAGATGTCGATCAGTGCGCTGGACGAGTGGCTTGACCTCGTTCCATGTAACAAGATCGCAGGATTCGGTGGCGATTATGGCACGCCGGTCGAGAAGGTGTTCGGACACCTGACCATGGCTCGCGAGGACATCGCCACCGTGCTGGCCCGGCGCGTGCAGGACGGGCGATTGACGGAGGAACGGGCGGTCGATCTTGCCGCAGGACTGCTGTTTCGCAATCCTGCGCAATTGTATCGCTTGCCGTTCGCAGGTCTGTAAGATTGCGTGGTGTTCCCGGCAAGCCAGAAACTAAGGGCGAAGTGACCGGTCTAAGAGCCATTGGCAGCGGCGTTGTGCACACTGATCTGCGAACAGTTGAAGCCTTCACGATATTGACGCAATCAGTTATAATGTGATATTGTAAATCATCGGCGAACCGTGGCAGATTGGGACGGGCCGTACCGAAGACCTCCGTTGGCAACCTTGGATACAACGGTCTGGACTTCGGCGGGTTCCTCCCCCCACGAGATACAAGTCCAGGAGGTGACACCAGTCAGGGACACCGTCGTAAGCAGTAGAGACGAGACACAGACTATCTGCATATCCGTCTTAGGGAGGACGAAATGAAACCAGTCAAGATCATGACAGTCGTTGCCGCGTTACTGATCGCAGCGTCGGCCTACTGCGAGAGCCTCGGCATCATCCCGTTGTCTGCCCGCCAGCTCGGCATGGGCGGAGCGGCCATTGCAGTCGCCGACGACGCATTCGCGTGGGCGCAGAACCCCGCAGGCGTCGCCAGCCTCGCTAACAAGCCGAAGGAAGACGGCAAGTGGGCCTGGGATGCAGCGGCATCCTACGCTCAGAGCAATGAGATCAGCGGCGACCGCCTGAAGGCTTGGGACGTCAGCCTCAGCGCATGTGACCCCGCCGACGGGATGGGCTTTGGCGCCGGCTGGGCGCAGCCCAAGATCTCAGACGAGAAGATGAATCTCTACGGCGCCGGCTTCGGCATGAGAGTCAAGGCCGAGGGCTGGAACCAACTGAGTTGGGGCGTCAGCGTTCAGCGCATCAACTGGCCCTCCGGGGCTGACCTGTCCGACGACACCATCTTCAACATTGGCCTGATGTACGACGTTCCGATCCCCGACCGCAAGCCGATCAAGCTCGGTCTCGTCGTGAACGATGTCACCGACAAGCTCGGCGACCTGGTCGAGGGCGAGGACATCTACAGCTCTCTCATCGGCCGCACCTGGAGCATGGGCACATCCTTCGAGATCAGCCCCCGCCTCCTGTTCGCCGCTGACATGCGCGGGTTCGGCAATGCAGGCCGCACCTGGAGCACCGGCGTCGAGTACAAGTGCGACGAGTGGGCCTTCCGCGCCGGCGATCTGGACGGCGGTCTGACTCTTGGTGTCGGCTACAAGGGCAGCAACTGGTTCATCGACTATGCGCACGGGACCACCCCCAAGCTGCTCAGCTTGGTGACCGACACGAGCGTCAAAGTCAATGCAGTGACCGTAGGTGTGAACTTCTAGGCTCGACCTACGAAGATGCTGTACTAAAAGCACAAGGGGCGCCTCCTCGCGAGGCGCCCCTTTGCGTATGTATAAACCACGTTGCCTCGGCTTGCCAGGCCGCCGACCCGCTACCAGGCGGGCGGCAGGCTCCCCAATGCCCGCGCCAGCCTCTTGCATGATTCACATTCGCCGCAGTGTCCGACCCCGCCCTCATAGCAACTCCACACCAGGCCCATCGGCGTCTGGATGCGGCGCCCCAACTCGACAATCTCCGACTTTGTAAGCTCGACCGTAGGCGAATGGACGCGCGCGTGGACCTGGGTCGAGAGCGCCAGCGCCGCGTCTGTGGCGCGCATGAACTCGGGCGTGTTGTCGGGGAACGTCGCCCCCTCCTCCGCATTGAACCCGCACACGATGAGTTCGCATCCGAGAGCGTCGGCAAACGCGCCGGCGACGCCGAGGAACACCCCGTTGCGATTCGGCACCCAGACCCCCGCCGCCGATTCCGTGGCCGCCGCCAGATCGTCCAGCCGGCCGGCATCCAGCCTCGGCAGGGGCTGCGACCTGTCGGTCAGGGCATTCCCGCCGAGTTCACCCAGCCAGGGGAGCTTGATGGCCCGGTGCTTCGCGCCAAGGGCCTCCGCTTGCTTTGCGGCGGCACGCAGCTCCTTGCCTGCCGCCCGTTGGCCGTAGTCGAATGTGAGCGCCAGCACGACTTCATGCTCGCGCGCGGTGGCCCAGGTCGCCACCAGGGAATCAAGTCCGCCCGACAGCAACGATATCGCTCGCATCGTCAATCCTCCCTATATGTCGCGCAAGACCCTTCCGATTCCCAGACCGAGGCGGAGACGACGCGCACCGGAAGTGGCTCAAGCTGCTGACGTACCTGCTCGAAGAGGAACCGGGCGAGATTCTCGCTGGTCGGGTTCAGCTCGGCGAATGCAGGCAAGTCATTGAGATAACGGTGATCCAGTTGATCCACGACGGCGTCACAGGCCGCCTTGAGGGTCTTGAAGTCCATCAGCATCCCGCTGAGGGGAAGCGTCTCAGCGCATACGGTCACTGCGACGCGATAGTTATGCCCATGCAGGCGAGCACACGCGCCGTCGTAGTCGCGCAGGCAGTGCGCCGCCGAGAAATGCCGTGTAACTGTCAGTTCGTACATGCGTAGTACAGTCCTCTCTTAAACGGCTTCCTATTCCCCTGAAGGGAACGGCTTCCTACCCCCTGCCCCTCCCTCGTAGCTATGCTTTACCCACATCTTGCGTGCGAATCACGGGCCGTTGCCCCAAAAGGCCCGAAGGGCCGAAAGAGTTTAGCCAGGCTCGCAAGAGCCTGGAAAGCAGCCCCTCCTTGGATAAGAACA
>Ga0181520_10011348_pt1 | contig 11720 bp, 8 predicted proteins | sample PEATcosm2014_Bin_29_FD_132451 | JGI IMG/M metagenome (GOLD analysis project Ga0181520, IMG submission 132451) | Peatland microbial communities from MTU Mesocosm Facility, Houghton, MI, USA - PEATcosm2014_Bin02_30_metaG | ecosystem: Environmental > Terrestrial > Soil > Wetlands > Peat | place...
TATTCCATGTTGTATGGGGACCGTGACCAGTGAACGGTCTGAATACTTCCGGTTCAATGTCGGCTTTCTTCTTGTTACTTCCGGATCCCGAGTTTGCCGATTACGTCCCGATAGCGGCCCGTATCGTGCGTCTTCAGGTAATCCAGCAGGCGGCGTCGCTTGCTCACCAGCATCAACAATCCACGGCGGGATGCGTGATCCTTTTTGTGGGCTTTGAAATGCTCGGTCAGTTTGGTGATCCGCTCGCTCAGAATCACGATCTGGACTTCCGGCGATGCGGTGTCCGTTTCGTGGGTTCGGAAGCGTTTGATCAGGTCGGTCTTTTTTTCAATCGCCAGCACGGCGTAGGTAACTCCTCATTTTTTCTCGTGTCCACTCTTCAGTGTCTACTAAAAGATTAACATGAACTCCCTCAACCACAAAGCCCGCGACAGAGGCTTGTAGCGCCAGCGTCCTCGCCCATAACTGCGCACGATTTGAAAGGGCACGGCTTAAGCCCCTGAGGGACTTCCTTCGCAAACTGCGCCCCGACCGGGCTCTTCATTGGCCGCCCCCTCATCATATATAGTGATTCTCTCGCCCGGGGTGACCGATTTCCCCGCTCAAAAAGAGCGTGTTCAGCAAGACCACCGCTCAATTCCACAAGAAGCACAAAACCTCAAAGGAGAAGAAAATGGTCGACTCATCTCCCCTCGGAATCACAACACTATCCTCTGGCTGGGCAATCGCGCTGAGTGTTCTTTTAATCCTCGCTGGCATTCTGGCAATCGTCGTTCCGCCGGTTGCGGGGATCGGCGTGGCGATTCTTGTCGCCTGGCTGGTGCTGCTCGGCGGTGTGGCACACCTGGCTATCGCCTGGCATATCCGTTCAACCGGTGGCCTCGTCTGGGAGCTCCTGGTTGGTCTGCTTTATCTCGCTGTTGCGGTCTACCTGCTCGTTTGGCCGGTTGCGGGCCTGGCCTCGCTTACGCTCCTTCTCGCGGGCTACCTTATCGCAAAGGGCATCCTGGTCTTGATTCTCGCTTTCCGCATCCGCCAGCACGCAGGCTCCGGTTGGCTCTTCTTTGATGGCGTCGTCGCCCTGATTCTGGGTGCGATGATCGGACTGAGCTGGCCATCGAGCAGCGAGTGGGCCATCGGAACTTTGATCGGGATCGGCATGCTCTTCGCGGGATTCACTCGTCTTCCGATGGCGATTGCTGCGCGCCGGATTCTTGCGAAGCCCGCGTAGCATCCCTGGCCGCCGCTGGAGCACCAAGGGTTCCTGAATTGTCTTTTCAAACCGTCGCGGAACACCAGCGGCGTTCTCTCAACCCAGCGCCTCAGCGGCTCAGCCGCTGAGGCGCCTTGATCCCTGTCTTTCTATTCCCTATTGGCTATTCCCTACTGGCTGTTTCCCGTATCCCGCCAATAATTCGCCCTCGCCACAATCCTCGCCCCATAGTCCTCGACCGTCCGCACCCGAATCGTGTGTAATCCCGGCGTCGGGTCCGATGGGCTGAAGGTAATCAGGTACCGGTTGCGCGAATCCCTCGCCGCGCGCAGGATCTCCGCCTGGAATGCCTTGTCGCCAAAGAACGTCGTGTACTCGCCGCCGCTCATCTCGGCGACCTCCTTCGTCACGTTCTTCTTCGCCGCGTTGAGAGCCATCACTAGCGGCGCCAGCAGATTGCCTCCGGCCGTCTGCTCCGGCAACCCGGGCGTCGGCGTGTGGGCCGGTGTGGTCTGGCCGTAGTAGGGTCCCTTCATTCCGCTGGCAAACTCCGCCAGTCCCGGCGAAAAGCTCACGCTCAGCACCAGTACATCTGATTCGCCAACCTTCCTGATTAACTGCACCGGTCTGGTGTGTTTGCTGCCGTGGTCGCGCTCTTCGCTGATCAGCAGCAGCACGCGCCGGTATTCCTTGGGCTGAGATTCAAGCAGCGTCACCGCGTAATTCACGGTGTCCAGAATCGCCGCTCCGCCATTTCCTGGTCTGAGTTCGGTCAATTCCTTGCTCACCTGCTCGCCCGAGTGTGTAAAGTCCTGCATCAGATGCGGCACAGAATCAAACCCCACCAGTGCCACCTGGCTCCGGGGATCGAAAAGGAACACATCGAGCAGCGGGCCCAATCGCGCCAGCTTGTTAAACTCCAGCACGCTCGCTCCGCCCCGCTCCACCGCAACTACAAGCGCCACGGGCGCCGCGTCCATCTCCGGCTGGACCTTGATCTTTTGCGGCACGCCATTGTCTTCCAAAATAAAGTCGCTAGGCTTCAGCCCGTAGAGAATGCCACCGCCTTTTTCCTCCACTAGCGTCGGCACCAGCACTTCGGTCGTGGTTACGCGCAGACTCGGCAAGGGGCCTGGCGCCACAGGCATCGGCTTGGGCGGCTCGATGGGCGGCAGCTGCTGTGCCCATGCCGCCGCGCTCGCCGCAAGGCCCGCGCACGCAAGAAACGCTGTTGAGTAAAATCGAAGGCTCATTTTGTACTTAGACTTGATCCTAAGCGATGCGGCTTCACGACCGTGCTGTTCCATTCTCGGCCTCTAAACTTCTTGTTTCCCGCCCATCGAGTTCCTTGTTATTCTCCTTTTCGGAGACTCGCATGCCGGAGCCAAATCGCAATTCAAAAGTCGACGCTTACATCCAGAAGTCGCGTCCCTTCGCGCAGCCCATCCTCGTCCATCTGCGTAAGGCCATCCACGCCGGCTGTCCAGGCGCTGAAGAAACCATCAAGTGGAGCCGCCCTTTCTTCGAGTACCGCGGCGTCATCCTCTGCAACATGTCGGCTTTCAAGGAGCACTGCAGCTTCGGCTTTTGGGGTCTGGAAATCGGTGCCGTCCTGCGCAAGGCCGGCGTGGTGCGCGACGGAGCCATGGGCTCGCTCGGCCGTATCACCAGCGTCGAGTTGCTCCCGCCTGAGAAAAAGCTCATTGAATGGGTCGCTCAGGCCGCGGCTCTCATCGAAACCGGAAAAGAGAGAAGCCCTGTTGCCGCCCGCCCTCGCGTCGTCAAGCCGGCCCGCGCGGCGCTCAAAACACCACCCGACTTCAACCACGCTCTCGGAAAGAACAAAAAGGCCGCAGCCGCCTTTGCTGCCTTCAGCCCCAGTTGCCGCCGCGAATACGTTGACTGGATCGTCGATGCCAAGCGCGCCGAGACCCGCGAGCAGCGCATCGCCACGGCCGTCACTTGGATCGCTGAAGGCAAACAGCGCAATTGGAAATACCAAAGGTAGCTGCCCCCCAGTTTCTGTTCCCGACCCAGCGCGATTTGGGGTGCCCTATTCTAAAATCTTGACGCGGAGCGGAGAGTTTTAGGGTGGGGTAGCACAACACCATCGTCCCCCGGAGCCGCTTTCTACTAACAGTTCAAACCTGCAGCGAGCCCTCGCGGTCGCGCTTCATCGAACGCCGTCCGCATTGCCCAGAACGCCGGCTTCGCCGCAAATTCATCGTCAAACGGCAAAGGCCGCTCGCGCAGGCCAACGATGATCCGCGCCCACAGCCTGCGTGTGCTGAACGGCATGAATAAGACTGCGGATCTCAACCACGTATGCGCGTCAGTAATTCCCCAGGTGATCACGAGCGGCACATTCGGCTCAGCCAACACAAGATTCAAATAGTCTTTGTAAACCCGCGCCACCGTCGCATCGCGATCGGCAGCTCCGCCCTTCATCCGCATGAAGCTCACATCCAGCTCCGATATGTGAGCCTCGAGCCCCATTTTTGCGGTCTCGCGAATAAAGCTCTGCAGCCCCGGGCCCGGCTCACCCGCTGCCGCAAACAAATGGCTCTGCACGCCCACCGCATGAATCGGTGTCCCGCTGGCTTTCAACCGCTCCAGCAGCGCCAGCACAAAATCGCGCTTCTTCGCATCTCGCGGCAAGTCCGTTTCGATCCCGTAGTCGTTGTACGCAAGCTTCGCATTAGGATCAGCTTCCGCCGACGTGCGAAACGCCAGCTCGATGTAATCCGGCCCGATCAGTTCCAGCCATGGCGACTTGCGTAGCCCATCCGCGCGCCCATCCATCGGCTCGATGGCCTCGTTGACCACATCCCATGTGTCGATCAGTCCCTTGAGACGTCCCACAACCGTACGAATATGGTTAACCAGCAGTTCGCGTGCATTCTGCTTGGTCGCAACTTTTCCAAACCATCCCGGCATCGCATAATGCCACACCAGCACATGTCCACGCACTTTCTTGCCGGTCAGCTCGGCAAATCCCATCAAACGATCCAAGTTCTTGAATTTGAATGTGTCGGGCGAAGGCCGCATCCATTTCCAGTACGTCGCGAACTCGTCCACAAGCATTCCCGTCTGCGCCATCACAAGCTGTGTATAGCCATCCTCGGTGTGGCCCTCTGCCACTCCCTCCACATCAAGTAGCAGCGGATTCACCGACGCTCCATATACCAGCCCCTTCACCGCTGCATGCGCTTGGAGAGAATTTGCCCCCGCTACATTCGGGTCCATCGCGTACTTCAATTGCCCCTTGTGTTTGGCATGCAGCCATTCGCCGGTGCCCGCCGCGCCCACACCCAATATCGCGGCACTCGCCGCCGCAACGCGCAAGCCAAACTGTCTCCGATTCAATCGCGATGATGGGCCGGAATCGGTCATGTGTCTTTCAGCAAGCCGTCGCTGGCTACAGGCTAGTTCTGATCTATGTTCTAATCCCCGGTTCTTGATTTCCGTTCCGGGTTCCGCGATTGTCGATTCTCTATTTCGTCCGCGCCTCGCGCTCCAGTTGTCCCGTCCATGCCAGAAAACGCAACAGCTCCCAGCGCTCAGCCCACATAAATCCAAGCACGGCCCCCGGCGTCAACGTCTCGGCTTTTTTCCCCGAATAGGTTTCAACGCGCCAGCGCAGAAACTCGCTCCGCCATGGAGCCAGGCGGTGGCCCCGTGTCGCATTCCACAAAAAACGCAACGCAGCAAACATGTTCAATCCTTCCCCACGAGCATACCAACCCTGATGGGAACTCACTTCGTCGAAACGCCCTCACATCTCACTGGATCGAGCACAGGCCCGGAGGTCTTCTGGCCTTTCGCCGCTGCCAGCCCCGGCCGCGGCCGTGCAGAGCCGCACATCGCACGCCCCGCCTCGCTATTTGTGCGAATTATTGTGGCAGCTCTTCGCTCACCCGAGCGTGCTCGGGTTGGGCTGGGGTGACTTCGCGCACCTGTCTGCGGATCTTTGCAAACAGTGCTGCGTATCCGGGATCGCTTGAAAGTTCTCTGACCCACGCGTAATCGTCGAAGGCCATAAGCTGGAGGAGTCGGTCGTCATGCCGGTCAAAAGAGGCCCTGAAGTAGACGAGAGCCTCATTGTGGCGTCCGAGCAACAGCAGGTTTTCGCCAATCAGAAAGCCTGACCCTGTGCCTTTGTCGAAGGCCGCTTTGAGCGCCTCGGCCCTGGCTTCAAGCAGACCGGTTCGACCAGCCCGGGCCCAGCCCTGCGCAACCCCATTGGCCAAAGCGATCGCGTCCGGGGCATGGGTGATGGAGGCAAAACGACGGGTGTCCTGAATATAGGCGGGAAAGTCGCCTGTGGCGAAATCCAGGTCAGCGAGAAACTCGGCGGGAGATGAAAGCGTCGGCTGCGTCCGCTCGATTTCCTTTAGAGCCTTGACGCCAGACTTGAAGTCGCCAAAATCGGCGTGCAGGAGCGCCGCGTCTGTGGCGATCGCCGGCGAGGTGGGATCAAGTCGAACCGCCTCGTCGATTTGCTGGATGGCCTTCGCGCCTTCTGATCTGCATTCGAGCGTTCCGGCATACCATTGATGCGTTTGCGCCGAGTTTGGATCCAACGCGAGTGCACGCTTGAACTCTGCGTCCGACCCGGCAATGTCCCAGTCCCAGTAGTAAAGGGCGAATGCCTTGGCGGTATGGGCAGAAGCGAGATTCGGATTCAGCTCGATGGCTCGGTCGGCGGCATGTTCCGCTTTTCTGAGGGAATCGCCCAAATCGGCTTGGCCGAACTGGGGAAGCAAATCGTAGCATTCGGCAAGCCCGGCGTAGGCTTCCGCATAGGAAGGGTCGGTCACAATCGCTTGCGTGTAGGAGTCAATTGCCTTGGCTAATCCGTCGGCGGTGCGAAGGTTCCAGTAATATCGGCCGCGAAGGAACAAGTCCGCGGCGCCGGAAGCGGCGATGTGGGGCTTTCCATTCAACGTATCCAAATGCGAGAAAGTGGTTGCTGAGGCCGTCTGACGATTCCCCACCTTCCAGAAAAGCGTCACGGCGAATACTAAAAGTACGGAAGACGCAAGGACCCACGGTCGCCATCGGAGAAACGAAGCTGGCTTTGCCTGATACTCGTCGGAAGAGATTGGCGGAGGCAGCGTGGTGGCCACCGGTTTTGAATTGTTTTGCGCGACAACGGCCAGGCGACCTACTGTACCGCCAGTCGAAGTGGCGGAATCCAGCATTTGCGCGTCTTCCCTCGATTCCAACCACGCGTCGAGCTCGGAGATACGGGCAAAGACTGTGCCACTCTTCTTTCCTGGCGCGCGGCGCACCGGCAGCCCGCGCTCTCGCTCCCAGCGCTTTGCCGTGCGCACGTTGCACCCAAAATAGGCGGCTATCCCTTTCCAAGACGCGAGCACGCCCTGGCTTTCCAGTTCAGGCTCGGTGTTGGTCGTGAAGGTCGCCATGTCAAACACAGCTTTCTCGTTTCGGATGGAACGGGCCTAAGGCCAAACAAAGGGAGGAAGCCATTATACGATCAGCGGATTCCTTTCAAGAACAGGGAGCGATTGAGAGTTGCCCCGAGATGCCCTCCGTTCCACCCTGATTTGTCCCACCGGAAGTCGGCCGCGACCGGCTATGCTTCGTATCCGAGTTCTCAACCGGATGACACCCTGAGCCTCAACTTAACTATTTGTAAATATGTAGTTTAGCATGCGCGTTCGGTTCAACGGCGCGGCGGCGGCGAAGACCGGCCTAAGCAGGACTTCCAGAGTCAAGAGGAAAGGGCACGATGACCAACCGGATGTTTCAAGCTTGCGGATCGGACACTTCAGCCGTAAGAGAGAAGACCATGTTGAAGGAAATGCAGAGATCAAATCTTCGGCTCAATCTGGTGGCTGGACTCGTTGTTGCAGCTGCGATCGGTCTGGCCTCGGTCGGCGCATCCGCGCAGACCGGCTTCACCACCGTTGATGTGACCGGCGCGGGCACCGGTGCGCAGCAAGGAACCGCCGTCACCGCTGTCGACGCGGCGGGCGACGTCGCGGGTGTCTATATCGACACGAACAACGCGCTGCATTGCTTTGTGCTGCCTGCCGGGGGCTCGATTGCAAACTGCGACGTTTCGGGTGCGGGCTCCGGCTCGGGGGAAGGAACGTTTCCCACGACCATCAATACCTCTGGCGTAGTCGCGGGATCATATATTGACGCGAGCCAGATTTCTCACGGCTTTGTCCGCGCAGTCAATGGCACGATCACGATGTTCGATGCTCCGCTCGCAAGCCAATCCGGGCGCCGCGGAACTACGGTTCTGAGCATCAACGACGCCGGTGTGATCACCGGAACCTATTCCACGGGGACTTATTCGACGACTTCCATGTACGGCGGATTTATGCGTTCGGCCGATGGGTCGACATACACCGCCATTAACGACCCAAATGCGGGAACCGGCGAAGATCCGAATGGCAAGAAACAGGGGACGACACCCGTTGCCATGAATGCTTCCGGAATGATTGCCGGCTATTACATCGATTCCACTTCGGTGCAACATGGTTTCGTGCGCTCGGCCAGCGGCACGTATACCGCGATTGACCCCACGGGTGTGGGAACATGCATCAACAACAGCAACGGCTCGAAGTTCGGGGGCACCACTGCTTCGGGCATCGACGCGGCGGGTGATGTGGCGGGAACCTACTCGACACGAGTTGCGTACAGCATGGCTTCATCCGCAGCGCGAGTGGAACCATTACTTCGTTCGATGTGCCGGGAGCAAGCTCAAGCCCGTGTACCACCGGCGGGGGGAGCGGTGAGAAAATCTGCGGCACGTTTCTCGTTTTGTCGGACGCGGTGGGTGACCTGACTGGCAGTTACATGGACGCCAACGGAACAATCCACGGCTTCCTGCGCCCCGCTGCAACCGGGGTTTTCACCTCCTTTGACGATCCCGACGCAGGCACCAGTGGCTCTTTGAACGGAACGCTTGGCATCGCCATCAACGCTCGAACCAGCGGGATCGAAATCGCCGGAAGCTACCTCGATACGAATTCTGTATTGCATGGCTATAGCTACTCGTCGGCTCTGACGGCAACCACGACCACGTTAACTCCGGTTCCCACGCCGAATCCCTCGGTCTATCAGGAGCCCGTCACTTTGACTGCAGCCGTCACTTTCAGCGGCGACACGCCTCCAAACGGTGAGAACGTTTCATTCACGAGCGGCACGACGCCACTGGGAACGGCGCAACTGACGAGCGGGACAGCCAGTCTGACGACTACAGATTTGCCCACGGGAACCGATTCCATTACAGCGATCTACGACGGTGACTCTAACTTCTCCGGCAGCACTTCGACGGCAATTAGCCAGACGGTCAACCAGGCGAGTTCTTCTACCACATTGAAGTCGTCCCTGAACCCTTCGACATTCGGGCAGTCGGTGACTTTTACGGCAAATATTTCGGGTCAGTTTGGCGGCATTGCTACCGGCACAGTGACCTTCTACAACGGGAGCACGAGCCTGGGCAGCTCCCCCGTGAGCAGTGACATGGCCGCCTTGACGACCACGACTTTGCCTGTTGGCACGAACTCGATTACGGCTGCCTATAGCGGTGACTCGAACTTTACCGGCAGCTCGTCAACGACGGCCAGCCAGGTGGTAAACGGTTCGACGGGGGCACAAACTCCGACTGCCACCGCCCTTACGGTGACGTCGCTCGGCTCTCCTGTCACCTCGGTTACGCCAGGAACGGTGGTGGCGTTGACTGCGACCGTGAGGACTGAATCTGCGGCGGTAACAACAGGACAGGTGAAATTCTGCGACGCAACCGCGACCTATTGCGCTGACATCCATTTGTTGGGAACAGCACAGTTGACAAGTGCTGGAACGGCAGTATTGAAACTAGTTCCTGGGATTGGTAGCCACAGCTACAAGGCAGTTTTTGTGGGGACCAATACCGATAACACAAGCACATCCAGTGCTTCTCCCTTGACAGTAACCAATGGATCAGGTGCTGGATATCCAACCACCACTACGATCACACAGAGTGGCGCCGCGGGTAACTACACTCTAACGGCCACGGTCACCGGTTCTGTGGATCGGTCAGGGCTGGCCTCACCTAGCGGAACGGTCTCTTTCCTGGACACTAGCTACGGAAACTCCGTACTCGACAGCGCATTGCTAGGAGCGGGCACACCAGGGTTGAACTGGATCAATTCCCAATCGCCAACAGTTGGACTTGGCCCTGTTTCCATTGCCAGCGGAGACTTCAATGGCGATGGCATTCGGGACTTGGCAGTGGTGGATGAACCGGTATACCCAAGCCCGACGACAGTGACAATTCTGCTAGGCGATGGGAAGGGAGGATTCACGACAGCGCAGACCCTGACGCAAGGGGCAGGGCTCGAATCGATTGCAATTGGGGATTTCAACGGGGACGGCCTTGCAGACTTGGCCGTTGTGGACACGGGTGCCTCCAAGGTATGGATATTCTTGGGGAATGGGAACGGGAGCTTCACTACGTCATCTGCGAGTCCAGCCACTGGATTTTTCCCGAGTGCCGTGGCGATAGGAGCTTTCAACGGCGATGGCATACCGGACCTGGCCGTAACGAACGAAGGCAGTGCGGAAACTCCAGGCGACACGGTGTCAATTCTCCTGGGCGATGGGAAAGGGGGATTCACCCCAACAGCCGTAAGTCCCACCACTGGCGTCACCCCATACGCGATTACTGCAGCGGACTTCAATGGGGATGGCTTCATAGATTTGGCAGTGGCAACCTACGGAACCTGTGTTAATGGTGCCTGTTCAAACGGCAGCGTATCCGTGTTGCTTGGCAAGGGAGACGGCACGTTCACAGCAACAGCCAGCCCGTCTACGGGCATTGGGCCTGACTCCATTGTGGCAGCGGACTTCAACGGGGATGGCATCCCGGACCTGGCTGTGGCAAACAGTTACAGCGACACGGTTACGATTTTGCTGGGCAACGGGAAAGGTGGCTTCACCCCGGCGCCGACACTCGCAACTGGCAACGAGCCCACCTCTGTTGCCGTGGGCGACTTCAATGGAGCCGGCATCCCGGACCTTGCAATTGCGGTAGATGGTGCCGGAAGCGAAAATCAAGGCTCAATAGCCATTTGGCTAGGGAACGGGGATGGAACATTCACGGCGAAGGCGAGCCCGTTAACGGGCGTCGGCCCGAGTTCCATTGCGGTAGCGGACTTTAACGGGGATGGCACCTCAGACTTGGCCGTGGCGAATGTTGGCAACGACTTTACGGGCAACACCGCAACGGTGTTGCTGACAGAGTTGACGCAAACCGCAACCGCGACGGCGAGCGGCATCGCAGTCGTGGGCAGCGGGACACATGAGGTGGAGGCAAGTTACCCAGGAGACAGCAACTACAGCGCTAGCGTTTCCGGTTTCACCGGGCTGACCCAATCAGTAGCAAAGACGACTACCACGCTTACCCCCGTTCCCACACCGAATCCCTCGCTTTATGGGGAGTCGGTTACGCTAACCGCTTCGGTCGCTTCCAGCGGAGGCACCCCACCCAACGGAGAAAGCGTCTCGTTTCTGAGTGGAACAACGACGCTGGGAACGGCGCAGTTGAGCGGCGGTACGGTTAGCTTGGCAACGACGGCTTTGCCGGTAGGCACGGACTCGATCACAGCGGTCTACAGCGGCGACTCGAACTTTGCCAGCAGCACCTCAACGGCGGTCAGCGAAGTGGTGAACAAGGCCAGCTCATCGACATCATTGACCTCGTCTGTAAATCCCTCTGCTGTCGGACAGTCCGTGACCTTCACCGCAACTGTCACGGGGCAGTATGGGGGCACGGCCACTGGCACGGTAACGTTCAGCAATGGAGGCACGAGCCTGGGGAGTGCATCCCTGAGCGGCGGCTCGGCCAGCTTGGCAACAACGGCTTTGCCGGTGGGTACGGACTCAGTTACGGCAGTCTACAGCGGCGACCCGAACTTCATAGGCAGCACGTCGAATACGGTGAGTCAGGTGGCGAGTGCTGCAACACAGCCGGCAGCCACCCCGACCTTCTCACCCGTCGCCGGAACCTACACCTCGGCGCAGTCGGTGGCGATCTCCGATGCCACATCGGGGGCGCCAATCTATTACACGACCAACGGAAAGACGCCAACGATCAGTTCAACCGTTTATTCCGGACCGATCACCGTGTCCACGTCGGAGACGCTGGAAGCGATTGCGACAGCCAGCGGTTATTCGACGAGCGCGGTGGGAACCGCGACATACACTATCAATTCGTCTACAGGGGCGACACTGGTGGGGGCGCCGAATTCCACCGGCTCATACTACGGAATGTTCGGAACGGACTTCGCCGCGGAATTCACGCTCTCAACCAGTGCTAATGTCACCACGATCGATGTCGTAGTCCTAGGGAGTGGCATTTACGATTTTTCACTTCAGAATTCATTGACAGGATCCATAACGACATTCGCCCAGGCGGTCATCACCGCGCCTAACTCAGGATTGAATACAGAAGCGATGACCGTCAATGCAATGCTTCCGGCCGGCA
>Ga0181520_10011350_pt1 | contig 11719 bp, 10 predicted proteins | sample PEATcosm2014_Bin_29_FD_132451 | JGI IMG/M metagenome (GOLD analysis project Ga0181520, IMG submission 132451) | Peatland microbial communities from MTU Mesocosm Facility, Houghton, MI, USA - PEATcosm2014_Bin02_30_metaG | ecosystem: Environmental > Terrestrial > Soil > Wetlands > Peat | place...
AACGGATGCTTCGATGGCCAAAATATAGGATTTCGATCCAAAGCCGATGATTTGTCCGCAGCAAACAGGTGCTATCAGTGATTTTTGTCTGAATTTTTCCCTAGCATAGACGTTAGAAAGATGGATTTCAATTGTTGGCAGACCCACCGCCGCAATGGCATCCCGTAGCGCAATGCTGGTATGGGTGTAGGCGGCGGCGTTAATGACGATCACGTCGAATTCCCCTTTCGCCTGCTGAATCCAATCCACTAGTTCGCCTTCCACGTTGGACTGCCGAAAATCAATATTCGCCTTCAACTGTTTAGCACGCTTGCGCACTACAGACTCAATGTCCGCCAGGGTCTCGCGTCCGTAAACTTCCGGCTCGCGTTGGCCGAGCAGGTTCAAATTCGGGCCGTTGAGGAAGAGGATTTTCATGTCGCAAACAGATTAGCCAGTCGCTGGATTATTGTCGAATTGATTTCCGGTGAGCGCCAGCGAGCAACCCAGCAATGTGAAAGCTGTCCAAGCCAGGGCTGGAATGTACAGGCTGAATTCGCCGATGCCTTGGACAAACCAACCGAGTAGGCCGATGAAAATGGCGAAAATGATTTTATCGCCGCTTTTCCAAACCCACTTTCCAACGGTCACGAATGCGATAACAATCCAAGCCCCGTAAAAAATTCCGCCGGGAATCCCAGAATCTGAAAACTGTTCGAGGTAATCATTGTGTGCGAGTCGGGACATTTCAGCGTCCGGCGGTTTAATCTGCTCGTAAGAACTTTTAAACGTGCCCGGTCCGCTGCCGACCATGGGATTTTTCGCGGTCGTTTGGACGGCGGCGCGCCAATAATCCAGACGCGCGCCCGCGCTGGTGGCGCCTGTGGCAAAATAATTATGAAAGCGAACCGCGAAAATGCCCAGACCAAGAATTGCGACGATGGCGAACGCGACAATTTTTGATCTTGCCCGCCTCTTCAATCGGAACAAGCAGAAGCTGCACATGGCCATCCCAATCAGCCAGCCCAGCTTCGAGCCGCTCCAGAACAAACCCGCGCCGCCTAGAAAGCAGGTCAGCGCGATGACAATTGCCCGAATCGCCGGACGCAAATTTTTTGCGCCGAAAGCCAGCGACAGCGACAGCGGCAACAACAGCAGAATCGCTCCGGCCAGCGCGTTCGGATAGACCAACGTGCCTTGAACTCGCGGGGTAGCTGCAAACAGAGCATAAAATAAACGATGAAGGCGGTTTGCATCAGCAGGCGGTTCTTTGCCGAATTTAGCGAGATAGGCCGGATTCGCCATATCAACGCCGTTGGTGTTTATGACGACTTGCTCGCGTTTCATTTCGAGTAGCATTTCGGGTGGAACATTTGTCCAGCCAGTGCGTTCGCCGTCTATCAACATTTGCCGGCTTTCCGGAAATTCCACGAGCCGCTGGTCCACCGCCCGCACCAGGCAAAACGCAAACGCCGCCAGCACGCCGATCAACAGCCAGCGCAGCGAAGTTTCCCGGATGAAAACAAGCGCGCCGACAAAATAGCACGCGACGCAGCCAAAAAATAGCCAAAGCGTCGCCGCGGTCAAATCGGCATCCACGGTTTGGCTTGCGGAAATGAGTTGCCAGCCGAGCCACAGCAGCGGCAGCAGCCAGAGCCATTTGGTCGTCGGCCAGTGTAATTTATTTGCGAATGCAAATGCTGCGCCGACAAGTGCGAGCGGAAGAAAAATCCACTTTGCCCATCGTGTCGGCCACGCGTCGGCCAAAAAGTCAGAAGGAGATGCCGGCGGAATGATTTTATGGTCGAGGATGACCGGGTTGCCGAACTTCCAAAATGCCAGCCCGAGAAACAGCCCGAACGCGAGTGCGTAAATTTCGGTCGAGGCGATATTGTTTTCGGGCTTCATTCCCGGAATCTTGTCCACATCCTGTCAAAAATGCAATTTCAGCAAACCGACTTCGAGCGCAAGCGCCTCCTGCACGTTGGTGTGCAGCAGCCGCTGCGTTTGTTCGAGTGTTTGCAGATTTTCCAGAGCTTGGCGCCGCGAGAGACGGTGTGCGACGGTTTCCGCTCCGAAGATTTCCGGAAAATTCGGAAAATCTTTTCCAGACACCAGCGTGTGCAGCCAGACATCGCGCAGCCACCATTGGACGAGCAGGAGCAAATCGGCGCGCTGCCGACGATATTCGGCCTCGACTACGGCGGCCAGTTCGTCTTCCCATTTTTCGCGCAAATCCTGTTCCACCTCGTCGTATTTTTCGAGCGGCGAGCGCGCGGCCAGCGATTCCTCCACGCGCGCCCGGATTTCGCCCAGTTTTTGGAGCAACACGTCGAGCAAGCGGTAACGGCCCAGCAGGGTTTTCTGTTCCGACGTGGCCACGCTGCTGAATTTTCCCAGCCATTCGGTTTCGGCGGAGTTCAATTCACGTTTGCCGTCGCCGTAAAAATTCAAGCGCAGACAGCGCGACAAAATCGTTTCTAAAATCCGCTGCGGCTCGGTGGAAAGCAGAATCAGAACGGATTTGGCGGGTGGCTCTTCCAGCGTTTTGAGAAAGGCGTTGGCGGCCTGGGCGTTCAGCCGGTCGGCGCCCGCGATGATGGCTACCTTGTGTTCTGCCTCGGCTGGTTTAAGCTGGATTTCGCGCATCAACCCGCGCATCTGGTCAATGGTGACGACGCGTGATTTAGATTCCGGTCGCACCCAGTGGATGTCGGCGTGAACGTCATCGTCAATTTTGCGGCAAGCCGGGCACGCGTCGCAGCAATCCGTCGCCACACCGCCAGCCTTGACCGGTCGCTGGCAGTTCAGGGTTTTGGCCAGCGTGCGGGCGAGCGATTCCAGTTCCTCCAGCCGGTCGCCGGCGAAAAGGTAGGCATGACCGAGCCGTCCGCGGGCGAGCGCGCGTTGCAGCAGTTGCACGCCCTGCTTGTGCCGGATAAAAAGCGTAAAGGCCATTGCGTTTCGGGAACAGCTTTGCGCATTACGCGCCGCGTTTCAAGTTTTCCGAAGACGCAACCGGAGGCGAACTGCCAAACTATTCTATGATGAAACCCAATTGCCGGAACCGTTGAAGCTTGTAAATCAACGAGCGCCGGCTGATGCCCAGTGCTTTCGCGGTTTCCGTCCGGTTGAAATCGTGCTGTTTGAGCGCGGCCAAAATCGCCTGCCGCTCGATCTCCTCCAGCCGTTCCAACTCGGCGGCTTCCGGCGCCGCGGGTTGTTTTGCGGCGTCGCGGACGCGCGTCGGCAGATGTTCCGGCAAAATCAGTTCACTGCGGGAAAGCAAAATCGCCCGCTCCATCGCATTGCGTAATTCGCGCACGTTGCCCGGCCACGAATAATTTTGCAGGCACGCGACCGTCGCCTCTGCCAGCCTCGCGTGGCCCTTGGCGAATTCCGTCACGAATAGATTCGCCAGAGGCAAAATGTCCTCGCGCCGCTCGCGCAACGGCCGGATGTTCAACTCCACCACATTCAGACGGTAAAATAAATCCTCACGGAAACGCCCTGCCTTCACCTCCTCCTCCAGATTCCGGTTGCTCGCGGCGAGAATGCGGACGTTCGTGCGCATCTCACGGTTTGAGCCGACGCGTTGGAACGTTCCGTTTTGCGTCACTCGCAGCAATTTTGCCTGGAGTGCCGCCGACATCTCGGCGATTTCATCGAGAAAAATCGTTCCGCCGTCGGCTTCCTCAAAACGCCCGATGCGCTGCGCCGTCGCGCCGGTGAACGAACCTTTTTCGTGGCCGAACAACTCGGCTTCGAGCAGCGTTTCGGGAATCGCGGCGCAGTTGACCTTGGTCATCGGCCCGCCGGCGCGCGAACTCCACGCGTGGACCACGTCCGCCACAACCTCCTTGCCGACCCCGCTTTCGCCAGTGATGAGCACGCGTGTTTCCGACGGCGCAATCAGCGAAATCTCCTGATACAGCGCCGCCATGAGCGGACTGCGCGCGATGACTTCCGGCGGCAAAATCTTGTCCTCGCGGTAGCGTGGCGCGGAGGATTTGGCAACACCCGTGGCTTGCTGGACGGTGACGAGCAGTTCGTCGAGGTCAATCGGCTTGGCGAGATAATTGAGCGCGCCGTCGCGCATCGCCTCGACCGCGTCGCGGATATCGGTGTAGGCGGTGACGAGCAGCACCGGCAGCGCGGCGAACTGCTGCCGCACACGCCGCAATGTTTCCAGCCCGGAAAGCCCCGGCATCCGCACGTCGGAAATCATCATGTCGAACTTACCGGCGGCGAGGATTTGCAGCGCACGTTCGCCGGAATCCGCCGTGACCGTTTCAAAGTCCTGACTGCGCAGGAAGGAATCGAGCAGGCTGCGCTGCCCTGGATCGTCATCCACGATGAGGATGCGCGGTGGTTTGGCGTGATTATTTTTGCGCGGTTCGATTGCCACGCGGCAAGATTAGACAAATCAGACCGTGGCAAAAAGAATTTTCAGCCCCAAAAAGAAAGGCCGCGCGAGCGCGGCCTTCGCATTCAAATTGGACGTTTAAGATCCCGCCTTGGGATGCAATAGCACGAAATCGTCGCGGCGGTTTTTCTGCCACGCGGCCTCATCATGGCCGGTGTCAACCGGCTTGTCCTTGCCGAAGGACTCGGTAAAAACGCGCTGCGGGTCCAATCCCAGTTTGGCCAGCGCCTCGCGCGCCGCCAGCGCGCGGCGTTCGCCGAGCGAACGGTTGTATTCCTCCGTGCCGCGTTCGTCACAATTGCCCTCGACAAGCAGCTTCGTGTTGGAGTCGGCGCTCAACGCCTTCGCCACTTCCTGCAGATTGGCTTGCTCGCTCTTGCGGATGGCGGCGCTGTCGTAGGCGAAGTGAATCGTGAACGCCGCCAGCGCGGCGGTATCGGGAATCATGCCATGTCTCAAATCGGGGTTTGTCGCCGGAACGCCGGTTTGGATCACATTCGGGTTCTCACCAGTATTATTATACGCGGGGCCTGGCGGCACAGTGGTTGGAGTGGGTTCCGGAGGTAGTGGTGGCGTAATCCCTTGCTTCATCGGCGTAACGTTGACGGGTTTGTGCTTGCAGCCGGTGGTGGCCAGCGTGACAGCCAGCGCGAACGCGAGTGAATAGACCAATGTCGTTTTCATATTTTTCCCTTCAGGTTAAATGTTTGTTAAAAATTCAAATCTTTCCGCCAAGCGGGTTCGGAATCGCTTCCCGCAATCCGGGTAACATCCTTGACTTGTTTTGTGAAAACGTCAAGCACAGACAGTGTTTGCCGGTAACCGACCGAATGGTTGAAAATCAGCGTCCGCGAGTTAGGTGACCACGACGGGGCCTCGCCCGGCACCAGCACTGTCGGCGGCGCGCTGCCGTCCGCCGGCATCACGCAGATGTCAAACTCGCTGGTCTGCGACGTGAACGCGATCCATTTGCCGTCCGGAGACCAGTCCGGCTCGGTCGGATTCGGCGCGCCAAAGGTTTGAATCACCTGAAGCTCACCGCCGTCCGCCGGCACCCTGGCGAGCAGTCGCCGTCCGGCGATTTTCGTCGCAAAACAAATCCACTTTCCATCCGGCGACCAGCACGGCGATGATTCATCCTCCGGCGATTTCGTCAGCCGCTTCAAATTGCTTCCATCCGCATCGGCCACATACAAATCCACCCAGCCGTCCTTGTCCAAAATCATCGCCACCTTCGAGCCGTCTGGTGAAGCCGCCGGACTGATATTCGAGCCGCCGTAGCGCGCAACCACCCGGCGCTGGCCGGTCGAAAGGTCGCTGTAAAAAATATCAGGATTTTCAAGCTTGTAGGAATTGTAATAAAGCGCCAGCCGCCCCGGGACCCACGAAGGCTTGGATACAATTACATTGTCATGCGTCACAGCCTGTGCGTCGTGTCCGTCGAAATCGGAGACATAAATCTCGCCGGAGCCGTCGGGTGCCTGCGCCTTGAACGCGATTTGCGTCAGCCCGATGCCTTTTTTGCCGGTGATGGCGAAAACGATGTCGTTGGCGAAGGCGTGCGCCTGCCGCCGCAGGTTCGTGCCGGTGTAGCTGTTCGACAAAATCATCTTCTTCGCAAGCTTGTCGGCCACACTGCCAATCACGTTGCCGTTGGCGCTACCGCTGATTTGATATTGCGCGGCGTCCGGCGCGACAAACGCTAAGCCCTGGACATAAAGATCAAATTTCAGAACGTCCGCGACCTCTCCGCTGAAACCATTCAGCGAAACGGGAATGGGTTTGGTTTTACCGGGAACGGGAACCTGCTCATTCATGGTGAGTGCTTTCTGATCCTGGCCCTTTGAAAAACCCGGCGCGATGGCGACCGCAACAATTGGCAGCCAAATCCTTATGAGTTTCAAAAATTGTTTCTTCATTCAGTCGTTCTGGTGGCGTTAAAATTGATGGTGTAATTTCGTTCTTTTTCGGTCGCGCCGTCGGGAAATGGCGCGATGACCTTCACGCGATCCAACATGCGCTGCACGGCGGCATTCACGCTGGCATCGCCGGAGGGCGTGATGATGCGCGCGGTAATCACCGTGCCGTCGCTGGCGATGGTGACCTTGAATTGGATTGTGACGCTGTCGCTGTCCATGCCGTCCGGCGGTGACCAGGCATGGTGATAAACACTCACAACCACGTCGCCGTAATTCGCGTAAGCGACTGTGCTGTTACCGGGCAGGTTGACTTCCATGGGCGATGACAGATTGGTCCGTAAATTATTAATCACATTTTCTAGCGCCGACGTATTTGGCTGCGGGTTGCTTTTGATGGGACTGTTCGGCGCGGGCCGCGCCACGAGTTGTGTATTAACCTGGATTTGGCGCTGCTTGGGTTCGGGGGGTTCCTGCGTCGGCTTCACAGGTTTTGGTTCCGATGTGAAAAATTTTTCCAGCCGCTTGGCAAGCGTTGGCGGCGGTGTGACGACCGGTTTTGGTGCAGGCGGCGGCATGGGCTGAACCATGGGCGTGGGCGGGGTAGGTTGCGGCAGCGGAATTACCACTGGCGCGGGCGCGGGCGGCGTGGCGCCGCGAACACCGCTGTTGAATGCCGCGTCAATCTGGTTGGCCGGGATTACATCGAGCACCCGCGAGTTGTCGGTCTTTGGCTGCGGATTGAAAAACGCAGGGCCGACAATTAAAATGGTCAGCAGGAGCAGGTGGATTCCCGCCGTGGCAATGACGCATTTTTTCTGTAGCCTGTTCATTTTGCCGGTTCGGTGCGGAGCGAATAGCGCGTGATGCCGAGATTTTCGCATCCGTCAATCACGGCGGCGACATTGCCATACGGCCCGTCCTTGTCCGCGCGGATGTAAATAATCAAATTGCGATTGGCGTGATATTCATTTGCCAGACGCATGGTCAATTGCGCGAGACTCATGCGTTGTTTGTCGAGCGAATAGACGCCGGTGTTGCTGATTTCCACGGTGCGGACATTCCTTCTAATTTGCTCCGGATCAGGCGTGCCCCCCCTGGGCAGATTGAGCGTGATGCTTTGTTCGAGCAGCGGCGTGGTAATGACAAAGATAATGAGCAGCACGAACGCGAGATCAAGCAGCGGCGTAATGTTGATCTCGCTCAACGTTACAAGATGACTGCGTTGTGAAAATCTTTTCACGGCAAAAATCATTCGTCCGCCAGAAATTCCGTTTCCATCCGCGAAACGAGTTCCTGCGCAAAATTATCGAGGCCGACTGTGAATACGCGCAAATTATGCACCAGCCAGTTGTAGCCGAACATTGAGGGAATCGCCACCAGCAGGCCGGCGACGGTAGTGATGAGCGCCGCGGCGACGCCCGGGGCCATCGCCGCCAGCGTGGCCGCGCCCTGCGGTGCCTGCGCGATGCCGCTAAATGCGCTCATTACGCCCCACACTGTGCCCAGCAATCCCAGAAACGGCGCACCGCTGACGGCAATCGCCAGCAGAATCAGGCCGGATTCCAGCTTGAGCGATTCCTGCGCGACGACATTTTCAATGGCGCGCTTGACGTGCTCCATGTTTTTGAGCGTGACGCTCTGCTTGCTGCGTTCGCCGCCGGGGCCGCGCAACCGCGCGTCAAGTTGTACGCAGCCGGTCTGATAAACCTCGTAAAGCGGGCATCCTTCAACGTGCAACTTGCGGTCAAAGATGTCGAGCACCTTTTTCTGCGCGCGAAATTCCTCGTTGAAATAAAAATTCAACCGGCGGGCGCGGCGCATCTGGATCGCCTTGGAGAACACCGTGGACCAGGCGATGATGGAAAAAACAATGAGCAGGACGATGATCGCCTTTGCTGGCACCGTCGCCTGTTCCCAAACATAAAGGAGTTCCGCTTGATTGGAAGCGGCCCCCACGACAATAAACGATAATCCGTTCATATACCGACAATTCACCTGGTCGTGAGGAACCGATTTAGCGGCCAAGCGGCGGACCGTCGAGTCATTTTCCGCCGTGCCAATACTTACCCGTTACGCGAAAATTTCGCAACGACTTTTTTTGCTGAAAAACGCGCTTTGTCTCCGGCCAATAATACAATACAAGAAGCCGGTGTCACGACCCCGATTCATCGCGTTGCTGCTCGTGCTGGGCACGCTGGCGGTTTATCTGCCGGCGGCGCATTACGGCTTCACGCTTTATGACGACAGCGATTACATCACCGAAAATCCCGTGGTTGAAAACGGACTGACGTGGGCTGGCTTCAAATGGGCGTTCGCGTGGCACGCGTGCAACTGGCATCCGCTCACATGGCTGTCGCACATGGCAGATTGCCAGTTCTTCGGCCTCAATGCCGGGTGGCACCATAGTGTCAATGGGATGTTCCATGCGGCCAATTCGATTTTGCTGCTGCTGCTCCTGCTGCGCTGGACGAATGCTCTTTGGCCCAGCGCCTTTGCCGCCGCGCTTTTTGCCTGGCATCCGCTGCACGTCGAATCCGTCGTGTGGATCGCCGAGCGCAAGGATGTGTTGAGCACATTCTTCGCCCTGCTGACCCTGCTGGCTTATACGCGATTTGTTGAGGGGGCCAAATTCCAAAGTCCAAAGTCCAAAGTCTTTTATGCTGTGGCATTGCTGATGTTCGCGCTGGGTCTGATGGCCAAACCGATGCTGGTGACGCTGCCTTTTGTAATGTTGCTGCTGGATTACTGGCCGTTGAAGCGGTTTGAAGTTCAATATTCAGTATTCAGTATTCAAAGTTTGGCCATGGAAAAAATCCCATTCTTCGCGCTGTCGGCGGCTTCGTGTGTCATCACTTTTCTGGCCCAGCATCGCGGCGGGGCGGTCGCCACGCTGGAGAATGTCCCGCTGCATTATCGCCTGGAAAACGTGCCGCTGGCTATTGCGGGTTACCTGCTCAAAATGATCTATCCTGCGCACCTCGCCATTTTTTATCCGCTCAACCCCTTGTCCCGACTGAAAGTGGCGGTGGCGGTGATAGCATTGGTTGCGATTTTCTGGCTGGTCTGGCGGGTGCGCCACTCATGCCAGTATTGGCTCGTCGGCTGGCTTTGGTTTTTGGGAACGCTCGTGCCGGTGATTGGCCTAGTGCAGGTTGGCGGAGCGGCGATGGCTGACCGTTACACTTATTTTCCGACCATCGGAATTTTTCTGGCGGTGGCGCTTGGTGTGCGTGATGGCGCGGAACGGTTTCAGATTTCAAAACCAATTGTTGGGGCAATCGCCGGCTTGGTGCTGGCGGCCTGTTTGGTTCTCACGCATGACCAATTGAATTGCTGGCGGGATGATATTACGCTCTTCCGTCACGCCATCGCCGTCACAAAGAATAACGACACCGCGCATCTCAATCTGGGTTTTGCGCTCGAAAAAGCCGGCCGGAAAACCGAGGCGCTGGACGAGTATCGCGCGGCACTGAAGCTGAAACCGAACCGCGCCGAAACGCACAACAACCTTGCCAACCTGCTCGACGACACCGGGCATCCGAACGAAGCCTTGGCTGAATATCAGGAGGCGCTGCGGATAAACCCCAATCACGTCGCGTCGCACAATAATTACGGCACGTTGCTCGTCGAACTCGGCCGGTTTAATGAAGCCATGATACAATACGCCTCCGCCGCACGGTTGGATCCGGCTGACTGGCATCCGCCCTTTTTAACGGGCAAGGCGCTGCTCAAACAGGGCCGCGACTCGGAAGCCCTTTCTTATTTCCGACAGGCGGTGCAAGTTGACCCGAACAGTCCTGGTGTGTTGACTTATCTCGCGCAAGTGCTGGCCTCAGACGAAAATCCACAAGTTCGCGACGGCAACCACGCGCTCGCGATGGCGGCGAAGGCGAACGATCTCACCGGCGACGTTCAACCGGCCATGTTCGATGCGCTGGCGATGGCCTATGCCGAAGTCGGCCAATTCACGAATGCCCAACAGGCAGCTGCTTACGCCCTCAAACTCGCCAAGGCTTACGGGATGACCAACGACGTGGCCGTCATCCAACAACGATTGCAGCTTTACAAAAACCACCAGCCATTCCGCCAATCCTTCACCAACACGCCGGCGAACGGATTTCCAAAAAATTGAATTATGCCGGTGCCAGTGCGCGGAGCGTTCGCAGCACCTGCGGATTTTTCAAAACTTCCCCGACGGAAAATTTTTCACCCAGCCATGGCAGTGTGAAAATTCTTCTGGCATCGAAAAATCCGGCGAGCAGCTTCGTATTGGTGGAAATGGCGGCGTCCCGTTTTGGGGGCGACATCAAAACGACGCGCGCCCGGGCCGCGGCGCTGCGCGGCAGGGCTTCCAGCGTGAGCAAAATGTGATTGACCGCGCCAAGCCGGCTTGGGGCGACGAGAAGTGGCAATGCATCCAAGGCCGCAATCAAGTCGCCTGAATCAAAATTCTCGCCTAGCGGGCTTAACAGTCCGCCCGCGCCTTCGACCAGCAGCGCGTCAAAACGCTTTTGCATCGCGCGAACGTGCGCCAGCACCTCGAAGAGATGGACGTGCTTACGTTCCCGGCGCGCGGCCAGCAGCGGCGCAATCGGCGCGCGGAAATGCCACGGATTGATTTCATCGAGTGACAGCACATTGTCCATCGCGGCGCGCAGCGCGCGTGCATCACCGCGATCGCCGGAACAGACCGGTTTCAACGCCGCCACGTTGACGCCGCGTTTGCACAGAAACCGCGCCAGCAGCCCCGTCAAGACCGTTTTGCCGGCGCCGGTGTCCGTGGCGGTGACGAAGAAAGTTCGTTTCATTTTCCAATATCAAAGCGAAATCCTTCGCGTCATGCCAATCAAAAACCGTTGCGGAATTGTTACGGTTCACTTATTCTGTAAAGTTCGCTAACGAGAAAAATTATTGTGAACGTCACCGTTGAAAATCTGGCCCCGTGCAAAAAACTGTTGCGGGTGGAAATGGACGCGAAGGCCGTGGATGAAGTTTTTGAAATCGTCACGAAAGATTTTCAAAAACAGGCCGCGCTGCCCGGCTTCCGTCCGGGCAAGGCCCCGCGCCCCCTCGTGCTCAAAAAATACGAGGCGGACATCAAGGACGAGGTCAAACGCAAGCTCATCGGTGACGCGTATCGCAAGGCGCTCGAAGAAAAGAAAATTCCCGTGATCGGCTACCCTGACATCGAGGAAATCCAGTTCGGGCGCGGGCAGAACCTGCAGTTCGCCGCGACCATCGAGACCGCGCCGGAATTCAAACTGCCGGAATACAAGGGGCTGGCCGCCAAACGCCAAATCAAATCTGTCACGGATGCGGACATCGAGCGCGCGCTGAGACTGCTGGCGGAACAGCACATGAAGTTTGAAACCGTTGCGCGTGAATTGAAGCGTGG
>Ga0181520_10011351_pt1 | contig 11718 bp, 5 predicted proteins | sample PEATcosm2014_Bin_29_FD_132451 | JGI IMG/M metagenome (GOLD analysis project Ga0181520, IMG submission 132451) | Peatland microbial communities from MTU Mesocosm Facility, Houghton, MI, USA - PEATcosm2014_Bin02_30_metaG | ecosystem: Environmental > Terrestrial > Soil > Wetlands > Peat | place...
ATGGTGTTGAAGACAACCAATCCGTCGATGGGCGAGTGAATCTGCATCAGCGTTGCATTGGCCTGAGAATGTAGCATGGTCTCGCGGGTGCGGTCGCGCTGAATTTCAAGAATGCGAATGGAGGCCTGCGCCGCCTTGCGCTTCAGGTCGAAGGTCGCCTTCAGTTGCTTCAGCGTGGCTTCGGCTTCATCCAAGTCTTCGCGCGCCTTTTCGGCGTCAATGCGCGAGAGCAGCTCAACTTTTTCCATCTCCAGCCGGGCTTTGCTCAACGCGCTTTCGGCCTGCTTGATCTCGGTTTCATCCTTGGCCACGGCGGCCTCTTCCTTGGCCTTCGCCTCCAGGACGTTTTCATTCTGCGTGGCGCTCTCGGCCTGGCGATCAATCGAGTCGCGCAGTTGCGCCTGACGGTCAAACTCCACCAGCAGATCACCCTTTTTTACGCGGCTTCCGCTGGCAATCAGCTTGGTAATCGTCAATGTCCCCACCTGTTGACCGGCCAAAAGTGGAGCTTGAACGGATCGAGCTTCTACGGCGGCAGTGGTACCCTTCAGGCGCAGAGTGGCGTTGGGAGCCGCAGAGACGGAGGAGGAACCGAAGGCAGTGCTGAAACTCTTAGCCTTGCAACCCGACACCAGAAGCGCGGCGGTCAGCGCCAGAGTTGACAGCAGCAGAACCCGGCTGCGTCGATGGAGAACAAGGCCAGGAGCGTCTGGAATCGCCGGATTCAACGCGCCTTTCGAGCTGTCTAAAGGCAAGACGGTCTTTGCAGGAAGGCCAACAGCAACCAAGGATAGCAACATTCAGGCCTGCTTCAGTGGGTCAAGTTTACTTCAATATACAGAACGAGCCGTGCTGAACCACTGGGCACGCTCACGCCTCAAGCCGCCCCTTTAGCTGCGCGGCCCGAAAAAGATCAGTTCTATTCTTGGACGCACGCGGAATAAATTTCGCTCACGGAAGATCATTTTGATCTTCCCGCCGGAAACGATAGCATTCCGAATCATTCATCCGGAGTGATGCGGCATGACTCGCGTGATTGTCCTCGCCTGCCACGAACGATGAATGCGACTCGAAAACAAACTCGCTCCATTGAGGAGCCATTGCATCCGAATAGGTGCCTTCCGTCCGCGCTAAGGCAGCAATTTCCAGTGAACGGTACAACTGGTTTGAATGGTTCTGAGTTGAGAAATCAGTGTGATCTTCTGAGAACCGTTCTGCCTTTCTACCAGTATCTTCCAGGCTCCGGTTGGATCCACGGTGAAGCTTAAACGGCCGAGGGGCAGATTCTCGAAGGTGACTTTGCCGTTGGGCGGAATCGCCACGCCGGAGCAGTGCAGTTCTCCCTGTTGAAGCAAAGCCGGCTTGACCGGCGGCGGTGGCGGTTGAGTTACCTCGACATCCACCGATTTGGTCTCAGTGTTGGCGGTGCCAATGGCGGTGAGCGTGTAATGCGTGGTCGCGGATGGGCGGAGGCTAATCTGATCGCCCTCAACCATACCAACGCCGTTGTCGATGTTGACGGCGACGGCATTCTTTACCGACCAGTGGAGAACCGTGCTCTGTCCGCGTTCAATCCTGTCTGGAGTGGCCGAAAAACTCTCCACTGCAACGCGGGGAATTGGCGGGGGCGGCTGATGAACGGTGACGGTTACGGTCCGTGTGACCGAGCCGGCAGAGTTCTGCGCCGTCAACGTGTAGGTCGTGGTTCCTGCAGGAGTGACAACTTTATCCGAGCCCGTGACCTCACCCACGCCGTTGTCGATTGAGAGGTTGGTGGCGCCCGATACAGACCATTGCAACTCCACCGGCTGGCTTGGGTCGGCTGTCACGGGAGTGACCGAGAAGAAGCTGATTGACGGAGAAAGGGCGGCTTTTTCCTGGACTGAAACTACTGCTGAACGAGTGACCAAACTTCCATGATTCGAGGCAGTCAGGGTGTAGACGGTAGTCGTAGTGGGAGATACGGCAATCTCCTGCCCGGTAACTACGCCGACATTCTGGTCAATTTCGAGCGTGGTTGCATCGGTGGTGGTCCAACGCAGAATCGCTGTTTCTCCTGCTTCAATCTGCCTGGGATCGGCTTGAAAACTCAGAATCGCAGGCCTCTTGTCGCTGTCCGCTGCTGAGATTTTTGAGAAAAACTTCTTTACCAAACTGGAATGTGAACTAAAAAACGCCCCGCCCAGGCCGATCAGCGCGATCAGAATCAGGAAAAGGAAGAGGGGAAGGGAAGACCGATTCTGAGCCATTGGCTTGGGAGCGACTGCAATATCCGGCTTGAAGGGCTTTACCTCAATCGGCTCGGGAACCACAGGCGCGATTGGTTCCTGAACGGGCAAATCCGGTTGGGTGAGGGGCTCGGCCGGCACGGTTTCATCCGCCGATTCCGCGGCTCTCTGGGCGCAGAAAGGACAGTCGCTCTGTTTTGCGGCATCGTAATAATGCCCATATCCGCACTGTTGGAAGTCGCTCTCGGTTGGTAAGTTCGGCATGGGAATCGATCTTGTTCCTAACTTCCGGGACTCGGAAGAACAATCACCGCGGATTGCGTCTCTCGGTTTATCACAGATTACTCTGTCCGGCGCGGCTGAACTTTCAGTGGGGCCATTCTAGCACAGACGCCGTGAATGAAGGTAAATCAGTTCGCAGCTGATTGCTTTAGGTTGGGCGCGGGTAATGAAGTTCCGCGCTGCTAAAACGCCGGATGCGCAATTGACAATGCTTCAGGGGCCATAGTAGCATTTCTTTTCTCCAACCAACAGGCAATTCCCGCACACGAATCTTTTCATAGGGGAGTCCTACTATGCATCTAGACCTTGAAACATCGCTGAAATTGGTGGGTCTTATCAATTTCGTTGCGATGTTAGCGATGTCTTTTATGGCCGTCGCATTGAACTGGATCAAGCTCCTCCATGCCTTTCACGGAAATAATACCCTTGATGTTATCCGAAAACAACAAAACAAGATCGCAATTGGAGTTTTTTTCTTCGTCCTACCCATCCTCACCATTTTTTTATTTTTACTTGCCTTGTTTCAAATGCTTCCATCAGGACTGGAAGGTCTTGTTATCTCTCCCGGTTATTTGATTGCCTTGTTCTGCGAATTCTTTGTAGTGATTGGCGTAAGTGTTTGGGGGCTTGTGGGAACTTTGCGTTCCGTCAAATCGGCGGCCGAACCTTTATTGAATGGCGAGCAATTAAACTACAAGGCACTGTTCAGTACACTTTGGAGCAATGTGGCTATCGCCATGGGAATCGTCCTTGCGCTGGTCGTTGTTGATCTATGGGGCGGCCACATGATTTTTAACACTCCCAGCCAACCGAGCGTTTTGACGAATCCCGGCCAACCGGGCGTCTTGTCCAGGTTGTCGATTGTGGTGGGTGATTGCCAGAATTCACGAGTTACCGCTTCTGATCCGGGAGTAAAGATTTTCCTCACGCAGGGCCAGCAGCTATCGTGCGAACTGCGCGCCCAGGGCGGCCAGGCTCCTTATCGATGGGATATGCCTAAATTGCCGCTCAACCCTAACTGGGTGAATGAAAAGCACGAATGTGAAAATTGCGACGACGCAAAGATAACCCTGATCGGGACAGTGCCTCCGCCGAGAACGCATCTTGATAAGGTGAGTTTCGTTTACACACTGACAGACCACCAAAACAAACAGGTGGCAATACCAATCGAGTTTTCCATCGCTCCAGCGGAGAGATACTATACACCTGTACAGTAAAGTATGGCTGCGGCAAAGGCCATCCCTTTGACGCCATCGGAAGCGGGGGAAGCATGAGTCGAATCGCGACGAGGGTCCGGTATTCTTTGCTGGCATGGGCGATGGCCGCGCTTGCGGCGTTTTTCGGAGCTTCCGCGGCGCGCGCCCAGCAGAGCTTCGACGCCGATGTGATTGTGCTGGACGACACCTCCGGCAGTATGCGGTTCAACGATCCGCAGAACGCGATTGTGCTGGTGACGCGGCTGTTTACCGATATTTCACCGGGCAAGCTGGCAGCGGTGCGGCTGTTCGACATCGGACGGGACCAGGGCGTCGTTCATGCGACGACCACGGGACAGAGCACGCCATGCCCGGATGATCCCTCCCGGACCTGCCAGGTGATGAACATGGACCCGGATGCGCGCGACAAGGTGGTGGGCCGGCATCTGCTGATCTCCAACCGCAACGGGCGGGGGGACGCGGCCTTCAAGACCAGCCTGGAAGGTCTGCTGAAGCCTACCGCCATGGATACGCAGTATGAATTTGCGCTGGCGACCATCGAGCAGCAGTTCAAAGAGAACCAATCGCCGCCGGAGACGCAGAAGTTTGTGGTCTGGCTTTCAGACGGAGCGCCGGACGCCGGCGACTGGGAGAGCGATAAACCGTACCTGGACCGGTTGCGCTCGGAGGGCGTGTCCATCCGCGCGCTGGTCTTCAAGAGCGGCAAGCCGGAGCGCGTGGAAGCGGCGGGGATCAAAGTGAACTCGGTGGACGGAACGCCCTCCGGCATGATGCGGGCCTTTGCGGATGTCTTTCGCCAGGTGGTAGGGGCGCCGTACGCCGTGGACGGAGTGGCCGCATCGCAGCCGACGTTCAAGATTATGCCGCGGATGGAAGATGCGTGGGTGGTCTTCTACGGGGACGAGTCGCTCTCCTCGGCTAGCGTGACCAACGGCAGCCAGAGCGTGGCCGCCGACTACGCCGCCGATCACTACAACGGCGCGGCGTATCGCGTGGCGTATCTGAGAGACCCGGCGGCGGGCAACTGGACGGTTCATGTGGACGGCGGCGGCGCGGGCGCCTCGTACGCGGTGATTCAGCGTTCCAGCCTGACGCTGTATCTCTATCCCGTTCAGGGACAGGTTCCGGGAGTGCCGTTCAAAGTGGTGGCGAGCCTGCGCAACGGGAAGAACGCAACCGATCTGCTGCCCGCCGAACTGCCGGAACCGGTAACGCTGGAAGCCAATATCGACGGGCAGACGGTGAAGTTGAACGACGACGGCGACGGAAAGTATTCGGGAATGTTGACCGCGAACCAGACCGGAACGCTGCCGCTGACCGTGCGAGCGCACAACAGCTTTCTGGATCGCACGGCGACGGTTCAGGTCAATGTCATCGGCAGATTCGAGTACGGCGGCGGGCCGCTGCTGGTGGATTTTGGGCAACTCAAAGCGGGCGAGACGGTTTGCCGTACGCTGAGCTTCAACGCCGACCAGCAGGGAGCGATTCCCTTCGAACTGCGGCAATTGGCGGCGCTGCCGAAGAACCTGACGCTGGAATTGCGCATCAACGGCAAACGGAGCCAGACGGGCGGGCAGCCGATCATGGCGCTGCCTCAGGACCAGAAAGAGGTTTGCCTGGTCAGTGGAAAATGGGCCGAAGCCTCGGAGTCGCGGGCGCAGAGCTGGGTAAACCTGGCGGTGAACAGCCGGCAGGATGCTGGATCTGTGGTCGAGTTGCGCATGAACTGGACGGTGCGTCCGCTCAGCTTTTGGGAGCGGTGGGGCTGGCTGATTCTGATTATTCTGGCCGTGCTGCTCACCTGGTTTGTGATCTACGGCTACATCAAGCCCTTCCGGTTTCCGGTGGCCCTGGCGCTCTGCTATGCGCCGGAGGTGGATGAACTGGACGACCAGACCCCGCAACCGATCAGGCTTTGGCGTGGCGTGGGGATCGGATTTTATCGCAACGCGCGCGCTTGCCTGCGCGACGACTTCAGAATCAACGGGCAGGTGAAGGGAGCAGTGGCGATTCTGGAGGCTGGACCGCGCCGCTCCGTGCTGGTCAAGTCCGGCTCGCGGGCCCTCTACCGCGAGATGGGAGTAGGTGAGTGGGAGCCGGTATCGCCGAAGGGGCGGCGCGCTGTGCAGGGCGAACTGTACCGTGTAGGAGAGTCTGGACCCTATTTTCGCATCACAATACGGATGATGGCATGAAAGCAATTCATGGGTTGGCAGCCGGTGTGCTGCTTGCATTCTTGAGCATCGGGCTCTGCGCGGAGACGCCGCAGAAGCATATCCGCGTCATCATGGACACCACGCAATCGCTGCGTACGAACGATCCCTCAGGATATGTGAAGCTCTCCACCGAACTCTTTTATGACCTGGCGTCCAATGATTTCAACGCCAACGATACCTTCAGTGTGCTGCATTTTCCAAAATTGGCAGACGCGGAGTGGGGTTCGGCCACGACTCCGCCTTATACCGTCAACAACAGTAACGTCATCCTGCAGCAGCAGCACGGCGTCGTGTCGGTGTCGGACTTCCGGCAGCAAGTGCGCCAACTGGATTACGACAGCAAGAAGACCTATTTTGCGCCCTGCTTCCAGTGGGCGCTCGACGATTTAAAAAAAGTGAGCACTTCCAAAGACAATCGTGTCATCGTGCTGATCACCGACGGGGTCAGCGACGCGGAAAGTGCCGATGCCTCCCGGCTGGCGGAGTTGGCGCGGGAGCTGGCCAGTGAGCGCATCCACGTCTTTGTGATGACCATCGGTTCGGCTAGCCCGGATTGGTTTACCAGGGCGCTGAACCTCGGACCTGGGGGAGTTCAAGGCAAGGTCTTTGCCGGGGAGGATTCTCGCCATCTGCTCTCGGATATGCTGGAGATCTTCAGCCGCAGCTTTGGATTTTCGCGCGAAGTATTTGATCAGAACCAATCCCAGCCGTTGCCTTCCACCATCGATGTAACCAACGGCCAAAAATCGGGGGGCGCGGCGGTCATTGCACTTTACCACAACCAGAATTTACAGGATCATCCTGAGTTCCGCCTGACACCGCCGGGCGGACATGGCGCGAGCGCTTACCCTGTGCAAACCGAGGCGACGCTGCCGGATCGCCAAAAGAAAGGCGACCTGAGCCTGATGAGCTACGCCATCGAGTGGCTCTCCTCGCCGCAACCGGGCAATTGGAGCTTCGACGCCAACGGACACAAGCCGACTGAGATTGCGGTGCTGCGTCCGATCCACGTCAACATCGACTTCCGCTCCCACCAGGGACGTCCCATCGACGAGGTAATCGGCGGCAAGGCAGCTCCGATGGATGTGGTGATTTCGCCCGCGGATGGAAGCACGGGCGATCCGGGGCCGAATGTGCAGATCGAATACCGTCTGCACTACCTCCAGCCGCACGATGAGCGGAACAGCATTCCGGTTCCGGTGACCACGAGCGACCTGACGCCCGATGGCCGGGTATTCCTGATCAAGCCCGAATTCCTGGCCAACGTCAACGGTACGGTGCCTGGAAAGCCCTACCAGGGATACATCGAAGTGGTTGTGAGGCAGTTTGAAACCGAGGTGGAGCGGATGACCGAGCCGCATCCGGTGACGGTGTATCCCTTTATCTCCGTCGGCGTGATTCCGAACCGGCTGCCGCTGTTGGACGCAAATGGCGGTGAAGCAATCGAAGGCGGCAAGAGCGGGTGCATGAACGGAATCCGCTTCCAGTTTTATGCAGGAGATCCTAAAGCGAGCAAGTACGCGCTGACGGCGCGCGTGCTGAACCCGCCCGACCCCAGCGGGGCTTGGACCGGCGCGCGGTTCAGCTTTGATGGCAAGGAGTTCTCCGGCGCTGATTCGGTGAGCGAATCGGTAAGCCCGGAGGAGTTGGCCAAGCCGGTCCATTCGTTTTGCGTGATTGCCGGCACGCCGTCTGGCGGCGATGTTGGACGGCCGTTGCTGGTGCACTTCGGCCTGACGTGGGATGGCCTGGACGCCGCCCAGCAGAGGCTGAGCCCGGTGGACGACCTGGAGACAAGAGCGACCATCGCCGCGCCAAGCCTGTGGCTTCTGCTGCGTCCTTGGCTCTTCCTGCTGGCTACTGCGCTGCTGACCGGGTTGCTGGCGCTGCTGTTCCGAGCTAAAAACGGTCTGCCTCCTGACCTGGAGGTGGCCATGGCCGGCTCAGGCCAGACTGATCCTGCGTCTGCCGCGCGACACAAGCTCTCGGTCAGAGAAGTGCTTGGGCTGCCGGGTGCGCGTCCGGTCCTTTCGCTCGATGGCGCAAGCGAGGTGGGACGAGTGATGCCGTCGCGGAGCGGGTTATTTGCCTTCCACCCCGGATCGGGATTTCGAAATGTCAGCCGTCCGTCTGCCGAGGAGTGGGGCGAATGGCTTCCAATCCGGCCGGATGTGGACGGATCGTATCTGCTGGAGGCGGGAACCACCTACCGGGCGGGCACAAGCGTTGTTCACTATTTCCGTATCGAGTATTCGCAGACGCGTTCTGGAATTTGAGCATGGTCCGTAAACTGATCGTCCTTGTGCTGGCAATCTGCGCGCTGCCTCTGGTGGCGGAGCGTCGCGTGGCGGTTATTGTGGACACCTCCGGTTCAATGACCTGGAACGACCATGCGCGCTTCGCGGTGCAGATCTCCAAGATTCTCAGCGACCTGGTGGAAGATCAGGACCAGTTGGCCATCGTGCGGTTTCCACGCCCAGGAGAACCATCGACGGGAGGAGGCAGTCTGGTCGATCAGGTGCGGTCCCGCATCTCCAGTTCTATTCCGGATGGTCAGGATTGCAGCGCGGGTGCGAATCCGGCGCTGATGGTGGAACTCGCCGGCTCTGACCGCAACTTGTTCAAACAAAGTGTGGACGACCAGTTGCAATACGATGGACCCACTTATTTCGGCGCGCCGCTGCGGACTGCGATCTCCTTTTTGAGTCAGGATCGCGTGACGGCGCGGCTTCTGCTGATTGTGACCGACGCCGAGGAGGGTTTTGGAAGCTGCAAGCAGCAGTACACCGAATTGTTGCAGCAGTTTGGGCAGACCGGGGCCACGGTGGCCTTGATCCGGCTGGGCGGCTACGCCGACGATGGATTCGCCAACAACCCGGCCATCCAATTCCGCCGCGATGTACGGGACTCGGCCAACTTGATCGAGGCGGTGGCTGAGGTCTACCAGCGCTTTCTGGGCTCGAAGCAGGTGCAAAAAGGGCGAGTCTCGGGCGCGATCCGGGTCCAGATTCCGGACCACGTCAAAGACGCCTACCTGGTGGTGGCCGCCGACTCTTCCCTGGGCGAGGTGCGCGCGGCGCAGGGCAATCCCGCTGCGGAGCAGATCGACTTCAATTTCCGTGGAGGGGGAGAGACCGCGGCAGTGGGCGCTTTCCAGAATCCTCACGGGGGTCCAGGCCACGATAGCGATGTGCGCGGCTTCCGCATTGTGCATCTGGTGAATCCGGCGGCGGGCAAGTACTCGTTTCTGCCGCCTGCGGGAATATCGGGCGGATGGATGCTGTTGGAGGACTACTCACTTGAGTTGCGGATGATTTCTACGCAGATGAAGGCGAATGCCGACTCCACGGTGCGGTTTGAGATTATCGATCAGAAAACCGGCCAGCGCGTCACCGATCCGGCAACGCTGACCGGCCTGCGGGTGGATGGAAAGATCGACGGGAAGAGCGTAACGCCCGTCAACGACGGCACCGGGGTCTTCAGCATTCAACAACACTTTGGGAGCGAAGGAACCGTATCGGCGGAGATGCGGCTCTATGGCGGCCAGATCGACAAGAGCGCGAATTTCAACCTGCAGATCGGAGATGGTGGAAGCCCGGCCACCCAGCCGTCTTTTCCGCAACTGGCCAAGGCCGGCGATATCGAATTCGGCACGGGGGCCGAGGTCAACTTTGGACGCCTGAAGCCGGGCCAGGACGCTGAATCAATGGTGCGATTCGAGGGCGGACAGGTGGCCAGAGAGGTTGAGGCGCAGGTCAGCACTGACCTGAACAAACGCAACGTGCAGGTGGAGATTCAAATGCCGGACGGATGGCACACGCTCTCCGCCTCGCCGGTGACGGTGAGGGTGCCGGCCGGCAACGCCATGCAGTGGCCCATTCGGCTGCGGATCGGTGAATGTCCCGCGGCGTGCAAGGCCACCGAGGGGCATAAAGTGATCTTCGTTGTCCGGCGCGCGGATGGCGCCGACCAGAGAGCCGAGGTGCCGATCCGCGCCGAGATTGTGCCTGAACCGTGGACCTTCTGCTGGCGGCGCGAGTTGCTGGGATTGGCGGGGCTTTTGCTGGCGGCCTTTATTGTTTACGGCTATCTATCTCCGTATGGTTTTCCGCCGCGCGTCGGTATTCAGATGTCGGAGAGCGAGGATCTGAACGAGGGGAGTTTTCTTCCTTTGCGCGCAGTGCGCGGTTACCGATCAGGGTTTTATCGGGATGCGGTGTTGTATCTGACCGAGAACTTTCGTTTGACGCGGCACAAGCGCGGAGCTTTTGTCCGTCTGCATGCGGGCAGCAAGAGCCGCATCCTTATTCGGCCCATTCATGGGCGCATGGTATTCCGCCAGCAACCGGATGAAAGCTGGGAGCCCATCCCGCAGGGCCAAGATACACTGGCACGCTTCGGAGTGGTCTTCCGCAACGAAGCGCAAACGCTGTACTTCGAGCTTCGCGCAAAATAAGAACCCGTCTGCGCCGGGTGCGGTGTGCGATGGGCATGGTCTATAATTCGTATGCGCAAGGAGAGGGATAGAATGGCAGACATTCAAATCACGCAAGCTACGATTGCACCCAGTATTTTCATTGGCCTCGGTGGAACTGGATCGCGGATTGTCGACAGAATTGCCCGGCGGGCAATGGGTCTTCCCCATTGGGAAAGCCACCTGAGCGCCTTGACGCAGTTTGTGGGCATTGACACAAATGTTCACGACCAAAGTATTTTGGAAAAAATCCCCGAAACCAATCGCATTCTTATTGGTGCCTTTGACAAGCAGCGCGCCGTGGAGAATTATCGTGAATCCGGCAATGCCAAGGCCCTGCATTGGCTGGATCGTGACTATACGCCTCGCGCGGGCAAGACCCCCGGCGCGGGCCAGATTCGCGTCGAGTCGCGCCTGGGCTTTCATTACAACAGCCCCGTCATCCGCCAAAAGTTAGAGGAACTGGTGCGGATCATGCTCACTGCGGATAACTCCTTCCGCCGGATTGAACCGGCGCAGGTCTTTGTTTACATCTATTGCGGCCTGGGCGGCGGCACTGGATCGGGCTGCTTTCTATCCATGAGTTATCTGATTCAGGATGTCATCCAAAAATTGCAGTGGGAGCCGCACGTGCTTGGCTATTGCGTTCTTTCCACCCTGATGACAGACAAGGTGCCGCAGGATCTTCATCCTGATATTCACGCCAACACCTACGCGGCGCTGAAGGAGTTGGAGCATCTAACCAAGCTCGATTATCCGGAAACGAAGGTGGAGCGCCCGGATGGCGAAGAGTTTGTTTTCTGGAATGACGAGAACAAGGAAAAAATATCCACGGTAAAAAACCGGCCCTTCTATCTAACCTTCCTTTTTGATCGCGCCTCGCATCTGGAGCTGCCCGATATGGTGGCCACGGTGGGCGACGCGTGCTTCCTTCAGATATTCAGCCCCGTGCTTGGGCGCGTCTTGGGCGGGGTTGACAATTACGAAAAACGCCTTCAAGATCTGACGCGCGCGCCGGGTAAGTTGAAGGGCGTTGGACGGGGTTATACCAAGCATTTTGGCGCCTTCGGCGTGGCGGCGCTGGTGCTTCCGGCGCATGAGTTGCTGGAGTACAGTTCGCTGCTGTTTGCCGCTGAAGCCTTGCGCCAGCAGATCACCTTCGGATCGAGCGACGGCGCTTCCGCAATCGACGCCAAGCTGGCCGATCTGCGCGTCAACTACGACGATCCAAAGTTCGCCCGGCTCTCGGAGAGCGAACGCCAGATCGCCATCAACCGCTCATTCCTGCTTTCGATGCAGGC
>Ga0181520_10011353_pt1 | contig 11717 bp, 8 predicted proteins | sample PEATcosm2014_Bin_29_FD_132451 | JGI IMG/M metagenome (GOLD analysis project Ga0181520, IMG submission 132451) | Peatland microbial communities from MTU Mesocosm Facility, Houghton, MI, USA - PEATcosm2014_Bin02_30_metaG | ecosystem: Environmental > Terrestrial > Soil > Wetlands > Peat | place...
CTTGGCTCCGGCCCCCGCTATGATCGGCGCCGAGAGAAGGAAGGAGAAGCGGGCGGCCGCCTCCCGCTCGAGGCCCAGCGCGAGACCGGCGGTGATCGTCGAGCCCGAGCGCGAGACGCCGGGAAAGATCGCCAGGGCCTGGGAGAGGCCTATGAGGATGGCGTCCTTCAAGCCGATCGCTCCGATGGGGCGCGTATGCTTGGCGAGACGGTCTGCAAGGAGGAGCAAGGCGCCGAGGAGGGCGATGATGACGGCCATCGCGATCATCGAGGAGCCGAGGATGGGCATGCCCTCGGGATGGAATAGCTGCTCGATCTTGCGCTCGAAGAGGACGCCGAAGACGGCTCCCGGGATGCAGGCGACCAACAGGAACCAGGCCATCCTGCGATCGGGATCGGCTCCGATCTTGAGCTGGCCTATCGACTTGAACCAGGCTCCGATGAGCCGCACCCAATCGTTCCAGAAGAAGACGACCAGGGCGACGAGGGTTCCCATGTGAAGGGCGACGTCGAAGCCAAGGCTGCGGAATATCGGGTCGTCCCAGCCGAAGAGCCAGGGGACGATGACCAGGTGGGCCGAGCTGGATACCGGGATGAATTCGGTGAGGCCCTGGACCAGACCGAGGACGATGGATTGTAGGAGCTGCATGGCGCGACTATGCCATAGTCTCGGCCAATAATCCAGCATGGGCCATTTTCCGCTCGCCTTGCCTCGGTGACTCGAGTATCATATTCCCATGGAACATAAAAAGGGCTTCCCCGGCATCAGCCCCTCGGCATGGGAGCATCCCGCGGACGGGGCGGCGCTGGCCGCGTTTTCCTCGATACCCTTGGCCGCCGATCTTTTACGAAGGGCGGTCGGATCGACCACCGAGCGCTCCCTGCGCCTCGGTACCCTCGCCAACGCCGCGCGCGTCACCGACTCGCAGTTCGCCAACCTCGGCGCCCTCCTCAAGGAGATGGCCGAGCGCCTCGACCTCTCCCCCCTTCCCGAGCTCTTCGTGCGCCTCGATCCCAATCCCGACGCCCGCGCCCTGGGCGTGGAGCGGCCCTTCATCATCCTCTCGAGCGCTGCCCTGGATCTCTGGGATGAGGAGGAGCTGTCTTGCGTCCTCGCCCACGAGATCGGCCACATCCTCTCGGGTCACGCCGTCTACAAGACCCTCCTCGCCGTCCTCATAAAGGCCTCGTCGATCATCGCCGGCAGCATCCCCCTGGGCGGCGCCGCGATAGCGGCCGTCGCGACCGCGCTCAAGGAGTGGGACCGCAAGAGCGAGCTCTCCGCCGACAGGGCAGCCCTCCTGGCCGTCCAGGATACGCCCATCGTCTTCCGCGCCCTCATGAAGAGCGCCGCCGGCCCCAGGATAGCCCAGATGGACGTCAACGAGTTCTTCCGCCAGGCCCGCGATTACGAGACCGGCGGCGGGGCCCTCGACTCCCTCTTTAAGCTCGTCGACGTCCTGGGAGAGAGCCACCCCTTCCCCATTACCCGCATGACCGCCCTTCAGGAGTGGGAAAAGGGCGGAGCCTACGAAGCCATACTCCGGGGCGAGTATCCGCGCCGCGGAGCCGAGGGCGAGCGCGATCCGCAGCGCGAGTTCGAGAAGGCGCGCGCCTCCTACTCGGGCGAGTTCTCGGGCTCGGCCGACCCCCTCGCCCAGGCCGCCGGCAAGGTTATGGACGCCCTCGGCGGACTGTTCGGCCAGGGCGGAACGGGAAAGTCCCCGGAGGACCGGGGATCCGACGGGCGCGACGGAGCGCCGCCTACGCGCTCCATCGAGGACGTGATAGACGATATCTTCGGGTCGAAGGGGCAGGGCTCCTCTTGACTCGGGACGCTCCGCCCCGATATAAAACATGGACTGGTTTCGTGGCGAGATAGCTCAGCTGGCAGAGCAAGCGGCTCATATCCGCTCGGTCGTGGGTTCGACCCCCTCTCTCGCTATAGCGCAGGAAAACGGCGGCATGGGCCGCCGTTTTCCTTTTTTGGTCCTATAGGAAGCGCCGCGAAATCTGCGCAATGTTAATGTAGCTTTTTCAAAATGCGTTTGCATTTTGAAAAGCCTAGATGGTTATTCGAAAAAAGCGGGATACTGCCGAATTGCCGGAAAATAAAAAAGCCCCGCGGGCGCGGGGCTTTGGTCTATAAGCTCGTACTGGTTTCCCTAAGCATATGGACGAACTACATTGAGGTTTTAAAATAGCTACCGTCCCAAACCGGCTTGACGAGAGGCCCAGACATAGTAAAATGTGAAATGGATAATGAGGAGATTTCCATGGAAGGCGAAATTGGACGCCTATCCGATAAATCTCGGTTAAAAACGTCAAGGTGACGGGGTTTGATGTGGACCAGCAAAGACAGATCGGAGGCAAGACATTTGAACACGCTCACACGCCCCGCCTGGACGCGAATACTACGTAGTTCCTTGCTCCCGGGGCTCATTGCTCTTGCCGCGACTTTTGTCCCCTGGGTGTTGCCCGTGCCTTTTATGGCACATTTCGCGCATCCGAGCTTTGTCGCCACCTTACAAGGTCTCGTCGCGCTGCTTTTCCTGCTTCTCATCGGCATTTCCTTCCGTTTCAACCGGCGAAAAGCCCTGTTCCAGACCTTGGTCCTCGTACTGTTCTGGCTCGGCATGATTGCAGGCGACGCTGCCCATCACGCCTGGCTCCTTGCCTGGGCAGGCCCGGCAGTCCTCGTCGCGACGGCGGCTATCGCGTTCCTTCCCGACCGGAGAATCGCTTCCATCTCTTCCATGATCATGCTGATTGCGCTGGTGGGCATAGGACTCTTTTTGGTCTTCAGCCTTAATATCAAAGCGCGAATTCCCGCCGGCGGGACCACTGCGAGTTTCCTCAACCCTATCCTTCCGGGACTTTGGCCGGGTTCCGGCCTATTCTTGAGCCTCGCTTGCGTGGTGGCGATCGTCACGGTGCTGAATTTCTTTCTACATCCCGACCAGATACACGCCATGTCGTTTTGGTTGTGTTGCCTTGTCATCCTCTCCGTTTTCCAGGCAGGATTTTTTTTGCATAGGCAATCTTTCCCGACCGGCCTTGCCTTATCCAAAACGAGAACCTCCGTGCATGAGGTCCTGGCTCTCCCTCTAGCCCTGTATTTTCTTTTCGTGTTCATCGCTTTCCATGTCTATTCCCTTCTTGAGATTTCCTATCACCTCGCGTATCACGATCAGCTCACCGGCCTTCCCGGTCGTCGGGCCATGGAAGAAGCGCTGGCCCATCCTGGTAAAACCTATTGTATTGCCATGGGCGATGTCGACAAGTTCAAGAGTTTCAACGACAAGTACGGCCACGACGTCGGAGACCAGGTCCTGCGCGTAGTCGGGGTCACTCTCGCCGCGGTCAAGCAAGGCAAGGCCTACCGTTACGGCGGCGAAGAATTCGTAATTCTGTTTCCGGGACTTGCTCCAGGCGTCGCGGCGCTCTATGCCGAAGAGGTGCGGGTTGCCCTTGGCAACTATCGCTTCGTCCTCAGGGATAAAAAACGTATATGGCCGTTTGGCGGCAAAAAAAAGCGGGGAGCCAAATCGTTGCAGGTTCTTACAAAAAAGCAGTCGTCACGGTCCGTTATCCGCGTAACCATGAGTATCGGCCTGGCCACACGACGGGAGCGCGAAGAAAGCGCTACCGTGCTCAAACGCGCCGACCAGGCTCTGTACCAAGCCAAGGGAGCTGGCCGAGATCGCTTGGTCACCGGATAGTCGGATAGTCGTCGGGGAAGATCCCATAAGGCAGTATGAAATGAATGATAATATGGGCAATCCGCATCTCATCGTCCTATTACATGGAGAGGCGAATCTTGCGTGATTCGGCCGTTATTTCTTCGATCGTGGCGATCGTGAATCTGGCGATCTACATGGTAGTCGATCCTCTCCTTCGCAAGGACGCCGTCGCAAAATCAAGGGAGTCCACTCAATTCGACAAGGGAACGACCCGGCTGATAGGTATCGTATTCCCCTCCTCCTGGCTTCTTTTATTCCTCACCGCCGTACTGGACCAGTTCCATCTCGGCGTCGTGGAGCCTCACATCGCGTTCACCGTCGCCGGCGGCTCGCTCATGGCCGGCGGATTTTGTTTGCGCGCGGTCGCTATGAGGACCCTCGGGAAGTTCTTTACAAGAACTCTGCGCATGCGCGAGGAGCAGCATGTAATCTCTCACGGAATCTATCGATTCGTTCGACATCCGGGATATCTCGGCGACATCTTGCTTTTCGGAGGTTCGGCCGTCGCGACTGCCAATTGCATGACTACGGTGATCATCCTGACTGTATTTATCCCGACCTTCGTCAGGAGAATCGCGACCGAAGAGCGGATGCTCGCGGAAACGTTCGGCAATGAGTATATGGTTTATAAGGCCAAGAGCTGGAGGCTGATTCCGTTCGTATTCTGACTAAACTTGCTTGGTTATCGGCTTCAACCTATACTGAAACCCATGAAGTACGTCGTGATAGGCGTCGGGACGGGAGCCTCGATGGAGACCATCATGTCGGTCTACCCCCGGCACAAGATGCTCGTAGACGAATTCAAAGAACGTGGCGTCGTGATAGGCATCGGCCCCTTCTCGGACCGGGGCAACATGGGCATCTTCCGGACGAGGGAGGCCGCGGAGGAGTTCGTTCAGCGGGACCCTTTCAACCTGGAGGGATTGGTCAAGGAATACGCTATTCGGGAGTGGAACGATGCCATGATTCCCTAGATCGCTATTCCCCGGTGTCCGTCCTTGCGGTCGATTTCGATTTCTATCCCGCTGCGCGAATATCGGCCTAGAGGCCGGTTCCTCCTTTGCTCCCTCCGTCGCGTCATAGAGATTAAATGCAAAATTTTTTGTGAATCCCTATAGCTTTAAACATCCTATGGTGTTATACAACTCATCCATTCCAGGTATCCTTTTTCGATGCGATGACTGCTTTTCAATTGCAGGGTCAGTAGTCCGCGCCTTTTCCGTTTACGTAGCGCAATGTCCTCGGACAATTCGCAATGCAAATCCCGCAAATGGTATGGCCGGCTCGAATCGCGTCGGAAAGCCGAGTCGCCATTGCCTTACAAGCATGGGCCTCATAAATTTCGTCCCTTTTCATCCCTCTCTTCCAATTCCTTCCGGTTATAGCTTTAGCCGGGCAGAGAGCGAAGCAAGCTTTACATTCTCCGCACTTTGATTCAAGTATTGGATTCCCGGTTTTGAGCGGGATATTCGTCAAGACAGTCCCAAGCCTAATCCCCGAGCCGAACTCTTCGGTAATGAGGAGGTTGCATTTTCCGATCCATCCGAGCCCGGAGAGTGTCGCCGAGGTTTTGTGAGGGAGAAGAGCCGTCAGGGATTTAGTGTCATATTTCCGATTGTCGTCATCTATGGCGAGCGCGGAATATCCAATGGAAAGGATATAGGATTCAAGTTCTTTAGCGATCTTAGCGAGGAGGGAATTCAGCCTCTTGTATTCTTCGTAATATTCAGGAGTAGGCCCATGCGTGATTTGTCTCAAGATATTTTTTTTGATCGGAAAGTCAAAAGAAATAGACCGTGGGAATCCATATTTATCCTCATCGGGAATCGGCGATAAATCGGCAAAGCCGAATGAGCCTATCGCTCGCTCTTGAAGGAAAGTGCTTAGCTCCGAATTGAATACTGCGACATCGCTCATGAAAACCTCAAAAAGATTCAATGCTCCGAGTATTCCGGGTTGAATTTGCCACCCATTCCGGGCGCAATTTTTCTCCCCGCGATCAGCGGTACTGAACGTCGAGCGACAGCGTGCCTATGTCCTGGTTGAATGTGTAGTCGATGCCGCGGAATGCCACCTTCGACTCGGCCGCGGCGATGGCCTTCTCGAGCTCGGCGCCGAACGTAGCGGGGCTGAAGCTCCGTAGTCTCCTGCTGATGCTCCGGTCCCCATTCCTGAACGAAGTCTCGAGGCTCGCCTCGAGCGCCCTGAAATCCTCGACGACCAGATTCTCGACCTCGAACCAATTCGCCTCGCCGCTCGAGCACGCGGGGACGGAATCGCGCTTCCATGAATGGTTCGCGGCGATCAGGCCGTCCGGAAGGTTGAAATAATCGTGGCTGAGGATCTTGGTCGGGCCGACGGGGTCGTCGTAGGTCACGTCGAGATTGTACCAGGAACCGTCGATCCTTACGAGATTCCATGAGTGGCTCCCTTCCTCGGCCGTTCCCTGCACGATCCGGCACTCGAGCCCGGCCTTGGAGGCGAGCATGAGGAAGGCCTTGGAAAAGGAATCGCAAACTCCCTTACCCTCGCAGAGCACGCCGTAGGGCGTGTGCGTGCCGGGACCGTCCCTCCCCGTGGAAAAGGCGACGGCGTCGTAGCTGGCGGCCTGCACGAGGCCGTCGTGGAGGGCGAGCTCCTTCGCGAAGTCGCCCATCCCGGGCTTGACGAGGGCTGCGACCATCGATGCGGCGTTCCTGTCGGTCTCCTCGACGATCGACGCTATGCTCGAGCGGGGAAAAGTATAGGCGATGGACAGGGAGATCGACTCGAGCTTGGATCCCTCCTCGGAGGTCGCCGAGTACGAGCAATCGGCATAGAATAGACCGCCGGAGGTGGAGGACCAGGCGACTGCCGACATCTCGTCGTCCATTACCTCCTCGTCGAACCAGGGTCTGCTTTCGTCGACGGAGAAGTAGAGCTCGGAGCTCGCCGAATCGAAGGCGGTCTTGAGAAGGGCGGCGAGTTCCTGTTCCGAGGCGAGGGGCTTGTCGACGCGAAGCACCTCCTGATAGCCGAAGAGCGGTCCGGCGAGGATCAGGAGAGAGGCGAGAGCGATGAAAATCTTTGTCTTCAAAGTCCCTTCCATTCCAAAGAATCGCCTTGACGCAGGGCGCAGGCGATGTAAACTTGGGACAGAAGATGGCGCGGCCATTACGAACAGCTCTGCCAAGCAATCCAAATAGGGAAGGGGGAACCGGTATGAGCGAAGAAACCAAGCGGTCGGAAGCGGATATGGCTCACAGGCAGGTTGCCGGCAGAGGCACGACGAACCGGGATTGGTGGCCCAACCAGTTAAATTTGGACATCCTGCACCAACATTCCTCCAAGTCCAATCCGATGGGCGAGGGTTTCGACTATGCCAAGGAGTTCAAGAGCCTCGATTTGGCTGCCGTAAAGAAGGACCTTCATAAACTGATGACTGAGTCGCAGGATTGGTGGCCGGCGGATTTCGGCCATTATGGGCCCTTGTTCATCCGCATGGCGTGGCACAGCGCGGGCACCTACCGCACCGGCGACGGCCGCGGCGGCGCGGGGCACGGCAACCAGCGTTTCGCGCCCCTCAATAGCTGGCCCGACAACGTCAACCTCGATAAGGCACGCCGACTTCTTTGGCCGATCAAGCAAAAGTACGGCCGCAAGATTTCCTGGGCCGACCTGATGATCCTCGCCGGCAACGTCGCCTTGGAATCGATGGGTTTCAAGACCTTCGGCTTTGGAGGAGGGCGCGAGGACATCTGGGAGCCTGAGAAGGACACCTACTGGGGATCCGAAAGCAAGTGGCTCGCCGACAAGCGGTACTCCGGCGACCGGGACCTCGAGAACCCGCTGGCTGCCGTGCAGATGGGTCTCATTTACGTCAATCCCGAAGGTCCGAACGGTAACCCCGACCCCGTCGCCGCGGCGCGGGATATCCGCGAAACCTTCGCTCGCATGGCGATGAACGACGAGGAGACCGTGGCGCTCATCGCCGGCGGGCACAGCTTCGGCAAGACCCATGGCGCCGGCGACCCGGCGCTCGTCGGCCCCGAACCCGAGGCCGCCGGCATCGAGGAGCAGGGCCTCGGCTGGAAGAGCGGCTTCGGTACGGGCAAGGGCGATGACACGATAGGTGGGGGCCCGGAGGTCACCTGGACCGCGACGCCGACGAAGTGGAGCAACGGTTTCTTCGAGAATCTGTTCGGCTACGAATGGGAACTGACGAAGAGTCCGGCCGGGGCGAAGCAGTGGATGCCGAAAGGCGGCGCCGGCGCCGGTACGGTGCCGTTTGCTCACGATCCCTCAAAGCGCCGCCAGCCGGCCATGCTGACCACCGATCTGGCGCTGCGTTTCGACCCGGTGTACGAAAAGATCTCGAGGCGTTTCTACGAACATCCGGATCAGTTCGCCGACGCCTTCGCCCGGGCATGGTTCAAGCTGACCCACCGCGACATGGGCCCGCGCGCTCGCTATCTCGGCCCGGAGGTTCCGAAGGAAGAGCTCATCTGGCAGGACCCCATCCCCGCCGTCGATCATACGCTGATCGATGCGCGGGACATCGCCTCCCTCAAGGGGAAGATCCTGGCTTCCGGCCTGCCGATATCGGAGCTGATTTCGACGGCATGGGCCTCTGCATCGACCTTTCGCGGTTCGGACAAGCGCGGCGGCGCCAACGGTGCCCGCATTCGTCTCTCCCCGCAGAAGGATTGGGAAGTCAACCAGCCGGCCCGGCTGGCGAAGGCGCTCGAGACCCTCGGGAATATCCAGGGCGAGTTCAACGGCGCGCAGTCCGGCGGCAAGAAGGTATCCCTGGCCGACCTGATCGTCCTGGCCGGTTCCGCGGGCCTCGAGCAGGCCGCGAAGAATGCCGGCCGGGCGGTATCGGTTCCCTTCGCTCCCGGACGCATGGACGCCTCGCAGGAGCAAACCGATACGGCCTCTTTTGCCGTCCTCGAGCCGAAGGCGGACGGTTTTCGGAACTACCAGAAGGCCGACTATGCGGCAACGGCCGAGGAGATGCTGGTCGACAAGGCGCAATTGCTGACTCTGACCGCCCCTGAGATGACGGTTCTCGTGGGCGGCATGCGCGTTCTGAATGCCAACTTCGGAGGATCTCAGCACGGTGTCCTTACCGGGCGGCCGGGAGCCCTCACCAATGACTTCTTCAGGAATTTGCTCGACATGAGCACGGAGTGGAAGGCCATCGCGGAAGACAGGAACGTGTTCGAAGGTCGTGATCGCGCCACGGGCGCACGCAGGTGGACCGCCACGCGCGTCGACCTGATCTTCGGTTCCGACTCCCGACTCAGGGCCATAGCGGAGGTCTATGCCTGCGAGGACTCAGAGGGAAAGTTCCTGTCCGACTTCATAGCGGCCTGGGACAAAGTCATGAACCTCGACCGTTTCGACCTTTCTCGATAGTCGCATCGTCGACTTTGCCGATCCTTTTTCCGTCGCATGGGAATTTCGATACATCGGCTTCAATCAAGAAGTAGCCGCGATATCCTGCTTCTTTGCGCGGCTATCTATATCGTCGGGATCGCGGGAGCGATGCGCTCGCTCCTCGAGCGATTATCTTTCCCTGCCCTGGCCGTTATTCCTCGCCTTTCTTCTGTACTCCCGTGGACTGGTTCCGACGACTTTTCGAAACAGTCGGCTGAAGTAGTTGGGATCCGGACAGCCCACCCGAGACGCAATTTCGGTAATGGACTCATCGGTGCGGGCCAGGAGTATGCCGGCCCGTTCGACCCGTAAATGAGTGCGCCATTCCACGGGGCTCATTCCTTGAATCTGGCTGAAGATCCTCAGGAACTGACGGACCGAAAGGTTGCATTCTCGGGCGAGGGTCTCGATCGAAAGTGGCTGGTCGAGTTTCTCTTGCATCTTTGCCAGCGCCGCGGCGATGCGGTTGAGTTTTCCGGAACTCGAGTTCGCGCGTTGCTGATAGCTTCGAACTACGATGGCCGCGAGTTGGAAGAACAAGCCCAGGAGAACAAGACTGAATCCGCCTTCCTGATGATGCTGCTCGCCATCCATGGTCTCGAGGAGACGTCGCGCCTGGACAAGCTCGCCCTGGTCGAGGGTAAGGAAGGGTCTCTCGGTTTCCTGTCCTAAAAACCGCGGTTCCACGAGAAATAGGTACTGGTAGCCGGGAAGGGGGCGCAAATCGGCCAACCAACAGTGGAGCTGGTCTTTGTAGGATAAAACATTGTACAGCACCAGGCCTTGGCAGTCGCTGAAAGCGTGACGGTCATCGTCTTTGACGAGAAACACCATGCCGGGGTGCAAGGCGAAGGCTCGCCCGTTGATTGTTTGAATCCCCGTCCCTTCGAGGATGATCACCAGTTCCTCGAAATCATGGCTGTGTTCCTCGTAGCTGTCGTTGAGATCGGAGCGAAGAACTATAAGGGGAAGATCCTTTTGTATAAGGAATCGCTCCAAATCGAGACGGACCAGCATATCCGAAAAATGCTATTTCTTGGCTAGCGAGTCAAGGCGGACACCGGTAGCGGAATCTATATTAAACCCATGAAAACCGCCTTATCCTTCATGTCGGCTAATCTTGTCGCCCGCGAACTGCAATGGAACATGACCCGTGGCTGGAGCGAAGGCCAGACAGCCACCGAGGACTGGTTTCGACCGCAGGAAACCTTCGCCGATCGCTTCGAGCAGATGCTCGCGCCGATTGCGGCATCCGGATTCGCCGCGATCGACCTCTGGCTAGGTCATTTGAACCCGGCCTGGGCTAGCGATCGCCAGATCGATGACGCCGCGCGTATCCTCACAAATTTCAATCTTAAAGTAACATCGCTCGCCGGCTATGTGCCGAACGATCGGACGGTTCAGCAAAGGCTGCTCGCGATGGCAAGACGCCTTGGGACGGAGCTGTTCGCCGGAAATTGGGAAATCCTCGCCCAAGACCGCCCCGAGTGCCTGCGCATCTTGCGTGCCGGCGGCTTACGCCTGGCGTATGAAAACCATGCCGAATCGTCTGCGCAGGCGGTACTCGACCTGCTGGGCCCTGCTGACGGCGACGTGCTAGGCATCGCCGTGGACACGGGTTGGTTCGCCTCCCAAGGCGCCGACGTCTTGGCGGAGATGAAGCTGCTGAAAGATCGAATATTCCATGTCCACTTGAAAGACATTTTCCCGCCGGTGAAGACGGATTCGGGAACCCTCAAGGGCATGGGGCACCAGACCTGCGCTCTCGGCCGCGGAATAGTCGCGATACCGGCAATCTACGACTGGCTGAAAGCCGCGTTGCCCCAGGTGCCGCTCTCGATCGAGCACGAACCCGAAGACCATGACCCGATGCCTGAGATCGCCGAAGGCGTCAGGCTCGTCAAGATCCTCGATAGCCCGGCGGTGAACGCCGCCGTGATCGGCTGCGGCAACATCGCGAAGACATACCTGGAACAGCTGAGGCAGTTCAGGCCGCTGCGCCTGACCGGCTTTTTCGACGCGGACCAGGACCGAAGTCGGGCCTGCGCGGGCCAATTCGGCGGCCGATCGTACACGAGCGAGGCCGAGCTTCTCGCCGACCCTTCGGTGGAATTGGTGATCAACCTCACGATTCCATCCGCCCATTTCGACATTACGGCAAGGGCGCTCAGGGCAGGCAAGCACGTTTTCAGCGAAAAACCCTTTGCGCCGACGTGGCAACAGGCCCGGGAGTTGACTGAGCTTGCGCGGACCCACGGAGTGCTGCTGGCAAGCTCGCCGATCACCTACTTGGGGGAGGCTCAAGAGCAGGCGCTCGCTGTCGTGGCTTCGGGTCAGCTCGGCACCGTCCGTCTGGGATACGCCGAACTCAATCAGGGTCCCATCGAGTCCTGGCACCCTGCGCCCGAAAGCTTTTATCAAGTCGGAATCGCATGGGACGTGGGAATCTACCCTTTGACTCTCCTGACATGCGCATTGGGATCGGTTGTCGGCGTCGAGGCGATCGGGCGTATATTGAAGCAGGACCGGGAAAGATCCGACGGGAAACCCTTCA
>Ga0181520_10011354_pt1 | contig 11717 bp, 8 predicted proteins | sample PEATcosm2014_Bin_29_FD_132451 | JGI IMG/M metagenome (GOLD analysis project Ga0181520, IMG submission 132451) | Peatland microbial communities from MTU Mesocosm Facility, Houghton, MI, USA - PEATcosm2014_Bin02_30_metaG | ecosystem: Environmental > Terrestrial > Soil > Wetlands > Peat | place...
CCAATGAAGTGAAAACGACAACACCAACGGCGGTACGGCGAGCGGTGAAGTTCACGCTTGACAAACCGTTTCATAGAGGCCGGACTACGAGCGCAGCGAAGTATCCGGCCCGGCCGTTCACCCGTGCGCGGACGGCTGGGGCCGGATACTTCGAGCGCCTAACGACTGGCGCTCTCGTAGTCCGGCCCCTCCTTGGACGGCGTCTGGCCCTAACTTAACGCCGATGGGGGCCGGGGGTGAGGTAGCCTTTACTTCCCGATCACACAGATTGCCGTCGGCCGCTTGATCCGCAGCGCCAGCGTTTCCAGAATGCGGAACGGGTGGGTCATGTCCGCAGGCCCCAGGTACGCGGTGCGCACATCCAGGCCGACCGCCAGGTCCATGTTCAGCGCGCCGACCTCCACGGCGATCACCTGTTTGTCCGTCAGCGCGGGCGATACAAAGACCCCGGCTTTCATGAGATCTTCCAGCATGGTGATCTCCATCACGCCGCCGTTGCCGTAGAATCGGTACAACGACGCGTGCGTGTTCGGTGAAACGGCCAGGGCATACGGGCCGGGGTGGCCCGCCGTCACAAGCCCGGCTATGGCCTTCGTAACATCGCCGAACAGGCCGCCCTCAACCGCCCAGTCGCCAGCCTTGAGCGACTGTCGGCCCTGTGCGCCGAGAAGGCCCGCGAAGACGAGACTGTCTTCCTTGATGGCAAGCTGGTACGCGGCGGCCGCCGCGACCGCCCAATCGACCGGAATCAGCAGCCGATCGGCGGTTTCCAACGCCTTCCAGCCGATAGCGAAGTCCTCGCTCAGCTCGGCCAGCTCAAGCAGCCCGCCCCCGGTATCCACGACCGGGGCGTCAGGCCCGACGAACAACTTCGCGGTCGGCACCGCCGGCATCCCCGCGCCCAGCGGCCCGTAGAGGGGGATGAAGCGCCGCCCGACGACAAAGCGCTTGACCGTGTCAGTCACTACGGTATCCAATATCGCCCATTGTTCCTCTGTCAGCGGAGCATCGTCACGTGCGAGAAAGTCCATCTGCGACACCTCCCAATGATGCAGAATATGACAGCATGAGGTTCATGCCATCGTAATAGTATTCCCAATTCACCCGCTTCTACTCACCGTCGCCCGTCAAATCGCCGACGGTGGGCGCGGTCGCTGCAGCCGCAGCCTCGAAGTCCGCCAGCATCTCCGAGAACTTGGCAAAGTGAAGTTCCTCCTCTTCCATGATGCGGTTCAGCATGCGCTTGATCGCCGGGTCGTCGATCTCGGCGATATGCCGACGGTAGCCGTCGATGGCCTCCGTCTCCAGCATCGTCCCGTTCGCCAATGAGCCGGCGACATCGGCGCCGTTGAACCGAATCTGACGGGGGGTAAGCTCCGGCGCGCCGCCCAGATCGACGATCACTTCGGCAAGCTGCTGGATGTGGTGCATTTCCTCGAGCGCGATTTCAAGCATCTCGAGTTGGGTGTGGTGCTGCGGCACCACGAAATGGTGGTTCATGTACACGAGCACAGCCTCGACTTCGCCGGTAAGGTCGTCGTTGAGCCTGGCGATGACTTCGGTTGCATCCACGTGAATCGCTCCCTTCAAGACACGAAAAAGACGCTATCTATCATATATTGACAAGCGCAGAAACGCAAGGCGACTTTGGCTGTGGATTCGTTCCGATGGTAATGGGATCGTGGGGTTGCGAGATAATGAGTCGGCTTGACATTTTATGAGTAAGATGATAGGAAATCACATAGCAAGAAAACCGGCAACCCCGGAGATCACGGCGGATTCCGGGATCGAAGCGGTCAATAATGGATGCGAAATGACGTACAAGAGGGGGATGATACAAAATGCGAAGCTACCCTGGGGAGGCAAGGGATTGACGGCATCAGGAGCATCGTTTTTACGCAGGGGGACATCGAGGCGAAGGTAAGGTAAGGCTGATTGCCGTTCAAGGAGGGGCCGGACTACGAGACCGCCAGTCGTATCGGCGGTCGAAGTATCCGGCCCCAGCCGTCCCGCAGGGTGAACGGCAGGGCCGGATACTTCGCTGCGCTCGTAGTCCGGCCCCTCCTCAAACGGCCCGTGCCGCTGCTTAGACTGGCGACTATGGGATTGGGGGGCATGTGAGGGCGCGCGAAAGACGCCTGTCTTGCGCGCTACAGGATGGTCGCGCCCAGTGGATACTCTTGCAGCCGTCAGCCTCGGGCCTTGGTGAACGAGATCGACTTCACCCGCACGAACTCCCCCGCTTTCCCTGCCGGCACCGGGTCGAAGCGCAGGCCGGTGATGATCCCCTGGTACTCTGGCGAGGCAGCCAGGTTCACCTCATACGTGTGGTACGCACCATCGGGGATGACATCGAAGTTGACGCAGTGGGCGGCATCAAAGCTCCCATCGGGCCGGGCCCAGAACACCTCCGCCCGAGCCGGGCCTGTCTGATACGCCGCCTCGATGTACAACTTCGGGGCGTCCTCCGCCCGCCAGAATCCTGGCGGCCCGATCATCTGCGGGTCGTTGCCCGCCAGCGACACCTTCAGTTCGCCCTGGATCGGCCACCCGGCATCGGTGGCGTTCACGAAGTACCAGTGCTGCCGGTCCTTCTCGAAGCGCCACGCAGGCGGCTTCGGACGCTCGGCGTGCTGGTACACGTACTGCCTGATCTCGTCGATGCTGCCGACGATGAGCGTGTACTGGTACTCATACACGATGTTGTAGTCGAGTATCTCGTTGTACAGAGGCGCGATATACCCCGTCGGGCCATCTTTGGGGCCGCCGGCCCCGGGTTTGCCGGCGAAACCACCGATGAACTGGTACACCCCCGGCTCCCACACGCCTAGGCCGTTGCCGGCATCGTTCACCAGCGCGGCCCAGTTCTCGGTCGCCTGCCAGCCGGACCACGGCATCGCGGCAGGGATCGTCTTCAGTGCGCCGTTGGTGAAAGGCTCATCGCCGGCGTAGGTGAGCAGTCGATACCACGGGCCGTTGGTGTAGATCGCCGGCAACTCCTGCCCGCGCCCCTGGTACTGCGTCTTGTCCGAGCGATGGTTCACCAGCCGCGACCGCACGTGGACTGCATTGCCTTCGGGGGTGAGCCAGCACTCGAAGGTGCATTCGCCGGGCTCGTTATTGAGCGGCCACTGCATGGGGATGCACTTGACGTAGAGTGACTTGCCATCATTGAGGCAGTCGATGACCTTCGAGCGATTCCCGTAGCAATCGCCCGACTGGATCGGGTTCCAACCCAGTCCCGCCCATGTCTTCTCCGGCTGCTTGCCGTTGGGAGCGAAGGGGACCGGGCCGGAGTAGTCCGACATCTGTATCTGGCGGCCCCAGTCGGCGCTGTTGACCAGGTTGTCAGGATTGTGCGGGCCGGTTAGATAGGTGATCGCTCCACCGAGGTCGAGGTTCACTCCGATCCGTACGGTGCCGTTGTCGATGTAGCTCACCCGGTCTTCCTTCACGGCAGCGCCTCCCTCCCCTGAAACCCTCCCTGCGAAGCAGAGGGCGATGCCGGCGAGCAGTGCGACCGCCATCGCGATACGGCCAATGTGCGCCTGAAGCCTAGCCATCGAGCCTGCCTTCCGTTCGCTCATCGCTCATCATTCAGCGCTCATCGCCAGCCTCTGCTCACGCCCTCCCCGCCATTTCTTCTTCCAGCCCTGCAAGTATCTCGGCCACTGCCGCCGAGACCTCGCGGCCGTCCGGGGTCGCCTCTCTCAACTCAGCGATCTGCCGCCCGAGGTTCGCGGTCTGGTGCCGGGCGGTGATGAACTCGGCGAGGTCCGGCAGATCGAACTCGCCGTTGCGCTCGCCGTTCGCCCACGCCTCCGCCAGTTGCCGGCAGAACTCCTGCATCCGCGCCGACCGCGCTGCGGTGATCTCCTTCGCGGCTTCGGTGAGAAGCACGTCGCGCAGAGCTTCCTTCTTCGGCAGCCACTCGGCCATCGACGAGATCGTCTCGTCCATCGGCATCCGGTGCCCGGCCCGGATTGTGATGAACCGCCAGGTCGCCACCAGCCCGAAGTTGGCGTCAATCAGGTCGGCATCGCCCAATACCAGGTTCTCGACCGGGTGATCGGGGGTGTTGCCGCCGGTGTGGGTGGCGATAGCATCGCAGACCGCCGAGGCCAGCGCTTCGTCGACCTCAAGCTCGGCGAGGATCCGCTCCGCCGTCTCGGCTCCGGCAGCCGCGTGGCCCTTGCCCACTTCTTTCTCGATGTCGTGCAGGAGCGCCGCCAGCTCGACCACCTGCGGATCGGCTCCCTCACGCTCTCCCAGCGCTAACGCCAGGCTGCGCACTCGCAGCGTGTGCTCATAGGTGTATCCGGGCCAGTGGAAGCCTTCCCACTGCCGCGGCCAGTCTCCCAGCTTGTCTTGCACGATGCACTCAACTCTGTCGACGATCGGGGTCATGCGAATGTGTGACCTTTCGTAGGGCTTGGTGTATACCCCGCAGTCGGACGGCTCGGAGCGCCACGGCCCGCCGCGCCCCGCACCGAGACGGAGGGCACAGGGCGCGGCTGGCGTGACGTCCGTCATCATCTACAGCGACGGCGTCAGCGTGAAGTCGTGCGGGTGCGGGATGCGGGCTTCGTTGATCGCCTTCTCCTTCGCCGCGAGTTCCCCGTCCACGCGCGCCAACTCGGCTTTGCGCCTGGCCTCAAAGTCCTCGCCGGAGCCCTGCCACTTGGGGTCAATGCCAAGTTGCACGTTCCGCCAGCGATAGTAATACAGGTTGTTCTTGTCCAGGACCATCTGCAGGATCTTGAGGCTCTGGTCGGTGATCGGTCCGCCGACGAGCGACAGATTCACGCCTTTGTCCAACTCGTCCTTGGTGTAATGCGCGGTCTTAACGCCGTCCACCGCGAGATCGTAGGCGGGAGCGTCAAGGCCGACCACTCTGAGGCTGTAGTCGCTGAAGTCGCCCAGCGGATCGTAGCCCGGCACCTGCAGCACGAAACGGGCATCCTGGTTGATCGGCATCGGGAGCGCCTTATCCATGCGCGTGAAGGAGATCACACCATCCGTCTTCTTCAGGAGGGTGATCGCGCAGCCCCGCGAGCCGCGCAAGTACATCTTGTGCGCGTCGATGCTGGCGGAAGAGACATCTCCCGGCGCGTGGAGGGCCTTGAGGATCGAGGTCGCCATGACCAGATGCCCGGCCCAGTTGGGATGCACGCCGTCGGGGATGAGCCGTGCGCCCTGCCCCTCGACATTGCTGAGCACCCCGGCTCCGCGCCCGGTGCGGATGACCTCGATGAACGGCGTGTACTGGTCCACCCATGTAACGTCCTCTTGCTTGGCGACGTCCTTGAGGGCCTCGGAGTACTTCCACAGCATGTTGTTATATGCGCTGCCGCCTGGCTGGTTGATCTGGTAGTGCTCCTCGGGGCTGGGGGTGACCAGCGCCACGCGGGTGCCGATGGCTTTGAGGCTCTCAGTGAGCTTCGTCTCGTACTCGATGTACTTCGGAAGATTGGCGTCGCCACCCCGCGCGTCGTTCATGCCGAAGTCGATGGTGATCGCCGCCGGCTTCAGCGCGAGGATGTCGCGCTTGAGGCCGTTCTCGAAGCCCTGACGCTGCGCGAGCCAAGCTGTGTCGCCGCTCCAGCCGATGTTGCGGAAGGTGACGCGCCAGGTTGGGAAGTGGGTCAGAACGTAGCTTTCGATGAAAGCGGTGTACATCCGCTGCTCGGTGATGCTGTCGCCGAGGAATACGATGGGGTTGTCCCCGTCCTTGAAAAAGAACTTGTCGGCTGCTGCCGGCCGGATAAGCGCTCCGACTGACAGGATAACCACCATGAGAATAAGTGGCGCACGGGTGAGGCGCAGGTTCATCACGTGATTCCTCCCTGAAACGACCGATATTGGGTCTTTGTGCGGCTATCAACCGGCGGCGAGTCTACAACCCTCATGCCCGTCCGTCAATGGCATGGAAGCGCGCTTCCGGCAGGGAATGGCTGGGGCGGGGCCGAAATGGGTTGACAGGCGGCTTCCTATCCCGCTTGCCGCCTCTCGGGTGTCCGTGATGCAGCAGCAAGCAAGTGAGGTGCTCACTATGAAGACGTACATGCTAGTCCTGTGGCTCATAGGCCTTTCGGCAGCGGCGCTTACCGCCGCGTCGGCCGAGGGCATCGTTGTGAAGAAGGCTCTGAACTCCGGGGCGGCGGCCGGTCGGATGGTCCTGCAAAACGCGGGCCTGGACGAGGTCGTCGGGAATGCCTTCGCCGACTGGGCGCCGTGGAGCGCGGGGTACGTTGTCGACGACCGCGTCGCGCACACAGGGAAGTTCTCGGCCCGATGCGATAGCAATGACATGACCACCGAGCATGGGATGACCAACACGGTGGTGCTCAACCAGACCAAGCCCGTGCCCCTTGTGGCCGAGTGCTGGAGCAGAGCGAAGAATGTGTCGGCTGCCTTGGCCGATTCCGCCGGGGACTACTCCCTGTACCTCGACCTGGAGTACATGGATGGCACGCCGCTTTGGGGCCAGGTCGCCCGGTTCAGCATCGGCACCCACGACTGGGAGCACAAGCGCGTCGTCGTCGTGCCCGCGAAGCCCGTGAAGAGCGTGCAAGTCCACGGCATTTTCAGGCATCATACCGGAACTGTCTGGTTCGATGACTTCAGGCTCACCGAACTCGACCTGCCCGCCGGGGCCGCCAGCTTCGATACCGTGCCGGTCAGCCTCCCTGCGGCGAATGCGCGCCCGGCGGGCAAGACGGTGGACCTCAAAACCGGCGACGGCTTTGCGCTGCGCCTGGATGCGGACACTGGCGAGGTCATCGGCGACCAGGGGCGGCGCGGCGGGTTCATGCTGCGCGATGCCGCCGCACAGGGCGACTTCCGCCGGCCACTGGGGAAGGTGCGCCAGGAGGCCGGGCAGGCGAAATTCGCCGGGTCGGACGAGGCGCTGAATCTCGGCCTCGAGGCCACCTACAAGGCCGGGCCGAGCTGCATCACAATTGACGGGCTGGTCCGCGATACCAGCGGGAAAGACCGGGGGATCGGAGTGTACTTCGCGCTGCCGCTCGATGCCGTCGGCTGGACCTGGTCGCAAGACATCCGCCGGTCGGAGACGATCAGGGCGGGCGAGGCCTACGCCTACACGACCGGCGTCGGCGCGGGGACGACCCGCAATGCGTCGCTGTTCCCTCTTGCGGCGGTGAGCGGGCCGCAACAGGGCGTCGCGGCGGCGGCGCCGATGGATGAGCCGCGCCTGTGCCGGCTGTCGTATGACGCAGCCAGCCGCGAGTTGTTCGTGGCCTTCGATCTGGGACTGACTTCGGAAACGGCGAAGTTCCCCTCGGCGGCATCGTTTCATATCCAGCTCTTCCGCTTCGACCCGCAGTGGCAGTACCGCGCGGCGCTGAGCAAATACTACGCGTTGAACCCCGAGGCGTTTCGCAAGCGCGTCACCAAGGAGGGCATCTGGATGCCCTTCACCGACATCGCCACCGTCGCCGGGTATCAGGACTTCGGATTCATGTTCCATGAGGGCGACAACAACCCGACCTTCGACCACGAGCATGGGTTTCTGTCGTTCGTGTATGTGGAGCCGATGAGCTTCTGGATGGCGATGGCGAAGGACACGCCGCGGACGATACCGGCGGCGATGGCGCAGTTGGCGAAGCAGGCCAAGCAAGGGCCGGACCAGGGGCACGCCCAGGCGACCTACAACAGCAACCTCGGCACCGAAGACGGCCAGCCCGCGATGAGCTTCCAGAACGCCCCCTGGTGCGACGGGGCGCTGTTCATCAACAACCCCGATCCGGCGATCAAAGGGACGCCCGAGTACCCCAAGACGCAGTTCGACCTGCATTGGGACACGATCAACACCTCGATCTGGGGCTCGCCGCAGGTGCTCAAGGGCTGGACGAACTACGGCCAAGGGTTCGAGTTCGACGCGACCGGCGGCCGAGACGGCAAGGGCGCGGCGAAGTGCGCGGCAGTTGAGGCGGGCCAGCAGCACGGACTTGTGCAGTCGGTGCATTTCGACCAAGCGAAGACCACGCCGCTGATCGCAAGAGCCTGGAGCAAGGCGGAGAACGTCACCGGCGACCCCGGCAATGACTACTCGCTCTATTGCGACCTCACCTACACCGATGGCACACCCGGCTGGGGATTCATGACCCCGTTCAACACCGGCACCCATGATTGGCAGATGGCCGAGGTGCGCATCGTTCCGGCCAAGCCGGTCGCACAGGTCGCCTTCAACCTCCTGTTCCGTGGGCAGCGAACCGGCACGGTGTGGTTCGACGACGCGTCGCTCGCGGTCGAGGGCACAGACACGAACCTGCTCGCCAATCCCGGTATCGAGATGGAGAAGCCGGTAGAACGGGTCGTGGACGGCAACTATATCGACTCCTCCGAAATGGCCGCCTCGGACCTCGACTTCCGGCGCGAGCACTGGCGGGACATCAGCATTCCGCTGACCTTCACCGCCGATGACGCCCGCCCGGCGCAGATGATCGTCTTCGCGACGCGGGACTTCACCAAGGAGATCGCCAGCCGCCTGCACCCGAAGGGCAAGCTCATGTTCGCCAACGCCACGCCCTGGCGCTTCCCGTGGTTCGCCCCGTACCTGGACATCCTGGGCACCGAAACGAACTGGGTCAGGGACGGCAAGTATGTCGGCGAGGGCGACGAGATCATGTGCTACCGCCGACAGGTGTGCGACCAGAAGCCTTATTGCCTGCTGCAGAACACGGACTTCGCAAACTGGCCGATGGAAAGCACCGAAAAGTACTTCAAGCGCTGCGCGGCCTACGGTGTCTTCCCCGGTTTCTTCTCGGCGGATGCGGCCAGCAACTGCTACTTCGAGCGCCCCGAACTGTACAACCGCGACCGTCCGCTGTTCATCACCTGGATTCCGATCATCAAGGACCTGGCGAAGGCCGGCTGGGAGCCGGTGACCTTCGCGCGCAGCACCGATCCGAAGATGTATGTCGAGCGCTTCGGCAGCGCACAGCAGGGCAACTTGCATTTCACGGTGTTCAACGACACCGGCAAGGAGCAGACCGCGACGTTGGGGATCGACCTGAAAGGCGCAGAGATCAAGGGCACGCCGAGCGCGGTCGATGCCGTGACCAAGGCGGCCCAGAAGCTGGACGTGCGCGGCGGGAAAGCCGCCTGGGCGGGAACACTGAAGGCGGATGACGTGGCGGTGTTCGAGGTGAAGTGACGGTGTAGGGTCCGGCCATAGCCACAGCCGCACGGAAGGGGGAGGCGCAGATGCTGGGCATTGAGATGGGTTGCTGGGCGTGGGCCGCATGGGGCATTATCCTGGTAGCTGTGGCCCTCTGGTACCGGTGGGACGCACGCGCACGGCGCGAAGGCCCTGGCGTTTCCAATCTGGCGGGACACCCGATTCTTCTGATCCGTCCTGCCTGGGCGGCGTTGGTGCGGCGACGCGGCGTCATCGGGCTGCTGCTGGCCTTGTGGACCCTGTCGGCGCTGGAGGACTGGGGCGACCTGTTCTGGTTGAACCGCAGGCTCCCCGCGCTCCGCGATGTGTGGTCCGGTTTCAGCCTTGCTTCAGCGGGGTTGGCCGTTCGGGGAACGGCGCCTGTGATGGCCTCATTGCTGCGCGCCGTGCCTCCTGACCAGTCGTCGCTGGCCGGGGCGATAGGAGTGGTGGCGTTGATCGCGGGGCTTTGTGTATGGGCGCTGTTTGCCCCCGGCGTGGTCACCGCCCGGCTCAGGGGGCCGCTGCGGTGGATGCTGGCCGTGGCTTGCGTATGCCTTGGCCTGTCAGGGCTGACGGACGTTGCGGTGCTGCACCCGGAGCTCGGTATCCTGGACTGGCTTTGGATACCGTCATGGCTGACCGCGATTTCGGTGACCAATGCGCTCCTGCAGTGCTTCAGCATCGCACTCATCTGGAGCCTCGTTACGCCCGGCACCGTCAGCACAAGGGCCGTCGTTGGCGGGGCGGCCGCCTGCTTCGGGCCGCTGTTGTGTCTGCGGATGGTGACGGTCGTCCCCTTGGCCGCGATTCTCATGTTGCTGGGAGAGTCCGGCAAGTACTACGCGGTATCCCCCGCCCTTTTTGGCGCGATATGGCATGGCGACGACGCCCTCACGTTCCTCCTGGCGTTCGCGCTCATGCTGGCCCCCTGGGCAGTGGCCGCCGGATCGCGAGGCTGGACTGCGGCCGCGAAAGCCAGCCTCGCGGCATTCCACCAGTCCTTCGGGACGATGGCTCGTTTCATCCTGCAGTACGCGTTGATCTTCACTCCCGCATGGGGCGCGACGTCCGTGCTGGCCTGCTCGGTGCATCAGTGCCTGGTAGGCCGCGTGGTCATCTCAGTGGCAACAGGGCTGATCGTGACCATGTCGATGACAGTCATTGCCCTCGCCTACATCCACCTCACCGGCGAGGGCGCGGGCAGGTCGGAGACCGCAGACAACGAAACACCCAGCTATACCCCGGAGGTGCAGACACCATGAGAAGCATCCTCGTCTCGGCAGCGATTCTCGTCGCCATCGCGGCCCATGCCGACTGGAAGATGGACCCGTTCATGATTAGCCTGTGGGGCGGGCCGGTCGATGAAGCCACCGCTAAGACCTTCGCGGATGCCGGCTTCAACACTGTGATGGCGCCTTATGACAAGTTGGAGCTTTGCCGCAAATATGGCCTGAAGGCAATGGTCATGAACGCGACCCCGGAGATGGCCGCCAAGCACAAGGACGACCCGGCGATCTGGGGTTGGTTCGTGCGCGACGAGCCACAGGAGAAGGAGTTCAAGGACGTGGCTGTGCCGGTCGCCAAGCTGCAGGAGGCCGACCCGAATCATCCGGCATACGTGAACCTGATGGCCTGGATGAACCTTAAGGCCTACATCGACACGGTCAAGCCCCGGTTCCTCAGCTATGACTACTACCAGTGGTGGTGGGGCACCCAGAACCAGTTCGGGCGTCTTGAGGTTCACCGCAAGGCGGCGCTGGAGGCCAAGATCCCGCTGATCTGCTGGGTCGAGGCCAACGCCGACCCACGCTGGGAGTGGGGCAAGCCGGGGGCGACTTACCTGCCCGACAACCAGGTGAAGCTGCGCCAGAGCGTCTACACGGCGCTGGTTTACGGGGTGAAGGGCATCCAGTGGTTCGTCGAATCGCTGATCTTCGAGCACGACAAAGCCGGCAAGATGCTGCCGAAGCTACAGCCGGCCGGGGAGGACATCAAGGCCATCAACGGCGAGCTTCAGGCGCTGGGGCCGACGCTCGTGAAGCTGACCTCGACGGGCGTCTACCACACCGACCCCGTGCCGCCGGGCGGCAGCGCATTCCCGGCAGACCTGTGGGTTCAGGCGAAGGGGCGGCATCTGACGCTGGGGCTGTTCACCGATGAGGCCGGCACGTCGTACATCATGGTCGTGAACCGCGACATCACGATGAAGCGCCCGGTGACGCTGAGCTTCGGACGCCCCGTGGCCGAGGTAGACAGGTTCGACCGGCAGACACGCCAGTGGGTGTCGATGCCGGAGGCCAGGATGATGCTGAAAGCGGGGGACGGGGAGCTCTTGAGGGTGGAGTGAGGGGCGGGAACGGCCACGGCGCCTACCCCCCGGCCCCATAGGTGCTAACCTAGGGCCAGCCGCCGTCCAAGGAGGGGCTAACATGAAACGGCCCGCCGTTTGGCGAATGATATTGCGTCAGCAAACCATTCTCCGAAAGGCGGACCGAAAATGAGTTACGTCGCTATCGATGCCCATCAGAAC
>Ga0181520_10011355_pt1 | contig 11717 bp, 7 predicted proteins | sample PEATcosm2014_Bin_29_FD_132451 | JGI IMG/M metagenome (GOLD analysis project Ga0181520, IMG submission 132451) | Peatland microbial communities from MTU Mesocosm Facility, Houghton, MI, USA - PEATcosm2014_Bin02_30_metaG | ecosystem: Environmental > Terrestrial > Soil > Wetlands > Peat | place...
AAAACTCGTGCCACATCCGTGCAGCAGGTACACCGCCGGCACTTTTGTGCCAACGGGAACATCCCTTGGGGTATAAACCCGGTACGTCATGTTCCGGTTGAGAGCCGATGAGTAGAAGGTTACATCCTTGCTTTCACTCCCCGGAAAGCTGCGCGGATGATCCACGAGCGCCAACTGACCGCCATGACATCCGGCAAACACGGCCAGCGCGGCTATGACAACGGTAACGCAGAAAGAATGAAATACCTTTTTCATCGGAAGATTGATTATACGCAGTACGCCGCAATCAGCGTCTCCGGGGAGCGGCGTTGGCAGATTCTAGGCGGGCTACGTCAATTTCGCCTGCCGGGATCTTGCCCGCCGGTGTCTAATATAAAGAGCATTCAATTTACGTTCCAACGAGGCGTTCTATGATCCGGGGATTGGGCCTATCCTCCTTCTTGGCGTTCTGTCTGACCGCATCGGGCCAAGCCGCACCCTACCCGTCAATCCAAGTCAGCCAAATCGTCGAAGACATGCTTCAGTTGCCCTCGCCCGCCCCTCAGGCCGGCGTTCCCGGTAAGCAAATTCCTGAAGGTCCGATGCAAAGCCCCCATTTCTCCGTTCCGGCCGAGGATGTGCCGCTAGAGGAACTTGGTGGCTACTGGGCCAGGATGGGCCGTGAGATGGCGACCGGCGACTCCATTCAGATAAGCGACAAGGTCCGGCAACGTCTGCTCGAATACAGCGAGCAAAGGCCAAGCGAACTCGATGATCTTCTTCCCCTATTGCCCAACGACCCCGGAGCGTTTGCCCGCGTAAAAGCCATCTACGACAAGAACTCCGCAACCCAGGGCGAAGATTGGAAAGGGTCAGTCAAGTCCTATCTCGAAATTCACGGCGGTTATTTCCACCAGGAACTCCTCGTCGAAGCGCGCCAAGTCAAGGACGACGACGAGATGGGTTCGCCGGAGCCGCATGAGACTCTCGAAAGGCTCTCGACCGTGGACTGGCCTCTTGCCGAGCCTCTTCTCAACCAGTTCTCTGCGGGCGGCCCAGTGCGCACTGCGCTTCTGGCTAAAACTCTCCTCTATCGTCATGCCGTCTCAGCTCACGATAATGCCAGTGCTGCTCGTTTGCGCACTGATTTGCAAGCAGTGGTGGCCGACCGCAAGGCGCTGGGTTATAGTCGCGCTACTGCACTTGAAGCGCTACTCGATACAGAATGGTTCGGTCGCGACGACTGGTACCTCTCACTTTTCCACGATCCAACCATGCGTAATCTCCGCGACGGCTACCAAGGGTTCAGCACACTCAGGGAGCCAGTCGGAAGCTCGCCCGACCACTGGATCCCCATCATGACTCGGCTGGTCTCCGACCCCGACCTAGCTGTGCATGACAACGCCGTCACCTGCCTTATTCAATTTCAGCTTCGCAGTGGCCGCAAGGATGCTCTTGAGCCGCTGTTGCCCTGGCTTTCCGATCGCAAATGGTCGTCCGCTCCCGATCGTCTCCGCCTCATACAGACCGTCCCCGATCTCGATATGAAGGAGGCCATTCCGGGCCTCATCGCTGTGGTCGGGGAAGAGAAGGGCGACGAATATGAGCGCTCTTATGCAGCCGAGTCCCTAGCCCATTTCCGCGATCCACGTGCTGTTCCGGCGCTGCGCCTTGCGCTCGCACGCGAAAAAGGATCAGATCACCGCCGCCGCATCATCCAGGGCCTCATCGCCTGCGGCGGTGTCGCACCCAAGGAAGCAGCGGCCGATGTCGAAAGCTTTGCTCAATTCACCTTGACCATCGAAGGCCAGGAAAAGTGGGAAAAAGCTGCGTATTCCCTGGGATCGACGGATCTTCCCGCCGAGATTGCTCTCGGTGGTTATATCGCGCAGCAGGGACCTGAAGACGACCGCGCCGCTGAACTACTCGTCAAGCGGATCGACGAGTTGCGCGCGTCCAACCCTGCGCTCGCCGACCGGTTGCAGAAGCTTACCTCCGCGTGGAAGTCCACCACAGCAGACCGTGCGGTTCTTCGCCATTTGCGCGAGGGCTCGGTCACTGCATCCGATCTCGCGTCTGCTCTTGATCGACGCGAATCCATTCAAAAAACGGTTGGACCCGAACTCAAGGAACTAGAATTACTCACGGGATTTTCGTCGGGAATCGCTGCGGTCCTGGCCGCCGACCATGAAAAAGAAGTCGCCATTCTCGCGTCCTCCGATGTAGAAGGCGTTGAGGGCCTTCTTGCCGCCGCGCGTTTGGTTCGAGAAAAACTTCCTATCGCTAAAGTCGACGCGCTCGCCACACCGGCCAATCTTCTCCTTTCAAAAGCCGCCGAGGAGTTTCTGATTGCCGATGACACCCCCGAGGCCCGCAGGCTGGTCCTCCTGCGGCACCCTGGCGAGGCCCTGATTATTGGGGCGCGCCAAAGCTACGATCCCGGTCATCATTCATTCCGCGATTTTGATGCCCTCGAAGATCAACTCAAGGACGAGTTCCGGAATGCCGCTTCCGGTGACGAAACTTACGCTCTCCTAAGCGCTGGCTATTGGGGCAACAACGGCCAGGTCATTCTGCGCGTATCGCACGGGACTGCGGAACTGATGTGCATCAACGACCGCGCCCGCTATCTGGTTCGCAATCTCACAACGCAGGAGTGGTCCAGCCTCCGCGATTGGCTCGACCAGAACCATGTGGACGACCTCGGACCGCTCAATATGGCTGCGTTTGATGGTATGCAGTACGAGTTTCTGCATCTCGATCGCAACGGTGGACGCCGTATCTTCATGAACAATCCCGGCATCTCCGACTCCGGTGGTTCGGTCTACAGCCAACTTGTCGGTCGCATCCGGGATCTCACGTCAGTTGCGCCCATGGCCCTCCACTACCGCACTGCGGACAAGATCCCCGGCTTTGAAGTTCTCCTCGCCGACACCCGCCTTGCTGTTACCGGCGTCTGGACGAGCGGCGCTGATCTCCGCATCGGCCTTGCACCCGAAAAGACTTCACAGCCTGACAGCCAGGGTAAGTGGACCATCCTCGACAAGGATCTCGCGCTCCCGGAGAAGGTCTCCTGGTTCCACCTAGAAACAGGTCACCTCAAGCCCGCGCCAACACCGGATGAGTTTCCCTCAGCTGAAGCGCCTGCATTCGTTCCCAAGGAACTCGAAGAGGATCTCAAGCAGAAGGGATATCCCTATCCCGAATGGCCGCTCACCGTAGCCGGCAAGGTCTATCGCGTCGGCAGTCTCGGCAAAATCCCAGATGCCCTCTGGGAACTGACACCGGGCCATGGTCCGCGTATGATCGCACAAACCCAATCACAGTTCGGTTCTCCCGTCATCACTCCGGATGGCCGTTGGGCCGCACTCACGACCTACACTGGCGGCTCCTGGGCCGATCCGAATTTCATCGTGCGCGTCGATCTCGCCACTGGCGCTGTCTCGCGCATCGCAATACCCGATGCTAACCGCGTCGCACCGCTGGGCTGGGTCTCCTCGCGTGGACGCGTCCTCGTCAAGCGCTACCGATTCGAAGACGGCGATAACCTGATTGGACCAGTTACTCCCGAGTACTGGCTCGCTGATCCCGCAACTAGTGCCGCGGAGGTCGTCAAAGGAGAGTTCGCTCCCTTTGAAGAATACAACTTTCGCAAGCTCCAGCCTGCCCAAGGTTCCGCAACATACTGGGCTGCAATTCCCAACAGAAACGCCAACCAGACCGCGCTTGGAATTTACGACGAAAAGAACTTTGCCTTTCAGCCGGTTATGACAGTTCCAGGCATTCTCTTTGATAGCCGCCACATCTGGGTTGATCAGCAGGCAGCTCTGGTCTATATCGTCTATGAAGGTCAACTGCTTCGAGTAAGGATGAAAGAACAATGAAATGGCGGAGAGGAATTATTCTTGCCGGCATTAACTTCGTCATTGCGGCCTCGGCTCAATCGCCCAGAGTGGAAGGAATCGCGATCAATGGCGCAAACGGAGAACCTATCGCAGGCGCCAGCATTCGACTTTGCGCACAGCCGGTGAGCGGGAAAGCGATGGCTGTCGGCATATGCACAGTGGCCGTCTCGGACCACAATGGACGCCTCATCTTCTCAAAAGCCAAGCCCGGGCACTTCTACCTTGCAGGCGAAGCCGAAGGATATCTGAAAAATTATCTGGTTCAGAACGGAAAAGGTGGAAGCGATTTAGACCTCCACACTGGAGAGAGCCGATCATTTCGGTTCGTCTTGTGGCCGGAGGGGGCAATAAGCGGGCGGATTGTGGATGAAAACGGCAAGCCTATTGCGGGGATTGACGTCTCCGCGATTCGCGACGACTCCAGCTTAGGGCGACGTTTCATCTCACAATATCAATATTGGGGCGGTCCGTCTGACAGAGCGTCTGATAAGAATGGCGAGTTTACGATCGGCGAATTGAAACCAGGAAGATACTACGTGGAAGCCGGCATTGCCCCTTGGCGGAAAAATGACGGGGCCTTACTGAAGGCAGGATATATCCCTGCATACTATCCAGGATCATCCACGCTGGCAGCGGCGAGCGTGCTTTGCATTGGCGCAGGCGAACAACGCAAAGTCGAATTCCCATTAAAGCCTGCGCTCACGTATTCTGCTCGCGGAAAGATTGAACTTCCTGCAGATTACAAACGTGATTTCGAGCCTTTATGGGGACTTCGCAGAGAGGATGGCCAGGACTACGGTCAATGGACGGATGAAGAGTTCGATCATACTTCGGGCACTTGGGAAATACGCCATTTACCGCGCGGTACTTATTATTTGGAACTCCAGTCAGGCATCTACGACACCGACCTCGTAGCCAACAAGAGCTTCACGATAACAGACGCGGACGTGAATGACTTGGTACTGCCAATGAGATTGCGCTTCTCGCTGAGCGCCAAAGTGCGTCTTCCTGAGGGCTTCCATCCAAGCACGCCCTATTCAGTGCTTTTCAAACTGGAGCCAGATGGAACCTCGGAATTGACTGAGGACGGACAGCCAGTTGCAAAGGATGGCGAAGTTGTCTTCAACCGTTTGCAGCCAGGCCACTACAGACTCTACCTTTTTACGGATGATCCGGTTTACATCAAGTCTGCAAGACTCGGAGATCAGAATGCGCTCAATGGCGGGCTATCACTCCGGGGCCCGTCAGACGAAGTACTCGACATAACCCTGGCGACCTCAAAAGCCGACTTGAGTGGAATTGTCTCCGGGGATGGCGGCGTTCCTGTTGCTGGAGCAGACGTGAAACTGTTGGCGCAGGGCGAGGACGCGCCTTATGTCATCAAATCTGTCGTTGCCGATGGCGCAGGGCATTTTGTTCTGAAAGCAGTTCCGCCAGGCAACTACAACCTCTTTGCCCTAAGCGAGGCCTTTCGAGATAAGGAGTTCGGAACCTTTGAATTTGATCAGGTGAAACGCTGGGCCATGCCGGTTCAAGTTCGAGATGTTTCGGTGATTGGGATTTCACTCAGGTCCGCAAATCTCAGAAACCCAACATCTGCGTGCAGCAGTTCACTGCTGCCCTAAGATCGCTCCGAAATCAGCACACTTTGGGTGGTCGCCCATGGTGACCATTGCCATTCCATCGCCGGCTAATCCTTCAATCTCTCCATTGGCGGTCAACCGACCGGTATGCCAAATCTCGACGCGGGGCCTGTCTGCGGATGCTACGCTGAAAACCCGCCTCGCGTGATCATTGTGCATCCATGCCCGCGTCCTCAATCATTTTCACGATTCGCTGCTTGAGAACTTGGTTCTTGGTTTCTTTCTCGCCGAATTGATAAACATTGAATCGGGTTCCGCGTGGGAACTGCCTTATCTTCTCTTCTAACAGTTCCATCGTTCCTGGGGTAAACTGCGCCAGTGTCAGTTGGGGTCTCTGGCCAACATCCCAGAAGGAGATGGAAATGGGTCTCTCAGCGCTCTTCTTATAAATCTCGTCGGCCTCCGCACAGGCGTTCTCTCCCACGCATTGACGCGCGGCCGCGTCAAGTTCCGCGGCGCTCGGTACCCACCCCTGGTTTGCCATCACGGCTCTCACCAACTCCTTCCCAATTTCAGCCTCGCCTGAAGGACCGAGTTTGCCGGCTTCGCGATTCTCCAATCGACTCTCGTGGCCACGCCAGTGATCACTCCACTTGAGGTAATGCTGAAGGGTCGGCTGCTCGACGGACTGATCGCCGTGCGCTTCGAGAAACTTCAGCGCGTCCAGCACCACTTCATTGTCAGGATCGTCGAGAGCTTTCACTGCCTCGGCAAGCAGCACAGGGTTGGAAACATATTGCCCAACATCCGTAAAGACGCTGTGATTGCAGCCCGTTTTGTCTTTGCCACGAGCGGCCACGGCGTCCTCAACCATGCCCGGCGCACCGGTCTCGTCAAAGCGAACCAAATAAGCTAGCGCGGCGCTCTGTTCCCGGCAACCCCAAACGCCAATCTTCCCTTGGGTTACCTGGCGCACCGTCGCCACGGATACCCCCGTGCCAAAGCGGGCGATCAACGACAGGAGAACCCCCTGCCGACCTTCATTCTCGTTCCGCTTCAGCGCATCAGCCCAGATTGCCTCGGACTGAGGAAGGGATTCGCTGGGCAAATAATCGATCGCATCGGCATAGAGCGTGGGGTGGGCGGAGCCGATCTGTCGCAGGATCTCTTCATGCGCCCCGGAGGGGTCTACTTCGTACCAGCGGAACAGTGCGGTAGCCTGTGGGTACCCTCGATACGCTGCCCGCATCTCCTTGCTGCCCGGCGCGTCAGGCGACGGCGCTGCCATCTGCCTCAAAACCGGCACGATTTCCGGGGATCGGAGAACATCCCAATGAGAGTCGAGTAGCTCCTGCTGATCTCTTGCTCCCAGGCTCAAAAGCGAACTCGACATCTTTCGGTTCAGATCGTTCACAATCTCAGGCGGCGTGTGCTCCGGATGCCAATCGAAGAGCATCTTCAGGGTTGCTGTCCGTGCACCTCCTTCCTTACGGTCCAGCGATTGGTAGGCCAGGTTCCATGCATCTTCTTCAGCCTTCCTCTCTTCCGGCGATCCCAGAAGGATACTCTCTCCCTCATTGTCCCGCTTAACTCCTGACCCGGGATCATCCGCCTTCGATTGCAGGAAAGCCACCGTGCTGAGTAGGTTTGAAAAGACCGGGAATTCCGGTTCGGAAATGCGCCTTTTGAGCGACGCCACAGCCGCTGTGCGCAATCGCGCAGGCAGTCCACGCAATCCCATCTCGCATTGGCCCCAGATATCGCTTTCGTCTTCGCGGTAGTACTGTGTCATTATGTCTATCGCTCCCTCGGTGCCGAGGAAGCGCAGATCGCTCGCCGCCTGCTTTCGCGGTGAGGAATCGGAACTGAACATTTGAGCAGGAGTCGCAGCCAGCACGCTAGCGATCGCCGCTAGTTTCTGTTGTTGCCATTCTTTCTCCGCAGGCACAATCCGCAGCGTGATGGAGTTCGATTGGAGCGACAGCGGTTTCTCTTCGCCCTTTCGATGTCCTCCGATATCGCTGACCCGGCCGCTCGATATCTGCACGGTGTATACGCCAGGCTGCTCGAAGCGCACCCATTCGTTTAAATCAATCTCCAGCTTGAATGGCGTAGTTGATAAGGCGCTGAATCCTCTGAGCCCGCCACCAAACAGAACCCGGTTTTGAAAGTAGTCCTGAAGCGGATCGGACCACCCTTTAGCAGGGAGCACCTGAAACGATTCGTAGCCCATCCTTCCACTGCGGTCATAGCTGGCTTCGTCAATTTCGTAACGTCGGGCTTCAGCAGAGGAAAAACTGAGTTTCAGTCGGATGCGTTCGCCTATTCGATAGGTGGAGCCGCCGTCCGCGGTCCTGACTTTCAATTCCGGTAGCAAATTGGCCGCCCGAGCACACCCTGCATAGGTCAGCAGTAAGAAAAACGACAAAATCGCACGCATCAATTCGATTCCTCTTCCTGTTGAGTTGGACGCAGGATGCCTGGATCTGAAGCCCAGCGCTGTGAGAAATGTCCTCTGCATTTCCAGGAGGTCTCCCCCCTCCGCTCCTGCATATTCTGGGTCTTGGGCCATTGCAGAATTTCGGTCCGATTATCGGCTATTCGGACTTTGGTTCAGTCAAGGTCGATATTCCATCGTCGAGCCACTTCTCATACCATTGCAAGAAGCCAACCGTGGTGCCATCCTTTCCAGGTTCGGGCGCGATTCCTTCGTCGTCAGCCTGTCGATCCATCCAGACTTCGCCTCGTCCAAGGCCATTAACTACCAGAAAGAATCGAAGAGCACATCCGTAGTGGCAGAGATACAGGGCCCCTGGAACGTTCAAGAAAACGCGGGGTGTCTCACCATCGCTTACATTGTCATCGATCCAGACGCCGTCTTCTACGTTCGGGTCCTTCCAATGCTTTGGATTCGTTGCCTCTGTCCAGCGGAACGGCTTTTTGACTTGTCCTAGGTCGGTGATGTCTTCTGGATCGCTGCCATCTAGAGGAAACAAACCGTAGAACGGCCCCGCGCCTCCGTGGCCCACCTCCATAACAAAATCTCTATACTCGGCAGGGAACGGCAACCCAAGCCGCCTTTCGTAAACCGCCAATTCAGAAACTGTCAGAGAACGTCCTAGCTGGTAATGATGAGTGCTGGCGCCAAAAAGGGTAAAAGCAGAATCGAGTCGCCGGAGATCCGCGAGTTTTGCCTTGACACGCTCTATTGCCGTTGTGTTCTCAGCGTCCATATCTTCAGATAATAATTGCACAAAGAGCCGTTTTCACGGGTTCCGGGTGTATTGTCGGCAAAGGGAGCACTGGCCGGTCACACGCCCACGCCCTTAAGAACCTGCCTCGTCTCAAGTTCATTGTGTGTTTGCATAAAGGAAGGTTGGCTTCCAGACGAAGTTGCCGGACCTATCAATGTAGCCATACCTCATGTCCTCAGTGCGCACGAATGCCAGACCGTGGTGAAACGACCCCGAGGGCATAAAGCCGTCTGGGTTAATCACCGTCTTCCCTGTCTTGTCGATATAGATCCACTTGCCGTTCTTCTTTACGGCTGCGATGCCTTCCGAAAAAGAATATGTCATTTCAAATTGCGGCTTGATCACGATCTTTCCCGATGAATCCATGAATCCGTAGAGCTTTCCAGATTCGAAGCTCGCAAGCCCATCAGCAAATGCCGCGGACATGTCCATGCAGTTGTTGTCCGGGGAAGATGATGCAGCCTGGAGAACCGAATCTCCGGTAGGGTTAACGTAAAAGCAATCGTGACCACGCCGTACTGCGGCGAGATTGTTGGAAAATGAACTCACTGAATCGAACTGCGGAGCAATCGCCCAATTCCCAGTTTTGTCGATGAAGCCCCAAAGTGAATGGGGTTCATTGGAAAGCGCGGCAGCGGCGAGTCCCTCTGAAAACGGATAGGCGTAGGCGAACTGAATGGGAATCACGACCTTTCCGGACTTGTCGATGAACCCGGATTTGTACTTCGTGGTAACCAGCGCGAATCCTTCTTGAAATGATTCGCCGTCATCATCGTCACTGCCAATGTTGCTGTGACCGCCGCCAATCACGGTTTCGTAGTCAGGTGCGATGACGATCTTCCCAGTTTTATCGATAAAGCCCCAGCGGCCATCGTAGCCCAGCGATTGTCCAGTGACCTGCACTTTGGCCACTCCCTCATGAAAGTCTTTGGCCCATGGGAACTTCGGCTCAATGACGACGGCTCCGGTTGGATCAATGTAGCCCCAGTTTCCGTCTCGTTCAAAGCGTGCCAACCCTTCAGAAAAACTGCCTACTTTGTCAAAGCAGAGCGGGATAACGACCTTGCCTGTATGGTCGATGAAGCCTGCCCGGTCGCGCTCCATCACAGGGAAGAGATCGCTCTCCTTCAATGCAACTCCGGTGGGGAGCAATTGGTGTTGTGCCATGCACTGTTGATCGCGGGGAATGTGTGCATCTGCCAGCGTTCCTTCGGGAGTCACTTCACGACCGGAGCAGCCGCCGTAGTTGCTTGTATAGTCACCGCACAATCCTGGCGGGAAATCCTCAGCCGTCCATTTCAGCAGCCCCCATTTTGTTTCGTATCTCCACAGCATCATGTGCCTGTCAGGAAAGACCAGCCAATCAGCGCCCTGGATGTTCAGTAACGCAATCTGGTCTTGCTGGCTACGAACTTTTTCGATCAAATCTTCCCGGCCACGCGCCTTCATGTCCAACGCAAAGGTCTGCATTGCATGGTCGCCAAACGAATTTCGATGGACGAAGTACAGCCAAGCGTTCAGTTTTGGATTTTCGCGAAGAAAGGCATTGAGCCAAGGAACGGAAAGAACGAGAGATTCATACTGGTCGGCTGTTTTGAGAAAGCCATCCACGCCCTCTACCTTGTTTTGGTTGTATTGAAGAATGAGTTGTATCGAAAGATTATCCGGGAGGCTGGGCTTGTGAAGAACAGCTTGCAAGTTCGTCTCATGCGGTCCTTTCGGCTTCCACGATAGGCCATATTCCTTGTTGTGATAAGGATTGATGTCCGCGCTCTTTACGGTGTATACGCGTCGCAAAGCTTCCAACGCATCCCCGGCGCGGCCCTCTACGCCCAGCATTTTCCACTCTGGCTCGATATTCCTCATAACAGCTTGCGCCAGTTCGGATGCAAATCCATTCCCGATTAGCCGCTCTTTGTTTACGCTGTCTTTCGGCATGAGCCCGGAGACCGCGCGAGAGATGGCTATGTCATAGGACTTTTGCTCGTCGTTGCCTGACAGCTGCCAGGGAATCATGAAGGTGTATTGGGAGTTGGTTTTGGCCTCGATGGTCGAGCCGTCCTCGAAGGAGACCGTCACAGTTACATGGGGATAGTCGTCGGTCCTTGAAAAACTAAAGAGCGACGGGAGAATCTCGGCAATTCTGTTTGGATCGGTAAATGTGTTCTCAAAGAGCGTCCTCTGGCTGGCTAGGGCATTCGGGAAAGCTCCCTGCATTTCATTTTCAACGGGAGCGAGATTGTCCTTAAGCCACGCCTGAGTGAGGCCGAGATTCTCGATCTCAGGCTTGGGAATACGCGGAGTATCGAGCGCAGCTACAAGGGCATTGATCAATGCGGGAGCAACTGGCTTGCCATTGCAGACGAAGCCGGCCTTCTCAGTGTGAATGACAACATCGGCGTTTCTTGGCGTACCAAGCCCGCCCCATCCAGAGTGAATCTCGACATGCCTAACACTCTTCTGGGCATGAGCCGGAATGATGGCTGCGCTCAGCGCAAATGCGATGACCGTATAAAGGGGTGCGAAAAAGGCGCGGACTTTCATGGCAACCATTATCGTCGAATGGGGCTCATAGACCCGAAAAATGTCGCGCTTGCTTGTGGCTCGACCGGAAGCGCGTTCTTCTGCTCGTGAGGAGTCCGATGCCCTATTCCGCCTTATTCGGATTCTGGCGTGCTTGGGTTCCGCAGCTAAAAACCATACTGCTCCTCGCCCATGTCCGCGAGAATTGATGAGACCAAGCCTCTTCAAATGAAGAAGATCGTCGCGCAATGTACGGTATGCCACTGCGGGATCAATCTGAGCGCGGATATTGGAAAATTGGTGTACAAGCTTTCAGAAAATAGGCCGGTGCAAGCGACAGGCCAGAAATCATTCACTCTCTGTGAGACGGTATACTCTGGCGATTTCTTCCAGAATGCTGTCGCGTGTGCCAGTGCGCAGACCCAGGGATTTGAGGTCAACTTCCTCGACGCGCATGCGGGAGATGAAGTCGC
>Ga0181520_10011357_pt1 | contig 11716 bp, 17 predicted proteins | sample PEATcosm2014_Bin_29_FD_132451 | JGI IMG/M metagenome (GOLD analysis project Ga0181520, IMG submission 132451) | Peatland microbial communities from MTU Mesocosm Facility, Houghton, MI, USA - PEATcosm2014_Bin02_30_metaG | ecosystem: Environmental > Terrestrial > Soil > Wetlands > Peat | place...
CAATGCTCTGCAGTTGATCAGCATCCTCCGTGACTCGCCTGTTCCCGTGCCGGAAACTTTGCGTGAACATTATCCGCAACTGGCAGAGATTGCGTTGTCGCAGACCGGGCATTCAGCGCCAAAACAAAGTGACCTCGGGTTTGGCCCTCTTCCGAATGCGGAGTGAAAGACTGCCGTGGATGGACCCCGCTTGCTTCTTCACAATCAGGCGGGGAGGCCACATCGTCCCCTCCCCTGTTTGACTGGCCAATGTACGGAGGGCGACGGTTTCTGGCATCGCTTGAAATGGGGATCTATTGTGCGTGGTGTGGGTATTGGGCCCGCGTATTTTCGTGGCGGCGGTCCAAGTTTGCCGAAGGTTTGTAAAGTGGAAGCGGGCCGGTTCCGGGATAGCGGGCGAAGCACCCGCTCTACGTCTGGTCTTTCACCTTTGTCTCGTGCACGTGCCCCAAGAAGAATAATTGACAGTTGGAAAGAGGCGCTGCTAGCATGGGAAGGTTGCGCGTTGCAGTCAAAACCCTGCTGAGCGAGTCTTTCTACGAAAGCCGCCCCGGGGAAGCATCGTTGATGCGCCGAACTGATGCAATGATCACCCACCACGTCCCCGTCGTCTAGCCCGGCCTAGGACACCGCCCTTTCACGGCGATAACACGGGTTCAAATCCCGTCGGGGACGCCAAATCAAATCAAGCACTTACAAGCAATTTAGTTTCCTTACTTTCTGGCTTGGGGACGCCTTGGGGACGCAAAACCCCGAAAACGCCATCCAAACGGGTTACGGCATCCGATAGAAATTCGGGGCTCAAGTGGCTATACCGGGCGGTCATGCGCAAATCTTTATGACCGAGCAGGGACGCCACGGCGTGAATGTCGCTACCCGACATCCGGAGCCATGATGCCGCGGTGTGCCTCAAATCGTGAAATCTGAAGTCCTGGATGCCCACCGACCGGCAAGCTCGAAGAAATTTCATGCTGGCTTGCTCTGGCGTTACATTGGGAAACAGTTTGGCGGTCCCCACGCCGGCGGGCAGGGAATTGATTGCGGCCATGGCGTTGACGTTCAAGTAGACGATCCGGCCTTCACCGTTTTTCGTTTGAGGCAGCATGATGCGACCGTTCTTGACGTCAATGTCCAGCCAGCGTAGCCCAAGGATTTCAGATCGGCGCATTCCGGTTGTCACAGCCAAGGCCGTGATGGGCCACAGCCATGTCGGGCAGACCTTGAGCACGGCCAGGAGCTCAGTCTGCTGAAGGTAGCGGAGCCGGCCGGCGCCGACGCGGGGAGCCTTGACGCCTTGCGCCGGGTTTACCGGGATGATCTCCCACTCAGTAGCGAGTCGCAGGAGATGTTTGAGCACATTCAATTCCCGCAGCACGGTTGCGGCGGAAACCTTCTCCGAGCGTTTGGTAACGTAGCGCTGCACGTCGCCACGCCGGATTGACGCCAGTCTACCCTTGAAAAAAGGCTCCAGGTGCGCGTTGATGATGCCATCCTCACGCACATAGGCCGCGGGAGTCAGCCGTGCGGCCTGGTGGTTGAGGAATCGCTTGGACACTTCCTCGAAGCTATCCTCGGTGGGTGGCGTGAAGCCAAGGATCCGGGCTTGAGAGACGCGGGTTACTTCGGCGGCGCGTTCGCTTCGAGCCTCACCCAGCGTCAAGCCCTTTGCCTTGCGCTTGCGGCGCCGGCCTTGCGCGTCAACCCACGATATGAAGTAGCCTTCCCGGTCGGTGCGTGTGTGGATTCCGTCCATGTCTTACCTCACATTGCGAGTCGCCTGCAGGCGGCGGTAATCCCGCATGTACTTAGCTCGTCTTTCCTTCCATTCCTTGCTCGTTCGGAAATATTTTTGTTGGCAGGCGACGGAACAAGAGAATTTATGAATCACTCTGGCGTAGAACCATTTGCCACAGGCGTTACACTTCCTTAGCCTATCCAAATACCCATCTTGCCCCAAGTAAAAGAATATTTCGGCCGCCTCGGTGGCGTCCCCGGGGACGCCGCGCATCGGGATTCCGGCAAGATGAATGCTATTTGACGGGCTAACCCCAGAGAACGAAGGGCGGGCGTAGTAACGGTCCACATCAGCCCTTATCCTTTCCACACGCCGCCGGTATTCAGCCCTGGTGATCGTTTTGGGTTCTTGTTTGAGGTGGGGCCTGAAAATGGAAGTCCCTTTCACGTTTATATTGAACAGTTCCAACGCGGCCTCAATCCCGCGCTTGAGACGCATGGAATGCGGGTCTCGCGGCCTTCGATTAAGCCACGCCGCGAGGTCGTTTCCTTTATCCTCGGGCCTTGCGCGTAACAAATGGTTGAGTGTCTGTGCCATGGTCATGAAAGTTATTTACGTCCAAGCGCTGATTCTGCCACAATCCGCTCCGTTGTCAAGAAGTATTTGCGGCAGGGAAAAGCAGAAAACGAATTAAGGATAAAAGTTTTCTAATTTTCGTCGATTACATGTTTACGCAATCTGGAATCGAAAAGCGGGAAGGACGGGGAAAATGGCAGCGCAATTAAGAACGATGGCAGACGCGGCAGAGCGGCTTTGCGTGAGCAAGGACACTATTCGACGGCTGGGGTTGCAAGGTGATTTGCGGCTTGTGCGCATCGGGGGACGGGTTTTGGTACCAGAGTCAGAGATTGAACGCGCCTGCGAATTTGGCGTAGGCGGGCGGGCGAAGTATCGGAAGCGGTCGACCATTCTGGCAGCACGAACGCAAGGCACGGAATTGGCGGCTGGAAATTAACCCATGGAGGTGCGGAATGAAGTTCTACGAACGAAAAGATTTTGTTACCGACATCATACGATCTGCCAGGGCAAGTTTGCTCTCAACTTTGGGGCGTTTCCCAGATGGACTGCACGAATGCCAACTGGCAAGGAAAGACAATGGCCACGTCAACTCCCACTCGTTTCTCAACTGGAACGAAATTGCCCAGCTTTTGGAAAGTATGTCGGACGTGGTTTGGCGCGGCCCTGATGGTAAGTGGCGCTTAAAAATCCGCCTGGACGATCCGGATGAGGATAAGCGCATGTTGTACTTGGCAAATTTCTTCGACATTACCGTTAGCGACATGAGGACGGCCAGGATGGTTAAGGAGGCCTCCCCAGAGATCGCCGGCAGAGTCATTAAAGGCGAGCTGACAATCGAACAAGCCATGGAGGAATTGACCTCTCCAACGCGTGGTAGCAATGGGTAAGGATTTCAGGCAATGGCGGGCCGGGTAACGCCGGCCCGCATTTCACGGGCGGCCACCGGTCGCATAGGAGACACGCAGATGGGAATGAGCACGGGATTTACCAACAGAATGCTTAACAGCGAAGTGGCCATGCGGACGCAAATCGGCGACGTGAGCAGCATCCATTCGGCCCACACGACGCTGACGCGGACCGAAAACCAGAAGTACTCGCTCATCAGGGCGATCCGCCAGCTCGCCGGCCTTGAGCGCGACGAGCATAGCTTTGAATTTGAAGTTTCGCGGGAAATCGAGCGCAAGTGCGGAAAACCAACCGGCGGATTATATGTCCCGACCGGGATGCATGTGAGTCCTTACAGCTCGCGCGCATTGACCAATACCGGAAATGCCGGGGCCTCCGTGGTCTTCACGGAGCCGCAGGAATTCATCCAGCTCTTGCGCAATGCGATGAAGGTCCGCGCGCTGGGGGCTCGCGTGCTTTCGGGATTGACTTCCCCAATCGCCTTTCCCCGGCAGACGCAACCCGGAACGCTGCAATGGACGGGCGAGAATCCGGGCGCTGACGTACCCGATGCGGACATCACCTTTGACCAGGTGACACTGAGCCCGCACGCGGCAATGTCGAGCACGGCGTACACCCGGCAATTGCTGCAACAGAGCAGCCTGGATGTCGAGCAGATCGTGCGCGAAGATCTTGCGATGATTAACGCCGTTGGAGTTGACCTTGCGGCCATCAACGGGCTTGGCACCGGGAACCAACCCAAGGGAATTTTGAAGATCACCGGAATCGGATCCGTAGCCATCGGCGCAAGCGGTGGCTATCCGACCTATGCCACCTTCGCACAGCTTGAGGCAGCGCTGGCTACGCAGAACGTGGTCATGAACACGCCGGGATTTTTGACCACTCCGGGCGTTCGCGGCTATTTGAAACAAACTCCGATTGTCGCCAACTACCCCACGATGATTTGGGGCAGTGATAATCAGGTGTACGGCTATCGCGGCGAGTATTCCAACCAAGTGCCTTCTGGCTTGACCAAGGGCAGTAAGAGCGATTGCCACGCCATCATCTTCGGCAACTGGTCGGATTTGCTGATCGGCGAGTGGGGCGTGCTGGAATTGATCGTGGACCCCTACCGGCTGAAAAAGCAGGGCGTGATCGAAGTTACCAGCTTCCTGATGGTTGACATTGGCGTGCGCTACCCGGTTTCGTTCGCGACGTGCCTGGACGCGCGCATCGTGCCGTAATTGCAAGATTCTGGCGAGGAACCCGAACAGCCAGAACCCAAGCGGAACGACCGACCGCTTGGCTTGTGCCGGGGAGTTCGGCTGCCTCCAGATAACTGGGCACCCCTACCACTTCCCGGCACGGCATTTTAAGTTTGGGGCGCCGGCGCGGCGCTCCATTGATGGCCGGGAGCCTTCCGGGGCCTCCATTCCCCGTTTTCGCCCCGCCCTTCGACAAGGCGGTGAAGGCTCCCGGCCTAAATATTGCTATTAACCAGAAAGGTGATGATTATGCCAGCCGTATTAGAAACCATTGGCGGGGCTGTTGCCATCGCGGTCGGATTGCTTATTCCGCCCATCGGCGCGATGGAATTAGTAGCAATGGCGCTTGTCGGCGGTGGAACCATGGTGGTCTTGAACTCCCTTACGTCCATGCTGCGGCCAAACAACTCCCTTGCGAACAATTCGGTAACGCGCACCCAGACCTTCCGCCAGGCTGCGGCCTACCAGCGTGTTATCTATGGTAATGCGCGCTCAGGGGGAACGATCACGATTTTCCATGGCCGGGGTAACGAATGAGCATTGCGATTGCCCTTCTTGGAAAAGACCACGCCTATTTGGCTTGCGACGGACGCGAGCAGATCCTGCTGTTCAATAAGTTCAGAATCCGGACTCGAGATGGAGCCAACAAGGTGGGGGTATTAATTCCCGGCCTGATGGCCATGGCTACCACGGGACAGGTGCGGATCATCGACCCGTTGCGGTCGTTAGTCGAAGACTGGGTGCGCAAGTCCACCGAGAGTCCAGAATCGCTGTTCGACCAGATCCGCGAGTCAGTCAGCCGAAATCTCGATGATTTCTTCAATGGTAAACCCGGCTGGCATCCGTTTTTCAAGGATGAAATAGCGGCGGCTCTGGTGGGTTGGGATGGCTTGCTTAATTCCTTCCGGGCTTGCGCGTGGGGAGTGACCAGCCGATACAAATGCATCGATGCGCCCGCGCCGACGCGACAGCGTCCCACGCTATTCGCGATAGGGAAGGACTTTCCCCCGGAATATCAGCGGGTGCTCGCGACGATGATGGCGGGTGGTATGGAGCCCACATCCGCATTGACCTACACCATTCGACTCCTTTCCCTATCAGATCGGGATGTGGGTGGAACCGTTTCAACGTGCACACTGAAAGCCCCAGCACGAGTAATTGGAAAGGGAAAATTCGATGCCGAAAAATGATGCTCAAGTTCGCGTAGCCATTACCGCGCTGGATGATGCCTCGGCGCCCATCCGACAGATAGGCTGGGCGCTTGATTCGCTTGTCGGAAACATCCAGGGCGTGGGCTCAGCACTTAGCGCAATGAGCATGGGTTCAGGGCTGGGCATGTTCGCGGGTGCAGCAGCTGGGGCGGCGGAGCTGGCAAAATCCACCGCAGACTATGAAGTGTCTATTTATCGCGCGTCGCAGGTAACTCACGTGTCAGCGGAAAATCTTTCCGGCTTAAAGGTAACCACCGATGAAACGGGCGAGTCGTTTGATTCACTGACTAAGACACTCGGCAAATTGGGTAAGTCCATCGGGGAAGCCTTCGATAAACCCAGCTCAGAGGCCGGGAAAGTCCTCTCCGCATTGTTCAATCAGACGGAAATTGACAGTCTGAAGCTCGCCCCTGTTGATGAGCGAATTCAGAAAGTGGTGAAGGCCCTTTTTGATCTCAAAGACCCGAACGACCAACAATTGGCAATGAGCATCCTGTTGAGCAAGGGCTGGCAGAGCAACGCCGAAACCCTCCGCGAATTGGCAGATGGATACGGACCCCTGATCGAGAAGGCAAAGGCATTAAACGAATGCGTCGATCCGGAGCACGCCAAGGCAGCCAATGACTATGAGAAAGCGTGGACCCACCTGAAAGACACATGGCAGGGAGTCGCCCACGAGCTTGGCGAGGACTTGATTCCGCTCATGACGGCACTGTTTAAGATGGCCGTCCCGCAGGATGACTCTTACTGGAAACAGATGAACGACCGTGCCGACGCTCTCAAAGCCCGGCTGGAATCTGCGAAGAAGCATCCGGTCTATACCGAGGATCAAAAGGACGTGGAGGGGTACAACGAATATCAACAGGGCATTGCCAATGATACCAAGGAACTCGCGGGAATCGAGGCATGGATAGCGGCGCAGAAAGCGGCCTCAGAGGCCTACGTCAAGAATGCTGCCACAGCGAAAGATGCCCGCGACAAGCACCAAGCCCTTGTCGATGCTCTTAACCATGAAGTCAAGGCCCACAAGGAAGCAGCTGAGGCGGCAGATACCTACCGCGATCCACTGGCCAAGCTCATGCAGCCAATTATTACCGAGGCGCAAGAGTTGGGCATGACCACCGACCAAATCAAGCTCTACACTTTGGCGATGGCGGGAATGGATCAGGCCGACGAAAACTTTATAGCGCGACTGCTCACCAAAATTGACGCCTTCCATGCCAATAAGCAAGCCCTCGCCGAATGGAAATCAGCCGCGGATGCTTACCAGCAAAGCCTCAAGACGTTCGGCGACCAGATTCGTGATGAGGTGGCGACGCCGGCGGAGCAAGCACAGCAGAGGCTTTCCATGTTGAGTCAGGCACTGGGCGCCAGGCAGATTTCGCCCGAAACCTACAAGCGCGCTGTCACCAAGACTCAGGACGATTTAGACCATCAGAAGGAAGATGCCGACGAAGCGGCCCTTGGCGAACGGATCAGTAAGAACGACGCCTTGGCCGTACAGTTTGGCCAGGACATGGGGCATACGTTCGACTCGCTCATCATGGGAAGCAAAAACTTTACCGCGACCCTCGAGCAGCTGATTCTCAAGCTTGCGGAAACCCTCATTCAAATTGAGCTTTTCAAGCCCTTAGCGGATAGCTTCGGAGGCGCCACGGGCGGACTCCTGGGGAGCATGTTCTCGACCTTGGCCGGAGGCCGTGCTGGCGGCGGTGATGTGAATTATGGGCAGTCCTACATGATCGGCGAGGAAGGCCCGGAAATCTTTACCCCGAATGTGCCAGGGACGATCACGCCGAATAGCGCGCTGCAGACGGCTTCCGGGGATGGTGGCGTTCACTACGACATTGACGCGCGTGGGGCAGATGCCGGCGTTGAATACCGTGTAATGCGGGCGATTGCCGCGGGAAACCGACAGGCAGCCATCAGCGGTTATATGCTGAGCAGGGAAATGGCGAAGCGGGGAGCGTAGGCCCGAAACTACAGCAGACGGACCGCTAAACACCGTTGCAAGGTGCAATGAGATTTTATCGGGGGGGGCTGGGAATGACAAAGAATATAACCATCAGAGTTGATTCGAGTGGAAACAAGGTTACGAAGATCGATAATATTTACCAGCGGGGGAGCATTGAGATTTCTCCATGTAAGAACTCACGACGCTGGGCGGTAAGATTCCGCGATCCGCACGGCAATTTCAAAAAGCGCCGGACTACCACGCTGGAGCAAGCTCACTGCGTCTTTTTACACTTTATCGAGGAGATGCGCTTGCAGCTCGAATCCTCTCCAATGTTGACGGAGCGCTTTCCGCTTTCTCGCACTGCCGATGTTGAGCGAGATGCGCTGGCAGCATCCGAGGAGCTTTTGGCGAAGATCCAAGATGCCGATATAATTGTAGGAGACCGGCGTTGAATCGCCTGATTTTGCAGGTATCCCGCATTGTAGCGCGGAGGAAAAATGCGTTGGTTTAAGCACCTTACCATAGCTTCACAAAATCCCCTCATTGCTGAAATCGAAGACAAATTTGGCTTGGAAGGTTATGCCAGATATTTCAAGCTCATTGAGGCCATAGCCGCCAACATGAAGAACGGCGGCGAGCCCAAGTTGGCTCTCCCATGGTCGAAATGGCAAATGATCCTGAAAGGAAAGCGGAACAAACTCTGTTCATTCCTCGAACATTTGGCAAACCAAAGCGAAATCAAGCTAACTCAAACCGGGAACATTCTGGAAATCGTTTTCCCTAACATCAAGAAATATATGGACGAATGGCAATCCAGACTCGGGAGCAACTCGGGAGCGGCTCGGGAGCAAGAATTAGAAGTAGAAGTAGAATCAGAAACAGATGTTCTTTCTTTAGAAAAGAAAGAACCAAAGAAAGACTCTCACTCACCGGACGACCCCCATTTGGAATTTGATGCCCACGCCTTGCTGGCATACTTGCACAAAACGAAAATGCCAAACGCTGAACTGGGCACCTTGGTAGATGCGGCATTTCGTGGAGATCTATCAGTGCAGCTACCACCCGGCATTACGAGGCGGGGATACTGGACGGAAGCAACAATCGAGAGTTGGCATGAGCCAACAAGGGTATGAATGACGTGGAACCTGAACCAGCTTGGACTATTGCCGAAGTTATCACATTGGCGTTGCATTCTGTCCTGTCGGCTGCCGAGCAAGCGATATGCCGATGCCACGTGCGCTGTTCACATGCCATGAAAGCCCGCTGTATGACGCACTGCGGATATACCATCGAAGACAATATGCACTCGAAAGCCCAGTCTTTTGCTGTCAATGGTTTGCATCATCTTGGCCGCCTTCAAAACAAGAAGGTTACACGCGCTTTTACGTGCGCACCAAAAGGTACTTCCCAGGGGGGGCCGACCGCGGGTAACGCGCGATGGCGGGGAAGGCCGGAATATGAGTCAAAAATCGGGGTTAACGCCATGAGAAACGGAGATACGAATGAGCGAGGAAAATACGCAGGAAATTGGAAGCACAGACGATAAAGGGCTTATGAGCGAGTCGGACGTTGCCGAAGTCTTCAGGATAACGCCGCGCACGCTTCGCGCTTGGCGCCGACGCGGGTATGGACCTGCTCATGTTCATGTCGGTAAGTTCATTCGATATTGGCCGGCAGAGGTCGAGAGGTTTATTGCTGATCTGCCTCCGGGGCCCAATGGTGCGAGGGAAGATCATGCGGGAGTTTCCCAATCTACCGGGATATGAGCCAGGCGGGATTTGCTGGCACTGCCACGGGACCGACCTTTGCAATTGTATCGCTTGCGCAACGGCGGGGAAGCCCGGGCCCTGCGTGTCATGCTTATACAGGCGGGAACAAATCAAAAATCAGGGAGAGGCCAATGCCGAAAGTCGAATCGCAGGACGAAACGAGAGGGACCGAATCAGTATGCGCGATCCGCGCCAAGGCAGTCACCGAGGCAAAGGCAGAGGCAGAGCGCGTGCGCGACATTCAGGCCTTAGCCAAGGCATACCAGCGAGAAGACCTCGAACGGTTTTGGATTGGCACGAACGCTACGGTTGATTCCGTTCGCCAGGAGATCCTTGCGGGCATCTGCGAACGCGCCAGACCCGCGGACGCGGCGTGGATGCCATTGTTTCCCGAGAGCGAGCCAATCGAGCGCCAAAGCCGGCGGAACACGCGGCCGCGCACCGCCGGCTAAGGGGAATCGCTTAGGCTGCGACCATGGAAATTTCCTTCTTTGTTGTACGTTCCTCGTCTATCTTGCGTAATACGTCTTCAATGAAATCAATTGCCTCGAGCATTTCGACCCGCGCTTGCAGGTCTCCGAGAGCGGCGCGCGCAAGCAAAGCCTCAAATCCGAGCCTGCACGCCATGATATGATCTTCTCGCTTATTAATTTCGGAAAGAACATAAGGGACTGCACTTGCAACGACAGAGAGATAACGGCGTTCTTCCGGATCGTGCAATAACAGGGCAGATACTTGCGCTGCTTTTCGGATTGGGAGTACAGATGATTTAGATTTCATGATGCGGACTCCTCGCATTTTGAGATTAGGGAGGCTCGCCAGTCGACACTGGCGGGCCTTCCGTCTTTCTGGGATAAACGGACTTCGGGAAAGCTCATACGATAGGGCGCCGTGAGGCCAGGATAGGGCTAGAATCGACGCAGACAGCGCAGGTGAAGGTAATCCACCCCCGCGAAGGATGCAAGGCCCAAAAGTACGGGGACGCTGGGGGGACGCAAAAATGCTATTAGGTGCAAATTTCTGATAATTTCTGCATTGAGCTGACATCGTTCGGACCCGCATAAACACTGGCAAATTATTTAGTATCATGAAGATGGTTATTACCCAAAAATGCCCTTTCACGGCGATAACACGGGTTCAAATCCCGTCGGGGACGCCAAACTTGAAAATTCATCCTCAAACTCAGCCATCTGCTTGAATAATAAAGAGGTTGCAGCGGTTCTAGACTCACCATTGAGGAAGGTCACTCCGTCAGGGTAGAGAATCCGTTGCAACCGCTGCTCTTGAGTGAGGTCGGCCTCCATCCAAAGGTATGCGGCGTTAGGTGAGAGAGGTTCGCTCGATGTGGAAAATAGACTAGTTTTTCCCGCAAGTGGACACGTAGACAGCATCTGCAACCCATGCCACTCGTTTGGGGTCGCGTGCAGAGAAGGAAAGCCAATAAGGTCGGCGTACCTCGACTAAGTAGACTTCAGCTTTGTTGTCCAGCCTCCATTCGTAAACTAAACGGCCTTGTGCCTTCCTTTTCAGTTCGAGTTTGCCAGTCAACGACTGGTCAGTATGAAGGTGTCTGGCCAACTCGTGAACGTATAGGCCGAGGGCATCGGTGGCAACCCTCAGTGGGTCGTTAAACGCATAATCAGTCCAGCCAAGGTCGGCGTCTCGCTGCGCTCGAACCAAATCTCCCGTTGTGCGAAATGGAGTGAGGAGACGATAGCCGCATCCGGTCTTATCCACGTCCGGCTGGTCAGGAGATGCTCCGTAGTCCAGATCGTCCCGATCTTGAGGGTCTACGGACTTAATTTGTGAGATGGCAAGTAAAGAGCAACAACCCAAATGCCCGTACCCGCCCCAAAGCGTGATCGTCGGATAATGGATTTGTCGGCCTGAGAAAAACCGTCCTATTAAACTGGCATGTACGACAGAGCCGTGGTTGCCTGACCGGAACGGAGGCTGTATCAGTCTGCCGAACTCTTGATATTGCCCATCAGTCGTGAGTCCAATCGGTATGCTTTCGACGACGAGTTCCCGTGGGCGCTCTCTATCAGCGTTGACTCCGCAGTAGTCCATAGTTCCCGATTTGGAAGTCCCGCCGTACTCCAGCCACATGGTTGGGCGCGAGGACGGACAGGCAGGATCGAATAGTGTGAAATCCTCGAAATCGTGCGAGACGAAACCCGTCACTTGAACCAGCTGATTCCGGTATTTTGAATTGGCCCAGTTCGGCGGTTTAAATTGGCCCACCTTGACAGCGAACGGATACCCTGAATTGGGCGTTGCCCAAAAGGGGGAGACCGTTGGAATGGAGAGCCAAG
>Ga0181520_10011359_pt1 | contig 11715 bp, 8 predicted proteins | sample PEATcosm2014_Bin_29_FD_132451 | JGI IMG/M metagenome (GOLD analysis project Ga0181520, IMG submission 132451) | Peatland microbial communities from MTU Mesocosm Facility, Houghton, MI, USA - PEATcosm2014_Bin02_30_metaG | ecosystem: Environmental > Terrestrial > Soil > Wetlands > Peat | place...
AATCGGCTTTTCTCCCGACAAGATGCTCCAGGGCCGGCTGTTCTCTTACGGAGATACTCAGCGATACCGCCTTGGTGTTAACTTCAATCACATCCCTGTCAACGCGCCGAAGTGTCCATTCCACTCCTACCACCGCGATGGCCAAATGCGGACAGATGGAAACCTTGGAGCAACAACGAGTTATAACCCGAATAGCCAGGGGCTGTGGGATAACCAGCCGGAATACGCTGAGCCGCCGCTCTCACTCGAGGGCGACGCATGTCACTATGATCACCGGTTAGAAGATGATCACTGGGAGCAACCGGGCAATCTCTTCCGGAAGATGACGTCTGACCAAAAACAGTTACTCTTCGACAACACGGCTCGCGCGATCAAGGGCGCCTCTCAGGAGGTCCTGGAACGGCATGTTGCGAACTGTAGAAGAGCCGATCCTGCCTATGGCGATGGGGTGGCGCGAGAATTGAAGGTGAATGCAGAGCCTACGTAGCCTCATGTTAAGGCTGTCCCGGATACCCGCTGGGGTCGACACGGGAGATCATCAGACATGGCCCATCTTGCCTGCACGGTAGTCCTCGGCAGCTTGGCGAAGCTCGGCTTCCGTGTTCATGACGAACGGGCCATAGCTAGCGACCGGCTCATTGATCGGCTCACCGCTCAGAACCAAAACCAACGATTGTTCCTTGGCCTCCAAGACGACTGCTTCACCGGAAGTGCTGAGAGGCGCCACTTGCGCAGTACCCTTCAACGTTGAATTTCCATTCACCACCACTTCTCCACGTAGCAGTACGATCACGGAATTATGTCCGACAGGCAGGCTGAGTTTGCCCGTGCTGCCCGCCTCAAGCCGAACGTCGAAGACATTGACCGGCGTGAAGGTCTTGGAAGGGCCCTTGACTCCATTCAATTCACCGGCGATAACGCGGGCGTATGCTCCAGTCCCTAGGTTGACGCGGGGGATATTAGCGCTCAGGATGCCTTGGTAACGGGGCTTGGACATCTTGTACGCCGCAGGCAGATTTACCCAGAGCTGCACCATCTCGAAGTCGCCGCCCTTGGCGGTAAAGTCTTTCCCGTGCTTCTCTTCGTGAACAACACCTGACGCGGCCGTCATCCATTGCACGTCGCCGGGGCTGACTGTTCCCGAATTTCCACCGGAATCACGATGATCGACACTGCCTTGATAACAGATCGTCACCGTCTCAAAGCCGCGATGTGGATGCTCCTCGACACCGCGAGGCTTGTTTGAGGGCTCAAACCTAGCGGGGCCGGCATAGTCGAGTAACAGAAATGGGCTCAAATCTGTGACACCGTGGGAAGGAAAGAGCGTCCGCACTGGAAAACCGTCTCCGACACAGTGAGACGGCGCTGCTCCATAGACGCCCAATACTTGTTTTTGTTCTGACATGGTTTTCTCCTTTACTTTCTGTCAATTTCTTCTTCTCTCCAACGGAGATACTCTCGGCTTCGTGACCAAAGATGTAGTTGTGCGTATCGCTTTATGCCGTTGAGGGTACCCGGCTTTCAGAAGACCTTTTCTACTCGCAGGACGAGTTCGCTGCCTGCTAGCAGGTTCTTGGCGCCGACCTCGCGGTAGGCGTTAACAAAGAAGAACCACTTGCCAGGACTCACAACGGCGCCGGGACCGATTCCACCGATCTGCTCGCGGGCATTTTGCACGGAGACGCCGTTCGTGCGGGCGTCGGTGATCTGCTTCAGGTAATAGCCGTTGGCACCGACGTAGACATTCTTGACGATCTCGTAGGAGGCCGTCGCGTTGAAGTGGATGGCCTGGCCGGCCTGAGTGTTGTTGGCGTTTTCGCCGAGTGGAGGCGCGTGGTTGGTGGCGTCCCAAAGATAATGGATGCGCCAGCTGGTCTCGATGCGCTTGAATGGAAGGATGGTCACCGCGTAGTAGGGATTGAGGGCCCAGGCATTGTTGCCGATGTTGACGGAGCGGTCGGGCGAGTAGCGGCCGAGCGGGGCGTCGATGACGAGATCGGCGCGCTGGTAGATAGGGATGCCGAAGAGCCAGTGCTTGGGCCACTGCAGGATGATGGGAGCGAAGGTGAGATCGCCCAGTCCCTGCCCGATGCCGTGGCCGCCAGTGTCTACATAGGCTCCGGTAAGTACAATCTCCGTCCCGTACCAGGCGCCGAGAATGCGCGGGTGGGGGGTTATCCAGGCGATGTGGAGCAGCGACGCTCCGCTGTTGACGTCAGTGATTTGGGGGATGACCTGGCCGGTGTCACTTAGGGTCTTGTTGTCGTGGACGCCCTGACCGATGAGTTCGACAACCCAGCCGGGGAAGCCAATAGCGTCGAGGAAGCTGGTATCCCCGAGGTTTACAGCCGGAAGGGCAGGCGACTGTTGCGCCCGCGCACAAGAGCTCAAGAAGCTCGCGAGCACCAGAGTGACTACAGCGAAGGACAGGACGCTCCGAGTGAGCAGTCGCAGCGACCAAAACGGCTTACGCGTCCCCGAGGGCTTGCCTGCCAATTTCGTCATCTTCATTGCGGCCCGTTCTTGCAGACTAAGATTCCCATACCTTCACCCTGTAACGTCCGTTTTGCGCCTGATCCCGTGGCACTTTGCGGGCGAATCGGAAGCCGCAAGACTGCGAGTTCCATTCGCATTGAAACGCGCCGTCTCGCCGGCCTACTCCGCAGTCGGCAACACACTTTATGCAAGCTGATCGCCAAATCCCAGAGACATTACCCATTGTGCTCGGGGAGTTGTACTTCTTCTATCTGACTGGACTAGCTGCGTTGTCAGGGCCGGAACACAGAGGGCGACCGGATCCACGTATCGTAGACATTCTTGATACTCGTCTGAGCCGTGTCGAAATGTTGACGCTCTCACGTCCGCATTTGGTCTAGCCACCGGGTCTAGCACCCAGCCGAGTGAGCGAGGGTAAACGTAGTAGCTGTCTGTCCGCGAACTCACCAATCTTCCTCTGTCTGTCATCGACTCTGAGACTGCTTCCGGCTCAGTCACTTAGTAGAAAACAAACGGCCGACAACAATGTGGTGAGGCTCACCGAGATTTGGAAATCAGCTTGCATAACACACATCGTCGATCCAGATGGAGGCGGCACAATAGACTGCTCGCGATCAAACCACCTAGAAACGGGGCAGAGGTAAAACGAAACACAACGCTACTACATGATCGAGAGAAGGCGGCTCGAAAAGCGCCACCACAAATATGTAAGACGAGGGAATGTGCGGCGGCCGAGGTACTTCACCTAGCTATGATCCCAAACGGCGGGTCGCGGCAGGCTGTTGAGGAGTGAGCAAAGCTTATGACAAGTGAAAGACAAGTCGCAATGCATTGGATCGGAGGACGCTGGGTCGATGGGGGCAAACACCATGACAGCATCAATCCCGCCAGCGGGGACGTTATTGGACAATACGCGGCGGGTGGAGCTGCCGAAGCCCAACATGCGATCGACGCGGCGTTATTCGCATTCGGCGCGAGTTCGTGGAGAAAGGACCGGCTGATCCGCAGCCGCGTTCTGAATGCGATGGCGAACGAGTTTGAGAGGCGCTCCGAAGATATTGCTAAAGTCCTCGCAGTTGAAAATGGGAAGACTCTGCCACAGGCCCGCTTCGAAATGTCCTCAGCTCCTCGCTGCTTACGTTACAACGCCGGCCTCGCACTTAGCGACTATGGGCGCGCGATGAGCGTGGAGCCCGGCCACCTCTCTTTGGTAACTCGCCAGGCGGTAGGAGTGAGTGGGATCATTGCACCTTGGAATTCACCTGTTGCACTCGTGATTCGCTCGCTGGCGCCCGCTCTTGCCGCAGGGACAACAGCGGTCGTCATGTTGCCCGGACAAGCGGCCCAGACTAGCCGTCTGATGAGCGAGGTCATGGCCAATGTTCCTGAGCTTCCAGAAGGCGTGGTGAACAACTTCATCGGTGGTCGCGAGGCTGGGAATGTGCTTGTGACCTCACCGGACGTACCAGTCATCAGCTTCACCGGCAGCACAGTGACGGGCCGAACCATTTCCGCCAACGCGGCACAGCATTTGAAACGGCTTGGTCTTGAGCTGGGTGGGAAGACACCCATGATTATCTTTGAAGATGCGGATGTTGAGGCAGCCCTCGCGAAAGTGGTCGAAGCTCTGATTGTGTTTGCGGGCCAGTTCTGCATGACGGGGAGCCGCGTGCTTGTTCAGCAAGCGGTCGCGGAGCATGTTCGAGCTGAATTGATCAAGCGCTTGAGTGCGGTCAAGGTGGGGCCAGCTTCCGACCCTCTGAGCGAGATGGGCCCGGTGATTGACAAGTCCGCCGTTGCGCGGATCGACAACGCGGTGGAGGAGGCAATTACAGGCGGAGCGAAGCCGCTCTTGCGAGGCGGTCCAATCACCGAAATGCCGCTCGCAAAGGGATCGTTCTACCGGCCAACTCTACTTGAAGTCTCCGACTCTTCACTCCCGATCGTCCAGAAGGAAGTCTTCGGACCGGTTCTGACCCTTCAGGTATTCGAGACCGATGCTGAAGCTGTTGCGTTGGCCAACGATAGCGAGTATGGCCTCAGCGCCAGCATTTGGTCGCGTGACATTGATCGCCCTCTCAGGGTGGCGCATTCCCTGGATTGCGGAACGGTTTGGATCAACGATTGGGGAACGCTATATGACCAGTTTGAAGAGGGCGGCTTTAAGCAGAGCGGCCAAGGGCGCATGAGAGGGTTGGCCGTTATCGAGGACTTCCTCGAGTACAAGCATATTGTTCTGAAACCCGGCTCCTTGTTGGAGACTGCAGCAACACTATGAACCATCGTCCACCACTAATCAACGTGCAAAGGAACAAATTCGATGAGTACGATGCGAGCTCTGCAGTTTGATAGATTTGGCCCCCCCGACGTGTTATCGGTCAAGGACGTTGCTGTTCCAGTTCCCAAAGCGGGAGAGGTACTGGTTAGGGTTGCCGCAGCGTCCATTAATCCCAGTGATGTCAAGAATGTGGAGGGCCGAATGCGAGCCACGCTGCCGCGAGTCCCTGGCCGCGACTTCGCAGGAACTGTGGTGAGCATTGGGGCTTGTAACGGCAAGGAGGTTTGGGGTAGCGGAGCCGGCTTCGGCGTTGATCGTGACGGAGCGCACGCTGAGTTCATTGCGGTTCCGTCGTCGTGGCTTGCGGAGAAGCCGAAGCATCTTTCGATGGCGCAGGCAGCAGCTTGCGGCATTCCCTATTTGGCTGCGTGGATGGGATTGGTAGAAGCTGCAGCTCTTGAAAGCGGGGAACAGGTCCTGATCACCGGCGCGCTCGGCGCCGTTGGGCGCGCTGCCACGCAGGTTGCGCTATGGAGAGGAGCGAGGGTGATCGGTGCTGATCGGGTCGGCGAATCTAGCGACACAGTCCCTATGGTTCATATCAACCAGCCAAGTTGGGCCGATCAAGTAATAGCGCTGAGCGGTGGAGGTGTCGATGTCGTCCTGGATGCTGTGGGCGGTCCGCTTTTCGAAGACTGTCTTCGCTGCCTTCGCCGGGGTGGCCGTCAAGTAGCTCTGGCAAGCATCGGAGATGGACGCGTATCCTTCGACCTTCCAGATTTCTTTCACGAGCTACTGCATCTGGTCGGGATTGACACTTTCAAGCTCGAAGGGGAAAAGATTGTCCGCCTAATGAACTCCATAAAAACTGGCTTCGAGGAGGGAAAATTGTTCCCGGCGGACGTTCACGAGTGGGAGTTAGAGACAGCTCGAGAAGCATACTCCGCGGTCAGCAAAGGTACAGCTGGTACGCGTCAGGTCTTCGTATTCGACTAATGCTAGTGTCGAAACCGAATGCGGCGAGAGCTGGTGAATGTTACGAGAATTGGGGCAGCAGTTGCAAAGAAGTGGGTCGACGGACATTCGTCGAATAGTCACGATCCAGGAGTTAGAACTGCACGACAGCTTGCGCGAACAGGAAGTACTGGTACCAGGGGTCGCTTGCTCAGTCTGACAACCAACTCCAGCCACGGACGAGAGCAATCACATGGTTGCCTGGAGCGATCTTTACGCCCTGCGCGTAATCCCCACCAACGCTGATAGGCAGCCCCCAAATATCAGATATCCGGAGGCAATCGCCTCAAATAGAGAAGCTGGCGCGCGAGATTCCTAGTTTGTGCATACGAAAATATAAGGTGGAACGTTTTACCCCCAAGCGAGCAGCCGCGCCGTTCGAGCCCGCGACAACCCCGTTTGTCTGTTTCAGTGTCTTGCGAATGTGATTGCGCTCGGCATCTTCGAGCGTGGTGGCTTCCGGAAGGGCATTCTCCGTCGTCCGCGTCAATCCGTCGAGCCGGGGACATAGTGCCCTCCCAGTGGTCAAGATGACGCTCCGCTCGATGATGTTCTGCAACTCCCGGACATTTCCCGGCCAGGAATGACCGCTGAGTGCGTTCATTGCCTCAGGCGGTATCTCCTCGATGCGCTTTTGCATTTTTCTTGCGTATTTGGCAACAAAGTACGTCACCAGCAGAGAAATGTCCTCTGCACGATCGCGAAGAGGCGGCACAGATATGGGAAAGACGTTGAGGCGGTAGTAAAGATCGCTGCGAAACCGCTTCTCGGAGACTAGATTCAGAAGGTTCCCATGGGTTGCAGCCACGACGCGCACATTCACCCGCTGGGTCTGATTGCTGCCGAGTCTCTCGAATTCTCCCTCCTGCAGTACTCGCAGCAATTTCGCTTGTAATTCCAGCGGGATGTCGCCTATCTCGTCCAGAAAGAGGGTGCCCTGGTCGGCCGCCTCGAAGCGACCGATTTTGCGAGCCACCGCACCAGTAAAGGCGCCCCTTTCGTGGCCGAAGAGCTCGCTCTCGAGCAGCCCTAATGGAATTGCAGCACAGTTCAGTTTCACAAAAGGACGTCCGCTGCGTTTGCTGCGGGAATGGATAGCCCCTGCGATGAGTTCCTTGCCGGTCCCCGTCTCTCCTTCGATCAGGACTGTGGAGTCAGTAGGCGCGACCGTGCGAACGAGATCCAGCACGTCCATCAACGCGGCGCTCGATCCGACGATCCCTTCAAACCCCTCGCGGTCGCGTCCGCACTTCTCGGGGAACAAGTAAGACGTCAAGCGTCTCGAGTTTACCCTGCTGCCCTGATCCGGCGACTGGTCGCCCGGGGCAAGATCACCGTTGAGACAGGGGAAGGCGATTCCGCTACGTCGATCGGATACCGCTGTGTATTCGCTGTTCATGGTTCCACCTCCTCAGTTGATTTCCTGTCCCCGTGTTCCGTTGCCCGAATTTCCACTCCCGCCTCGGCCCCTCTAGAGCTTGGTGCTCTCGGTGTCATTGCTGTTCTCCGTTGATCCACTCGCGGATGTATGCGGGGCAATCTACGAGGTGGATGCCCTTCGATTCGCAGCGCCGAAGAAAAATGACAGCGTCTTGATCCACCAGCGTCAGATCCTTCAAGTCAAGGACGATGTTCCGACCGCTGACCTCCGCGCTGAGAACCACTTGCAACTCGCCTAGGTTTTCAGCGTCCATCCGACCGCTCAGCCTGAAAACCACCTCTCCATTCGGAGTTCTCGTGACCTTCAGCATCCAAAGTCTCCTGCTATTTCTTTCTCCTGTTGGCTAACATGACGGAAGAAAGCAATCGAGGGGCCAATGTTATAGTATTGAAAATAAAGATACTTAATGCCATTTACGATTTCGGGGTTTCGTAAATTTTCGATAATCGGAAATTTTCGGATTCCGGCAGTCGTGTTTTTAGAGGTTCCCCGGCGAGGGATTCGTAGTCTTGAAGCGATTTTTGTCGATTTTGAGCGACCTGATCTTTGAGTCCAAGGTAGAGCCTGGAATACCCAAGAGAACCGCGGCACCTGAGGGTCCTGATACTCTGCCTCCGCTTTCACGCAAGGCAGCCTCAATCAACTCTTTCTCCTTGTTGGCAAGCTTTCGAGATAATTCGGGCTGGCTCTTCGGCTCGCTGCGTAGAGGCTGTCGCAATAGCCAACTCTCATCCACGGAGAAGTTCTCTGTGTCGCAGACGATCACCGATCGCTCGATGACATTCTGCAGTTCGCGAATATTACCCGGCCATGGGTACGACAGAAGCAATTCCATGCTTTTTTTGCTTACGCTGCGGATGCTCTTTCCGGATTTTCGTGCGTATCTGTCGATGAAGTACGCAACCAGCACCGGGATGTCCTCCCGTCGTTCCCGCAGAGGAGGCACCTCGATCGGAAATACATTGAGCCGGTAAAAGAGGTCGCTCCGAAACGTGTTCCCAGCGATTGCCGCCTGCAGGTCACGATTGGTGGCAGCAATCACTCGAACATTGGTTCGGATGGATGCTGTTCCACCGACACGCTCAAACTCGCGCTCCTGCAGAACGCGCAACAGCGCGATCTGGGTCTCGGCAGGAAGTTCCCCGATTTCATCGAGGAAGATCGTGCCTCCTTCGGCTAACTCAAAGCGTCCTAATCGTCGCTGAATTGCCCCCGTAAACGCGCCCTTTTCATGGCCGAATAATTCCGACGCAATCAGATCGCGCGGAATGGCAGCGCAGTTCACACTGACAAAGGCCCGCGAGGAACGTTTCGACCGCTTGTGGACCGCGCGCGCGATCAGTTCTTTGCCTGTCCCCGTCTCGCCGGTGATCAGAACCGTGGAGTCGGTGGGAGCAACCCTGGAAACACCGGAGAGCACCGCACGGAGGGCGGGAGAAGTTCCAACGATCTCCTCGAACATAGATGCCCTGTCAATCTCTTCGCGCAGCGCGACGTTTTCGTTGCGGAGCCGCTGTTCAGCTTGCTTGCGATCCTCGATATCGGTTCCAGCCACATACCAACGCCTGAGATATCCTTGTTCATCTCGCAGTGGACTATAACGGAAGAGAAACCATCGATACTTCCCGTCTTTTCTCAGTAAACGCACTTCAGCTTCGTGCGGAATGCCATGTAAGAAATCATTTTGAGTCTGGCTCATCAAGCGCTCCCAATCATCGGGATGCACAGACATGCGGTTTTCGCCCCTCCGCCATTCCTCAAGGGTAAGACCGATATATTCGAGCGACGCTTGGTTTACATAGTGACGCTCGCGATCAGGCCCCAGCACCCCAACATGCTGTGGCGCGAAATCCAGAATCTGTCGAAGTTCTCCTTCGCTTTCCCTGATCTTGTCCTCCGCCTCTTTTACCGCGGTGACGTCCATCATGGTACACACAAATTGCTCCACATCCCCGGAGGAGTTCAAAACCGGATGGCCGACCGTATGGGTGTGTTTAACAGTGCCATCCGGAAGAACGATTCGGTGATCCACTTCGTAATCTGACTTTTCCCTGGTTGCTCTATCTTTAGCCTCTTGCACTTTGGCTCGATCTTCGGGATGCAGGCGCTGGAGCCGGTCTTTCCAAGCTGACAGGCCCTGTTTCGGATCAAAGCCATAAATGCGATACCACTCCTCGGAGAGATATAAGGCATCCCATCCGGGCACGCTCCAGACTCCACTCCCCATATGCGCGAGCCTCTGCGCTTCTGCTAGATAACTCTCGCTCCGCCGCAATGACTCTTCGGCCTGTTTCGCTGCAGTGATGTCAGTCACGGCACCCACAAACTCGTCACTGTCGCCCGACGGATTCACGAGAGGGCGACCTATTCCGTACATGTATCTCGTGGTTCCCTCCGGAAGAACTATTCGGAAATGTGCCTCCACATTTCCTCCCATGCTGATAGCCCTGTCGAGATCTTCCGCGGTCCGACCTTGATCGTCTGGATGAATGCGCTGAAAGAATTCCTCGAGTGAGGGTATTTCGACCTGGTCTGGAGCGAGACCAAACAACTGACGGTGTTCCGGGGATGAATGGATCATCTCTCGAGTGGCAATATTGCATGCCCATGTGCCCGTCTGGCTTAATTTTTGCCCTTCAGCCAAGTACGCTTCGCTGCAGCGCAGGGCCGCCTCGGCACGTCTGCGGTCAGTAATGTCTGTTACGGCGCCCACAAATTCCAAGCCGGCCGAGAAAGTCTTCAACGCGTGCCCGACTACGTGGAGGTGCTTGATCGAACCATCCGGCATCAGCAAACGATGCTCGAAATCAAAATCTTTCTTCTCATCGGTTGCGTGGTCGAGAGCCTGCTGCACCAGATCTCTGTCCTCGGGGTGAATTCGCTGAAATATTAACTCCAACGCGGGTTTAGCCGCTCGATCATACCCAAAGACCTTGTAGGTCTCTTCCGACCAGTAAATCTCTCCGCTCACAACGCTCCAGCCGAAGCTTCCGGTGTGGCTGACGCTCTGTCCTTGAGCTAGGTATGCCTCGCTGCGTTGCAGATCAGAAAAGAGGGTCGCGTTCTCGATCGAAATTGCGGCTTGTGAAGCGAGCATCTCCAGCACCGCAACCCGGTCAGCCGTGAAGGCTTGTGGAGTTAGGTTGTTCTCCAGATAGAGCGCGCCAATCAGCTTTACTTGTTTGACAATGGGCAGACACAAGAGGGATCGAGCGCCCTTTGCCCGCACATACTCGTCTTCCGAGTACAGGTTCGCTGCCGAGGCATTATCCAGGACCACGCGCTCCTGTGTCCTAATCACGTATTGAAGCACGGAGTTGGGAAGATCCATTGGCCTAATGTCGTCATGTCGAACTGTAATCTCGAGCCGGCCGTCACCCGTGATTGCCTCTGCTTCGATGCGCGGCGCATCCCCGCGCAGAAGGATGAGCAGACCACGTTCGGCCCCGGCATGCTCAACCACGATTCGCATGAGCGTCTCGATCAGCTTACCAAGGACAATCTCGCTGGAGAGCGCCTGTGAAGCTTTGACGACAGTCTCGATGTCCAACTGCCGGACCGGTGCGCTGATGGTAGAAGCAGTAGATGAAGTAAGGTGTTTCTCGTGCAGGCGCGGGTAAGTCTCGTCGAGTTGCTTTACCTTGCCGAACGCGCCCCAGTGGTCATAGCATCGCCGCGCATCTCGCAGACACCTGTGGGCGTGGCTCTCCACCCCGCGCGCTGCGTAGAACCTGGCTGCTACTTCATGGGCGACACCCTCGTTCTGGACGAAGCCGTTTTCGCGAGCGGATTGAATAGCCTTCTCGTACAGGCGCATGGCATCGGCGTCCCGACCTTCGATGCGCGCGACTTCAGCCGAAACCAATTCGTGTTTGTCAGCAAAGGTTGGAGGATAGTTTTCGGCCCACTCGCGTATTTGTTCCCGGTGCGCCGTCAGGAGTTCGCGCCAACCTATCTGCTCGTCAGCAGAAGCTTCCTCATAGAGCGTCGCCACTGTCAGCGCAGCATAGTAAAAGTAGTCGAGCATCTGCAACTGTACGGTTGAGATCCGAAGCAGCGCCTTCGCCTTGTCGGCGGCCGCCTGGGCCTCGGCGTAGTCGCCTGAGAGGTACCGCGCCTTGAGTTTTCGAATCCAGTGCAAGCAAGCCACGGTCGGCGTCCGCCCGGCCGTGACTTGCGCTTCGAATGCCGCCTCGTTGAATCGCTCGTCGCTGAAGGTAGAGAAGGTCGCATCGCGACCCTGCAAGCTCGCGATGAAGCGTTGCTGGCTCCCGATGAGGTCCACGACATCGCGGAACTTGGCTTTCCGAGCGAAGTCCAGCGCCATCTCTGACTCGCGCCACACAGCATCGAGCGGATCGTTCCGCGCCAGCAAATGGGTGATGGATTGGTGCATGCCGTAGCACGCAAAAGTCAGATCGCATCTCTCAGCGGCGGTGCGAGTTGTCTCCCGACGGAGTTCGATCACGCTCGAGAGCGGCTCCGT
>Ga0181520_10011361_pt1 | contig 11714 bp, 11 predicted proteins | sample PEATcosm2014_Bin_29_FD_132451 | JGI IMG/M metagenome (GOLD analysis project Ga0181520, IMG submission 132451) | Peatland microbial communities from MTU Mesocosm Facility, Houghton, MI, USA - PEATcosm2014_Bin02_30_metaG | ecosystem: Environmental > Terrestrial > Soil > Wetlands > Peat | place...
CGCCCGAAGTCGAACAGCAGCCATTTGACCACCAGCGACGGCGCCGCCTCTTCCGTATCGGCCATGATATTGCCTTTTGGCGCGAGGAGCTTCGGCAGCGGCAAGGTGGAGTGTTGAAAGCCGCCGAGGATTTCGGCGCTCAGCTCGGGAAGGAAGGTCGCCTCGACCAGTCCGACGCCCAGCGCCGCCTGGCGCGCCTGTTCCCAGGCGATCAGCGTGGTCGGATTGTTGCGCTGGGCCAGATCGATCAACTCCGGCAGCGTGTAAACGTGCGACGCGTCGATGGCGACCTCGTCGCGCCTGAACGGGAGGGCTGAATCGGGCGGCACCTCGTAGCGGGTGGTGGTTGAGACGGCGGGCGCATCGTCATTTTCGGCGGCGACCGCGGTCGTTGTCGCCGCCAGTAGAACGCTGGCAAGAACAAGTCGCAACAGAGGTTTCACGGCGTTGCCCCCCCTTCTCCGTCGACGACGGCCAGTCGGCGCCGGGCAAAGCCATCCAACGCCGACACCCGCTTGCCCAATTCGCCGAACCAGGCAGCTTGCGCCAACACCTTGGGATTCGCCTCGGCCCGCTCCATTCCGGCGATCACGGCCGTCACATCCGGCGGCGGATCCAACGCCCGGCCGGCCTTGCCGATCGCCGCCAGTTCGGCCAACCGGGAGAGCCAGGCGCCGAGCGCGGCGCGATACGCAATGGCGGCGCCCGATCCGCCACCGTTCAGGACCAGCGCCGGACCCAGCAGGAATTGAACCGAATTGACGTCGCCGGCCTCGACCATGGGTTCATCTTTGACCGCCCGCGGTTCGAAGGGGTCGAAGGTCAGCAGGCGCCGCACTTCCGCCACCGCGGCGTCGAAGGCGAAGACCGCCGCATCGGCCGAACTCGGCAAGGTTCCGGCCTCGGAGGGGGTGAGGAGGAAGACGTCGGCCAGTTTGCGGATCGCCCCGGCAAGAGCCTCCCGGGCATGAGCGATGGCGCTGACCGGCCAGATATTGGTGAACACCAGCGCCACGATGGTATTGCCCAACAAAATTCCGATCACCCGGTCGCGCGGTTCGGTCAGGTCGATGGTCGGCCCATAACCGACCAGGACACAAAAGAAATAGGCCATGGCGATCTGCATGCCCACGTAGGAAAGTCGATCGCTGCTGGTGGAGATCCAGGCGGCGACCAGGGAAACGGCGCCGATCGCCAGGCAGAGATCGGTGATCGACGTCATGACGGGCATGAGAAAAACGATCGTCCCCAGGCCAAGGGCACCGCCGATCAGACATCCCACGATCCGCGGCGTCATCTTGTGGAAGGTTTCCCCGACATTTCCCAAGGTGACGAAAAAGCAGGTGATCATCGCCGTCCGGATGCCCGGCCAATCGAGAAAATTGTAGGTGACGTAGGCGAGAATGATGGCCAACGTCGTCTTCAAGGCGAACCGCACATGCTCCGGATTGCTGAAGGCATCCTCGACCAGCAACTGCCGGTGTTTGGCTTCGGTCGGCCGGTTTTCCGGCTCTTCCCTGTCGGCGGCGTGGCGTTCCACCATCAGCTCGGGAAAATGATCGACAACGTCAATCAGTCGCCCCAGAACCAGAGCCGCCGGCGGCTGGTCCCGCCAGGCCATGTCGTCCAGCGAAGGCCGCGGGCGCGTCATGGAAAAATCGGCGCCCGTTTCCATCGACCGGGCCACCGCCAGCAGAACCTGACCGCAGCCCGCCGCCGCATCACGCAGCGACAAGGTGGCGACATCGAGCGCCATCCATTCGTTGACCAATGTCATCACTTCATGGGTCCGCGCCACCAGCGCCTGATTGGCGGCGGTCTGGCGCGGCGACCGCTTGTGTTGGATGCTGGATAATTTCTGGTATCGCAGGAGATCGCCGACATCCGATCGGATGATGGCGGTAAGGCGGTTGACCATGTCGGCGTCGTGCGCGCTTTCGCCGAGAAGCAGCCGCCCGGCCGCCATCAGGCGTGAGGTCATGGCCTGGCGGAACAGGTCGGAAGGGGTGCGCCCGGTCACCAGATTGACCGCCACCACCAATCCGATCGGCAGCATCGCCACCACCCACAGCCACAGGACGGTCTGGGTGAGAATCTCGGACCCCGGCATCACGCCCAGCGGCGACACCACGTCGATCAAGGTCAGCGCGATGGTGGTGACAAAGCCGATGGCGAATGCCGCGGTGCCGAGCGGCGAAACACGGGACAGGAAAAGACTGGCGAAAGCTACCAGAACCATCAACGGCAGGCGCAACCCCGGCTCCGCCGCCGAAATCATGTAAATTGCCAGCGCGGACAGCACGGCGGCCGAGGCGCAGATCGTCAGGACGATCCCGGTCAAGGTTGTCGAGGTCGTCTCTTCCTTCGAGGCGAAGAACACGATGTAGGCGGAATAGGCGGGCAAGGGGATGCGGAACGTCTCGGAGATGATCACGACGGCGACGGTCAGGGCGGCGATCCTGAAAGCGAAGGCGAGACGTCCCGGCCGAGGCCGCAACTCGCTCTTCAGGAATTCGATGAAGCCTTCGACGGCGCCAAGCGCCGACGCGGGCGGCAACGGGTCAGCGCGGCTTGTCATGGCGAACCACGACGACGGCCGATGCCCCGATCCGCATCATCTCCTCCGGCGGGTTGTCGAGCAGCACCCGGACCGGGAACCGCTGCGCCAACCTGACCCAGTCGAGCGTCTTCACCGTGCGTGGAACACCCTCGACAAGGCTGGCGTCGCTGGGCAGGACGCCCCAGCCGACGCTGTCGATGTGTCCTTGCAGCTTCCGTTTGGGCTGCTCCATCAGAAAGACGGTTGCCGCCGTCCCCGGAGTCATGCGGGCGATCTCGGTTTCCCGGAAATTCGCCACCGCGTACCATTTCGACGTGTCGATCAGGGTAAATACCGGGCGACCGACGCTGGCATATTCTCCCGCCGCGATGGTCAGCCCGATGACCTTGCCGTCAAACGGGGCCTTGACCACCGTCTTGTCAAAGTCGCGCTCGGCCAGAGCCTCGTTGGCCCGGCTGGCCAATAGCTGCTCCTGGAGCGGTTTGACGCTGCTGACCGCCTCGCGCGCCGCTTGCGCCTGTTGAATGGATTGGTCGAGAACGATCCGCGCGCTGTCCCGGGCGGTTCTTGCCTGGTCGATCTGCTCCGCAGTGACGAATCCTTTGGCCAGCAGCGGCTCCAGCCGGGCCAGGGTGCTGGACGCCAGGCCCAATTGCGCCCGCGCATTGCCGATGGCTGTGTGGGCGGCGTCGGCGCGCGAGACCTGTGACGCGACTTCGTTGACCGCGTCCTCGATCTTGGCCTCCAGCGCCCTGGTCTGCGCCCGGGCGGCTTTCAGCTTCAGATCATAGGGCTGCTGATCGATGACGAACAGCACGTCGCCGGCGTGAACGCTCTGATTGCTGCGGACATTGAGGGTGACGATTCGTCCGGAAATGTCCGGCGCGAAATGGACCACATCCGCCTCCAGGAAGGCGTCGTCGGTGCGCGGCCGGGCGTCCAACCGGAACACCACCAGCGTGCCGGAGGTCACCAGCAATGCCGCAACCAGGATGACGAACAGGCGACCGATTGATTTCTTCATCTCATGTTCCCGGGCAAGAAACGCGTCAATTGCTGAACCAGATCAACCAACAGATGAAAGTCAGTGAAACAGCCAGGCCGAAATAGACAATGAGTTTCAAGGGAACAAAGCGATCGACCCCGGTTCTGAGGAGAATCTGTCGAACGCCCAAGGTGGACAAAAGGCCGGCCACCGCGCAGAGCATCCAGGCGGGAAAGAACGAGCCCAGAATGTCCTGCGACGGCGAATGGTTGCACCCGGCCACGGCCAGACCCGCCGCCCCAACGGCAAACAGGCGAACAATTCGACGGAAACCGGCGGGAACAGGCTGTCGCATGGTCATCTGTCGCCTTTCTTGAGCGGCGAATCGCTTTCGGCGCGGTGCTCTTGCGCCATCAGGCGCCATAACCGCCAGCCGGACAACAGGGCTATTATTGTGCCGCCGAGTACCGTCACGATCAAGGTTTGAGCCAGCCAATCCAGCCAGGCCAGCGGAGCGAAGACGACGAGCAGATCGTCGGCGGCGAGCCCCAACCTGCGCAAAGGCGCAATGACAAACGACTTTTGGCGCTGCCTGAGAGCCGCGGAGAAATCGAAGGACATCAACAGCGCGATGCCCGACAGCATGCCAATGGGAATGGCCTCGACGCCCAGAATCGAGTGGCGTTGACCGAATCCCATCGCGGCGAAAAACGCCAGGCAGGCGAGCTCATCGACGAAGCTGTCGGTTGTCGCCAGCCCGGTCACCTGCGCAATTTCCTTATACAACCGATTGAGCGGCACCACCGACAGCCACAGCCAGCCGCCCCAATGATTTCCGGCAGGGGTGCCCGGCAACAGACAGAATGCGGCCAGCAGGCCGGCACTCAGGCGCAAACCGGCAAGCAGATTGGCTCCGACACCGAGGCCAGCCAGAAGTCGGGCCATCGGGCGGGCCACCGCGTGAGACCAGGTCGAACCTATCATGGCAAACCCTCCGTCGGCTTTCGACGTTCGGCACGATCACTCAAATCCCGTACCGTTTAAACATACATTCACGTATGTTTATATATTGACAGGGCCGTTGTCAACGTGCATTATGGGATGGTGAAGGAGGGCAAGGGCACGACGCCCGCGATTGAATGGGCCAAGGTGGTGGCGGCGTTTCTCCTGTTTGCCGGATGTGTCGGCGACTGGACAGAACGCAACTCACGCCGCAATTCCAAACCACCATGAACAACGTGCGCATCCCGTCGATGTGGACTATTGGCAAGGACAGTCGCGATTCCCCCAGTGACCCCCCCCCCGAGGTCGCCCCGCTGTCCTTGTCCTTTTTATCTTGGGGCGTCTCCCCAGATCTGGAGAGCATGCCCGGCTTCGGCCGCCGACGTCGTACGAAACCGCCAGAAGTTTCGACGCCGCGGCGGCCGATTGGCTGGACGAGCCATGGTGGAAAGTCTGCGGCGATGCCCAATACGATCCGTCGATTGATGTCACCGCATCTTGAAATATGGGAAATCCCAGTTAAACTGAAACACATGGAACCGTTCCCGATCAAGAGTCCCTCGATCCAGAAAAAGAAATAAGAGAAAATGGCCAGAAAAACAAAGATTGATGCAGAAAAGACCCGGCAGGCAATATTAAACGCCGCCGAGATGTTATTCTATGAGAAAGGCGTATCGAGTACTTCTCTTGGAGATATTGCGGAGTACGCCGGTTTGACCCGCGGTGCCATCTACTGGCATTTCAAGAACAAGGTCGAGCTGTTTGACGCGATGCACCGAAGGATTAGACTCCCCCTTGAGGCCGTGCTTGAAGCGTCTCTCCATCATGAAGACCCAATTCGTTCGCTCCGGGACTATTGGATTCATGCGGTTCAGGAATTGATCAATGACGACAGCAAGCGCCGGATCCTCGAAATTGTTTTCCGCAAGTGTGAATACGTAAGAGAATTCGAAGGTTCCGTCTATCGGTTGCAGGAATGGACGCGGTCCACGATCATAGCGATGACGGACGTGTTCTCAGAGGCAAAGCAAATGAACATTTTGCGGGAAGGCATATCGCCAGAAATTGCCGCAAAGTCTACATATAGTCTTATAGTTGGCGTCATCTTTACGTGGATTCTTCCACAAAGTGTCGACGAGCTTCAAGATACGCTTCCACAAATATTGACTGTCTATTTCGATTCCCTGCGCCAACCGACACTGGCCTAGGAAGGGTGCCGTCTCAACCGGCCATGCGGGCGCGGCGGCACGTCCGAAACGATTCAACAAGTTTCCAAACCAAGAACCCGCTATAGGGTGCGGCAACCAGTCCAAGCCAGAAATCGACCAGGCTGATGCAAATCGGCAGCGGCAAAAGCAATAGAAGCACGCCGGTCCACAACGGGCCGAGTTCGTCTTCCCACCACTCGACAAAGAACGAGCCCTGAATCGCGTGTACGAGAACCGGTGACGGCAGGGCGCGCCGACTGGCGCGATCAAGAGCGGTATTCATGCCCATTCTCCAGTTTCGGCAGAATGACCTCGCGGGCGTAATCGACATCCTGGCCAAAATCGATTTCCGTCCACGGCAAATCACTGACGTCGACGGCGGTGAAGCGGTCGGGCGCCGCCAGGATCAGGTCTCTGATGGCCTCCTCGTATTCCGTGTCGGTTCGGCCCTGGTGCATGTAGGCGGAGCAGGCGTCCGCCAGAGCCGCCGCCTGGGCGGCGGAAAAACGGAAAAACCCCACGGATTCGCCGCACCAGTCAAACTCGTGTTCCGGCATCTTGCGAAAGTCGACGATCCGGCCGTCGCGAAAGCAGATCTTGACGGGTTCGTCGCCGGGGCGAAAGTCGCGGTCGACCAGCAACAGGTTTTCCGCCTCGGCGGAAAATAGTCGTGAGATCATCGCATTGCCGCACAGGACGTCGCCGTCCATCAGCAGAATGGAGGAACCCGAACGCAGGGCCTCCCGCTGCGCCCATAGCGACACCAGACTGCCGTCCTGGTAGCGGGAATTGCGAATGAACCGGACCTGGTCGGTCAATCCCAACCGCCCCACCTCGCGCCGAATGGCCTCTTCGCCATAACCGACGGTCAAGGCGATGGTCCCGACGCCGTGCGCCCGCAAAGCCAGGAGATGGCGTTCGAGCAGCGTCTTGCCGCCGAACTCGAGAAGAACCTTGGGCCGTTGATCCGGATTGCCGAGTCGTCGCCCCATACCGGCGACAAGGAGAATGGCGATCGAATCCTCAGGCCTGATCGCAGGCATCATTCGTTGCACTCCTGTTACAGCGAAATTTGATCGACATAGGGATACGCCTTGACGGGCAACCCGTCAAGTATTATACATTCGTGGATGTATGTTAATGCCCGTGCGGCGCCCTCGATGTGTCTACAGTTGGGAGTCCACCATGAGAACGCGTCGAAATCTTCAAGTGCCCTGTCCGACACGTCGCGAAGAATCGCCGATTCTGGTGCCGGAACCGCAGCAACGGTTGTTCTGGCTGGCCGCGGTCGATGGCGCGGAACGCCGGAAAGACCGTCCGAAGGCCACAAATCGACCGGCCACCAAGTTCGCCGCTCTTCGCCATGAGATCGAGAAGCCGGAGCTTGCCTTCCTGATGGAGGCGCATAACGGCCTCTCCGCCAAGATCGTCGAGGAGGCGGGATTCCGTGGGCTGTGGGCCTCCGGGTTGACGATTTCAGCGTCGCTGGGATTGCGCGACAGCAACGAGGCGTCGTGGACCCAGGTGCTCGACGTTCTGGAATTCATGGCCGATTCCACCAGTCTGCCGATCCTGGTCGATGGCGACACCGGTTACGGCAATTTCAACAATGTGCGCCGACTGGTCCGCAAGTTGTGCGAACGGCAGATTGGTGGCGTGTGCATCGAGGACAAGCTGTTTCCGAAGACCAATTCCTTCATCGGCGAATGCCAGCCTTTGGCCGACATCGACGAATTCTGCGGCCGGATCAAGGCCGGCAAGGACAGTCAATCCGACGACGATTTCGTCCTGGTGGCGCGTGTCGAGGCGCTGATTTCCGGCCGCGGCCTGGATGAGGCGCTGTTGCGCGCCGAGGCCTACCACGCCGCCGGGGCGGACGCCATTTTGATCCATTCGAAACAATCGAATGCGGACGAGATCCTGGCATTCGCCGAACGCTGGCAGGGACGCTGTCCCCTGGTGATTGTGCCGACCATGTATTACCGCACGCCGACCGAAATTTTCCGCCAGGCCGGACTCTCGACCATCATCTGGGCCAATCACAATCTGCGGTCGTCGATCACCGCCATGCGGGAGACCAGCCGGCGTATTCATGACGCGGAATCGCTCGGCGGCACCGAAGAGCGAATTTCCTCGGTCAAGGACATCTTCCGTCTGGTCGGCAATGCCGAGCTGGAAGCCGCCGAGAAGCGCTATCTGCCGGACCGCAAAACGGCGAAGGCGATTGTTCTCGCCGCCGGCAGCGGCAGCCTCGGCGAGCTGACCCAGGACCGGCCGAAATGCATGGTTGAGGTCCGCGGCCAAACCATGCTGCGGCGCCTGACCGACACGTTGATGCAGGCCGGCATCCGGGACATCACGGTGGTTCGCGGCTATTGCAAGGACGCGGTGACGCTGCCCGGAATCAGGACCGTCGACAACGACCGCTATCGGGAAAGCGGCGAAGTCTATTCGCTTTGTTGCGCCCTGGAGCGGATCGATGGCGAAACCATCGTCGTCTATGGCGACGTTCTGTTCCGCGATCACGTCCTGGAAGAGTTGATGGCGACGAGCGGCGACATCGTGCTGGCCGTCGACGCCTTGAATGCCGGATTGAAGGTGCCGGGTCGCCCCGGCGATCTGGTCCGAGCCGAGCGCTCCTTCTCGGAAAACTTCCTCGACGACGAGCCGGTCACCCTGAAGGAAATGTCGGCCGACCTGAAACCGGAGGAGGTCTCCGGCGAGTGGATCGGCCTGGCCCGTTTCTCCGCCCAGGGGGCCGCCTGGCTGGTCGAGGAAATCGCCGCATTGGAGGCCGAGGGCCGGTTGGACAGCACCGATATGCCGGAATTGCTGACGCGCCTGGCCGCCAAACACCGGGTCGTCGTCGACTACATCCTGGCCCACTGGTTGGATATCGACAGCCTCGCCGATGTCGGCAATGCCCTGAATTTCACCTGAAAGGCGCAGCCGATGATTACCGCTCGCCAATTCATCGACGAAGCCGGACGGCACGGGTTCGACTTTTATACCGGTGTGCCGTGCAGCTTCCTCGCCCCGCTGATCAACGGCGTGCTGAACGACCGGACCCTGCGCTATGTCGGCGCCACCAGTGAAGGGGAAGCCGTCGCCATCGCCGCGGGGGCCTGGTTGGCGGGCCGCCGGACCGTGGTGATGTGCCAGAATTCCGGCCTGGGAAACGCGATCAATCCGCTGACCTCGCTCAATGCGCCGTTTCGCATTCCCACGTTGTTGATTTCGACCTGGCGCGGCCAGCCGGGCATTCCCGACGAGCCGCAGCACGCGGTCATGGGTGTCATCACCGACGACTTGTTGCGGCTGATCGGGGTCGATTCGGCCCGCTTTCCGACCACGGCGGAAATCCTGCCGTCGACCTTGGCCGCCGCCGCCGCCGCCATGCGGGAACGCTCGCTGCCCTACGCCCTGGTCATGGAGAAGGACAGTGTCGCGCCCGAGGCATTGCTGCCGCAAACACACACCGAGGACCAGGGCAACCGGGCGGCCCCATCAGCGCTTCACACGATGCTTGAGCGCTTTGTCGTCGCCACCGAGGCGGACATGGCGGCGTCGACCGACATGTCGATTCGCCCGACGCGCCTGCAGGCCCTCGAGCGGTTTCTCGCCGCCACCGACGACGACACGGCGGTCATTGCCACCACCGGCAAATGCGGCCGCGAGCTTTACACCCTGGCCGACCGCCGCCAACATCTCTATCAGGTCGGTTCGATGGGCGGCGCCAGCGCCATGGGTTTGGGCGTGGCGCTCAACACGACGCGACCGGTCGTCGTTCTCGACGGCGACGGCGCGGCGTTGATGAAACTGGGCAATCTGGCCACCATCGGCGCCAACCGGCCGGCCAATCTCATCCACATCATCCTCGACAATGGCGTCTATGACTCGACCGGCGGTCAGGCCACCGTTGCCGAAACGGTGGATTTCGCCGCGGTGGCGATGGCGTGCGGCTATCCCTACACCGCCTCCTGCCTGTCGCTCGCCGATTTCGACACCGCGCTCCGCGAAGCCGCCACCCACGCCAAGCCGGCGATGATCCATCTGCGCATCGCTCCCGGCTCGCTCGCCAAGCTCGGCCGGCCGACCGTCCCGCCGGAGGATGTCGCGCGGCGCTTCAAGACATTCCTGGGTGAGACACGATGAAATCGGCCTCCGTCATCACCGCCCTGATCGGGCTTGCCGTGGTTGCCGCCCTGGTGGCGATGAACGATTTCGCCGAGATCGGCCGGGCGATCCTGGCGGCCGGATTCGGCATCTTCCTGGTCATCGCCCTGCATGTCCCCCAGATCGTCGCCTCGGGGCTGGCCTGGCGTTTCGTCGTGCCGCCCGCCAATGTGCCGTCGGTGCCGTCGATCCTCGGTCTGCGGTTGATCCGTGAGGCGGTCAACGCCCTGCTGCCGGTCGCCCAGGTCGGCGGCGAATTCGTCAATGCGAAGCTGCTCGCCGGGCGCGGGGTTCCGCTGGGCGCGGCGGCGGCCAGCGTGATCGTCGACAAGACCCTGGAAATGTTCAGCCAGGTGATTTTCACCCTGCTGGGCGTCGGGTTGCTGGTCGTCAGCCTGCAAAATCCTGAAATCGCCCGCTGGCTGGTGCGCGGCGCGGCGATCGCCCTCGTCGTCCTGGCGGCCTTCGTCACCGCGCAGCGCTTTGGCTTGCTGAGCCTGCTGGAGCGCGGCCTGTTGCGGTTGGCCCAGGCGCAACAGTGGGCGGGTCTCGAAGGTATCGCCGGATTGCATCAGGCCATCGTGTCGCTTTACCGGTCTCCTCAGCGGCTGTGCCTGGGCGCCGCCTGCCATCTGACCTCCTGGCTTCTGGGCGGCGTCGAAGTGATGGCGGCCTTGGTCGTCTTGGGCCATCCGATCGGATGGCGCGATGCCTTGATCATCGAAAGCGTCGGGCAGGCGTTCCGTTCATTGGGATTCGCCGTGCCCGGCGCCCTCGCCGTCCAGGAAGGCGGGTTGATTCTGGTTTGTGGACTGCTCGGCATCGGACCCGACGGCGCCATCGAATTGTCGCTGCTGAAACGGGCCCGCGAACTCGCCTTGGGCATCCCCGGATTGTTGGCCTGGCGGTGGCTGGAAAATCACCGTGCCGCCGACAAGGTCCCAAGCCTTTCACCTCTAAGAATGTCTGCGGAGTAGAAACCATGACAGGAAATTCCTGGACCAGCCGACTGGCCCGCCACGCGGTGCGCCCCCTGATCGGGACCGACATCACCCCCAACGACATCACCACGGCCCGCCTGGTGACCGGCCTGATGGCCGCCGCCGCCCTGCTTCCCGGAACGCCGGTGTGGACCTGGTGGGGCGGCTGGTTGTGGCTGATCTCGACCTTCCTGGACAATGCCGACGGCGCGCTCGCGCGGTTGGGCAACATGGCGACGCCGGAAGGGCGGATCTGGGATTTCCAGGCGGACAACATCGTCAATCCGCTGTTCTTTGTCGCCATCGGCATCGGCGCGCGCCATACGGTCCTGGGAAATTGGGCGATCCTTCTCGGTCTTGTCGCCGGCATTTCGGTGTTTTTCGGCGCCTATTGGTCCTACGCCCTGGAACGTCGCATGGGTTTGACGGTCAAGGCCTATGAAGGCGCCTTCGGTTTCAATCTCGAGGATCTTCTCTTCCTCTTTGCGCCGTTGGCTTGGCTGGACTGGCTGACGCCGATCCTGGTGGGCGCCGCCATCGGTGCGCCGGTGGTGATGGTTCTCACCGGATGGCGGCTGCGGCGCCTGATGACCTCGACGACCCGCGTCGAGGTCGTCGAACGGAGGACGGCGTAATGCCCGAATTTGCTCCCGCGGGTGTCCCTCTTCTGCTGACGCCGGGTCCGCTGACCACGCAGTTGGGAGTCCGGCAAGCCATGTTGCGCGACTGGGGATCGCGCGACGAGGCGTTCATCGCGTTGACCGCCGAAATGCGGGAACGCCTGCTGGCCGTGGCCCAGGGCG
>Ga0181520_10011364_pt1 | contig 11709 bp, 8 predicted proteins | sample PEATcosm2014_Bin_29_FD_132451 | JGI IMG/M metagenome (GOLD analysis project Ga0181520, IMG submission 132451) | Peatland microbial communities from MTU Mesocosm Facility, Houghton, MI, USA - PEATcosm2014_Bin02_30_metaG | ecosystem: Environmental > Terrestrial > Soil > Wetlands > Peat | place...
GCTGCCTGCTCAACTGCCAGGGCGGCGACGATCCCATCGGCGGCGTGCCGTGGCGCAAGAGCGAGTGCCTGATGTGCATGAACTGCGTGGGCAGTTGCCCGGATCACAGCCTGACCTTCCGCATCTTCCGCAACGAGCCGGAAGTCGCCTCGCCCGACCTGGGCCGGCGACGCACACTCACAGGCATTGCGGCAGGCGCGGCGGCGGTTCCGCTGATGCGCGCCAACACCGGACTGGGGAAGAGCCGCCACGAACGGCTCCTGCGTCCGCCGGGCTCGCTCGACGAGGGCGATTTCCTTTCGCGCTGCATCCGCTGCGGCGAGTGCATGAAGGTGTGCCCCAACAACGCGCTGCATCCCACCTTCGACGAGGCGGGCATCGAAGGGCTCTGGTCGCCAACCCTGGTTCCGCGCATCGGCTATTGCGAGCCCAGTTGCGTGATGTGCTCTGAAGTCTGCCCCACCGGCGCCATATGGCAAATCACACCCAAGGATAAGGGCTGGGTTGTCGGTTCCGCGCAGAGCCAGCCCATCCGCCTGGGAACGGCCTTTTACGACCGCGGGCGCTGTCTGCCCTGGGCCATGGCCATCGATTGCATTGTCTGCGAAGAGTGGTGCCCGGTTTCGCCCAAGGCGATTTACGTGCAAGAGGCGCAGGTCATCGATTCGGCCGGCAATGTGAAGACACTGAAGCAGCCGCGGGTCGATCCCAGCCGCTGCGTAGGTTGCGGCGCCTGCGAATACGCCTGCCCATTGCAGGAGCACCCTGCTGTCTACGTCACCAGCATCGGCGAAAGCCGCTCGCCCAAAAGCCAGATTCTGCTTGCCCGCGGCGATGCCGGCGCACCGATAGCCGCCGCCAGCCAGCCGCAAACTGTACATGAGAATGCCGTCGCCCCGGCCCCGAATCAGACGCCCACGCCGGAAGTGAAAAAGGTCAAATCCGATCCGTTCCCAGCGACGGGCGCGGTGACAGGCTGGCAAAAGAGCGGCGAAACGCGGACGTTTGTCGCCAAGGATCTGTATGAGTACATCGACGGCGGCGCGGAAGAGTACATCGCAGCCGGCGTGGCAACCACTTCGACCTCCGATTACAAGTTCCAGGGGAATCTGGAGGCGACGGTAGACGTCTACACCATGGGCGACGCGGCGGGCGCGCGCAAGATTCAGGAGAAAAGCCAGTCCAAGGACGCCAAGCCTGTCAAACTGGGCGACGCTGGCTTGGCGCTGGCGCAGAGCGTGATCTTCCGCAAGGGACCGTACCTGGTGCGCATTGTTGCTTACGATTCCACGCCGGATGCGGCGCAGGCTCTGCTTGCGCTGGCGCGCGGCGTGGAAGCAAAACTCTAATCTGAACCGGGTCTCAGATCTCCGCTGAAGCCAAGGAGTGCGATGAGCAATCGACGGGATTTTCTTAAGGTTGCAGCCACGGGAGCTTTCGCATTGGGTTCGCAGAACACCTTCGCGCTGGCCGGGATGTTGGACCCGCATGGCGAAACCGGAAAGTCCCGCGTGGTGGTGGCCAGGGATGGTGCCCTGCATGGGCCCGCCGGGAATGCCACTTCCAAGCCTGACGAAAAGCGCGTGCTCGCCCTGCTCGACCGAGCGATCGCTGCCTACACCGGCCGCGACAATCCGGTCGAAGCCTGGAAGAGCATCGTGCCTGTGGGCAAGGTCATTGGTCTCAAGGTGAACGGCGCAAGCGGCAGAGGGATTTCGACACACGCGGCGCTCGTGATGGCGGTCTGCGAGCGGCTTCAACTGGCGGGCGTGAAGCCGGGAGAAATCATTGTCTGGGATCGCAACGCCCGCGACCTGCAGGCGTGCGGCCTCACTATCAATACCGAACCAAGCCGAATTCGCGTTTACGGAAGCGATGTAGCCGGCTTCGAAGAGCACCCAGAGTCGTGGGGAACCGCGCACATCAGGCTATCGAAGATACTTACGCGCGAGTGCGCGATGGTGATTGGCCTGCCCATTCTCAAGGACCATATCTGGTGCGGCGTCACCTTCGCAATGAAGAACATGTACGGAGCGATCGACCGCCCACAGGATCTCCACGGCAACAACTGCAACCCCGCGATTGCCGACCTGAATTGTATTCCCGCTGTCCGCGACAAGGTGCGCTTCACCATCGGCGACGCCATGGCTTCGGTTTACGAAGGCAGTCCAACCTTCCAGCCCGAGCATCTCTGGTACCCCAACGCGCTGATCGTGGGCGAGGATCGCGTCGCGCTCGATCAGACCGCCTGGCAGATGATCGAGAAGAAGCGCGCCGAGGCCGGTGTGCCTACACTGGAAGCCGCGGGTCGACTCCCACACTACATCGCCACCGCAGCCGACGCCACGCATCGTTTGGGCGCCAACGATCCAGCGCGCATTCACCTTCAGGAAGTTTGACCGGAATCATTCTGGCCGGGGAGCCGGCCGCAAATATGAATACGAGGATTGCGATGAAAAACCGCAGAGAGTTTCTTCAAGCAGCAGCGACAGGGGCAGTCATACTCGGCTCGCAAAGCAGGTCGGCGCTGGCCGGCATGATGGATTCACAAGGCGAAACGGGCAAGTCCCGCGTGGTTGTGGCCAAGGACGCGGTCCTTCACGGATCCGCAGGCAACACCACTTCAAAGCCGGACGAGAAGCGGGTGCAAGCGTTGCTGGATCGCGCCATTGCTGCTTATACGGGAACCGACAATCAGGTTGACGCTTGGAAGAGAATCGTTCCCGCGGGCAAGACCATCGGCCTCAAGGTGAACGGCCTGGGCGGCAGGGGAATCTCGACCCACAAGGTGCTGGTGGAAGCGGTTTGCGAGCGGCTGCAGCAGGCGGGCGTCAAGCCTGGCAACATTATCGTGTGGGACCGTAACGCGCGCGATATCGAGGCCTGCGGCCTGACAATCAACACCGATCCCAGCCGCGTGCGCTGCTATGGCTCCGATGTGTCTGGATACGAAGACCAGCCGGTGGCATTCGGCTCGGCCAGCGTGAAGCTCTCGAGGATTCTGACTCGCGAGTGCGACATGGTGATCGGCTTGCCGATCCTCAAGGATCACGAGTTGGCGGGCGTTACCTTCGCGATGAAGAACATGTATGGCGTGATTCAGAAACCGTGGGAGATTCATGCCGGCGGCTGCAACCCCGGCGTGGCCGACCTGAACCGCATCCCGGTCATCCGCGAGAAGGTGCGTTTCACCATCGGTGACGCCATGTCCTCGGTCTATCAGGGCGGGCCTGGCTTCCACCCTGAGTTCCTCTGGTATCCAAACTCGCTGATCGTGGGCGAGGATCGCGTGGCAGTGGATCATACCGCATGGCAGACGATCGAGCGCAAACGCGCCGAAGTGGGAGCTGGGACGCTGGAGTCGGTGGGGCGTCCGCCGCACTACATCGCGACGGCAGCCAGCGCCACGCACCAATTGGGAGTAAACGACCCAGCACGTATTCACTTGATTGAAGTCTAGGGCGCCCGCAATCCAGGACTGTCATCCTGAGCGAAGCGTAGCGAAGTCGAAGGACCTGCGGTTGCCTTTGGAGAGAACCGCAGCAGCAATTGGGAGGAGCAACATGACCGAGGAAACCGAGAGCAAGCCCCCGCAGACGCCGCCCCTGACGCGGCGCGAAGCCATGCTGCAACTGCTCCGCGTGGGCGGGGTGGCCGCGGGCGCGACAGGCCTCGGCATCTGGCTCAGCGAACACAGCTTCCGCCCGGTTGCGTCGAAGGGCGAGCAGGCGAAGCGCGATCACCGCATCGCGGCCGATACGCAATGGCCGCAGCTTTCGGTGGTGCAAGGTGGGGAGCCGCGTGCTTTGGTGCAGAGGGCGCTCGAAGACCTGGGCGGGATGCGGCGCTTTGTCGGCCGTCAGGACGTGGTGGTGATCAAACCCAACATTGCCTGGGACCGCACCCCGGAGCAGGCGGCCAACACCAATCCCGAGGCGGTGGCGGAAGTCGTGCGGCAGTGCTTGCAGGCGGGGGCCAAGCGGGTCATCGTGACCGATGTCAGTTGCAACGAGCCGCGCCGGTGTTTTCACCGCTCCGGAATTCAGGACGCGGCACTGGCCGCAGGCGCCGAGGTCATTCTGCCCGATCCCTCACTCTTCCGCGAGGTGGATATGGGCGGCGTTGTGCTGAAGACCTGGCCCGTATTTACGCCATTTCTTGAGGCCGATAAGATCATCAACATGCCCATCGCCAAGCATCACGTGCTGACAGGCGCAACACTGGGCATGAAGAACTGGTACGGCATCCTGGGCGGCGAACGCAACCGGCTCCACCAGCAGATTCACCAGAGCCTGGTGGATCTGGCCAACTTCATGCTTCCCACGGTCACGCTGCTGGACTGCTACCGCATCCTGCTGCGCAACGGCCCAACCGGCGGAAACCTGGAAGATGTGGCCACCAAGAAGACCATGGTCGCCGGAACCGACCCGGTGGCCATCGACGCTTACGCGGCCAAGGCTTATTGGAACCTCGACCCGGAGCACATGCCCTATCTGCACATGGCTCAGGCCCGCGGGTTGGGCAGCGTCGAATTTGAGAAACTTACAACAAAAATCAGCGAACTCGGATAGGAGAGAACGGTCACGCAACGTGTGTAATGATTGCTGCAACTCACTTTTTACCCGGCCGCAATTTGGAGCGCAGCAATGCGTATTCAAAGTCGCCTGAGTTTTTCATCGGTTCATTTCAGTGGTTTGACGCGCTTCCCCCGCCACTGGAAGCCTATATTCAGCGATTTGCAGGCCAATTGCTCAGAATCCCAGGAAGCGTTCAAAAATCGAGGAAAAAATGGATCAGGGGTTAAAAGTCTCTTGTGTCACGGCATACCGGCTTGGCTTCAAACTGGCTAAAGCAGTTTGGCACCAAGGGGAAAGTGTTCAACGTCTTGCCTTCATAGAACAAACTCGGGCGCACGCGTCCGAACTGTCACTGCAGCACGAGGATTTGATTGTGGCGCTGGCCCATTTGAAGGTGGCTACCGACGCCAACTCGCTTCTATCCAATGCCCGTTCCGGATTTGAAATCCGGAATGAGATGGCCAGCGTCATCCAATCGCAACACGGAGAAAAAGCCGCTGCGGCCTTTCGCGCAGGTTTTGCGATTGTCAGTATCGGGCCCCAATTTGAAGTTCTCTCCACGGGCCTGGAAGCTTGCCGCCCGTTTCAAGAACTGTATGGCTCCATTACATCCCAGCTGGAAAGCCTCATTGCCGATGCCGGTGCGATTGGCATTCAAGAGAAATCCATCTCGATGCTGAAAAAGATCAACGCCGATGCAAGGAAGGCGGATGCATCGCGAATGCTGTTGATGATGGCCGGGAGCGCCTTTGACCGCGAGTTAGGCGAAAGCTGATAGGCGAATTCTCCTTGCCGAGTGCTCCAGGTCGCGCAACCCAGACCTGGAGCACCCAGCAAGAACCGTGCCTCGTTCAACTTCGCTGTCTCAATGGTTTACTTTGCGAAGAGGCCAGCTGCGTACAGTACGCCCAGGGCGATGGTGTTGACCTTGGTGGTCGCGTCTTCAGCCCGGGACGGAATCAGGATGGGGACTTTTGCGCCCACCACCGCGTGGCCGGACTCCAGCCCTGCCAGGACAAAGAGCGCCTTGCCCAGCAGATTTCCCGCTTCGACACTTGGGACGATGAGGCAATCGGCATTTCCCGCCACCCGGTTGCTGATTCCCTTTGCTTTGGCCGCCGAGTGGAGCAGCGCATTGTCCAGCGCCAGCGGCCCGAAGACATCCGCTTCCCCGAATTCGCCTGCCAGGCCCATCTGGGTCAGCGCGTGGGCGTCCACCGTGGAAGGCATCGCTTCGGTCACAATCTCGATTGCACTCATGACCGCAATCTTGGGACGATGCATTCCCATACAGTGCATCAGGTCGATGGCGTTCAAGATGATCTGCTTCTTCTGTTCGAGATTCGGCGCGACATTGATTCCGCCATCTGTCAGGCCCACCAGTTTGGCCTCGCCCGTGTGGCGAGTTTCAAAAAAAGCAACGTCGCAGAGCAGGCGGCCGTTGCGCAAGCCATGCTCCTTGTCCAGCACCGGGCGCATCAACTGGTCGGTGCGCAGATGCCCTTTCATGAGGATGTCGATGCTTCCCTCGCGCGCCATCTTGACCGCATGGACCGCTGCGCCCTCTTCGGCGTGAACAAACTCGGCCTTGGCCGCCAGATCGGCAAATCCGTGCGCTTCGGCCTTGGCCCGGATGTTCTGCTCGTTGCCAATCAGCACCGGAAACGCCAGGCCGGAGCGAAAGGCGTCTGCCATGGCGGCCAGAGCCACCTCGTCGTCGGCCAGAACCACACCGACGCGTTTGGGGCCCACTTCCTGCGCCCGTTTCCGCAATTCCGCAAAAGTACGAACCTCACCTGTTGACGACAATCCTTCTGACCCCATTCACGTCTCCCAATTCCTTACACAATATACAGGCCGAAGTTCAAGGTTGAGTAGGGGCCGGATGCGGCACTCACGCCGGGTCGGTCCAGGTCTTTGCCCCACTCTGCCCAAGGGCCGCGCTCCTGGGGTGCGAGACCGCGAAAATGCGCTTGAATCAGGCATCGATTGGCAGTTTTACGCCCCGAGAACTCCTTGCACTGGAACAGCAATTCTCAACCCCCGCCCAGTTGTGTTTGAATGAACTGGACCATGTTGGAGAACGTTTACCGGAGCGCAATCCTTGTGCGCCGCCCGGTCCTGAGAGAAACGCCATGACCCAATCGCGCAGAAGTTTTCTCAAATCCGCCGCCGCCGCCTCTGCGTCGCTTGTCGCACCGCGCGGAACTTTCTCCGCGTTAAGCACCGATTCCGTCGGGGCAGCCCCGCTCAGTCAGTTTGGCTATGGGGACATTGAATTGCTGGATGGCCCCATGCGGCAGCAGTTTGTAACCAACCACGCCTTCTATGGCGCCCTCGAAGAGGACCGGCTGCTCAAGCCTTTCCGGCAGCGCGCCGGGCTGCCCGCTCCCGGCGACGACATGGGTGGATGGTACGACTGGAACGACGGCTTCACCTTGCAGAATATGCACGGCTTCTGTCCCGGGCACAGCTTTGGCCAGATGCTCTCTGGCCTTTCCCGCGACTATGCCGCCACCGGCTCCAAGCCCACGCAGGAGAAGATTCAGCGGCTGGTGCGCGGCTATGCGGCCGCCATTTCGACCAAGTTCTACGACGGCAACCGCTTCCCCGCGTATATCTACGACAAAGTTTCCATTGGCCTGCTCGACGCGCATGAGTTCGCTGGCGATCCCACTGCTCTGAAGGCACTCGATGCCGCGGTCGATGCGGTTTTGCCGCATCTGCCGGTCAAGGCACTTTCGCGCACCGAGCAGTACGCCCGTCCTCACACCGACGAGTCTTTTTGCTGGGACGAGTTCTATACCATGCCGGAGAACTTCTTCCTGGCTTTCAAACGCGGCGCGGGCAGCCGCTATCGCGACCTGGCCACGCGATTTCTGGCCGACGACTGGTACTTCGATCCGCTCGCCAAGGGTGAGAATGTTCTGCCCGGCAAACATGCCTACAGCCACGTGAACGCGCTGAGTAGCGCCATGGCGGCGTACCTGGTGCTGGGCAGCGAGAAGCATCTGCGCGCGGCGCGCAACGGCTTCGACTTTTTGTGCAACACGCAGAGCTTCGCCACCGGCGGCTGGGGGCCCGATGAACTCTTCCGCACCCCCGGCAGCGGCGAAATCGGGGAGAGCCTAACCAAGACTCATTCCAGCTTCGAGACGCCCTGCGGCTCCTACGCGCACTTCAAAATCACCCGCTCCCTGCTGCGTGTGACCCGCGACAGCCGCTACGGCGACAGCATGGAGCGCGTTCTCTATAACACCATCCTGGGAGTCAAACCGATTCAGAAGGATGGGCACGGCTTCTATTACTCGGACTACAACAACGACGGCTCGAAGTTTTATCACCCGAACCAGTGGACCTGCTGTACTGGGACCTTCGCGCAGATTACGGCGGACTACGGTATCAGCGCCTATTTCCACGACGAGCGCGGCATCTATGTCAACCTCTTTGTACCGTCGCGGATGGCGTGGAACCGGGGCAGCGAGCGCGTGTCCTTGACGCAGAAAACAAGCTACCCCCACCTGCCAACGACCGAGATCACGGTCGCGACCGAAAGGGCCGCAGCGTTTCCTATCTATCTGCGCATCCCAGCCTGGGCCGGGCCGAAGACCCGGATCGCGGTAAGCGGAATGCCGATTGTTTCCAGCCCCCAGCCGGGACAGTTTGCGCGGCTCGACCGCACCTGGAAAAACGGCGACCGCATCGAGATCGAGTTCGACATGCCGACCGTGCTCGAAGCCGTGGACCCGCAGCATCCCGATCTGCTGGCGCCGGTGCATGGGCCGCTGGCACTGTTCAGCGTGGGGTCGGTTCCGGCGAGGATCGGAAAGAAGGAGCTTCTGGCCGCCACGCAGGTTGCGATGGGATCGACGGACTGGCAGGCAACGAGTGCCGGGGGAACACTCACCTTGCGGCCGTTTACCGTGATCGGCGATGAGCATTATCGCCTGTATCTGAAGGTGGAAGGGTGAGCCGTCTCAAGCGGAGAACAAGGATGGTGGCCCAGTGACCCTCAGCCTTCAAGAGCAGTTCGGGCAGATCGATATTTACGTCTTCGATCAGATTCTGCGCGGCAACATTGCGCCGGGTATGACGGTGCTCGAAGCCGGGTGTGGCTACGGGCGCAATCTGGTGCATCTGCTGCGCGAGAAATACCAGGTTCTTGCGCTGGATCGGGATGCCGCTGCGATTGAGCATGTTCGCCGATTGTCCGCGTCGCTTGAGACCGGCTTGCCTGCGGAGAATTTTCAAGCTGGATCGATCGAGCGGATGCCGTTTCCCGACGGGCTGGCGGATGTGGTCATCTGCTCTGCCGTGCTCCACTTTGCACGGGACGAAGAGCAATTCAGAGCAATGTTGTCCGAACTCTGGCGGGTTTTGAAGCAGGGCGGGATGCTGTTTTGCCGGTTGGGCTCCAGGATCGGCATGGACTTCGAGCGATTGCAGGGCAACCTGTTCCTGCTCCCGGACGGATCGAAGTGGTTCCTGGTGGACGAGGAGATGCTGCTGGACTTGACCGAAGAGTTGAATGCAGTGCTGGTGGACCCGCTGAAGACTACGATTGTGCAGGATCACCGCTGCATGACCACGTGGGTGCTGAGGAAGCGCAGAAGCTGAACAGGCTACGGAAAAGCTCCTGGAGGGGCCACCTTTTTGAAAGGGCACGACTTTAGTCGTGCCGTAAGATGCTGATAAGAAAAGCTGGGCTTTAGCCCCTGAGGGATGTTTTTCGGCGTTTTCGCCTTGCATTCATGGTTTTTCCGCAGCCTCTGAAGGCACGGCGCGGATTTCGGCTTTTCCACCCATTCCGCAAAGAGCGCGGAATGGATAGGGTACGGAGCATTCGGGGCAGAGGCGCGATTTCCTCCGCCGCAATCAGGGTTTGCTTCCCACGGCCAGAAGCGCTTCGAACTGCGGGTGGTCACCCTCCTTGTCCACCACTGCAATTTGCAGATCGTGGAAGCCGGCATGTGCCAACAGAGTCTCGATCTCCGCTTCGCCAAAGCCCAGCCATTCGTCGGCGAACAGCTCGCGCGCTTCTTCGAAGCGATGGCGGAGCAGATCCAGAATGACGATACGGCCGCCGGGACGTAGAATCCGTGCAGCCTCCCGGATTGCCTGTTCCGGGTGCAACGCGTGGTGGAGCGACTGCGAAAAGAGAACAAGATCCACGGCCGCGTCTTCAATCGGCACCTCCTCCATATCGCCTTGGCGGAAGTCAACGTTGACAATGCCGATCCGCGCGGCCTGGTCGCGGCCCACCTCGATCATGCGGGCTGAATTGTCCACCGCGATCACCCGCCTCGCCCGCTCGGCAAGCAGGAGGGAAAAAGTACCTTCGCCTGCGCCCAAGTCGGCGATCTCCATGGGAGGAAGCAAACGCAGCAATGCCTCTGCCAGGCTCTTCCAAGAGCGGCCCGGCACGTGGTCTTTGCCCAGGCGACCGGCCATGCTGTCGAAAAAACTGCGCATTTTGTCCTTGCGCTTGCGCAGCACGACGCGCATGGCCGCCTGATCGGCCTCGGCCTCGGGGACTTCGCGCCGCGCCCCGGCCAGTACCTCGGCCAGAAGTCCCGGCTCGCCTGCCCCGACCATGCGATAGTTGTTGCTCTTGCCTGTCCGCCGATCCTCCAATAGCCCTGCGTTCTTCAGCTGGGAAAGGTGGGTGGAGATGGTGCTCTGGCCCATGCCGAGAATCTCCTGTACCTCGGCTACCGACAGTTCCTCGCTCGCCAGCAGGAGCAGGATGCGCAAACGGCTTGGATCGGAGACAACGCGCAGTATTTTTAGGATTGACGTCATGTGGTTCGGCCTGATACATATCAACATATCACGATTTGTTGATATATGGAGGTTCGACATGACAACAACTGCTGTTGACATCGCTCATCTCGACCACAAGGTCGCAGATCTTTCCTTGGCCGATTGGGGCCGCAAAGAGATCGCCATTGCCGAGCACGAGATGCCCGGCCTGATGGCCATTCGCCGCAAATACGCGGCAGGTAAGCCGCTGGCCGGCGTACGCGTGACCGGGTCGCTGCATATGACCATCCAGACAGCGGTGCTGATTGAGACGCTGGTGGACCTGGGCGCTGACGTGCGCTGGGCAAGCTGCAATATCTTCAGCACGCAAGACCACGCCGCTGCCGCAATCGCCGAGTCGGGCGTCCCTGTCTTTGCCTGGAAGGGCGAGTCGCTCGAGGAGTACTGGTGGTGCACCTACCAGGCGCTGAGCCACAAAGGGGGCAAGGGGCCGGAGTTGGTGGTGGACGACGGCGGCGACGTGACACTGCTCATCCACAAAGGCTATGAGCTTGAGAATGGCGACACCTGGGTGAATACGCCCTCGGAAAGCGCCGAGGAGCAGGTGATCAAGGACCTGCTCAAGAAGGTCCATGCCGAGGACAAGCAGCACTGGCACGACGTGGTGCGCGCGTGGCGCGGCGTTTCCGAGGAGACAACGACCGGCGTTCACCGCCTCTACAAGATGATGGAGCAGGGCAAGCTGCTGGTGCCGGCCATCAACGTGAACGATTCGGTGACCAAGTCGAAGTTCGACAACCTCTACGGCTGCCGCGAATCGCTGGTGGACGGCATCAAGCGCGCCACCGATGTGATGGTGGCCGGCAAGGTGGCGGTGGTCTGCGGCTATGGCGATGTGGGTAAGGGCTGCGCGGAGTCGCTGCGCGGGCTGGGAGCGCGCGTGGTGGTGACGGAGATCGACCCAATCAACGCGCTGCAAGCCTCCATGCACGGATTCGAAGTGACGACCATTGAAGACACGCTGGGCCGCGGCGACATCTATGTCACCTGCACGGGCAACGTGGACATTATCACTTTGGAGCAGATGCAGAAGATGAAGGATCAGGCTATTGTGTGCAACATTGGCCACTTCGACAATGAGATCCAGATGGACCGGCTGAACGCCGACCCAACCGCCAAGCGGGTCAACATCAAGCCGCAGGTAGATAAGTACCGGTTCGACGACGGCCACGAGATCTTCATCCTGGCCGAGGGACGCCTGGTGAACCTGGGCTGCGCCACCGGCCATCCCAGCTTTGTGATGAGCAACAGCTTCGCCAACCAGACGCTGGCCCAGCTCGACCTGTGGAAGAACAAGGACAGCTACAAA
>Ga0181520_10011365_pt1 | contig 11709 bp, 15 predicted proteins | sample PEATcosm2014_Bin_29_FD_132451 | JGI IMG/M metagenome (GOLD analysis project Ga0181520, IMG submission 132451) | Peatland microbial communities from MTU Mesocosm Facility, Houghton, MI, USA - PEATcosm2014_Bin02_30_metaG | ecosystem: Environmental > Terrestrial > Soil > Wetlands > Peat | place...
AAACGCGCATGGATGGGGCACGGTGGATCTGTGCGGAATTTGAGGAACGCAAGAAAGAGGCCGGTCTGTGCGAGGGATGAGTGCCTTGGTTTCCCACCCTTTCCGCAAAAAACGCGGAAAGGATGGGGCACGGAAGCTGGCTGGCGGGTCTTGCTTCCTATTCCCTATTCCCTATCCCCTAACCCCTACTTCCTAATCCCAATCCCTAACCCCTGACCCCTAATCCCTATTCCCTTGCGCCCTGTCCCCCGTCTCACGCAGAGGATCAGACGGCGTCGGCGGGGAAGCTGCCAAAGGCTGCGCCGGCCGCCACATGCTGGCCGGCCAGCACGATGGCGTGGCTGCCGATGCGGGCTCCGGCGCCGATCACGGTGGGCACCAGCGTGACCTTGTCGTAGTGCTCCGGATGGTGGGTGTGGGAGTAAACGCGCGCGTAGGAGCCAATGACAGCGTTGTTGCCGATGGTGATGCCGCCGCGGTCGCTCAAAAGGGCGCGCTGGCGGATGATGACCCCGTCGCCGATGGAGAGGTTGTAGCCGTAGGTCAGGTCGACGCCGTGGTAGATTTTGACTCCCGTGCCCATGTGGGCAAAGAGATGGCGGCCCAACATGCAGCGGAATCTCAGGCCCAGCCAGTGGTTGATGCCGAGGGGCGAGCGGTCGAACATCTGCCAGAACCAGAGCAGGGGCTGGCGCTCGTTAAAGCGCTCGCGGTCGGCGTCGGCAAAGTGCTGCGCCTCGAGGGTCACGTTTTCCGGGTCGAGCGAGAGGCTGACGACGTTGCCGGGCAGTTCGGAGGTCAGCGTGAGGTTGAGCTTGCCCCCGTGCGGGCGGCCCAGGTAGAGCTGGTAAAGCTGGTCGCGCACAATCTCGGCGCGGCGCTCCGGGGAGTGGTGCCGGGTAAATTCATCGTCCAGAAACTGAATCCAGCGGCGATAGACTTCTTCTGCCTCAGGTGCGGGATGTGGGGCGTTGCTCTGAGTTTCCATACGGATTGGACGATACACCCTGGGGGTGGGGTGTTTCGAGTGGGGCGCGATGGGGGAGCTCGCTCGATGAAGAAAAAGGCCGGTCAGTGCAAGGGATTTGTGGGGAAGAAAGAGTAAGCCCGGTCTGTGCGAGAGCGTTTTCGATTCAAGTGTTAACAAAAGGTTGGGTGCCCGACACTAGGGCGCGTTGATTCTACGTAAGTTGTTGATTCTTCAATAGGCTAAAGCGGCAACAAAGGCAACAAAGGCGAATCGTTAGCACAAATTAGCACAGTTTCCGCAGGTGGTAAGAATATCATCGGGAGCGGAGGGCCGAGCTTATGCCAACGAAAGAAGAGATGCTTGCGATTCAAACGCACAAAGAAGACGGCTTAGATGTGGGGAGACGTGTTTTCTACACGCTCACGGAAGACCGCAACAATAGCCGCGAAATGTTGCAGGTTCAACGCAACAGCAAAGCCATTGCCATGCTCTTCAAAACGCTTCTTGAGGCTGGGACCCTAACGGAAGACCAGTTTGATGAGATTCTGCTTGAGGTCGTGACGTAACGCGGGGCAGTCGTGGGGCCACCCCGCGCCGGGCCTTATTTGAGGCGTTGCCGCCCGTCATTCCATTTTCGGGTATGAGTTGTGCATGAAAGCGGATATGCTGTCCAGCTCTTTCAGGCTGACCGGGCGGTCAAAGGTCAAAGTTGGCGTGCGCCCCAATTTGACCTCAGCTACCTGCCTGGACTTTACCAAGACGGCCCAACGGGACCTCCCCGTGGGCACAAAGTGCGTATAGAGCATGAGAGTGTCCTTTCATCCCTAACGCAGAGGAGGGCGAAATGGTGTTTCGTCAAGTTCGGCTCTCACGGCCTATTTGAACGGTTGCCATTGTGGAGCAACTCAGATTAAAAGTCAATAAGTATTTTAGAATAAATAATATACGTCCATTTAGCGCGCCACTTTAGCGGGTCCATTTAGCAAGTCCATTTAACTCTGCCCTTTCGGCTTTCTCTTCTTGCGCTGCCTGCACGCATCGCTGCAAGTAGTGGCATCAGCCCGCCGTCCGCCTGGACCCCTCTGGAAGAATTTGCCGCACGCATCGCAAGGGTACAGCTCAAATTCTCCGGCCACGGCCTGAGCGAATTGCAGCCACATTGCCCCAAGAAGATTAGGCGGCGTGAAGATGAGCCGCTGGTGATAGCCGCCAGATGTTTCCTTCGTGTCGGGCGTCCACGCTAAACGCGGGACTGTTGGTTGCTCAGCAATTCGTTTATTGATTTCCGTTTGAAGAGCACATTTTGCAGGGAGTAAAACGTCCTTCGGGCTGAAACGGCTAAACCCACTTCCGGGAATATCGGCATGGGCGAGCGTCACATTCACTCTGTGTTTCGGTGTTTCGATCACATAGCCCACGTCTTTGGCCGTCCACTTGACTATCTTCTTCAGAGAAGCAATCTGCCGGTGCTGAATCTGTTCCCATAGCTCCACCAAGACACGCATGTCTCCGATTTCCTGAGTCCAGGTGCCCAAAGACGTGCCGTGTGCCTCCGTGCCATCAGCGCGCCCCGCGCCTTGCTCCAGCGCATAGCGGTTGAAAAGGTCCCCGTACTGTCCTGCGAAACCTTGTATGGCGTCCCTTGTGGGTGCAAGTCTGACAAATTCACGAAACACCCCTGGATGCGGCTCGCAGGTGCGGAAACCAACGCCAGCCACACGGCGCGGGACAAGGCGCGGCTTGCCGTCCACGCCCTTCAACCACTCATACCCGGCTTCGCTCACAGTTTCACGAATGATGAAGGGGTCGGTCTTGACGGGTATTATCATGCGTTCTCCGATGTCACGGATATTACCATATAACCGTATTGAACGCAATTAGCTGTATTGCTAGAGTGGATTTCATAACGGGATGCCTTATCCGTTAACGGCAAAGGGAGTCAGTATGAGGACGCTCCAAATCGCAACGGAAGACCGGCTGCACAGCGCTGAATCCGCCGCCGTGTTGCTCGGCGTCCGGCCCTCCACAATCCGTTGGTGGTGGACGCTTGGCAAATTGCACCGCGTCAAAATCGGACGCCTTACACGGGTCCGTGAATCCGAACTGCTAGCCCTCATCAGCCCCGACACAGACGGGAAAGGACTATAGCGCGATGTACGACCCACAAGAGCAACTCGTATTCAACAGCGAAATTGCAGTAGCCGTCCTTGGAAGGGCCGGTGAATTTGTACTCATTCACCTGGACGATGCGATTGAAGACGCCATGGCGGCAGCCATTGCCAAGGGGTACGGATATTGCGGCACGCTGGCCGTGGTGAAAGGTCAGGCTGCCGCTAAGTGCGAGCCGGACCCGGACAGTGTGTACACGATGATGCACGCGGCCCTTGCCTTCGTTCAGCAAGTCGCTGACAGGCTCAAGCAACCGCCAGAGGGTGACGCTGTGCAATTCCTGGAGCACCTTTATGCGCTGGAAGATCCGCGCCGTGAGTAAACGCCCCATGTGTGCGTGGGCGGTGTAAGCGTCCGGCACCGCTCAAAAGGTTAAGTGCTGCCCGGCTAAAAAGGGCCGGGTCCTTCGCGTTAGCTGCCCCAATTCGGGGACTGTCAGACGTGAGTTGCTGTAAACCCGCAACGCCATGACGCGGGGAGGTGTGATGGCGTGCGGCAACTCAAAAACGGAGACATCGAAATGAATTTGTTTGAACTCAAGAAGCAAAGGCAGCACGCGCTTGACAAGGCAGACAGCATCATCCAGGCCGCCGAAAACGCGGGCCGCGAACTGACAGCAGCGGAGAATCTCGACGTGGAAACGGCGTTGACCGCTGCCAAGGCGCTCAATCCGCAGATTGCGGCGATTGAAAAAAAGAACACAATCTTAACCCATGTCAGCAACGGCATGTTGATTCCGGCGGGAGCGGGTGCGGGCGAGAACGGCGCACGTGGATTCGCCAAGCCGGAAACCGTCCATCTGTCACCCGAATACGCTGACGCTTTCTATGCGTATATCGCGTCAGCCGGAAAGCAGATGGACGCCGCGCTATATGAGGGCGCGAATGGTGCGGGCGGCTACGCGGTGCCTGTTGTCGTGGCTGACCAGATTGTGCCCTTGGCACCGTCTGAAATGGCTGTACGCCGTTTGGCAAACGTCATCCCCACGGTGATGGACATCAAGGTCCCGCAGAAGGGCAGCTTTGGAACGGCCTCCGCAAAAGCCGAAAACGCGGCGTTTGTCGAGTCCGACCCTGCCATTGGGCAGTTCACGCTATCCGCGTTTATGAACGGTATCCAGGAAACGATCTCGTGGGAACTGGCACAGGACGTTCCCGCTTTCCAGTCCTTCGCCGTCACTGACATGCTTCTTGCCTGTCAGATGCGTGAAGAGGGCCTGTACGTCAGCGGCTCCGGCAACGGGCAGGCACAGGGCCTCATCGGCAACGTGGGCGCGGGCATCACGGAAGAACCGGATGCCAACGGGAACCTTGTCACGATCAACGGGACTTTGGACCTGACCGGAACGCTGAATGCCGTCTATCACCCCAATGCAAGTTGGCTGATGGCCCGGACCACTTCAATCATTATCCGCAAGGCGCAAGCACAGGCCAATTTGTTTGAGCCGGTGTGGACCCGCGTTGGCAAGCAGGACTTCTTGCACGGGTATCCCGTGGAATACAGCTCCAGTATGCCAACAGCGGCACGCGGCGCGGCTCCGGCGCTCTTCGGGGACTTCAAGCAAGGGTACGTTATTGGTGACCGTGGCGGCTCGGGTATCAACGTCAAGGTTCTTGACCAGCCCTTGGCCCAACAGGGACAGATTGTGCTCTTGGCCTATCGCAGAACGGACGGGCGTGTCCGGCGCTCGGAGGCCATTCAGCAGTACAACGTAGCCGCTTCTTAACCCTTTTGCGGGGAGCATTGTATAACCCCGCTTACAGCCCGCAAAGGCGTGTTCGCGCTCGCCTAATTCAACTGTGAGCGGCCATTCGGTAACGCCCGGCTCCCGCCTGTTTAGGGGAGAAGCAGAATGGAGCCGGGCGACTTTTTGAAAGAGGCGAAGGATGCAACCTGTTTGGGTTTTGTCGGTAGACCTCCAGACCAAAACGGCCACCTTTCAGTCCGGCCTTGGGGATGCGGCCCGGTCCGCCCGTGGCGCGTTCACGGAGATAAAGGGCGGCGCGGGCGAGATGGGCCGGAGCGTGGGCGGCTCCATGACTGAAGCCCGGCACGGCGTCATGCTCTTGGGTGAAGAGTTTGGTGTCCATCTGCCGCGTGCTTTGACCAGCTTCATTGCCAGCATTGGGCCGGTGGGCGCGGCCATGGAAGCGGCCTTCCCGTTCTTGGCTATCGCGGTTGGGGCAACGCTGCTCATTGAGCATCTGGTCAAGATGAAAGAGGCCGGGGAGAAGCTCACAGAGGATCAAGTCAAGTTTGGGACCGCCGTTCAAAATGCCTTCAATCAGCTTGACACCAGACTCATCCAGGCTCAAATACGGGCGGATGAGCTACGCAATGACCACCTTGGTGCCCTCAAAGGCCAGCTTGAGCTAATTGACCGGCAGAGCATGGAAGAGCTGGTCCATTCCTTTGAACTAGTGGCGAAGGCGGCGGACGTTGTCTTCAAGGAACTCAAGTCAAGCTGGTATGAATTCAACATCGGGTCAGCCGGGGCCAAGCACGCTCTGGACGATTTCCAGACCAAGTATGAAGCCCTGCTTGCAAAGCACCAGGACAAGGAAGCCTCGGACCTCTTGAGGGGAACCCGTGATAGCGCCCAACACATCTTGGCAATGCAAAACACGCTGAAGTCCGGGAATTGGGGACCAGCGGACAAAGGCGGTGTGGCGGCAACGGACAACCCCGCGTATCAGAAGGCAATCAATGACCTCAAGGCTGCCGGGGTTGGCTACACGGATAAAGAGATTCAAGCACAGCAAGAGTTGGTGGACGCGCTGACAGCGCAAGAGCGAATTGAGCAAAAGGTTGCTGACCTCAAGAAGCTGGAGAGCGCCAATGCCTCCAAGTCTGCCGGGAATGAAGCGGCAGGCCAGCAGGCGGCGGCACAGCGGCAGGCGGCGGAGAGCATGGCCCGGATGGGTGAGCAGGCCATAGCCGCTGACCGCGCCGTATCCCAAGAGCAGCTCTCTGTGAAGCGAGCCTCCGCCGAAGAGCGGCTCCGGGTTGACTTGGACTTCGCGGACCGGGAATACCAGCTCCACTTGGCCGCCAATCAGCAAGAGATTGCCGCCTTGGACAAGTCCGGGAAGGACTACCAAAACCAGCTCAAGGCCCTCCAGGCTAAGGAGCTGGAGCTGTCCCAACAGCATGAGACGCAAGTCACGGAGCTGAAGAGCAAAGCGGCCACGGAAGCCGCCGCCAAAGAGTTGCGGGACCTGGAGCAAGGCGAGCGCGAAAAGATCGACGCCACGCAAAAGGCGTCTGCCGCCCGGCTCGCTGTCATTGACGCGGCCATCAAGGAAGAGGAAAGCCGGAACCTTCAGGACACCAGCTTTTACCGGGAGCTGTTGACACAACGCATTGAAACCGCCCGGCAGATGGCTGAGGAAGAAGCGAAGCTGAAGGCAGAGGCCGGGCAAGAGGCGGCAGAGCAAGAGCAGAAAATGGGCGAGTTGGCCCTAACCGCTGAGAAGCAGCACCAGCAATTGCTTGACAGCGCACGGCGCGTCTCGGACCAGCGGCGGGCCGCCGAAGAGAAGGCTTTCGCGGATGAGGAATACAACCTCAAGCTCAAGGCCCTCCAGCGGGAGGAAGCTGCCCTTGACAAGTCCGGGAAGGACTACGCCAACAAGCTGAAGGCGATACAGGACAAGGAAAAGCAGCTCACCCAACAGCATGAGAACGAGATAACAGCCATTAAGCAGAAGGCGGAGGAAGAGCGCAACGCCCGGATCTTGTCAGCGGAAGAGCGCTTCAATGATGAGATTTCACGCGGCTTGACCTCCGTCTTGATGCGTCACCAAAGTTTTGCCGCCATGGTCACAAGCCTTGGGGACCAAGTGGTCAGCGGCATGATGCAGAACGCTATCAAGTCCGTTCTGATGGATGACTTTTCCAAAGAGCGGGACGCCGCCGCCGCCGCCCGCAAAGCCTACCTTGCCGGTATGCAGTTCCCCTTCCCTGCCAACATCGTGATGGGTCCCACGCTCGGGGCTATGGCCTTCGCTTCCGTCATGGCCTTCCAGGGCGGCACGGACGCGGTGCCCGGCGTGGGCCGTGGGGACATCGTCCCGGCCATGCTGGAGCCGGGTGAGGGCGTTGTCCCCAAGGGCGTCATGGAAGGGCTGAATAATCTAGCCCGCTCGGGCGGCCTCAACGGCGGCGGCAATAACACCGTTGTCCATGTGCGGCCCGTTTACCACGTGCAAACGATTGACGGCGACGGGATGCAAGCGGCCCTGGAGAAGCACACGGACGTGCTCCAGCGGCAATTTGAGAACACATTGAGGAAGATGAATCGCTAAGGGGAGTGTATGCGGCGGGTCACGATTGCGTTACCGGACAGTCTGTACGCGGAGTTGCGGGAAGTATCGGCGGCTGCCGGTGAGCCGGGCTATGGTCCGGCAAGGTGGGCCGGTGAAATTGTGGCGAGTGAACTAGCGGCTAGGCGCTTGCCCCGAATGGTGCAAGGGCGCAACGGTGCCCGCATCACGGCGGACAAGCCCACTGAGCCAGTGACGTACCACGTGCGATTACCCGAAATCGAGGGGATGGACTAGCGGTCATGGGCAGCAAAAGGACCATGTTCTGGAAGGACTGGCGCGGCAACAAAATAACCCGAAACGTGAATCAGGTTCTCGATGTGCGAGACTTTGCTGGCACGCCGGGATACGCGCTGCTGCTCATTGCGGCCAACACGAATCTTTCTGTCAGCGACATTGACCGCTTTCTAACGACTGAGGGTGTCGAACGTAGCCGAAACTGGATTCAGCGCAGGCGTTGGCTGTTTCAACAACCCGGCACCGCTAACCCAACGTCACCGGCAAACGCGGACGGTAAAGAGGAACGAGCGGCCAAAATCATGCGCTTGAACCCACGGCTGTCCATTCGCGATTTAGTGAAGCTACTGAAAGAAAACGGAGTGGTCCGTAGCCGTGAATGGGTTCGGATGCACCGATGCGACTGACAACTCGTTCGCCATAGAAAAGGACAAGGACAATGAACAACACATCAACCCATCACCCCGTCACCACCGCTTTCCCCTGCGGGGGCGGTGTTGGCCGGGTTCGTGTTTTGGGCGCAGAAGAAGAAAATCAGGGTTTTGACGTTGTACGCGAACAGGCCAATGTGAACGCGCTGAAGATCCGGGTGATAGACGTTCCTGCCAACGTGACAGCGGAGCAAGCCGAGCGGATTCTTAATGAGCCGTATGAGGCAGGCTACTACCTGGACAAGACATTCCTAGGGATGGACGGGGCGGGAATACGAGCGGTCTACCGGCAAAGACGTGAGAAGGCAGCGCCGGATGATGAAGCGGCCAAGGCGATTATCCAGGCGAACCCAAACCAGACCGTGCGGGCTATTCAGCGTGCTTTGGCAGATGCGGGCATTGTGCGGAGTACCGGGTGGATTGCGGACGCAAGGGTGGGCCTCATGGCACGGACGGCGCGGTCTGCGCGTGCCAAGCTGAAGGGCTGACCGGACGCTCGCATGGTCCTATTGAGCGCTCCAGAAAATCTACTCTCACAACGCCTCAAGCAGCGTGATGCCTAAGACGTTAAGAGTGCCTGTAAGTGCAACAAAATGAATAGGATGGGGGCGGGGTCAAATCTTAACAGGGTCGCTTGGGAGAGCACACAGTGGGACTATTTTGGACACAAACAAAAATAAATCCCATTTTTGGTAGATTCCTATGCTTTTCCATAGGTTTTTGAGCTGAAGGGAGCGAATTTATGCCGCGTACCGTGCGGAAAGACAAGAACTTAGCGCCGGGCCAACCGGCGAAGCCCGCCAATTTGTCCGCGCGGGCCGCGCAAGAGTGGGACCGGATTGTGGGCGAGCTGGCCGCTTCGGCAGGAAGACCCGAGCAACTAGATTGCTGAGCCGGATTTTCCCCCTCGCCTCAAGTCATATAATGGCCGCGAAAGGTGAACATCATGCCACAAAAGCCTCAAGACTTTATTCACAATCGAATCATGCAGGAATTGACCGAAACGGTCCAGCAGCACCCCGGTGTCCAGATGCCCAAGAAAGACAAGATCCTAGAATGGACGCTCTACAACATTTACGAGCAGTTGCAGGGAATAAACATTGGGATCAATGCCATCGCTGCCGAGCTTCGGATAAAGCTCCACTAGGTCTGCCGTCAGCGCCCATCAAGCGTGGTAGGCCCCGTAATCGCGCTGACAGCCCCGCAGAGCGGCCCGCACGAAGCGCGAGTAGGGTTCCACCATTTAAGCGGCCCACGCCCCGGTGACAAGGGCGTCCAAGCGGTCCTGTCTGCCCTTGACCCATTTTGCATAGTGCTTTTCCGTGGTCCTGATTGACTCGTGCCCCAAGAGCTTGCTGACTTCCTCTATGGGGACGCCCTTTACCAAGAGGTCTACCGCAAAGGTGTCCCGGAGCCGGTGGGACTTCATGTGACATACGTCCGGGATGCCCGCCTTTTCAAGGACCGGAGCCACCTTGTCCGTCCCCCATGCGGCTGTGAAGGATTCCTCATCCCCGCTGCCGGACCAAAAGAAGTATTTCGGGTTAGAGTTGGGAACAGCGAGCAACTCGGCAGCAATGGCCGGAGGAATCGGAACGGAAACGGGTACTCCCGTTTTCTGACGGGCTGTGACAATGCGGTAAACGCCATCGTGTATAAGCTCCGCACGCTCCAGCGTGACAGCGTCACGGATGGCAAGGCCACTCCAGCGCATGAGCTGAATCAAGGCGCGGGCGCGTTGGGCCTCCGTGGGGTCTGTGATGGCCTCCGGCACGGCCTTGAGAAGCCGGGTGTATTCGTCAGCGGTCAGCGGCATAGTGGGCGGGCTATCCACGGGGTCAACTGTGATGCGGGGCAGCTTTGGCTTCCGGTCCAGCCACCGGGACTCAAAGCAGAATGTCAGAAAGCCGGACAGCCTTTCCTTGACCTTGAGCCGCGTGTAGCTGGACGGATAGGTGACCATCCACGTGTCACAAAAGCCAATGAGCGTTTCACGGGTCACGCCCTGGACGGTGAAGGTGCCCTCTCGCTCACAGTACGCTTGGAGCCGCCCCAATTCCCGCTTATAGGTTCGGATGAGGTGGGCACCCACGTTTTCAACCGTCTTGTTTTGGACAAAGAGCAAGATGGCTTCTTCCAAGCTCTTGGGCGCTTCTGTCTTCACCACGGCTTTGCCGGAAAGCTGGTCTTCAATATCCCGCTTGGCTTGCTCAGCCTCAGCCCAAGAGCGGGTCCCGGTAGCGCGGCGGTACTGGACGCCGTTGTGGGTCCAGCGGAGATGCTTCCGGCATTGACAGCGGCGGGAGAACTCGTCCCCCTTGTACTTGCAGTCTGCCGCGTGCCGGACAAAGACTGTGATAATAGGAGCTGTGCTCATTCGGTGCGCCTCCGTAACGCTTCCTAATCGCGAAAACACGGTAGCACAAAATTAGCACAAAACGCCGGAAGAAATTTGTATGATGTTGATTTTTAAGCGCATTTTGTACGGATATAAGGTTGGGTGCCCCATCCTTTCCCGCGTTTTTTGCGGGAAAGGGTGGGATGGAATGTCACTCTTTTCTTGTCGGATCGAAGGTGGGGGGTTGCAGGATGCCGGCCTGCACGAAGGCAGCTATTTCACGTACGTCATGGCGAGCCGCACGTTGTTCGCCGATGTGACCGGGAACCTGCGGAAGCGAACCTTCGAACACATAGACTGGTACGACTGCGAGCCCGCCGACTACCACAGAGCGCTGGACCGAATGGACGCCTGAAAAGCAATTGCAGATCCTTCCGCTGCGCGTCAGGATGACAACGGTTGCGAAGGCGCGGCCGGAGGAGCCAGATCAGCGGTTTCGGGCGAATCGTCGCCAACCCGGAAATTACCATAGAGTCACCCCTCGCAAAGAAGGCCGGAGTCGATGACAGCAGCGGGGTTCAGCTCTTGCCCAAAAACTCTTCGCCTTGCCCCAAAAGGCGGAGTTTTTAGGCAAAGCCCCTCAGGGGCTAGAGCATTTTCAAGGTTAGTGTAAGCTCTGGGTGCCCCATCCTTGCGGCGTACTTGTCTTTGCAGCAAGGGTGGGATCGCACGACGCCTACATTACAGCAACAGTGAAAATGCTCTAAACAGGCTGCGGAAAAACTCGGTCCGGAGGGAGGCGGGGGTTTCAACCCCCGCATAAAGCCTGCAGAATCAAATTGAAGAACCCGGGTGCATGCCCAGTGGCTTTTCTCAAGAAAGAAGCCACCTTCGCGAGTCTTACCTAGGGCGCGGTTACTCTGGCTCCGCTCTCGGCGCACGCGTCGGTTTGCCGCGCGCGCAGGCTCCTGTTATAAAGGTGCGGCAAAGCCGGGCTGTGTTTGCGGCGCGGCGAAGGAATTCCATGACAATCGATCGAACAGTAAGTTTGGGCCGGCTGCTGCCGGCCTGCATGATGCTCGTCCTGTGCATCCAACCCTCCCTGGCGCAGCAGGCGCAAGCACCGCTGCCGGTTCGCCACGCGCTGGACATGACAGTGACCCGGCCCGAGGCTGTGGGCTTTTCATCCCAGCGTCTGGAGCGCCTTCACGCGCTGATGCAGCAGACGGTGGACCAGAA
>Ga0181520_10011366_pt1 | contig 11709 bp, 8 predicted proteins | sample PEATcosm2014_Bin_29_FD_132451 | JGI IMG/M metagenome (GOLD analysis project Ga0181520, IMG submission 132451) | Peatland microbial communities from MTU Mesocosm Facility, Houghton, MI, USA - PEATcosm2014_Bin02_30_metaG | ecosystem: Environmental > Terrestrial > Soil > Wetlands > Peat | place...
CTCTTCCTCGCTCGTCTCTTCCTCGCTCGTCGAGGCGCCGTTGCCAGCAGAATCCGGAGCCACCGCCCAACCGGGCGAGACTGACGGCGCATCGATGGGCATCTTTCCTGTCGAACGCGCTCCAGAGGCCCGCGAAAAGGGTCCCCGCCTCAACGCGCTGGACTGGAGCATGCTGGGGGCGGCTGCGTCTCTGCGGGTTCTCGATTTCACCAGCACCGAAAAGGCCCTGTCTCAGCCGCAGTTTTTTCATGAAGCGATCCTGCCCCAGGCGCTGGTGAAAAACAAGCCGGCCTTCGCGGCGTTCCAGGCCGGTACAGTGGCGCTGAATTACGAAGCCTACCGCCTGCTTGTCCGACATCGCATGCGATCACTGGCCCAGGTCTCTCAATATGTGTATGTCGGAACGATGACATTTCAGGTCGCGCATAATTATCAGCTGCTGGGAGACGCCCCGGCGAATTGATCCCGCCCCGGTTCGCCAGCACCAAGGCCTGAAAGGCCGTTTGACATCGGCCCCTGCCAGGTCCTACTCTTAAACAGATATGGTTCGTCTTTCTCACCGCGCCTGCATGTGCTGCTGCTGTTGCTGCCGCACCCGCCGGGTGTGTGTCTGAGAGAGATGAGATAAGTTCAGAATCGCTCACAGAACCCACCCGCTGCCAGATGGCCGGGTGGGTTTTCCTATGTCGCATAGAAAATCGGGAATGGCCCAGGAGGAACTTTGATGTCGCTTCGCATTAACGATGTCGCACCGGACTTCACTGCCGAGACCACACAGGGCGTTATCCGCTTTCACGAGTGGATCGGCGATAACTGGGCCGTGCTGTTCTCGCACCCCAAGGACTTCACGCCGGTCTGCACGACGGAACTGGGCGCCGTGGCCAGTCTCGAGAGTCAGTTCGCGCGGCGCGGCGCGAAAGTGATCGGCCTTAGCGTCGATCCTGTCTCCAGCCACGCGAAATGGGCTTCGGACATAAGAGATGTCGCCGGTTACACGGTCAACTATCCGCTGATTGGCGATCCGGAGCTGAAGATCGCCAAGCTTTACGACATGCTGCCCGGCGATGCCGGCGACACGTCCGACGGACGCACCCCTGCGCAGAATGCGCCGGTACGCACCGTATTCGTGATTGGCCCCGACAAGCGGATCAAGCTGACCCTGGCGTATCCCATGACGACGGGCCGCAACTTCGACGAGATTCTCCGGGTCCTCGACTCGATCCAGCTAACAGCGAAGCATAAGGTGGCAACGCCGGCCAACTGGAAGCAGGGTGACGATGTGATCATCACCGGCGCGGTCTCCAATGAAGAGGCGGACAAGGTTTTCCCAGGCTATAAGACGGTGAAGCCGTATCTGCGGACGACCGCGCAACCGCAGTGACAGTCGACAGTAACTTAAGCAGAATTTCCGCCGCGTCGATGGGCGTGGCGGGACAGAGCACCGGTGGCGAAGTGGCTAACGCGCTGGTCTGCAAAACCAGTATTCGCGGGTTCAATTCCCGCCCGGTGCTCCATTGGAAAATCAAGCCCTGAACCTGATCAAGCAAGGCCGTATTTTGACCTCTGCGAAAGTCTTCCAGTTCCTTAGATAACAGGCGAAGAACAACAGATTATCCGGGCGAAGAACAACGACGGCGTCTGGAACAACTTTTCGCCGCGCCGCCGCTCGCGCGTACCTGGTTGCCAATACATCTTATGCCATGATCACCCTGCTGTTGGGGGGCGTCGTTGCCTTCACCACGCCCCGGCCGCATCGACCGATCTGCTGGAATCGACTCGATCCGCGATGTCCTCTGCCGTGCCGACACTGCGCTCTATGTCGCCAGGAACTCCGTGCGCAACGCGAGCTTTCGAAGTGCGGGCCGCACTCAACCTCGCGACACGAAGTCGCAACATGAAGAGCTCCCCGATCGGCAAAGATTGGCAACCGCAACGCGACGGCCGACTCATTCGCCGCATCGGCCCTTCTTCAATGCGTTTCGAATCTACCCGGCTCTCATCAGTGCGCTCAGACAGGCCACCGCTTCATCCAGTTCCACAACCGGCACACATTCGCGGCAGCTGTGCGCTGTCCGCATATCGCCCGGACCGAACACAATCACCTCGTCGGCAAGTGGCGCGAATATACTGGCCTCGGAGCCGAAAGGGATGGAGATAGCTTCCCTCCCGGTAAGCGCTTCCGCCGACCGGACGAGTTCCGCGCTCGCGCTCGTCTCAAAACCAGCCTGCTGGCGCAACGACCTGATCTCGGCGCGAAAGGCCGGATCCAGACCGTGCAAGCGCTCGGCGATCTCTCCCACAGATTCGAGAACACCATTTGCCGACCCTCCCGGAATCGGCCTCCACTCCAGTTGAAAGCGGCACAAGCCTGGGACGATATTCTTTGCCGTCCCTCCTGCAATCGTGCCGATATTCATGGTTGTGTATCCTGGATCGAAGAAGCTGTGCTTCTTCACTGCGTGTTGCGCAGCGTGCGCTTCAATCGAGGCGATGAGGTGAGCTGCGTTGTAAATCGCCGAGACCCCCTGCTGCGGATGCGCGCTGTGCGCTTCTTTCCCGAAAACGGTGATTTCGGCGAGGCAATATCCTTTTCCGGCACGCGCGGGATGGAGCGACGTCGGCTCCCCTATCACCATCCGCCTTGGTCGCAGGGCGCCATCAGCCACCAGACGCGAGGCCCCCACGCAGCCAATCTCCTCGTCCGCCGTCAGCACCAGGCGCAGACCAGCCGGCCACGCCTCCGAAGCGTTCCGGTGGATTCCCGCAAGCAGACAAGCGAGAAAACCCTTCACATCGCAAGCCCCACAGCCGTGCAGATTGCCATCTCGCAGAAGCGGCTCCAGGGCATTTGTCCATTCATCTGCGAACGGCACCGTGTCTGTGTGACAAATTAAGGCCAGATTTACATCGCGGTCTGCGGGGTTCTGATCGGGAGGCGCGGCAATCATATTGAGTTTCGCTACGCCAGCCGAATCCAGATACGGCAATCCACGGGTCAACCACCCTGCACTACGCAGCACTGCCGCCGCATACTCCACAACGGGGCAATTCGACACCGCGGAATTCGAAGGAATGCGAATCAGATCCGACAGAATCTCGACAACGCCCTTCATCGCACAGCACCGCCCGCATCACGCCAAACCTTCGCGTGGACCTCTTCGTAACGAGAGATAATCTCTTCCTGGCTCGCATGCTTGCCATCGCGAACAATGAGCTTACCATTCACTGCCACGTCGCGAATGGCGGTCCGGTTCAATCCAAAAACGATCAGTGGCAGCAGATCGCCCGCGGAATGGCCGGCAATCGAAACGTCACGAAGGTCAACGGTGAAAAAGTCCGCGAAGGAACCGGCGGCCAACTCTCCCGAAGGCACAGCCAGAGCCCGCGCTCCATTCACCGTTGCGCAATCGAAGAGTCGGGCCGCGAGCCCCTGTTCCGCGATCTGGTCGAGAATTGCACGCTGCAGCCGGATGAGCCGCAGATGGTAATCGAGCTCTCGAGCATCCTCCAGAGGATCGATCTGCGCCTGGCTGTCCGATCCAAACGCAATGCGAACGCCACTTTTCATTACGTGATCCGCAGCGATAATGCCATCACCCAGATTGCGTTCGGTCGTCGGACACGAACAAATCGTTGCACCCGCATCGGCCAGCATCGCGGTCTCTTCAGCGCCGATGTGGATCGCATGGACCGCAGTCCAGTCAGAACCGAGCAGCCCCGCCTTGCCGAGCAAGGCAACGGGAGTCGCGCCGCATTCGCGCAGGCATGCCTCGTTCTCCGCAACCTGCTCCGCCATGTGCATGTGAAGCGGCAGCTTTCTCTCGCGCGCCCAGGCGGCAATCTCGCGCACGTCATCGAAAGGCACAGCTCGTATGCTGTGCGGTGCTACGCCGAATTGTACCTCTGCCGAATCGCCCAGATGATCGCGACTGAGCGCGTCCATATTGGCGAGAAAGTCCGAGGTCGTTTCGAAGAACCTTGTCTGCCCAGGATTGCGTACCAGCTGGAAGCCCGAGCGCAGATAAGCGCTCCGCAACAGCACGATGCGTATGCCGATCGAGCGCGCTGCGGCAATCACCTGTTTTCCGAGCAGATTTGGGTCGTCATACGGCCGGCCATCCGGCGCGGTATGCAGATAATGAAACTCACCGACCGTGGTAGTGCCCGCGAGTGACATCTCCAGGAACGCCATTCGGGCGACGTCGTAAACCTGTTGAGGATCGAGTTGCGCCGCGGCGTGGTACATGGTGCCGCGCCACGACCAGAAATCCTTGCCGGCCACTGCTCTAGACTCGGACTTGCCTCGGATCAGCCGCTGAAACGCGTGCGAATGTACGTTGACGAAGCCTGGCAGCAGAGCTTTGCCAGGAAAATCAAGTACCGTGTCCGATTGCGCATCGGCCGTGGTGATGGCAAGGATTCTGCCTCTGTCGCTGACCAAAAGCCCTCGGCCTGCAGAGAACTTGCCTTCAGCGTAGAGAAGCTCAGGACGACACAGCGTAGTCATCGCCGGCACCCCTCATTACTCAAAGACATTCTCATCCGGCGACTCTCTCGCCGCCGATCCACACTTCCCGCACTGGATTGCTTCCCAGCGTGTAGACCAACTCGCGCCAGTCTGCTCCCTGGACCACCAGAAAGTCCGCCGGAAGTCCCGGCTCGATGCGCCCCGCGTCGGACAAACCCAGCGCGCTCGCGGCATTCACCGTTCCCGCGACCAGCGCCTGCTGGGCTGTCAGACCATTCAGACGAACGGCGAGACCCAGGGCCATCGAAACCGAGAACAACGGACTCGAGCCTGGGTTGAGATCGGTTCCCACCGCAACCGCGGCACCCGCATCGATCAATTTGCGGCCAGGCGCTGGCGCCAGCCCAAGATGCAGCGTCACCCCGGGAAGAATCGTCGCGATGGTCGCGCTCCCCGCCATCGCCGCAACCTGCTCCGCGCTGCACGCCTCCAGATGATCGACGCTCAGCGCTCCCATGCGCAAGCCGAGTTCGAGCCCGCCGACGCGTTGAAACTGCTCCGTGTGCAGTTTGATCGCCAGGCCGTGCTGTTGAGCGCAGGCAAGCATTTGCTCCGCTTCCTCTGCGCTCCAGGCTTCCTTCTCAACGAAGACATCGACAGCGTGAGCCAACTTGCGCCGCGCCACTTCCGGAATCAACGTCCGACAAACGTCGGACACGTAGGCCGCGCGCTCCGCTGCGTCGGCAGGCGGCACATGAATCAGCAGAGTAGGAATAATGCGGGCGCGTGTATGTTCGGCCAGTGCCCGGATCACCTCGAGCATTGCAATCTCAGCCTCGGGCCTGAATCCGTATCCGGATTTAACCTCGATAACGGTCGCGCCCGATCGCAGCAAAGAATCGACGCGCGGCCTGGCGAGCCCAATGAGCTCCTCCCGAGACGCAGCTGCTGTCGCGCGAATCGTACTCCAGATGCCGCCTCCTGCCGCCAGGATGCGCTCATAAGGCACGCCCGCAACCCGCGCATCGAAGTCCGCCAGACGATCACCCGCCCACACTGCATGTGTATGTGGATCGATCAGCCCCGGAACAACTGCACGATGCCGCACATCGACGGTCGCCGCGTCTTCTCCGGCCCATTCGTTCTCCGGCCCAACCCACAAAAAGAGACCATCCACGATGGCGAGTGCCCCGCGCTCAACGATCTTCAGCTGACGCATCTCCACGCCGCGCTTCGGACCCGGCGCTTCCGCAGTAACCAGCTGCGAGATTCCTCTTACAAGAAGATCGGCTTTCATCTCAGGCTGGGCATGTCCACGCCACGTTCCCTCGCGACTGCGATGGCCTTCTCATATCCCGCGTCCGCGTGGCGAACCACGCCCATGGCGGGATCGTTCCGCAAACACAGGCGCAATCGTTCCTCCGCTTCATCGCTGCCATCCGCGATCGCCACCAATCCAGCATGCTGGCTGTAACCCATGCCCACGCCCCCTCCGTGATGAAAGCTCATCCATGCGGCGCCACTGGCAATGCCGGTCGCGAAGTTCAGCAGCGGCCAGTCAGACACCGCATCGGAACCATCGAGCATCGCCTCCGTCTCGCGGTAAGGACTCGCGACCGAACCCGCATCGAGATGATCGCGCCCGATCACGATAGGCGCCTTCAGCCGTCCATCGCGCACCATCTGATTGAAGAGCAAGCCGGCCCGATCCCGCTGCCTGTAGCCGAGCCAGCAAATGCGCGCCGGCAAACCCTGGAACGCAATTTGATCGGCCGCATAGGTCAGCCATTGCGTCAGCCGCTCGTCATCCGGGAAAAGCTCCAGCAGCGCCTGATCCGTCGCCGCAATGTCGGCAGGGTCACCGGACAAAGCAACCCACCGGAACGGCCCGCGTCCTTCGCAAAAGGAATCTCGAATGAAAGCAGGCACGAATCCCGGATAAGAAAACGCATCGTTCACTCCAGCGATCTTCGCCTGCGTCCGCAGATTGTTCCCATAATCGAAGGCAATGGCGCCGCGTTCCTGCATCTTCAGAATGGCCTCCACATGCGAGGCAATCGACGCTTGCACGCGTGCGATGTACGCATCCCGCTGCTTCGCGCGCACTGTGTTCAGGTCCTCATCCGCGCGCGCAACCGGCAAGTATCCCCACAGAGGATCGTGCGCGCTCGTCTGGTCGGTCACCAGATCGGGAGTGAATCCGATCTCGACCATCTTCGGCAGGACCTCAGCCGCGTTGCCCAACAGCCCAATCGACAAAGCCTGCCGCGCCGTTTTCGATTCCCGCGCCAGAGCAATCGCTTCATCGAGCGAGCTGGTCGACTTATCGAGATATTGCGTCTCGAGCCTGCGCTGGATGCGGGTCGCGTCAACCTCAACGCAGATGCTGACGCCGCCTGCCAGCTTCACGGCCAACGGTTGGGCGCCACCCATCCCGCCCAGTCCCGCAGTGACGGTGATGGTTCCGGCGAGCGTGCCGTTGAAATGACGCTGGGCCGCACCGACAAAGGTTTCGTAAGTCCCCTGCAGAATGCCCTGCGTGCCGATGTAAATCCAGGAGCCGGCGGTCATCTGGCCGTACATCATCAACCCAGCCTTATCGAGCTTATCGAACTCATCCCAGTTGGCCCAGTGCGGCACGAGATTGGAATTGGCTATCAGCACGCGAGGCGCGAGTCGCTGGGTTTCCAGCACCGCGACCGGCTTCCCCGACTGAATCAGAAGCGTCTGATTGTTCTCCAGCCGGTCCAGAGTCTCTACGATCTTGTGAAAGCATTCCCAGTTACGCGCTGCTTTCCCTCGACCACCATAGACAATCAGCTCTGCAGGCTTCTCGGCGACTTCGGGGTCCAGATTATTCATCAACATCCGCTTCGCTGCTTCCTGGATCCATCCACGCGCGGTTCGAGTGTTGCCGCGCGGCGCGCGAATCGAAGATTCAGGCTGATTCATCGAGGCCCCTCGAGAACACGATTATTCTCGTTGCTCCGCACGGCGCAAAGCAAATCCGCCGTCCTATTCTGCCTTCTCTTTCTGCTCCTTCGGTTCCGTGGCGTCAGGCTTCGCAAACGGCGGCTGATCGTATTTGTAGAGCGCATTCATAAAGAATTTATAGGTCCCATGCGACTGCGCCCGCCACTGCGGCTTGAACCCAAACAAAAAGATTCGCCCGCTTCCATAAGGAACTTCCAACGCGGCGATCTTGTCTTCGATCGCCTCCGGATGCAGGAGCAACCCACTCTCCAGCGGATTGCTGTCCTTCGGATACCGCGCCAGTACGGCTCCATGAAATCCCGCCTGGGTGGCAAACGCCGGGCCCTGCTCGAACATCACGATGGGCTCTCCCGGCAGACCCCACGTCACAGGCCGGTCGCCCGAGCCCAGTTCAACACGCAGCAGCGCGCCAGAGCAGAAAAACTTATCGCTCTTCACTCCCTCCAGAACATTCGTCACCGGCAGCGAGAGCAGCGGAACCAGGGTCGCTGCCGTCTGGTTGAACGCGATCAGCGTTCCTCCGCGCCGCACAAACTCCCGAAGATTATCGAGGCCCTCCTCGCCCAAACCGCCTGAATATTGTCCGGGCACGATTCCTTCCCTATACCCCTCCATCAACTGCTGCTGGCGCATATCCGGAAGGATCAGCACGTCGACGCGATCGCGCAGCTGTCCGGATCGCATGTCCGCGTTGTAAAGGCTGATCGGCGCATATCCGTACTGTTCGAGGATCCAGCGCGTCCAGCCTTCATCGATCGAGGGGTCCCACGGACGATATAAACCCACACGCGCTTTGTGGACAGCAATCACGTGTTCGGGAGCCTTATCTGCGCCGACTACCGAAACAGCGTATTTCTTCGATAAGTCGCCGATACTTGGCCGGCTAACTCCACTCACCACAATTGCGCCCTTTTCCATGCCTTGCGATGTCTTCACTTCGTCCTGAGCAAACCCCACCGATCCTCCCGCGGCAAGGACATCGTTGATGATACGGAAGCTCGCATTCGATTGATGGCTCACTATGTAAGTCCCTCCGCTTCCCTGCACCTCCGCCGGGGAAGCATCGAGTCCACTTACAGGCTTCAGGTGTGCGAGTTGATCGTCGGTAATCGGATCGGTAACCGGATCTATGCGGACGCCCATCTGCATGGGCAACGTCCACCCTGTAACGTCGTAGGGCAAATCCACCGGCTTCTGGCTCTCAGTGAACAGCGCCGACGGATAGCGCTGCACCTCGAATAACTCCTTAGCCATCGAGGTATAGGGTTGATTCATCAGAATTACCCAGGAGCCGGCAGGATAGTCGCGGTCATTCGCCCGGAACCCGGTCTGCGACTCCCGAATCTCAATCCCGTTTTCCTGCATGATGCGCGCCAGCAGCTGCCCCTCCGGCGCGTCGGCCTGCACGCTGGGAATGACATAGGCAAACGGTGGCCCCTGCTCGAATCGTTTGATGTTATCGCGCGCCGCCTGGTAACGGTTGTAGAGCAGGGTCTCCCGATAACGGGCAGCGGTGTCGAGCACCGACATCGAACCCGCAACCATGTAATCGACGGCGTCTTTCAGCCTCCACCAGCCGCCCTGCCACGGCGTCGTGTACATGGTCAGCGCCTTCAGGTCCTGCATGTCTTTTGGAAATTCATCCACCGTGTAGAAGCGCGGCGTGGCATACCGATAAAGCGCAGTTTCTGTAAAAAAGGATATCTCGTTCCGAAATGAGCCGGCGTAGTCAACAAATCCAGGATACCAGTTATCAAACTGCGATTCGCTGATCGCCCCTGGCATCTGGCGCTCGTCCAGATAGGCGGTCATGTTCGTACCGATGACATTAAACCAGCTACGGACATAAGGGCTTATGTTTGAAGAAATAGGATCGGAAAATGGTGGGATCCAGATTCGTGCCGGAAACGGAGCGGTCTGATGCTGGCAATAAAAGATGACCGGCGAGTATTCGATTTCCGCCTTCGTTACTACCTGCGATTCCTTCATGTTGAGCATGTAGCCGTCGCGGTTATTGTCGTGGCCGACATAGTCCTGAAAAAGCCAGGGCATCGGGCTGACCTCGAAGCGCGTGCCCAGATTTTTGCGGTACCAGGAAACCACCATGTCCTGGCCGTCTGGATTCAGCGTCGGCCACAGCACCAGGATCACGTTGTCGAGGATTGCGTCAACCTCGGGATCGCCCTGCGCGGACGCCAGTTTGTATGCCAGCGCGATCGAGTGCTGTCCACCCGCCACTTCACTGGAATGCAGACCGCCGTCGATGTGCACCACCACCTTCGATGAGTGCGCCAGATCCTTCGCCTGCGCATCGTCCAGCCCCTGGGCCGCCGCCAGCTTTCTGGCGATCGACTTATACTCATCAAGCCGAGCCAGGTTTTGCGGCGAAGAAATCACCGCAATCTCGATGTCTCGTCCTTCAGTCGACTTACCCACCGTGAACATCTTCACGCGGTCGGAGTGGCTGGCGAGCTCGTGGAAGTAGTGGATCTCCTCTTCATAATTCGCGAGATAATAATCATCGCCAGGCGAATGGCCCAGTACGGACACCGGCGTGGGTGCCTGAGCCGGCGCGGAAACAGCAGCCAGGATCGAAGCAACAATCAGAAGGGGCCAGCGCATGCTGCGTGAATGCATCGATTTCCTTTCTGAACCATCAGAAGGGTGCGTTCTCCGCACCCACCGAACCCGGCTTTTGCAGCGAACGAGTAGTGTAACCACAATCCGCCGCGCAGGAAAAAGGAACGGAGACCAATCTCGATCGCCTGTGCCACGGTGCGCGCCAGACCTGCGCTCGGCCCGCGGCTGTTTACGCCGTAACCCTGGCAGAGCTATAGTGACGCATCGGCGCTGGACACTCCGCAGATCGAGTGGGTGCCGAAAGGAGCAATACCGATGTCCGATCCCAGGGAGCCGCATCATGCAGAGGACAAGAGCGAATCGGCCACTACGAGCGATTCCTTAAGAGCCGGCATCTCTCGCCGTGGCTTTTTGAAGGGCGCCGGTTTGACTGCTGCTGGAACGGCGTTGCTGGATGGCGCACAGGCCTTCAGCAGCGAAGCCAACGCCAACGTCGGCTCGATTGGCGTCACCGAAATGGGGCCTGGACCGGTCGCTGTCCGGTTGCAGGTGAATGGGACCGAGCACACCGTCGAGATCGAGCCGCGAACGACCCTCGCTGAAGCGCTGCGCATTCACCTGGGTATGACCGGCACCAAGATTGTGTGCGACCGTGGCGTCTGCTCGGGCTGCACGGTCTGGCTGGACAAGATGCCGGTGAACAGCTGCATGACTCTGGCGATCGATGCGGTAGGCCACCATGTCACAACCATCGAGGGGATCTCTTCAGAAGATGCGATGCACCCCCTGCAGGCAGCCTTTGTGAAGCGTGACGCGATGCAGTGCGGATTCTGTACGCCGGGTATGGTGATGAGTTGTGCCGCCCTGCTCGAGCGAAATCCGCACCCTTCGGAAGCGGATGTCCGCCATGCCGTATCCGGTAATCTGTGCCGCTGCGGAACATACCCAAAAATCTTTGCGGCCACGCTCGACGTGGCCGCCGGAACGCGCAACGCATAGCGGAGGAGCATCATGACCAACCGTGGAATGGAAGACGCGCTTCTCCAGCAATCTGCAGCTGACCCCACGAAGAAGACTGTCCAGATGCCCATTGGGGTTCCGGGATACACGCTCACTGACGAATCCCGCGAAGTGCCTCTCACCGAGCCCCCCGTCTGGCCAATAAACAAGGATCTGAAATATGTCGGACAGTCGATCGAGCGCTACGACGGACAAGCGAAAGCCACCGGTCGAGCGCGCTATACGTCGGACATCCAGCTGCCTGGCATGCTGTACGCCAAATTTGTAGACGCATCTGTGCCCCACGCAAGGGTCATTTCTATCGATACCACCGCGGCGGAGAAATATCCTGGCGTCCGCGGCGTGCATGTCATCCAGCATGTGCTCGGCAATGCCGTTCTGCGGAATTCGTCGCTGGAACAGGTGAAGTATCCCGTTGTGCGTTATGCCGGACAGCCGGTTGCAGCCGTGGCCGCGACAACTCCTGCCGCCGCTGAGGAAGCTGCAGCGCTGGTCAAAGTTCGGTATGAAGTCATCCCATTCGTTGTCGATGAGGTCAAAGCGCGCGCGACGGATGCACCCAAAGTCTTTCCCGGAGCGGCGGACGAGGAAGCCAGCGCCGGCGGCGGAGGCGGTCCGAGCGATGTGAAGCAGACCGGCAACATTCA
>Ga0181520_10011367_pt1 | contig 11709 bp, 7 predicted proteins | sample PEATcosm2014_Bin_29_FD_132451 | JGI IMG/M metagenome (GOLD analysis project Ga0181520, IMG submission 132451) | Peatland microbial communities from MTU Mesocosm Facility, Houghton, MI, USA - PEATcosm2014_Bin02_30_metaG | ecosystem: Environmental > Terrestrial > Soil > Wetlands > Peat | place...
CCGGCACCACCCAGAATTTCCACACCATTGGTGTTTCCACCGATGATCCCACCCGACAAGTTTGTCACATTGCCACCATGCCCCATATATATACCGTCCACGCCACCATCAACAATCGTGCCGGCATTGTTCACGGACCCGGCATCGCCGCTAACATACACTCCATAAGCACCCCCGGAAATGGTCGCACCCGTCTGATTGTCCACGCTGCCACCGTGGCCCAACAAAACACCGGCGTTGTTTGTGCCGTTGATTGTGTCGGCATTAACCACAGAACCAGATGCACCGGTGATGGCAATGCCATTGGCACCGCCCGAAATCGTTCCGCCTGTTTGATTGTCCACGCTGCCACCCTGGGACATGGAAACGCCGGCCCCGTTCGTGCCGCTAATTGAACCGGCATTGACCACGGAGCCAGATGCGCCGGTAATAGCAACACCGTTGGACCCACCATAAATAATTGTGCCAGCCAGGTTGTTGACCGCGCCGCCAGCCTCCAACAAAACGCCGTCATTCTTGACGCCCCAAATAATAATGGTGTTGGTCACAAAGCCGGCACTGCCCCGGACATCCACGCCATTATTTCCTCCCGCAATACCATTCAGAAACGGAATGCCGCCCGCACCACCGTTATTCACACTGCCGCCACCTCCCAACAAAACACCATTGTTGTTTCCGACGATGGCTCCGGCATTCGTCACGGAACCAGCACCGCCCTGGATTTCCACACCATTGCCACCCTGCCCATAAATGAATCCGACATTCCCGTTGATCACGTTGCCGCCACCTCCAAAGTAAACTCCGTCGTTGTTAGTGCCCCTGATTGTGGAATTGTTTTCCACATAACCCGATCCGCCAGCGATGGACACGCCATTCTGGCCACCTCGGATGTTTGCCAAGGCATTGTTCACTACACTGCCACCGGCACCGAGAGAAACTCCATTCGTCCCGCCGTGCATATCGCCGGAGTTGGTTACGAAACCCGCAGCACCCTGAACTTCCACACCATTGGCACCGCCCTGCAAACCGGCGAGTCCTTCGTTTATCACGACACCACCGCTACCCAGGTAAACGGCATCATTGTTGGTGCCCTTGATTGCGATTAGAGAGGAGTTGTCCACATAGCCCGAGCCACCGGTGATGGAAATGCCATTCTGGCCGCCCGCGATTCCATTGTTATTTAGCACGCTGCCACCGGCACCGAAGTTGATTCCGTTCACATTGCCGTGGAGCGTGCCATTGTTTGTCAGACTCCAAGCACGGCTTCCGCCAGTGACGGCGTCGGATCCACCGGCGCTGTTGTTTATATTGGCGGTGGCCCTCACGAGCACGGTATTTGTGGTTGAAGGAATGCCGAGGTCCAAGTTGGTGCCGTGTGTGGAGCTTGAGCCAATCACGCCAAAACCCTGTCCAACTCCGATCCGTGGAAATGTCACCAGGAAAGTCAACAGCATCAAACCCGCCCCACTCTGACGCCACAAGTTTTGTCCGTCACGCCGATCCGTCCTTGCATTTGTCTTCATAGCTTGTCTCCTCTTGATTCGCCTTTTTTCCTTATCCTTTTGATTTACGCCGGTGACCGTCACCAAACGGCCACCCTGTTATCCTCTCCGAATATTAAGGCTTGATCTTACTCGCAAAACTGAACGAGTCAAGAATTTTTTCATTGATCAACCACCCCAAAAACAATAGCCGCCTTGGAAAGTCACCGGCCTGAACGCCAATGCTCATTGGATCAAAACCCGCCCGGCGGCAAGAAAGGGGCCGGACATCTTCACCCGTATTTGCCAGCCGGACCAGCCAGTCAGCACCCGCACTGCCCTCCAACAATCCCCCGAACAGCGAACCGATTCCCGCCATCGTCTAATGATTCGTGATCGCCGTTTTCAGGCGTCCGGCTTCCGCATCCGCCCACTGGATCAATTCCTGGCGTTGGACATCGGTGATCCGGGCTGCCGGATGCAGCGCCGTGTATTTGGCCGGCGGCATGTCCTTGTAACCCAGTTCTTCGCTCATTCGCTCCAGCCGCCTGGCTGCGCGTTCGGGCAGCGCGTGCGGCCAGTCGGAAAAGTTCAGCCGCTCCCGCCCGTCGTTCACATCCCCGACGACCAGCCACGACACCGGCGCGACGTGGCCATACCACGGCCACCGGGTTTCGTCCGAATGACAATCGTAACACGCTGCGCGCAGCAGCGCCGCGATTTGCGGCGGCGGCGGATTGGTGGCGGAGATGTCGCCGCCCGGCGGCAGCGGCGGGTTGGTGCGCGCCGGGTTCGTGAATTGCAGCAGGACAAACACCGCGGCGAACGCGCTGAAAACCCATTTCAATTTCTTCTTCATGTTATCAATCAGACACGCCAACAATGGAACAGGTTTCCGCGTGCAGCAAATTTTGAAATGCCCGCCTCCTTTGGCGCAGGTCGCCAAATCAAAAATGGGGCGGTTGAATTCCGGACAACCTTTTCACCCCGGCCAGACGCTTGAAAGTCCTAATTGCCTCCAACTTGTCCAGCTTGCCGGCAAGGCACTCGAGAAGACGCCGGATGCCGGCTTAAAAAAGGTTAGCCAACGGCCCTGCCGAGGTCCGGAAAGCTGAACGCGCTGCAAGCTTCAGCCTCTCCCGCGGCATCCGCACTTCAGAAAAAATTCAACTCTTGATGACCGTCGCGCCGGAAGCCGGACGTGAAACAAAAATGGTCGCCTCGATCCCGGTTTTCTTTTTGTAGTCAGCGGCGATTTTTTTGGAAACCGCATCCACCGCATCCGTTTTGACCAGAGCCACGGCGCAGCCGCCGAATCCGCCGCCGGTCATGCGACAGCCCCAGACGCCGCCCTTGACGCCGATGGCCTCGGCAATTTCCACGATGGCATCAAGCTCTTTGCAGCTCACTTCGTAATCGTCGCGCAACGAGGCGTGGCTCGCATACATAAGCTGGCCGACGGTCGGCCAGTTCGAGGCGCGAATGCCCTCGGCGGCATGGACAGTGCGTTCAATTTCGCCGATGACGTGCCGCGCACGGCGATAGACCACCGGGTCCATTTTGTCCCGGGCGTCTTCCAGCGCGGCGCCGGTCGCATCGCGCAGGGATGACACGCCCAGAATTTTCGCGGCAGCCTCGCATTGGGCTCGGCGCTTGGCGTATTCGCCGCTGCCAAGCTCGTGTTTGACATTGGTGTTGGCGATGAGCAACTGGACGGACGGGTCGCTCATAGGCACCAGCTCCGTCTTGCGGGAGCGGCAGTCGAGCAGGAGCAGATGGTTTTCGCGGCCCATGACGGAAATAAACTGGTCCATGATGCCGCAGGGAACGCCGGCAAATTCGTGCTCGGCCTTCTGGCAGAGCAGCGCCTTTTGGACGGGATCCATTTTTTTGCCGCGGACGGATTCAAGCAGGGTCGCGGTGCAGACTTCGAGGGCCGCGCTGCTGGAAAGTCCGCCGCCGAGCGGCACGGTAGAAATCATAGCGATGTCCAGCGCGGGAATTTTTTCTCCGCGCTGCTGGAATCCGGCAACGACTCCGCGGACGTAATTCGACCACTTCGGCTGGCCCTTCGCCACCGGTTTTGAAATGTCAATGGTCGCCGTCTCGTTGAACTGCGTGTCCCGGATGGTGATGACAGGCGACGCGGAGGCGGGAGCCAGGTCCGCCACCATGACAGCATAACGCTCGATGGCCATGGGCAGGACGAACCCGTCGTTGTAATCGGTGTGTTCGCCGATCACGTTGACGCGACCGGGCGCGCCGACGAACCAGCGCGGCGCGCGGCCATAGGTTTTTTGAAACTGGCGCGCCAGTTCAAGAGAGAGGTCAAGAAGCTTCATGTGTGTGTATAATAAAATTGCGCCGGATGAGGCATGGACTCCGGCGCGGTGAATTGTCTGCAGGTCAGGCGGAGGGCGGTGTTTTGCGTCCGCGCGTGGCGCCCAGCAGCATCAGCACGCCAAAGATCATCAGCACGATGCCCCAGATGAGGTTGATGTTGATGCCCAGCGAAATGGCATGGTCGGGTTTCACCACCACGCCAACAATGGCGAGCAGCGCGCCGATGAGTGTGAACATGAGGCCAATCGGCCAGCGGATATCGAGTCCCATAAAATCAGTTTCTTTCTTTGGTTAACGGTTCACCAGAAAATCAAGTTCAAGATGACGCAGGCGGCCAGCAGCACCGTGCCGATGACGGCGGGCCGCTGCCAGACTGGCACGTCGTGATCCACGATTTTCGGCGTGAGCGAATAGACGAGGCCCTTCAACTGCTCGTCGGTCTTGGTGCGACGGGTGGCAAGCGAGATCACCAGCGTCAGCACGAAGCAGACAGTGAAGGCGAATGCAGCCATCCAGAAATTCTGGGCCATCTCGCTGGGAAATTCGATTTTCACGCCGAGGTAGCCGCCCTTGACGCCCGGCAGGTTGCCCTGGGCGATGGTCAGCGCATGAAACAAGGCCGAGCCGGCGATGCCGAAAAACAGGCCGAGAAATGCGGCGATGCTGGTGGTTCGTTTCCAGAACATGCCAAACAGGAACGTCGCGAACACCGGCGCGTTCACGAAGGCAAACACCAGCTGGATGATGTCCATCGCGTTGTTGTATTGTTTCGCAAAGTAGGCGCAGCCGATGCTCAAGCCGATGCCGACGACGGTGATGAACTTGGCCATCCAGAAATAATGCCCATCGCTTTTGTTCGGCATAAAGAACGCCTGGTAGAGATTGTAAGTCCAGACGGTGTTGAAGGCCGTGACGTTGCCCGCCATGCCGGACATGAACGAGGCCAGCAATGCCGTGAGTGCCAGGCCGAGCAATCCGGCCGGACAATATTTTTTCACGAGTGAGAAAATGACGCTATCGTAGTCGTATGCGGCCACGGCGTTGTAAACACCCTCCTTGATCTGGTCGTCGGAAAGTTTCGTCGCGGCATTGGCGGTGATGAGCGCAGTGATTTTGTCCGCGTTCACTTTTTGTCCGAGCGCGTCGCTGACGTCCTTGATTTCGGCGGCGGGATTCGGCGGATTGGTATTTTTGATGACGTCCACGGCCTTGTCGTAATTCGCCGGTGCGATGATGGGCGGTGGGATGCGATAGCTTTTATCCGGCATCGCGGTCAGGGCCACGGCCAACATGCCGGGGAGAATGACCAGCGCGGGGAACAGCATTTTGGGAATGGCGGCCACGATAGGCGTGTTGCGCGCGGCGGTCATGTTTTTGGCAGCCATTGCGCGCTGAACGACGAGGAAGTTGGTGCACCAGTAACCAAACGAAAGAACGAAACCGAGACCGAACACGATGGCGAACACATCCACGCCCATCGGATTGGCGGACGACCCGCCCAACAGCGGCTTCCACGCGCTGGTCCAGGCGTCCGGCGCAAAGGCCTTGGTGTTCAAATCCAGCGCCATTGGATTTTGCGCGACGGCGTGAAGTTTGGTGGTCATCGCGCTCCAGCCGCCGACGTCCTTCAAGGCGAGATAAACCACCGGGGCGAAGCCGAGCACGATCATGAAGAATTGCAGCACCTCGGTGTAAATCGCCGAGGTCAACCCGCCCTTCAAAACGTAAATCAGCACGACGCCGGAGCAGACGAACAGGGCGAAGTGATAATTCCAGCCCAGCAACTGGTTGAGCAGTTTGGCCAGCGCGTTCATGGAAATGCCGGAAGCGAACACGGTCATCACGGCGAATCCAATCGCGTTCAATCCCATCACCGGCTTGTTGAACCGCATTTGCAGATATTCCGGCACGGACCGCGCCTTGGAGCCGTAGTAAAACGGCATCATGAACACGGCGAGGAAGATCATCGCCGGGATCGCGCCGACCCAATAAAAGTGCGCGGTGGCGATGCCGTATTTGGCGCCGCTGGCAGCCATGCCGACCAGTTCCAGCGCGCCGAGGTTGGCGGAGATGAACGCCAGACCCGTCACCCACGTGGGAATGGAACGCGCGGACGTGAGGAAGTCCGACGAGGTCTTCATGTAGCGCGCGAGCGCCCAGCCGATGCCCACCACAAAGGCGACATAGGCGATCAAAATGGTGTAGTCCACCCAAGCGAGATGTATTGGCTGCATAAGAGTTCGCAGTTTTTAGCGATTTGTCCCGGCAATGTCAATCCCATTGCTTTCCGGAAACGGATGTATATTATTGCGCGCGAAAATAAAATTCTATGCCGACAAAAATTGAAGAAAAAACGCACGAGCTGTGCCAGGCCATCCTCGACCAGCCGGAAATGGCTTCCATCCGCAAGCGCATTGACTCGTTCCTGGCCGACGCCGGAGCTCGCGGCCAATATGAAGCCGTGATGGTCAAAGGCAACGCGCTTCAGGAAAAACAGCAGAGCGGACAGACACTCGACGGGGTGGAAATTGCCGACTTTGAAAAGCACCGCGACGAGCTGCTGAAAAATCCCACCGCCCGCGGCTTCCTGGACGCGCAGGAAGAACTGCACCAGCTTCAGCATTCCGTCCAGAAGAAGGTTTCCAAAACCTTCGAGCTTGGCCGCATACCGACCGACGCCGATCTGGAAGAAGCCTGCGGCGGCCACGGCTGCGGCTGTCACTGACCGTTCAAGCCGGGGCATCACACGACTGAATTACAGCCGGTCATTCCGCGATGATTTCAAACGGGATGGCCGGCAATGCGCCCGCCGGTCTGCGAAGCTGATTCCCCGGCTTTTGCGCGGGCTGCGCCGCCGGCTGGATTTTGGGCAGGATATTCACAATCAGATTTCCGCTGGCACCCGGTTTTATTTTTGCCCTGTCGCAGCTGAATATAATTTCAACGCCACTTTCGATGGGTGTGACACCCTGAATGGAAACGCCGTCCGGCGCGCCGTTCAGTTCCAGGTCAAACCGGCTCACGAACGCGGCTGAGGGCGTGGCCACGCGGACGCGGGCCGTCCCGCCGGCGGAAATTTTCACCGGCACCGGGCTGATGATTTTGATCATGTCGGTGGCAAACGGGCGCGGGTTGCCCGCCACAACGACCGCCAGCTCCTGCGCGGGAACCAGATGCCGGTAGGCAAAGGCCTGCATCATGTCTTCCGCCGGCACCGCCGGATGAATTATTGTCTGCCCGCCGATTTCAGCGCGGCCTTCCAACGCAAGATCGAGCGGCTCCGGCTCAGGCCGCGGCGGCGCTTTCAAGGTGAACTGCGCCTTGTCCTGATTCGCCGCAATGCGCGCTCCGCTCAACGAAAATCCCGCCGGCGCGTTTTTCAAAAGTAATTCAATCGCGTTGGTGAAGCCGTCGCGGCGGAGGGCGTAAACCGTGACGGGCACGCTCATGCCAGCGCGGACGTTGAGGCCCGACGGCACCGCGCGCAACGCGAAGTCCGGGCGCGGCTCGCTGATGCGCAGGCGATAAGCGTAATCTGAACCGCCGTGGTGCTGGGCATCGGCGATGCAGAGATAAAAATTTCCATCCGCCGGCAAAGTTGCGGTGAGATAGGAATCGGCGTGGTCCGTTTCCAGGCCGGAACCCTTGTCGTCGTAATCGTCGTTGAACGCGAGCTGTTTGCCATCCGCGTCGGTGAGCTTGAGCGTCGAGTCGAGCGGCGAATCCAGCCGGCGCGCCAAAACCTCCGCGACGATTTGCTCCCCGGCGCGGCCCTCAAAACGGAATACGTCTTCATCACCCGGCGCGTCAATCCGTCCGTTGATGATGAGCGGCAGATTGACCGGTTGCGCGGTTTCGGGCGAATTGTTTGGTTCGCGTTCCAGGATTTCCGGCAGGTTGTCCACGGCGAACGGAACAGGATTGGAAATTTTTCCGTCCTTGCTCGCGGACACGGGATAAATGCCCGGTTCTTTGCCGGTGTTGTCCAGAGTCAGAGTGTGAATTGGAAGATTCCAGCCGGTCAATTGGATGGCGGTTTTTTCGCGCGTCGGTCCGCCGAGCGGAAAAATGTCCGTCACGAACGGCAGTTCGCCGATGGTCATGCGATAGACAAAATCCTCCCGCCCGCGGTAAATCGAGTCGTGGATTTCAATGCAGTAATCGCCGGTCTTCGGCACTTCAAAATGGATGACCGGGTCGGGGCGGAACCGGAACCGGTCGTCATACGCCAGTTCCCTGCCCTTCGCGTCATAAATCGTCGCAGTCACCTCAAACCAGCCGGGCACGGCATCGGCCAGATACGGAATCAGCACCCGCGCACCGACGCTGACAACAAGCTGCTGCCCCTGCCGCGCCGAAAACCAAACGCGGTCCACGCCGCCGGGCATGATCTGGCCGTTCACCGTCGCGGGCAGCGTGACGCGAAAATCCGTCTTCGGCGTGTTGGTGGCCGGGGTTCCGCCGAGCCGTTCGATGAAGTTGGCCAGATCCGGATTTGTCGCTCTGGCGGGCGGCTTGGAAAATTCCGGCAACCGGCCGACAAAAAAATTGAGCGGATTGGAAAGCGCGTTCGGCGTCCGCAACCTGATTTCGCGTTCGCCGGGCGCGGCGTTCGTGGCGACGGTGATTTTGAGGAGAACGGTTTCGGCCATCGCCGGATTGGCCTGGCGGTTCGGCGGGTTTTTCAGAACCCTGGCTCGGATTTCGTCAAACCGCATCTGGTCGGCGGTGGTCCAGACATTTGTGCCTTGCGGATTTTTGCGCACAGCCTGCCATCGGTCCTGCAATTGTTTGATCTCGTCGCGCAGGTCGTTGAATTCCTTCTGCTGCATCGGCCGGTTGCATTCAATCACCGCCGCCCGAACCCCCGCGCCGCTGACAAACGCATTGGAAACCGCGCCAAGATATTGTCCGCCGACCGTCACAAAAAGCGTCGTGCCCTGCCGTCCGCCGGCGGGATAAACGTAGGCAGCGTGCGGCGTTTGCTGTGCAATCGCAGCACCACCGAGCAGCGCGGAACAAACGGCGGAAGTGAGCAGCTTTTTCATGACGGCATGATTTCCTTGAGCAGGCCGGCGGATTTCACGTCTTCGTCGGGCGTGGGCATCACGCGGGTGTCCAGGCCGAACGGATTCGGCAGCTTTGCCTTCCCATCAACGCCGAGCAATTCATACATGCTGCCGATGAGGTCCACGGGATACACCGGACGCTCCTTGACGTTTTCGCCGGTGGCATCGGACGCGCCGACGACGTGGCCGCCTTTGAAACCGCCGCCGGCGACGACGTGGGAAAATACTTTTCCGTAATGACCGCGTCCGCCGTTCCACGGTTCTTCCCATTGAACTTTTGGCGTCCGGCCAAACTCACCGCCCCACCAGACGATGGTGCTGTCGAGCAGCCCGCGGTCCGACAAATCCTGAAGCAGCGCCGACATGCCCTTGTCCAAATCCGGCAGCAGCCGGCGCATGGCCTGGAAATTTTCCTTGTGCGTGTCCCAGCCGGGCGAATTGATGGTGACAAACGGAACGCCATGCTCGACCAGCCGGCGCGCGGCGAGACAGGACTGGCCGAACTTGGTGCGGCCATAGCGGTCGCGCAGCTCCGATTTTTCCTGCGACAAATCAAACACCTTCGCGCCGTCGCCCAAAATCATGTCGTAAGCCTGTTGTTCCGCCTGGGCCGACGCCGCCAGTTGCGCGTCATTTGGCATCGCGTGATCCAGCGCGTTCAACTGGTGCAGCAGTTCACGCCGGTCACGCTGCCGCTCGTCGGAAATGCCCGGCGCGACGACGCCTTCCACGGCGAACGGCGTTTGCACCGGATTGCCACCGGTGACGAACGGCTGGTAGCGCCCGCTCAAAAATCCGTTCGGCGAAAAACGCCCCAGCGGATCGGTCAGGACGATGTAAGGTGGAATCAATCCCTTGTAACCGGCGTCGTAGCCTTTGAACAGCGACACGACCGCGCCGATGCACGGATAAACCATCCGCCCGCCGGGCATCCGCGCGGTCTGGACGATGTAAGCCGCTGTTTCGTGGCCGTTGTTGCCGTGAGTCATGCTGCGGATGATGGAATATTTGTCCGCCTGTTTTGCGAGCAGCGGCAGCAGCTCGCAGATTTTGATTCCCGGCACATTGGTCTCGACGGGCGTTTTGAACTGCCCGCAGTAATCGTTTCCCGCCTCCGGCTTCGGATCAAACGTGTCCAAGTGCGACGGTCCGCCCCACATCCAGAGCTGGATGACGGCTTTGGCCCGTGCCGGCGGCGCGGCGGCAAGGGCGCGGAACGGCAAATTGTCCGCAAGCATCAAACCGCCGGCGGCGAGCAGGCCGCGCCGGAGGGCTTCGCGCCGGCTGATGGCGGAAAATAAATTGGAATTTTTATTCTGGTTCACGACGTCGTTTCGTTTCAATGACGGTAGAGAAATTCATCGCTGTTCATCAGCGCCCACGCCAGATCCACCGCCGCCTCGCGCCGGTCCAGCTTGCCGGACTGGAAATACGCCTCCACGGCCTGCGACTCCGCCTCCGTCGGAAAACGGGAGAGGATTCCGAGATACATCCCGGCGGCGATCTGGCCCGGCGTCTTGCCGGGCTGCGTCTGGAATTGAATCATCCGGCTCTGCTCGATTTTCTGCCGCATGGCGCTGGAATTGAGCAGCCACAATTTTTGCGCGGCGGTGACGCTGTTGTTGCGCTCCGACTCCAGGCCGGTGTCGCGCGGCGGGCGGCCGAACATTTCCAGAAACGAACTGGTGATGCTGCCATCTGGCAGCGCGATCGAGCGCACGCCGGGCGGAATGAATGTGTATGGCTCGGGTATCGCGCTGGAATAATTTTCCGCGCCGCCGGTAATTTGGTTCACGGCGTCAATGAGCACCTCCGCGTCCAGCCGGCGCAGCGGATAAAAGGCGAAGTTCGCCGCGCCTTTGGGATCGTCGGTTTTTGGAATTGAAGCGAGCTGATACGTTTTTGAATTCAAAATCAGCCGGTAAATGTGCTTCAAATCATAGCCGGACGAAACGAGTTCATTTTCCAGATACGCGAGCAGTTCGGGGTTCCCCGGCGGATTGTCCGGGCGGATGTCGTCCGGCTCCTGGATGATGCCGCGGCCCAGCAGCCACGACCAGGCGCGGTTGACGATGTTGCGCGCGAACCACGGATTGTTCGTCCCGGTCAGCCAGCCGGCAAACACCTCACGCGGATCCTTGTCCGGCAACAGCGCGACCGTCGTGCCGTCCGGGAAGGTTGCCAGCTTCGGCGAATCGGTCACGGCTCGCGCGTTGGTCGAGGCGGAATCGAAGAAGACAATCTCCTCCTTCCATTCCGATGTGGCCTTGTAGCCGACGTTCGAGAAAAACGCCGCGAGATTCTCCCGCTGCGCTTCCGGCCAGTGCTCAATACGCGCGCCCATGAACGCCAGCGCCACGGCCTGCGCGATGGCCTGCGGGCTTTTGTCCTGCAAGGCGCGGTAAAAATTGACCTGCGGCACGGCGAAATTGCTGCCGCTGGCCGTGAGCAGGTCACGGACGAACTGGTCATACGGCTCATTTTTCCGGATGCCGTCCCGGATCCACTGGTGATACGCCTGTGCCGCGTTGGGCCAGAGGTTCATGGGAAACTCCGCCTTGACGCGCAGCAGGTCGCTCCATTTCATCGCCCAGTAATCCGCGAACTCGTCGCGCGCCAGCAGCCGGTCAATCAGGATGCGGCGCTTGTCCGGGTTCGAGTCTAAAATGAAATTCTCCGCCTCCTGCGACGACGGCAGCGTGCCGATGGTGTCCAGATAAACACGCCGGACAAACACGGCGTCCGAACAGACTTTCGCGGGCTGGATTTTCAGCTCCTGCAACTTCGCGGAAACCAGCCCGTCAATTTTGTTTCCG
>Ga0181520_10011368_pt1 | contig 11709 bp, 10 predicted proteins | sample PEATcosm2014_Bin_29_FD_132451 | JGI IMG/M metagenome (GOLD analysis project Ga0181520, IMG submission 132451) | Peatland microbial communities from MTU Mesocosm Facility, Houghton, MI, USA - PEATcosm2014_Bin02_30_metaG | ecosystem: Environmental > Terrestrial > Soil > Wetlands > Peat | place...
CATTTCTGCATGGTGAGATAATTTTGGAAACAATAGAATAGTAGAAATATATAATTGACCAATAAATAAAATAACTATCAACTGATTAATTATAAATTATTATTCTTAGATTAACGTCCATGCTCCAGTGAGGAAAATAATTTAGTTTGTTAGTGATATAATATTAAAATATCATTCTGCTGTTTTTTGGAATTCTCTTTGACGGTTTTTTAATCTTAGAGAAATTAAAATTAAAACACATATAATTATTCCGACCCAAAAATATGCATTGCGAAGACCTTTGACACCCCCGCCCAGCGAGCTTGCCAAAGCGCCTACTAATACACCTCCGAAGAGTTGTCCCATGCCGGTAAAAACAGTAAGCATACCCTGTGCAGAACCTCTTTCCGATTGTTTTGCTTCTCGTAGCATAATATAACGGAGCGGAGCACCGACAAGAAATCCCATACCGAAGCCGATAAATGATGCGGCTGCATAAAATGCAGTAATAGTCATAGATTCAAAAGTTAATCCAAACATTCCTGCAGCTAGTAAAGTTGTGCCGGTAATTAGGACAACTTTTGATCCGAACTTATCCAGCATCCTTCCTGCCGTGGGTGATCCTATAGCCATTGCAATTACAACGGGAACAAGCATAAAACTTGCTTTAGAAGCCGTAAGACTAAACGCCGATACCAAAAGAGGCGGAATAAAAATAACGGCGGCTTCGCTTAAACCTGCGCCCATTGCAAGTATACTTGTAAGTTTTACTTGCAAGGGATTTAACAGCTTTATTCTTAAAACAGGGTCGTTTATTTTATATTCATTTATTACAAAGAATGGAATTAGAACTAGCGAAATTATAAAGAAAGGAAATACTCCCAGTGAAGAAAAACTTTGCAATAACTTAGCTGAATTTACCCGGTTCAATCCATAAGCAAAGGATGAGAGTATTATTATTAATAAAGACATCCCCTTCCAGTCGAACTTATTATTATTCCGGCCGGATTTATCGGGAATAGTGATTAAACTCAAATAAATTACAATGACTGCAATTGGAATATTTATTATAAATAGCCAATGCCAGTTTAATAAAAGCAAAACCCCCGCTAAAGCCGGTCCTATGATAAATGCAATTCCAAAGACAGCGCCAATCAAACCAAGCGCACTACCGCGATTTTCCTCAGGAAAAGTATCACCAATAACGGCGCTGGCAACTGGAAAAATTCCACCAGCGCCAAATCCCTGAACTGCTCTTCCGGCAAGTAGTATGTTAAAGTGTGGCGACAAAGCTACAACAAGCGAACCCAGAGCAAATAGAGATACATCAAGAATATAAATTTTTCGTCTGCTTATAACATCGGAAAGTTTTGCCATAAGCGGTGTTCCAATTAAATTAAACAAAACATAAACGGCAAAAATCCAAGAAACCGATCTTTCGTCAATATTAAACTGTTTCTGTATAGCGGGTAATGCAGGACCAACAATTGCGATATCAAGCGCAGCCATTAATACACCGATAAATAATACCGTAAGAATTTTGTTTCGTTGTTTTTTATCCATAATAATATTCTTGAATTAATTTTGCTTAAGGACTTAGATGTTTCTAACATCTTCGAGTAATGTAAAAATGCTTTATTAGATAGAAAAAGGGTTTTCCCTGCTCCCATTAAAATCCGGTCTGTATGTTTCAAAGCTACCTATTTCTTGTGTCCAGCCGTAATCCAGATTATATTTATCAAGAAGCCGGAGCACACGGTCATATTCTGATTCACGTATAGTTCTGTCTATAAGGATATCTACCTTAGACATGAAAGCGGGATAATATTGAGACATAACGGATAAATGAATATTCGGGTTCAGTTCTTCGGCAATATATTTAAATACATTTTCCGATTCAGCAAGATCATTCGGCAGTACAAGGTGTCTTATAATAAGACCTTTTACTACGACATTTCCATCGAATATTAACTCACTGCCAACCTGAATGAACATTTCTTTAACAGCAAGTTTTGACTTTTCAAAATAATCATCTACCCTAGAATATTTTTTAGCATATTCGTTATTTCCGTATTTAAAATCGGGGAGATAAATATCAATAACTCCATCAAAAAGCTTCAACATTTCAACAGAATCATAACCGTTGGAATTGTAAATTATTGGAAGGTGCAAGCCTTTTTCTATTGCAATATAAATTGATTTTAAAATTTGTGCTGAAAAATGTGTGGGAGATACTAAACCTATATTATGGCACCTCTTATTCTGGAGCTGAATCATTATATCGGCAAGTTTTTCAAATGAGACCTCTTTCTGGTTTTCCACTTTCCAATTCTGGCTGATTTCATGATTCTGGCAGAAGATACATTTCAAATTGCAATTACCGAAGAAAATATTACCGACTCCGTTTGAACCGCTTAGTACAGGCTCCTCTCCAAAATGAAGAGAATATGAAGAAATAATTGGTAAAAAACCGCTAAGACAAACCCCATGTTCATTTTTTGTTCTATTCGTAAGGCAGTTACGCGGACAGCATGTACAGGAACTGAGTATTTTTTCTGCCTGCTCTACTCTTTCTTTCAGTTCACCTGACTTAAAAAGCTTTATATATGAAGGTTCAAAACTCATTTAACATAACATTATGTGAGACTCACCTGACACATTAAAATTAATTTAACAAAATCAAATTACTTACACGCAACTAATATTGCAATAGATAAGTCTCACATTACCTAACTAATGTTAAGAAGTTATTAATATTTTATTTATAAACCCCGAGTTTTTTTACATGAGTTACTTATTAAAATTAATTATACCACGGCTACAAATATTTCAGAGGTCAATAATCTATATCTATTATTTCCAGATTCTCTGATTGGTTTGAATTAATTGTAAGCATATAAATATTATCTTTTTTTTCTGTGGACAAACGGGTTGTTATTTTATTACCATTGACATAAACCGCTTTGGGATTGGAGGGAGAAATGATTTTTATATTTGTCGCATATCCTGCAAAAGAACTTAATTTAATTTTCATTTTTTTTTGTTTGAAGTTAAATGATGAATTAATTAATTGTGAATTTATTTCCTTAACGTAGGGAAATTCGGGAAAGCCTAATACAATGTGAATATTTTTTGTACCTGATAAATCTTTCGGAATGACAGAAGTATAGGCAATTTTACCATCATATTTAATTGATCTGATATATTTACCTTTTCCAGAGATTTTGATTTTAAGACTATCACCCGCAGCATATAAAGAAAAAAAACAAGATTTTTGTCCGGATGCAAGGAATGGGTCAAAACTTATATTCCAATCATTTTCATCAATGCCATAAAGACGATAGAGAGTATATAAATACCATCCGCCAGCCCACAAAAATTGAGGTTTATCAACTGTACCGTAAATTGAAGGATCATTTTTATCAGGTATTCTTACTTCATACATTGCAGGCTGGCCATTTGGCCCTTTTATAATTCCATCAAGAGTCATAGTAGTTTTAATAAAATTTAATGCTTCTTGTTTATCGCCACTTTTAGCCAAAGCAAGCGCATACCAGGCATTATCCTGGGACCAGATACCGCCGTTAAAATAATAATAAGGCATACCAACCTCGTCGCTGAAGCCAAGAATTTTTTCATATTGATTAAAGTCCATCGGAAAGGCAGTATATATTCCAAGTTTCTTATCCAGTAATATATTATTTACGGTATGCAATAATTCATTGGTATGTTTTTTATCGAGCATATTAAAATTAGCAGCCATAAGTGAGCCGACATAATAGTGCGGGTCCTCTGAACCATCATTTAAATAATTCATCAAATATTTTTTTTTATCGTCCCAAAATTTATTAACTAGCTGCTCTTCCATTTTTTTGGAAAGTTCATTATTAGCTATTAATTTATCTACATTCTCACCAAGATCTGAAGAAATAAAGTTGAAGTCTTTAAGTGTTTTTGAAAAAAGTATAGTCATATAGGCTCTAGGCCCAAAGTTATTTCCAATATCCCACCAGTCCGGATGGTAAGACCACATTACATTATCTTCCTTTTTAGTTTTCATTGCATTACTTACACTTTCAGAAAGAAACGGATAAAGAAATTTTAAAAATTCTTTATCGCCGGAATGCCTTAAATAACTTGCGGCAGCAATAACAAACCAGAAATTATTCCAGTTATCTGAGCTTGCGAATTCTGTTACAAATGAGGAGTCCTTCCAATAAAATGCATGTGGAATGATGTTATTTGCATTTGCATGGTCCACAATAAATTTTAAATCTTTTTTAACTCTTGGAAGATCAAAATTGACAGCGGCAAGATCAGTAAGCAGTACATCGTGAGTAAAATAGAAATTGTATTCAGCAGGGCACGGCATGGGTAAAATATTTCCATTTATATAATGTTGATTTGCCGCAAGTATTGCCTTTGCCCAATGAGCTGAATGATCTATTGATTTATCGCCGGTGTACCATTTACTTTCCGTATATGATTTGCCAATTACATAGTTCTCGTAATTTTTTACTTCCTGTTTGTAATTATTTAAAAGATACTTCACAATGTCTTTTCCTTCAAACTGTCTGCAAGAACCGACGATTTGAACAATCGTCATTTTCTGTCCTGGCATTAATTCTTTTTTATAAACAAACTCCGCCGCAGGAATTCCCGGATTTTCTTTGGACAAAATACCGCAAGGTAAAGAGCTGCCATGCAGGGACCAAAAATCATTAATCGGTTTAGAAGAAGAATTTAAATTGCCTAAAGTATTATAGCTGGAAGGCATTAATCCACTGTTTGATACGAACACCTGTGCATACTGAGTTTCTTCTTTACTAAAGTTTGCATAAATGGTATTCCCCATTTTATCAAATTCTGTTTCTGCCAAATCATTTAATGTGTAAGTATGGCATGTTTTAAGAGACATTTCAAGATGTGTATAGAATTCAAACTCATCTTTTTTTTCATTAAGATTTGTAAATATATAGGTTATAATCGTTGCAGGCTTATCTTTACAAAATTGATAAGTTATATTAATTGACTTTTGTTTATCAGATTTAAAGAAAGAAACTGAGAAAGGCGTTAAATCAAATTCAAACGGTTCGTTACCGAGCCATTGCTTCTTACCATTGCCAATTTTTAAGCCAGCAGACATTGCGAAAGTAGTATCCCTTCTCCAATAATCGGCACTTAAGTCTATGCTGTTCGCAATCGGATAATAGAAGCTTATTCTTTGCGGCAGGATGCTGCTGTGATGAAATTCCAGCCCGACATAGGCGCTTCCCACTTCAATTTTTGAATCCCCTTTAAAATGTATTTTAAGTTTTTGTTTATACATATTCGCCGCAAGGAGTAAATCACTGGTCAACATTAATAATATCAAAATGAAGGATTTAACTTTCCATGATTTATTTTTCATTTAATAAGTCTCCTTTAATCATTTCAGTTTTACACGAATTAATAAAATCAGTGCTAAACGATAAGCAAATGAAGCTATTGAATGTTCTTTTTATATTCAAATTTTAACCGGATTAGACGAAAAATTCTTTATTATGCCCCAACACTAATTAAACAGAGATATTTGTTTTCCTAAATCACAAATACATATGTTTTAAGAATCAGTTTTAAAATGAAATATACAAAAAAAGAAATGATTTTTTATTAAAGAATTAGTATTTTATTTTTTCAAAAAATTTAAAATATATGAGAAAATCATACGACCCAAGGATGCACTCTGCAGAACATATCTTAAATCAAACAATGATAAGATTATTCAACTGCGGGCGTTCATTCAGCGCGCACATAGAGAAAAAAAAATCCAAATGCGATTATCATTTTAGCCGGAATTTAACGCCCGAAGAGATTTCTGTAATTGAAAAGAAAGTTAATGAAGTCATACTTGCAGATATGAATGTATCTGAAGGGTTTTTAGCAAAAGAGGCGGCTCAAGAATATTATAACCTGCAACGCCTTCCTGAAGATGCCGGCAATGAGATAAGAATTATAAAAATCGGGGATTATGATTCATGTCCTTGCAGCGGAATTCATGTTAAATCGACAAAGGAGATATGTGGATTTAAAATTATTTCTTCAGATTTTAATGAAGGTGTGCTCAGAGTAAGATATAAATTGACTGAGCAGGATAATGATTAATGATTTTTCTCATCCCAAAAGGGAAACGAAAGAATTATAGTGGTGCCCTTATTTTTTGAACTTATAATATCAAAATTTCCAGCGAGGATAGTTGTTAATCTGTGAGCTACAGTAAGGCCAAGACCGGCGCCTTCATAACTACGGACGTATGCTTCTTCTTCCTGAACAAACGGCTCAAGCAATTGTTTTATTCTGCTGGTATCCATACCGCTGCCGGAATCCGAAATACGTATCTCAGCCTTTCTATTAAATAACCTTGAATGAATTTTGACTTCTCCGTAATCAGTATATTTTACAGCATTATCCACTAGAGAATAAATTATCTTTTCAAATTTAGCCCAATCCGTTTTTATAATTAGTTCGTCGTTTTCCAACTCTAACTTGAAAATTAATTTCTTTTTTTCTGCACATTCAGACATTTTATTATAGACAGATCTTAATACCTGGTTGCAGTTTAATTTGACAATATCAAGTTCAACTTCACCAGCTTCGATCTGGGAAACTTCAACAATGTTTGTAAATAAATTTAGAATCCTGCTTAAGACATCCTTAAATGACAGCACAAGGTCGAGAATAGTATTGTAATCTTTTTCTACAACACACTCGTCTATAATTTCTGCATAACCTGCTATTGCATTAAACGGGGTTCTTATTTCATGCGACATGTTTTCCAATAATGCAGTTTTAAGTCTATTCAAATTCATTTCCTTGGCGTAAGCTTTTTTCAACTGTTCCTGATACAAAATTTGATCTGTAATGTCTTTCATGCTGACTATAAAAATCTTTTCATCCTCAACTCTGTCTTCAATAAAAGAAATACTTATACTATATTCACGTTCATTTAAATCTCTGTAGTGAGAAGCAATATTACCATCAAGAGTACAATTAAACTCTTTTACGGCATTTTTAATTATCTCAAAAAGCTTTTCTTCAATTAAGGAACCAACCGTTTTTTTTAGAGACTTATATTTATCGATTGAAAATGATTTGCAAAAATTATCGTTGGCATTTTCAAATAATATTTCCCCATCCTTTTCTTTAAATATAAACAACAGATCGGAAATGTTATTGATTATGGATTTTAATCGTCTTTCCGATTTTTTAATTATTTGATTTTTCAGCACAAAATTAGTGATATCGTTAGCGGTAAGAATCAAGCGCAGATTATCTTCCCCGGCTCTGAATATAGGATTCAGTTTAAGCTCAAAATAAATAATATCCTCTTTATCGTCTACGAAAGAAATTGTTTTCGTCCAAATTTTAAAACTTTCGATACATTCTTCAAGATGGCGCTTTTCTTCAATTGTAAGATAAAGAGAGAGAATATCGGGGAGAGGATTGTTATAAATGCTCTCAATATCCCTTTTTAATATAAATTCAAATGAATTGGTAGCATAAGATATTTTACCTTCTCCATCAGTAATGAGTACGGGGATGTTACCGTGATCTAATGCGGTATGAAGATTATTTATTTTTTCTTCCAGTTTTGCTTTTTCTTCGAGAGAATTAAAAATCAAGACGAAGTATTCATGCTGCTCAATATAGATTCTTTCAATTTCGACGTTGAAATTATAATTTCTAATGTTTTGATCAGGCGAAAAGAATAAATCAAAATGGAAATTATTAAAATTGCTACCTGTAATAGCAAATAAAAGATAACTTAAGTCCGGTTCGGAAATAAGGTCAAAGAATGCCTCATTTTCAGGTAAGTTAAAAGTATTATTAAACGAAGAATTGGAAAAAATAATTTTGCGCCCTGTGTCAATAATCATTAGTGGATTCCCATTAGGGAATTTATAAAACGACTCAAACTCGGTTAAAGAGAGGTAATTTTTATACTCTGTAGGATTAGGATGGTTAATATTATTGAGCATTTAATATTTTAATACTTTTAACGGTTACAATTTCACTTTGATTAATATTTTTCCGATCTTTTTTATCTATTCTAATGTCTTCAAGTTTTTCAAGAAAAATAAACAAATGATTATTTACATATTTCAATTCTTCATTTACTCCTGTAGAAATTCCGCTCATAAGTTCATCAATAATGTATTTATCACTCTGAGTTAGTTCACGATAAATTCTTTGATTGAAAAATCTTTGAAAAAATACATTTAAAGCCGAAAGATTTATTAATACCTCTTCCTTATCGTATTGTACATTTTGAATTTTAACTGACAAGTTGGAAACAATATTATTATTAAAGTCAGATTCTATTCCTTCTTTGATTATATGATAATTTATATCATCTGCCCCTTCAATGCTGACAAGGTCTATTGTCGTTTGAAATTCAATATCGGAAAGAATAAAGTTAAGGAATAATTTCTCTTTTGCAATATGTTTAAACTCTTTTAATCTCCAGTGAACAAGATTTAAGAACTGAAGGGCAGGGGAAATATTTACAGAATCATGGATAAATGATTGACGTACGTATGCAGAAGCAAGATTAGCAGAAAAGCCCAAGGGTCTGCTTGCTTTACTATATTCACTTCCGGGACTAATATTATCTATCTTATTAAGCATACCTATTTCCTCAATTTATAATCGAAAAAACAGGTGAAAAATTGAGTGCTAACCTGTGATTAATTATAAAGCAGGTTAGTCCAATTTTATCATTTTGCTATCATTTGAATAATCTATTATTTCAGGATTTTTAAGGTGGGCAAGGTCATTTGCTAAAACCTTGATGCGTTCTATTGATTGGTTAATGACCAGGAAATCTTCCTCAAAAGATTTTTTCCCTGAGGCTCTTAAATCGTCTTCAATATTATTGACGGTCATTACCAAACTGCTAAGAGGATTGTTAATTTTATGCCCAATAGTACAAGCCATTTCGATAATAGCTTTATCATGCTCAATATTCTTTAATTCATTTTGGAGATTATGTATCCTAATACCGGAGCGGATTCTAGCCAACAGTTCCTGGTTTTGGACCGGTTTAACCAGAAAGTCGTCGGCGCCAACGTCTAAACCGGTAACCCTGTCTTTTAATGAAGCCCTAGCAGTTAGAATTATAAAATATATTAATTTAAATTTTTCATCTTTTTTAACAACATTACAAAGTTCCAAGCCGTCCATAACCGGCATAGTCCAATCTGCTATAATAACATCAGGGATTTCTTTATTTAGGACATCAATAGCTTCTTGCCCGTTAGTAGAGGTAAATACTTCATAATCATTTTTAGTTAAAAGTTTATTTAGAATAAAGAGAGTATCTTTTTCATCTTCAACAATTAAAACTTTATTCATAATGAATTTACCATCAGCTTATTTACTTTATTAATTAATAAATTAAAATCTATAATAGGTTTAGTGATATAATCTTCCGCAAAGCTCTCTTTACAAAAATTTTCACCTTTAATTGAGGGTGAATAGGCAGTAACGAGGATAATAGGGATATTAGAATAATTAGTATTTTTTTTAATGAAACTAGATAGCCTAATCCCGTCAATTTTTTCACCATTAAGATACGTATTCTTTAAATTTATATCCATAATTATCAAACTAATATTATCAGTTCCCAAAGATTGGATAACTTTATCTCCATCTTCAATTACAATTGGGTTAAAACCTGCTTTTTTGAATATGAAAAGATAAAAATCAACAGTAAACGGGTCGTCTTCGATAATAAGTAAATTTTTCATTCTTTACTATCCGTATATTTAATAATAATACTTATTCTTCTATTAACAAAACTGTAAGGGTCTTCTTTATTACGAAGCAGTCTATCGGCATAACCTCTTACTTGCTCAATCCTGTCATCCGGCAATTTATCGGAAGTTAATGCACGCCTTGCGGAATTGGCTCTATCGGCACTTAGTTCAAAATTTGTATATCCATTTGGTCCATCATTATAAGGACGCGAATCTGTGTGACCTTCGACAAGAATTTTATTATTCAGCTTTGCAAGATTATTTCCTATTTTTTGTAAGAGCAAATATGCCTCTCTAGTAAGTTTAGCGGTGCCTATTTCAAAGAATAAATCTTTTGCTGAATCAACAATTTCTATTCTTAGACCTTCTTTAACAAATTCAATTTTTACCTGCCCCAACAAATTATTGAAAGTAGGATTTTGAGAAAGATCGTTAAGAATATCCCGTCCAATCTTCTTTAATAACTCCATTTCTTTCTGATGGGCTTGTTCCGCATTAAAAGCTCCTTCGGATTTAATAGCAATTTGCCCGCCGCTCATAATACCTTTTCCAGTTGAAATACCGATTGGATCATTAAAATAGCTGGCGACCGCTTTTTGTATTTCTTTACTCTGCGCCATGACCCAAAGTACAATAAAAAGAGCCATCATTGCGGTAACAAAATCAGCATAAGCAACTTTCCAAGCACCACCATGAGCGCCCCCATGTTTTTTAATTTTCCTAACTATTCGGGGTGGTAAATCACTGCCACTGGACATAAAGCTATTTTTTTCCTCTCACATAATTTTCGAGTTCGGAAAAAGTTGGACGTTCATCTGTAAAAATAGTTCTTCTTGCAATTTCAATAGCAATAATCGGTGGATTACCTTTTGCATAAGCAACTATGCAGGCTTTTATTGTATGGAAAATTCTAAGTCTGTTTTCAATATTGAATTCAATATTGGCAGCGAGAGGATTAACAAATCCATAAGCTAATAATACACCAAGGAAAGTACCAACCAGAGCGGCTGCAACGTGCTCACCAACAATTGCAGCACCCTTATCAATGGATGCCATAGTAACTATAATTCCCAGAACTGCGGCAACAATTCCGAGACCGGGCAATGAATCTCCGACTCTTGCAAGAGTAGCAGCTACAGGTTTGAACTCAATCTCTAAAGTTTCTATTTCCATATCAATCAACTCTTCCAATTCATGCGGCGGGACACCACCTGAAAGCATTACCTTCATAGTATCGGCGAAAAAGTTTCTTGTCATCTCGTTATCAATAAATTTCTTATTGTTTGAAAGGATATTGCTTTCAATAGGGTTTTCGACATGCTTTTCAATAGCAAGGAGCCCATCTCTCTGGGCAACCAGAAACAAGTCATTAAATGACTTTAACAAATCCAAATAATCTTGTTTAGTATACTGGTTCGGACTAATAGCTTTTGGAATTTCCGCTATAATTTTTTTAATTAGGGAAAGAGGCGCTGATATTAATAAACTTCCTAAAGCGGCGCCACAAATAGTGATAAATTCTGCATACTGAAGAAGTAGGAACAAATTACCGCCGGCGATAAGAAATCCCGTAATAACACCAACTACAACTAATGCAGCGCCAACTAAAACAAACATATTATCTTTCTTCTACAACATTTGATTCTTCAATTTCGCCAATAATAGAAAATACCTGGTTGCACATCATATTGACTTGATCCCAGCTAATTTGGGCTCCATTTAAATAATCCTCAATAACGCCGCTTATAAAAGTTAACTTGGGGTAGCCGATAGTACTGCCTGCTCCCTTAAATTCATGAACGATGTACATTAATGTTTCCCTATCTCGTGTACTTAAAGCTTCCGACATAGATTCTTTCTTTATGGCAGCACTTTTTAAAAATATGGAAGCTAATTTCCTCTGAATATCATTTGACTCCGAAACCGAAAACAC
>Ga0181520_10011369_pt1 | contig 11707 bp, 9 predicted proteins | sample PEATcosm2014_Bin_29_FD_132451 | JGI IMG/M metagenome (GOLD analysis project Ga0181520, IMG submission 132451) | Peatland microbial communities from MTU Mesocosm Facility, Houghton, MI, USA - PEATcosm2014_Bin02_30_metaG | ecosystem: Environmental > Terrestrial > Soil > Wetlands > Peat | place...
GCCGAATCGGGTTCACTTGCGTTAGGGCTCGCGTCTTCGCTGTCAGGGGCTTGGGGGCCCATCGCCTGCGACCACAACAGATCGCAGACCGATCTACTCCCCACGGTTGGTTAACCTTCCGCAGGAGACCGCAGCTACATGTTGAACGAGCAATTCACATGTCTGACACCTCGCAGTCAGATAGATGGACCAGACTTCGCCTGGCGTACCAGAGACACAGAGGACACAGAGAACGGCTAAAGCCTGGCGTAGCCGCCGTTCTCTGTGTCCTCTGTGTCTCTGTGGTTCAGGCCGTCGGCCTTTGTCGCTGCCTTTAGCCGCAGCATCCCCCTACTCTTCGTCTTCCTTCTGCCCGAGCTTCACCGGACGCCCGATGTTTGCCGACTCCTGCGCCGCATTGATGATCCGCAGGATGGCCGCCATGTCCGCGATGTCCGCGATCGGCGGCTCGCCCGCTGCGAAGCGCCTGAGGGTGTCCTCTGTATAGTGCGCGTACGCATCATCCGCCCCGATACCCGCGAGGGCCAGTTCCTCCCCGGAGTCCAGGGCCAGCGTGCCGCCGGTCACGTCGCCGCCGTAGTAGACCGCCGCAGTGTTCACCGACAGGTTGCGCGCGTATCCGTGCGGCATCGTGTAACTGACCTCGGCAATCCCAAGGCTCCCCTGTTTGCCTATCAGAGTCAGTGTTGTGAGGTCCTCGATAGGCAGGTCATGCAGGGGCCTGATCTGCCTGGCCGACACCTCGCGCACCTCATCCTCCATCAGATACAGGTATAGGTCGATGACGTGCGGTCCGAAATTGAAAAGCGGGCCGCCACCGGCGGTCGTCGGGTCGAGCATCCACTCGACGCCCATCTCCCGGTATCGGTCCGGCCTTCCGGCAAACAGCCGATAATAGTAGTGCACCGGCTTGCCGAGCGCCCCCGCCAGTCGCATCTCCCGCAGCCTCTGGACTGGCGCATAGTAGCGGCTCACCAAAGGCACGCTCACGAACAGCTTCTCCGTCTGCGCTTTGACCGCGACGCGCTCAAGCTGACGCCATTCGACGCCCATCGGCTTTTCCATGTGGAAAGGCTGGTGGCGAGCGACCAGGACGCTTGCCAGGCCCGTCATCTCATCGTGCGGGGCGTGCGCGAACACAAAGTCCGGCTTGCGCTCCGCGAGCATGTCCTGGAAACAGGTGTACCGGGGGCAGTCCAGCGTCTCCCCCACCTTCGCCAGCGTCTCCTCGGACCAGTCCTGAACGCCCACGATCTCCACATCAAGGGACTGCAGCGCCTTCACGTACATCGGCACATGCCAATGACCGGCTCCGACGATCGCGACCCTCATGGCGTGGCTCCTTTCGGTGAAGTGGACTTACCGGTCATCCTGTCGAGCTTGTTGACGGATTCGTTGACCTGTTCTTGCGTCGGTGTGATGCCCATCGCCTGCAGCGCCTGATCCACGGCGGTCTCGGCCTGGGAGAAGGCCCCGGAGTTGAGCGCTTTGCGAGCCTGGGCGAGATAACCGTCCACGACCGTTGTGTCCAGGTGTCGCGAACTCATCTCGATATACGGCTGCGAAGCGATCACCAGCTTCGCGCGCACGCGCTTCTCCGTCGCTCTTTCGGCGGCGGACTTCGGCGCTCCGGCTCGCTCCTGGGCGGCGACTTGCTCCGCCGTGGGCTGCTGCGGAAGCATCGCTCCGATGAGTTGGTTTGCGATCTCCATCCCGTGCTTCTGGAAGTCGGCTTCAGGCAGCTTGCGGACGGCGCGCAGCATGGCGATGATGCGCTCGCGCACCAGGAGCCCCTGCCGCTGTTCGGGCGTCGGCTGCGCGGCGTTGCCGGCTGACGTTCCGCCTGACTGCGATGCTGGACGCGGCTTCTGGGGGCCATTGAGCTGGCGGCTCAACTCGCGCCGGCGCGACCCGATCCCCTTCAAGGTCGTCATCGCGCTGGACAGGTACTCCTTCACCTGGTCAGCGTTCGGCCCCAGCACCGCGCTTGCGGCGTTGTCGATCGCTGTATAGACCATGCGCAGGTCGCGGTCCTCGATCTGCAAAATCCCGATCAACGCTCGCACGATGGCCGGCGTCTGCGGGCCGGGGCCCTGCTGGGCCATGTTCGGCGGCATGAGGCGAGACCTGTCGCCCATGCGCGGCATCGGCGGGTGAGCCATCCGCGGCGCAGAGGCGATGGCGGCCTCAGCCCTGTCCAGAAGCTCATCGGCGGTCTTCCAGTCGCCCGCCTGGCCAGCGGCCTGAACGCGCTGCATGAGCGCAGCCGCCTTGCGCAAGTCCTTGCCCTGCCCACGAGCGGCCTGGAAAGCCTGCCCTGCATGCTGGAACTTGGCTTTGACGGCATCGGGCACCGCCGCAGTCTCGCCCGGCTTGAGGCCCGCCTTGGCGGCGAAGCTGTCGAGGAGGCTCGAAACCTGGGCGACATCGCCTGCCTCTGCGGCGGCCAGGATCTTATCGCGGATATCTCGCAGCGGCTGCACGTCCTGGCCCTGGTCGGAAAGCTGTTTCGCCTTGGCGCCACATGCGGCGAAGCGCTGTGCGAGGTCGGTGTGCTGGTCGAAGAAAGCGCGAACGGTGGGCGAAACCTCCGGTGTCGAGGGGGTCAGCCCGTCAGGCGTCGGCAGGAGGCCCTTGGGGACAGCCTTGCCACCCCCGCCGGCCGGCCGCACGTTGTTGATCCGCTCGTCCGCCTGGAAGAAACGCCCGGCAGCGGTGTCCTCCTTGATCTCCTCAAGCTGCCCGGACACGGCGTCGAGGCCATAGGCGGCGATTGTTTGGGGCAACTTGGTGACAGCGCTTTGCAGGGCGACCTGTGCCGCAGAGCGGTCCGAATACAGTTTTACCGACGCCGCCAGGCACCCGAGGAAAGCGACCGTCATAAACACCACGACCGCCCACAACAGCCCCCGGACCTTACGAGGGGGGGCTTCGACTGCGCCGAGGGGCTCAATCCCGGCGGCCAAGTTATGGTCCTCCCACGTCTCCACCGCGCCGGGGACCTGCGGGCGCCACTCCGGGTCATCCTCATGTTCGCCCCCGCGTTCGCCCAGGGGCGGGAACGGCTGCTCGTGCTCGGACGGATGCTCGGCATCGCCCTCCGGCAGGCCGTTCGGCTCGTCTTCGGTTGAGCCGGACTCCGGCTCGCGTCTCAGGTCGTCATTGAGGTCCAAGTAGATAACTCCTTCGGATGCCGGCCGGCGCGCGGGTGCCGATGGCGTCGGCCTGCCCGGCTCAGTCCAGCAACTCCGGCGTCAACGCCGCCAGGGTCAACAAGTCGAGGCGGTTATGGTGCAGTATCTCGTGCATCTGGCGGGGGCGCCCACTGCGGACGAACTCGTGGTAAGCCTCCGGGATGAGGGCCCCCGGAATGTCGGACGTCCGCCCGATGCCCAGAAGCTCGCGCTCCAGCGTCTGCAGCTTGCAGTCGGCAAGCCTGCCCCGCCACTTGCGTCTGGCATGGATCAGTAAGTCTACATGAGGCAGTTTCGGCAAGTCAACGCGGAGCCGGTGGTACCTCGCGCGATCTTTGATGTAGGGCAGGTCGAAGGTCTGCCCGTTGTACGAAAGCAGCGTCCGCCCCGACCCGACGTGCCGCTGAGCCGCCAGGATGGCCGCAGCCTCCTCGGTGTAATCGCGCGCCAGAAACTGCGTCACACTCGGTCCGCGCTCGTCGGCCTGCAAAAGCCCGATGAGGAACAGCGGCTGCGCGCTCAGCCCGGTTGTCTCGATGTCGATGAAGGCGATCTGGTCCTGCGTTTTCCCCTGAAGTAACTCCGAATGTGCGGCAAGGAACCGGGTCAGGGACGCCCAAAACTCCTCGCCCCATTCGGCGATGTCTCCGAGAATCGACCTGAGGGCTAGGCACGGGCCGATGTCGGTTGTGACCTCATCGCCCTCGAGCGGCCCGCTGACATCGACCGGCAGCGCCAGCCGACATCCGCGCGGGGGCAGCCCTGCCGCGCCCTTCGGCGCGTTTGCGCTCGAAGGCCCCGCGCTGAGCACTCGCCGTCGCAAGCGGTCGAGGTCGCGAGTGGGCCTTGCGCCCCCGTCGGCGGGCCCGGACGCGGCCTTGGGCGGTTCATCGGCTTCAGCGCCGCGGCAGTCATCCGCCTGCGCCTTCCCCAGGTCTCTAAGTTTGCGCCTCACATCATCGCGCAGCATGGTATCCGATCTCCGGCCTCCACGTTGAACGTGCCGCACAGAGCGCGAATTCAGTCCGCCGCAAGGGACGGCACCCCGCCCGGCCCTCCTCGCAAGCGGGGGGGTTCAGCGACACCTTTCCCAGACCATGTGGCAGCGCGATTTATCGCGCGGATCACGTCGTATAGCTACCAACGCTTCTACTTCGACGGCATGCTTGCTCACCGCCGACGGCATAGTGGGCGGCGAGCAGTTCTGCCCGCATTTGGCGCGATGAATCGCGCCGCCACATGGTCGAAGGGGACAGTTGCCAAACAGGTACAAGCGGAGAGAGAGGGTTCCGCCTACCCTTTCTCCGCCGCTTGCATCTGCTCGGCAGCCTTCTTCAGCCGCCCGGAGATGATCTGCGCCCGCGAGGAAGCCGCCGTCCAGGCATCGTTCCCGCTCGTCGGTCCGGCCATGATCTCGTTGCGCAGGGCCCTCATCTGCAGCGCGCAGTCGGCGAACGTCTCCGCGGCGTCGGCTGCCAGGCCGCTGGCCGGCACCTGCCCTGCGGCGCGCGCGAGGAACTCCGAACAGGCATCTGCATTCGCGATGTGCACGACCAGCGTTCCCCGCGCCCATGCCACGATCCCGTTTCTTCGTGCGGGGTCCTGGTCGCTCGCACAGGCGCTCAACTCTTGCGTCACCGCGTCCCAGGCAGCCGTGCCGGTGACCACACCACCCAACTCGCGACGCTGTATCCCCTCCACCCCGCGCCGCAGGGCTGCCTCCAGAAGACTCGACACAGGGGGGGTGCTGGTGCGGGCGTCAAGGGCGAATTGGTAGAAACGCGCCGCCCCGCTCATCCCCCAGGGGCCCTCGCGGACGGACGCCCATCGACTCAGGAACGCCGCCTTGTCGATGGCGGTCGGGCCCTGGTGCCCCGGCAGGAGGACGAGCACCTTATTCTCCGTCGCCCGGCATCCCACGACAACCACCCAACTGATCCTTGGCGACGGGTATGCAATCAGCACGGGGCGGTCGTGCAGCACGCTCTGCTCCAGGATGGTGTAAGCTTCCTCGGGGGTGTCGGAGCCGCCGACCTTGTAGGTGAAACCGTATTCGGCGGCAGCCGCCTCGAGCAGACGGCTCGGAGCCGGAAGCGCCGCCGGCGACTGGGAGGAGTAGGGGAAGACGAACGCTGCGCCGGAGACCGCCATCACATCGGCGAGAGTCGCGTTCTCGCCCCGACTGCGCAGCAGCGCCCTCAGCGCGTCGCAGGTCCGCGAGGGCGCAGTCAGCTCCTCCGCGCCGTAAGACGCGACGCGGTCGATGACGCGGCTTTTCCGCAAGGCCTCCTGCCGCTGCTTTGCGGCATCCTCGTTCTTCTGCCCATAGTACAGCCAGCCAATGGCTCGCTTGGCTTCCCCCGCCGCCGGCGTGTCGGGGTAGTGGGCGATGACTTGCTCGTATAGGTCCAGCACTGTCTTGGAATCCCCGCCCTGCTTCTTCGCGACCTCGGCAATGATGAGCGACGCGTCGGCCCCGGCGCGCGGCTGATCCATAAAGACGCCGACCACCTTGCGGGCGGTTTTCGCCGCTTCATCGAGCTGCCCCGCCGCAGACTGCGCGCGCGCGAGTTCCACCAGACACCGCGCCCGAAGGCGGGTGTTCTCGGGCTGCAGCGTATCGACCTGAGCGCAAGTCGCCGCAACGGCAGCGGGGTCCTTAAGCCGGCGTGCCTGCAGCCACACGACCCAGAAGAGCGCATCATCGGCATATCCACTGCGCGGGTACCGGGTGGCCAGGTCCCAGTACGTCGCGATGGCGCTGGGGACGTTGCGATAGAACTCGCGGTAGATGTAAGCCAGCTTGTACTCGGCGTCCGGAGCGAAGGCATCGCGCGGCTGTTCGTCTACGATGCGGCGATATTCGGCGGCAGCAAGCTCGTACTTGCCCTGCGCGAAGAACGCCTCGGCGCGGCGATACAGCCGCCCGCCGCGCGTCGAGCAACCCGCCAACGCGAGCGCCGAAAGCGCCGCGACCGCCACCAGCGTCCGGGCGACTGTCTTGCCGGAGGACTTCACAGGGCCTCCACCTCTTCCAGCGCCAGTTGCGCCTGCAGCAATGTCGCCTGCGTAGAGCCTTCCTGCCGGTACGCGGCATCGCGCAGGAAAGCCGGCAGGTCCAGCTCCTTCACCCGCTGCTGAACGTAATAGAGGCCCTCAGTGCCGGCGGTGTTATCGGCATTGGCGATCTCCTCCAGGGCCATGACCGTCTGCCCGTACAGCTCGGCTTCCTGGCGGTTTGCGCCATCTGGATCGGGGAGGGTGTCTGCGACATCATTCACGAGGTTCGCCATGTCGGACGCCAGGACTCGCTCCTGTAGCAATTTCACTCGCACGCTTCGCGCGGACGGCTGCGACAGGTAGACCTGCCAGGTGACGCCGAGGCCCAACGTAGCGACGAACAGCGCCGCCAGCGTCCAGAGGGCGAACTTCGAGCGTGCCCGGCGCCGTGCCGCGCGCTGCTGCAGGACCGGAGCCTGGTCGCGCGCTTGCTCGGCCATCTGCGCGACATCGGCCTCCGGCAGCCGCGGCCGATGCTCGTCGCCGAAGTCCTGCGAGGACAGCTTCGCGGCGGCCTTCGCCCGTCGAGCGCCCACGGCGGCGCGCAAGCCCCGGAGCATCTCGCGGCGGGCATGTCGCTCGAGGTGCCCGCCGAAGCGCCAGCGACCGAGGCGTGTGAGCGTCCGCTGCCACGCCTCGAGCACAGCCTTGCTGGCTGAACACTCATCGTCGCACGCGGCCAGCGACATCGCGTACAGGTCGTCGGCGACGCGGTACGCGAAGGTCGCCAGCGCCTCCGGTTCCCCGCGCCGACAGCGCCAGTATAGCGATCTTTCGGCCCGGCTCTTTTTGGTGCGCAGCAAACGCATGGGGTCTTCCGTCCAGAGCTACTCGCGATGAAAGCGTCGGTGGATCTGCGTGCGGTCAGGGAAGATGCTGTCTTGCAGGCCGGTGTTGACGCTGTAGTCCCAAAACTGGACGGTCACAGAGCCTGCGGGGATGCCCTGGGCGAGCTTATCTGCAGAGAAGGTGGCGACGATCCAATAAGGCACCCAGTAGGTGTCCTGCGCCTGGATGAACCACCACTCCGCGACCATCACGCGGGCATCGTCCACCCAAAGCTCGGTGCGCTTGATCGTCCAGTTATCTCCCCAGACCCAGAACTTGAACCGCACATTCTTGGCCCGGTCGCCTGTGGGGATCGCCTTGAGGCCGTAAAGAGTCCGTCCTGTTTCGGTGGTCTGGCCCATGAGGACGAGGCGCGTGTTCTCGCCGACGTGCTTGGCGATCTCGCCCGGGATGAGCGCCTCGCGCGGGATGAAGACGACGCTGTCTGCATCGATCCGCACCTTGTCCGGGCGCTTGACGTAGACCGTAGCCTCACGGGGCGTGTTGTCCTGATCGGGAATCTGGGGCGTAACGCGGACGTGGCAGGTGTAATCCTGAACGTTCGCCTGCACGGACGCGACTTTCGCCCATATCTGCTCGGCGGTCGGCGTGGCGATGGCCGACGACGCCCAAAGCAGCCCCAGCAGCGAGGCGCACAGCCCGGCCGTCAGCCCCCGGAGTCCTCGATCCCGGGCTTGTTCTGTGACCGGCGCCCCGCCTGTTCGGTTCCGCATGTCGCCTCCGCCTCAGCAGGTGATGTCCTTGCGCGCGATGACCAGCGCCGTCAATGCCGGGGGAACCGCCACATAGGGCAGGATGTAGCTGAGGTGCGATTCGATCGCGTCCCAGGATATCGCACTGTGGAACGCCTCCGACGGTACTGAAAGGTGCGTCACCAGCAGGTAAGGCTTGAGGAACTCGAAGTAGTCGATCGTCACGAGCACCCCGGACACGATGAGAAACGCCACCGTCAGACCGGCGGCGGTCAACGGGTTCTCGAACAGCGCCGAGAGCATGAGCGCCACCGAGGCCACCGCGCACATGCCGACGCCTGCGAGCGCGTACCCCAGCGGCAGCCGCCACCAGGCCGAGTGCGCTGACAGGATCGTGAGCTTCCCCCCTGCAGCGGCGAGGATGTCCCCACCGCCGAAGGCGATGTAGGACACGATGAAGGTGAATACAAGCAAGAACGCGCACAGCAGGATCGCGTGGCACCAGGCGGTGAGGGTCTTGGCCACTGTCAGCGAGATGCGCGCTACAGGCCGCACCATGATCGTCCGCAGGGTGCCTGCCTTGACTTCCGAGGCGATCAGCCCGCCCGAAATCGTCGCGATGAGCAGCGGGACCAGCACTTCCATCGCCACCGGAATCGCCAGCATCCAGTAACAGACGCTCTGAGCGCTGATAAGTTTGCCGCCCATGACGAACATGTCGCTGACCTGGGACTGCACATTCCCCGGCGGTCCGTGCCGCCAACTGCCCCAGACGAACAGCACGCTGAGCGATGCCAGCACCGCGAAACCCGCGTATGCCCCGCGCTGGGTGAACAGCTTGAGCAGCTCCAATCGCCACAGCGTCAGCAGCTTCATAGCGTCATTTTAGGTCGCCCACAGGGGACCGTCAAGGATGCGCCGCGACGAAGCATGGCGGGCAATCGCGGGTTGCCATCGCCTCTCGCCCGCCGGGCGGGAAACGCATCGGCCATCAGGAAAGCTCTTCCTCAATGTGTATGGGTAGATGACATAAACTGGTCCTGGCGATCGTCGCCAGGCGGTATCCGGGCGTTGCACAAGACGAGCCGTTGCCGTCAGCCCCGAAGGGGGTTTCCGCCAATTGCCTAACTGACGTTCTTATGTGTTTAGCGGCACCTCTCTCAGACCATTCTCAGATCATGTGGCAGCGCGATTTATCGCGCGGAGCACGTCGTATAGTTACCAACGCTTCGACTTCGACGGAGTGCTTGCTCCAACTGACGGCACAATGGGCGGAGGGCAGTTCGGCCCGCATTTGGCGCGATAAATCGCGCTGCCACATGGTCTGAGGAAACAGTCGCAAGACAGGTACTGACGCGAGCGTCAGCCAGGCAATGGGCGGCCCGCCCCCTTTGGGGGCTTGACGGCATTCACTTACTCATTGAGGAAGAGCCCAGCAAAGAAAGGAGGAGAAAGCGGCGGCGCGGCGAATTACGCGGTAGTGCTGTATCATCATAGTGTGCGAGGTACGTGTATGGCCCATGAGAATCTGACGATCAAGCTCGAGGCCGAGGAGCTTCTCCTCCTGGACGAAATCCTGCTGGAGAAAGACCAGAGAAAGGCCCTCGAGTTCCTCGCCGACGTCATCGCCAAGAAGGTCGAAAAGCGCCGGAAGGACTGACCGCGCCGCGCATCGGGACCTGTGCTGCGGGGTGCGGGACGAGGGGGGCGACAGCCGCGTCGCTGTCAGAACTCCAGTAGTGAACACATCGTCACGCCGTTGACGCCCTCTATCTGCGCCAGCACTTCCGGCGTCACCCTCTCGTCAACCCCCAGCACCATGACCGCGGAGCCGCGCTGGCTCACGCGGCCGACCTGCATGCTCGCGATGTTGATCTCGCGACTGCCGAGGATCGTGCCCACGCTGCCGATCAGGCCCGGTTGGTCGATATGCCACGCGATCAGCGCGAGGCCCTCCGGCGAGAAATCGAGTCGATAGTCGTCGAGACGCACGATACGAAGATCGTTCTTGCCGAAAAGGCACCCGGAGACGATGTGCTCGCTGTTTTCGGCGATGACGCGCACCGTGATGAGCGAGGCGTAGTCGGCGGCGGCGCTCTCGCGTGTCTCCCGGACGCTGATGTTGCGGCTCTTGGCCACATACGTGGCGTTCACGTAGTTGATGGACTCGTCGAGTATCGACTGCAGCAGGCCCTTGAGCAGCCCCGGAATCAGCACCCCGACGTCGTCTCCGGCGATCTCTCCGGCGAAAGTCACGTCCACCGAGCGGATTCCGCCCGTGGCGAGTTGTCCGTGGAAGCTGCCGATCCTCTCCACCAGCCGCAGGTACGGCTGCAGGCGGCCGAGGGTCTCCGCAGCGATGGCGGGCATGTTGACCGGACTTCGGGCCGGGCGGTCCGACAGCACGTCCACGATCTGCTCGGCCACATCGACCGCCACCTTCACCTGCGCCTCCGCGGTCGAGGCTCCCAGGTGCGGGGTGGTGATGACCCCGGGCAGGCCGATGAGCGGGCTGTCGATAGGCGGCTCCTCCTCGAACACGTCGATGGCCGCGCCCGCAACCTTCCCGCTGGCTAAGGCCCTCGCCAGAGCCGCCTCGTCGATGATCCCCCCCCGTGCGCAGTTGATGATTCGTACCCCGTCCTTCATCTGCGACAGACGCTTCGCATTGACGATGTGCTTCGTATCCTTATTGAGGGGCACATGGAAAGTGACGAAATCGGCGCTTTGCAGGGCTTCGTCGAGCGTCACGAAGCGAAGGCCCAGGAGTTCGGCGTGCTCGCGGGTGACGAACGGGTCATATCCCAGAACCTGCATCCCGAACGCGCGGGCGCGCTTGGCGACCTCCGTCCCGATTTTGCCCAGGCCGATGACGGCGAGGGTCTTATTATAAAGCTCGACCCCCGTGAACTTGCCGCGCTTCCACTCTCCGGCCCGTAGCGACGCATCGGCGGCAGGCACATTGCGCGCCAGGGACAACAGCAGCGCGAGGGTGTGTTCCGTCGCGGCGATGTTGTTGCCCTCGGGCGAGTTGACGACGACGATTCCCGCCTGGGTGGCGGTGGCTACGTCGATATTGTCGACGCCCACGCCCGCCCGGCCGATGACGCGCAGGCGCTGGCCCGCCTCGATGATGCCGCGGCTCACGCGCGTCTGACTGCGCACGATAAGACCCGAGTACTTGGGGATCGCAGCTAGAAGCTCTTCAGGCGTGTGATCGGTTTTCACCGTCACCTCGATGTTCTTGGCGGCCTCGAGGATCGCAACCCCTTCGGGCGAGAGGGGATCGCTGATGAGGACGTGTTGCTTGGTCGGCTTGCGCATGGGTCAACTCCGGTTGAGTGTCGGATGGAAGCGGTACTCGGTGTCCCCGCCCCGAATCACCGTTTCGCGCGATCACGACATCCCGCGTCTTGCGGTTCTCGGTGCGATATGTGCTCTCTTGGCTCTTCCTCAATGTGTGTGGGACTGGTCCTCGTCATTGCTCCCAAACGACGCGTGTCCTGCACAGGTCGAGCAGTTGTCCTGAGCCCCCGGAGGGGGCGAGCGCCCTTTGCCACCAGCGGAAGCTGGTGGATTCCTTCAAGGGAAAAGCCGCATAAGCCCCGAAGCGGCGGTAGGCCATGCGCCGCCCCTTGCGGGGCTTGTGGATACCAGCGGTCCAGTATTCCACTGGCTTCCGCCCATAGGCGCTAAGTTAGGCGGCGCGGGCCGTGTGGAGGGGCCGGACTACGAGCGCAGCGAAGTATCCGGCCCGGCCGTTCACCCCCTGCGCGGACGGCTGGGGCCGGATACTTCGACCGCCGATACGGCTGGCGCTCTCGTAGTCCGGCCTCTATGAAACGGTTTGTCAAGCGTGAACTTCACCGCTCGCCGTACCGCCGTTGGTGTTGTCGTTTTCACTTCATTGGA
>Ga0181520_10011370_pt1 | contig 11706 bp, 8 predicted proteins | sample PEATcosm2014_Bin_29_FD_132451 | JGI IMG/M metagenome (GOLD analysis project Ga0181520, IMG submission 132451) | Peatland microbial communities from MTU Mesocosm Facility, Houghton, MI, USA - PEATcosm2014_Bin02_30_metaG | ecosystem: Environmental > Terrestrial > Soil > Wetlands > Peat | place...
CGGGCCGCGGCGCATCAACTGCTGGCGCGCCATCTGGCTTACCCGCTGCTGGCTGATGGTATCTCCCGAAGAGAAGATGCGGCTGTACCAGTGAGGATAAACGGTGGCGTAAGTGTCGGTGGTGTTGGCGCCCATGCCGGTGAGGCCGGGAATCAAGTAGACCACCATGCCCACCGAGGCGGCGGCGATGATGACTACGAAAAGTGCCTTGACGACGCGATTATCTTTCTGCAAAAAACGGATCATGGCGGACTTGAACCTTCAACTCTCTACGCGCAGACGTCGGCCTGACGTGCGCAATTGACCTGCAATTGTCGCTTGACGCGATTCTTAGTCATTATAGACGACAGAGAGGCTGGCGATTGCGCGTGGCACAGGGTCAGCTTGAATGGACCTTCCCTCAGGGGCTAAAGCCCGCGTTGATTTTGCGACGTTTACGGCACGACTTAAGTCGTGCCCTGACACAAAGCTGCGTCTTGAGACACGCTCTATGCGTTTTTCAGCAGCTTGTAAAGCCAAGTTGATTTTGTCTGGCCGATGTACGGGCTGAAGGCGCGTACCCTTCACGCCGACTTATGATGCAAAAACACAGCGGGCATCCCGGTTTTCGGGATGCCCGCATTTTGCGCGTCGATTGCGAGGCTGTCAGCGCCAGTAGTAGTAGCCGCCCACGGCGTAGTAGGGACGGTAGTAAATTGGCGGGTACGCATAGGGATACGGCTGGCCATAGGGATAGTAGCCGCGCCGGTAAAGATTAGGTCCGCCCTGATAAAGCCCCTGTGCCATGCGGGCTGCCTCTTGCGCGCTCACCGGGTTTACCGTCAGCGGGGCGGTCAAGTGGAACTCGACAAGCGCCTCGGCTGGAATCCAGACACCGGGTCCGGGAGTAGCCGCTGAAGCGGCCGTGCCTGCGGCCAAGCCTGCGCCGGCGCCGATGGCGCAACCTATGCCGCGGCCCGCAATGCAGCCGATAATGGTGCCCATCATGGTGCCGCCGATCATGTTATTGGCCGAGCGATCACCTTTGCCCGGTCCCCGGACCTTGAACTGATCAGTGCTGAGCGGGTAACTCTGCCCGCCCATTTCAAGCGAGGTGAGCGTGAGCGCGAGCACCGGCTTGCCCGCCAGGGCGCCTGCCTGCTTAACCTCTGTGACCACACCATGAACGGTGGCGCCGCGCGGGATAGCCCGCATGCCGCCGACGGCCACAGTCCGAATCACCGTGAATTCGACCGGCTGGCCATCCTTCGCTCTCTTGCTGGCTACCGGCTCATTGGTGCGCAACCTAAGCAGGGTTCCGGGAGGAATGGTCACGGGGCCAGTGGGTGTCTCTAGCTGAGCTTGCCTTTGGGCCTGAATCTGGGATTGGACCTCGGCGCGAATCTGGTCCTGGGTTACGGGCTGGCCAGCTCCAGGATTTGGAACTCCTTGACTCGGTGCTCCCGGCTGGGGTTGGGGTTGCTCCATCTCCTGATCGCCGTTGTCGCCCGTGTCTTCCGCTGCCTGCGCGCTGACAACCTTGAGGTTGTCATTCACCTTGGTCACGCCCGCCACCTGGCCGGCAATCGTTTCCGCCAATTTGCGGGAGGACTCGCTTGCAACCGTTCCCGAGAGGGTAACCTCCCCTTGCATGGTGGCCGCGGTGATTAGCTCGCTCTTCAGGGCCTGGGATGAGTCCAGGGCATGCACCACGTCCATTTCAATCTGGCCGTCGGTGCGGACTTCAGCCGTCGCGGGTGGAGCGGCAGCAGGATTCTGGGCGAGCGCAGTTACGCCGCACAGGATCACCAATATGGCCCAAGCCAAGGTCAGGGGCAAAATTTTCTTGAACATTAGCCGATTCATCGTTATGTATCTCCTGCGCCTGAAGTTTGCTCCCCATTCACCCTGATTAGACGGGGAATGAAGGGAGCTGTCATCGGATTGAACCCCACCGCCAGGGAAAAGTTCCGCTCGCCGGCAGAGAGATTGCGAGAATGGGGCGGGCTTGTCGCCATTTACCGGCCTGGCGCGAGTGCCTCGTCAACGGCTGCGGCCAGCGTCTGCAGGCCGCTTGTCACACCGGATCCCATATGGACCCGCAAGGCCCGGCGTCCACGCGACTCCAGCACCGCCAGATCGCCAGCGGCCTGGGCGTCGATTACCACGCCAAAACTCAGCTTCTGCCCCGGAATCTCCACGTCCACGGCGTGGCCGGCAGTGATCTGCAAAAAGACGCCGGTGTTGGGGCCGCCCTTGTAATCCTGCCCTGTGGAGTGCAGGAAGCGCGGGCCGAAACCCAGGCAGGTGGCCACGCGTTTGGCGTCGCGTACCTTGTGGCGCAGGCCCTGAATAACCGCCTCGTGCATGGGAAACATGGGCAGATATGCCAGCGCGGCAAAGTAATCGCCGGCATGAATCTGGTTGAAATGCGCGCGCAGATAGCCCGCCAGCGTGGCGTCCGGCGCAGCCTTTTTCAGCGTGGCGGCGTAGGCCTCGGTGGCGTAGAGCCGGAACTCCTGACCGTCCGCGGAGGTCACCAGCACGGGCTCGCGCACGGGTAACTTGCCGGTTTCCTCATAGGCCGCTGTCAGGGCGCGGGTCTCGATCTTGGCCGACTCCACATCCGGCTGGTTGAAGGGGTTAATGCCCATCACCGAGCCTGCCACGGCGGTGGCAAATTCCCAGGTGAAGAATTGCGAGAAGATCTCGTAAAGGTCTGCAATCTCGATGGTTACCACCGGATGACCAGCGGCTTCGAGGGCGGCAACCTTAGCGGTAAGATTGGAATCCACGCTGCTATCGGCTGTTCCGGCGTAGCGGATGTAAACGAAAATGCGATCCCTGCCGTAGAACTCGGGCGCGGCAATCGTTTCACGGTCTACCGGCGTGATGCCCAGGCCCTGCTTGCCGGTGGATTCGGCTACCAACTGCTCCATCCACGCGCCCAAGTCAGAGATCTCCGGCGAGGTGAAGATGGTGAGTTTGTCGCGTCCCGCTTTCGCCGCACAGCCCAGAGCGAGTCCCAACTCGACAGCTTGGTTATTGTCCGGGTCGAGTTTGGCTGACGCGGTGGCTTTGGCCGCCTCGGCCAGCAACTTCTCCGTATTCAGGCCAGCCAAAGTGGACACCACTACGCCAAAGTTCGACAGCGCCGAGAAGCGTCCGCCGATGGTAGGGTCGCCGTAAAAGATAAAGCCGAATCCTTCGTCTTTGGCCACCTGTTCCATCTTTGAGCCTGGATCGGTGATGGCCATGAAATGGCTGCCTGCGTCATCCGGGCCCACAACTTCTTTCATCTCATTGAAAAAGAACTGCTTGAGAATGTTTGGCTCAAGCGTGGAGCCGGATTTGCTGGCCACGACCACCAAGGTATTGGCCAGGTTTACCTCATTGCGGGCGGTCCAAACCTGTTCCGGATCGGTGGAATCGACGATGCGCAATTCAGGGAAACCCGGCTGCTGACCGAAGGTGAGACTGAGCACCTCTGGGCAAAGACTGGAGCCGCCCATACCGAGCAGCAAGACTGTCTGGAAACCTGAGGTTTTTATCTCCGCGCCCAGCGATGCAAAAGCCGCCAGATCCTTTTGCTGCCGCTCAACGATGTCGATCCAGCCCAGCCATTTTTCCTCGCCGTCGCGAGTCCACAGGCCGGAATCCTTCTGCCAGAAGCGGGCAACTTTGTTGTTGACGGTCCAGTCGGCGGCGGCCTGGTTTACGGCTCCGCGAAGTTCATCGGGCAGTGCGAAATGAAAGCTCATCTTGCTCTTGATTGTGCATCATAAATCCTCTTTTTGAAACAGGCGGCCGCTGAAAATAAGAATTTGCAGCGAGAGACTTCGGAGAAGACGGGCCTACCGGGAGGTTGGAACCAGGTTGCGATCCAAGACGGGTTTTGCTGATTCAAACGCCAGACGTATTCCGGTTTCCAGATCGACTTTGGGGCGCCATCCCAAAGCACGAAGCCGGCTGGAATCCATCAGTTTGCGCGGTGTACCGTCGGGCTTGGAGGCGTCGAAGACCAGCTTGCCGTCAAAGCCGAGCACTCGGCAAATCGTCTCCGCCAGTTCCCGGATGGTCACTTCGCTGCCAGAGCCCACATTGACCAGCGGGGGAAAGCTGTCATGGAGCAGCGTGCCAAAGGCATGGCTGTCAAGCGTCATAAGGTGAACACAGCCGTCGGCAAAGTCGTTGCTGAAGAGAAACTCGCGCAACGGCTTTCCCGTGCCCCACACCACGACCTCGCGCCGTCCTGCGCAGATGGCCTCATACACTTTGCGGATCAGCGCGGGCACCACATGGGAGTTTTCCAGATTGTAGTTATCGCCGGGGCCGTAAAGATTGGTAGGCATTGCGGCCAGATAGCGTGTCCCGTATTGCCGGTTATAGGACCAGCACATCTCAACACCGGCAATCTTGGCCAGCGCATAGGGACGGTTTGTCGCCTCCAGCGGTCCGGTCAAAAGATACTCCTCGCGAATGGGCTGCGGGCAGTCGCGTGGATAGATGCAACTGGAGCCGAGAAACAAGAGCTGCTTTACGCCGTTTCGATACGCGGCGTCGATTACGCTGGTCTGAATCTGAAGATTGTCGCGAATGAAATCGGCCGGATAGGTATTGTTGGCGTGGATGCCGCCCACTCTGGCCGCCGCCAAAAAGACATGGTCCGGACGCTCCTGGGCAAAAAACTCGTTCACGGCTGATGGTTGCTTCAGATCGAGTTCGGCGTGGGTTCGGAAAATAAAATTGCTGAAACCGTGGCGCTCCAGGCTCCGCACCAGCGCGGAACCGGCGAGACCGCGGTGCCCTGCAACATAGATGCGGCTGTCTTTCTTCATGAAGCCCCCAGGGAACAGAGAACTGTGCGGCGGGCCCGCCCTCATTATTGCTTGAAACCCGTGACGGTCTCGTAGCCGTGCTGTTGCACCAGAAGATCGCGCCGGGCCAGCTTCAAGTCCTCGGCAACCATCTCGGTCACCAACTCTCTGAATGTGGTGCGCGGAGTCCATCCCAGTTCGCGGCGCGCCTTTTCTGGATTACCGAGCAGCGTGTCCACCTCGGAAGGGCGAAAATAGCGGGGATCGACGCGCACGACGATCTCTCCGCGGTCGTTGACGGCTTGTTCTTCCAGGCCTGCGCCCTTCCACTTCAAGGGCATGTCCAGTTCGGCGGCGGCAACGTTCACGAACTCCCGCACGCTGTGCTGTTCGCCGGTAGCGATCACGTAATCCTGCGGCGTCTCTTGCTGCAGCATCAACCATTGCGCTTCCACGTAGTCCCGCGCATGGCCCCAGTCGCGCATGGAATCCAGATTGCCCAGATAGAGGCAGTCCTGCAGGCCTACTTTGATGTGGGTAAGCGCGCGTGTAATTTTGCGGGTCACAAAGGTCTCGCCGCGGATGGGCGACTCATGATTGAAAAGAATTCCATTGCAGGCGAACATTCCATAGGATTCGCGATAGTTCACCGTAATCCAGTATCCGTAGACCTTGGCCGCGCCGTACGGCGAACGCGGATAGAAAGGCGTAGTCTCCGACTGAGGAGTTTCCCTGACCAGGCCGAACATCTCAGAGCTCGATGCCTGATAGAAACGGGTCGTCTTGGTGATTCCCAGCGTCCGTATTGCCTCCAGAATGCGCAGCGCGCCAAGCGCGTCGGTATCGGCGGTATACTCCGGCTCCTCGAACGAGACCATCACATGGCTCTGCGCTCCGAGATTGTAGATCTCGTCGGGTTGCACTTTCTGGATCGTATTCACCAGGCTTGACGTATCGGTCAGGTCGCCATAGTGCAGCACCAGTTGGGGGTGGTCGGAGTGCGGGTCCTGATACAGATGGTCAATGCGCTGAGTATTGAAGAGCGATGAACGGCGCTTGATTCCATGAACTTCATAGCCCTTCTTGAGCAGGAACTCCGCCAGATAGGCGCCATCCTGACCGGTAACGCCCGTAATCAAGGCCTTCCGCATCATCTGCAATCCTTTCTGCGCCCGCGCGCCTCAGCTATCTACGCATCCAGCTTTCGGCCAATTAAGACGGCATCGTGCCCGGACAAGTCGTCCGCCTTCATATTTAACACAGCAAGCGAGCGCCAAGGAGGGCAAATTTTCACCGCACTTGCCTGGCTGCCGATGCCGTCTCAGGCCCTCATTGGAAACGGGGCCGGCTGAAGTGGTAGATGGCGCCAACGGTAAAGCCCTGGGGGTTCAGTCGCCCGGTGGGCACATTGCCGATGAAGAAGAAGTCAGGCCAGGATTGGTATTCATAATCGGCTCGCACCCAGATATGCGGCATTATCCGGTATTCCACGCCGCCGCCCCCGGCAAGAAAATTGCGTGAGTCATGGTTGCGCGGTCCGTTTTTCTCGCCCTCGTCAGTGTTTCCATATTCCTCAAATAGCTTTGCGTAAGGGCGGAATTTGGCGAAGTGACGCCAGGAGTAAATCAGGCCGCCCCCGGCAGTGTCCTGTCGCAGATTGGACTCCAACGTTGCCGAGCGGTCGTAGTTGAGGTCGCGAGCCTCGGCCTCTATGGCGAGCCCCTGCAGGAATGACGGAACCGTGGTGAGTGTGTAATCGATCCACAGCGTTCCGCCGAGCAGGTGGCCATGCCCATAATCGGGGTTGTAACCGGAAATACCGGCTCCGATGGCCCAGGGCGATCTTCCTTTTGTAGCTGCCGGTACGGCTTGCGCAAAAGCGGAGTATGTTGCGCAGACAAAAAACGCGGCGAGGGTCGGTCCAACGTACACCCGCATGCCCATTCTGCGTATCCTTTCTTTCACCCAGTCTTTGTTACCCTTTTTCCCGCGGCCAGCGTGGAGCAATGCGCATCAATTCCAGGCTGCCCATGTCTTCCACCACAAATTCCGGCGATACAGCCGGGACAGCCGCGATGCCCCCCATGGGCAGTTTCAAGGCTTCAAAGGACGGTCCGGCAATTCTCGCCGATCCTCCAGCCACAAACAAGTATTGGAGCCCAGGGACCGGCTCGGATTCATCAGCCAGGCTGGCACTCGTCCTGCTGCCGGCTACGGCGATACGCTCCACGCGAAAATATTCCCCGTCCATCAGAAGGGTCCTGCCAGCCATAACTCGTGGAGGAACCTTTCCCGCACGGGTTTGAAGCCGCGTAGCTTCAAGGGATTTCTGAACGTGCAGCTCACGTCCTCGGCCGTAGTCATACATGCGATAAGTCAGGTCGCAGTTCTGTTGAGTTTCCAGCAGAATCGAACCGGGGAAGATGGCGTGAACTGTTCCCGCATCCACAAAGACCATCTCGCCACGGGCAACGTCGAGCAGGTTCAGGCTGCTTTCGAGCGTGCCCGTCTCGATACCCGCCTTGATGCCGTCCAGCGTGACGCCCGGCTTGAGTCCGAGGGCAATCTGAGCGCCTGGCTCGGCTGAAAGCACGTACCAGCACTCCGTCTTGCCGCGCGGTTCGCCATACTTCCGCGCCATTGCATCGTCGGGATGCACCTGTACGCTGAGTTTTTCTTTGGCAAAGATGACTTTGATCAGCAGAGGCGAAGCATTGGGTTCGCCAACCTTGCTAATGGGGGCAGCGCTGCCGAGCAGGCTTTCAGGCGCTGCGGCAAAGAGCGCTCCCAGCGTCCTGCCGGCGTGCGCGCCAGTAGCCACAATGCACTGGTCCCCGGTGAGCCACGCCTCGCCGATGGGCACACCATCCGTAACAATCCGGTCATACCAGGGATGAAGGTCGCGGAAGCCCCATACCCGCTCGGAATACCAGGGCGCGATACAAAATGGAGCCCATGCGGAAGAGACGGATTGCGCGGGAATTGCCATTAGGTTTTTCTGTTTCTCCAGGAAAACAATCCACTTGCCGGGCATGAAGCTGCAATCCCACTTTATCAGAGAGCCATCCCCATCCTATGCGGGCCAGGCCCTTGTTTGCCCTGTGTGAGCGCAGCGTTGATGAATTTCTGTCCAATTGGCGGTGCTTGCGCGCCTCTCTTTAACCAAAAATTCGTGAGACGGACCATAGGATGGTGTGGGTTTGCATTGTGTCTCTGCTGCCGGGCACAACCCGCAAGTCCGCCGAGGAGAAAGTTCAAGCGCATGTCAAAGCCAGTTTCCATCTGTGTAATCGGGTCTGGATATGTAGGACTCGTTGCGGCCGTCTGCTTTGCCGAAATCGGACACCAGGTTACTTGCGTGGACAATGACGAAGCCAGGGTGATGAGTCTCTGCGGTGGCGGCGTGCCCATCTTCGAGCGCCATTTGCCCGAGCTGCTGGCAAAGCACCGCGGGCGCGGGGTCAGCTTCACCGCGGATCTAAGCGCTGCCGTAGAACAGTGCGAGGCGGTTTTCATAGCCGTGGGCACGCCGCAGGGCGATACCGGCGCCGCCGACCTCTCCTACGTCGAGGCCGTGGTCTCGCAGATTGCCCGCACCATCAACGGCTACAAAGTCATTGTGGAAAAGAGCACGGTGCCGGTGTATACCAACGAGTGGATACGGCGTGTGCTGCATCGCAATGGCGTGGCCCCGCAGAGCTTCGACGTGGTCTCGAATCCCGAATTTCTGAGGGAAGGCACGGCGGTGATGGACTTTCTGCATCCCGACCGCATCGTGGTGGGGGCCGACTCCGAGCGAGCCGCCGAAGTGCTGAGGCGCATCTATGAACCGCTCACCTGCGGCAGCTATTACGCTCAACCGGATGCCTTTCAGGGCTCGTGCAGCGCGGCAGCGCCGGCTAAATTTCTGGTGACTTCGGCGCAGAGCGCGGAGATTATCAAGCATGCGTCCAATGCTTTTCTGGCGATGAAAATCTCTTTCATCAACGCCGTGGCCAACCTGGCCGAGACAGTGGACGCCGACATAGAAGACATCGCAGCAGGCATGGGCATGGACAGCCGCATCGGCAGAAAATTTCTTCATGCAGGGCTGGGCTACGGCGGGTCTTGTTTCCCAAAGGATGTGGCCGCTTTTTACTGGGTGGCGCAGCAGCAGGGCGTTGGCTTCCAACTGCTCCGGGAGATTCAGAGAGTCAACGACACCCAGAGGGAGATCTTTTTCAATAAGGTGCGCGCAGCATTGTGGACCCTGCGCGGCAAGCGGCTGGCTGCACTGGGACTCGCCTTCAAGGGCGATACCGACGACATTCGCGATTCTCCGGCCATTGACGTGATTAAAAAGCTGCTTGATGCCGGCGCCATAATTACGGCCTACGATCCTGCAGCCATGGAGCGCGCAAAAGAAGTGCTCCCGCCCAGCGAGAAGCTCAGTTATTCCGCGGACCTATACGAAGCCGCAAAAGATGCTGATGCGGTGTTGATCCTGACCGATTGGAAGGAGTTCGCCGAGATCGATCTCAAGCGCCTTAACCAGGCGGTCCGTTTCCCAATCGTGATTGACGGGCGCAATCTATATAAGCCGCAGAAGATGATGGACCACGGCTTTACTTATGTGAGCATGGGCCGTCCGGCAAGTTACCAGGTGATGCAGGGCAAACCACGCAAGCCGCTGGTGCAGCGACGCGAAGAACTAACTCCGCTAACTCCGCCAGCCTAGCTATTCCGGTTAACACAACTTACTATTTGTTGAAGATTCATTTGGAGCATAGACTGTTGACCATGCGCGTACTTGTTACCGGCGCTGCCGGGTTTCTTGGTTCTCACCTCACTGACCGCCTGCTGGGCGAGGGCCACTCCGTCATAGGTGTCGATAACCTATGCACCGGCAATCGTGAAAACCTCGCGCACCTGGGCCACGAACCGCGCTTCCGGTTTGAGGAGCTGGATATCTGCGCGCCCTTCGACGTGGGCCCGGTAGATTACGTCTTCAACTTTGCCTCTCCGGCCAGCCCCCCGGAGTATCTCCGGTTGGGAATTGAAACTTTGCGTGTCGGCTCAGCCGGCGTGGAAAACACTTTGGAAATCGCTGCCCGCCATGGCGCCGGCTATCTGCACGCTTCCACTTCGGAGTGTTATGGCGATCCGCTGGAGCATCCGCAGCGGGAGAGTTACTGGGGCCATGTGAATCCGGTAGGTCCCCGCTCGGTTTACGACGAGGCCAAGCGATTTGCCGAGGCGATGGTCATGGCTTATCACCGCTTGCGCGGCGTCAACACTCACCTGGTGCGCATCTTCAATACCTACGGACCCCGACTGCATCCCAGCGACGGACGGGTTATCTCCAACTTCATCATGCAGGCTCTGCGCAGCGAACCGGTGACCATCTACGGCGACGGCAGCCAGACGCGCAGCTTTTGTTATGTGGACGACCTGATAGAAGGCATCCTGTGCCTCGCGCGTTCGGAAGAACACCTGCCGGTGAACATCGGCAACCCCGGCGAGTTCACTATTCTGGAGTGCGCCCAAGCCGTGCTGGAGGTTACCGGCTCAAAGAGCGAACTGCGTTTTGAGTCCTTGCCCGAGGATGACCCCACACGCCGCTGTCCCGACATCACCAGGGCTCGCGCCTTGCTTGGCTGGGAGCCGCGCATCACGCTTAAAGAAGGGCTGCGCAAGTCGCTGGAGTTTTTCCGGAGTTACCTCGCGGCTACGGAATAGAACTTGTGTTTTACTCTGATACTTTGGAATTCAGCCATTAACTACAGTGAAATTCTTTCCCGCGCGAGCGGCTCGATTTGCTACTCTTTCCCTATCATGAAACGCACGTGTTTTCTGCTCCTGACAGCCATTGTCCTTCTCGCATCCTGTTTGCCCGCGCCCGCACAGAAGTTTCTTCCCAAGACCATTCAGTTCAAAGGCGCGCCGGAGTTTTCCGACGAGGAACTGATGGCCGCCGCGGGACTGAAAAAGGGCACGGTCCTGGCCTATGCCGACATGAAGGAACACTCGCAAAAGCTGATGGACACCGGCGTCTTTGAGAGTCTCCTCTTCAAGTTCGACGGAGTTGACCTTGTTTTTACCATAGTTCCGCACACCGATCTCTACCCGGTTCGCCTGGAGAATCTGCCGCTAACGCCGGGCAAGGAACTGGATGCGGCGCTGCACGACCGCTTCCCGCTCTACCACGGCAAAGTGCCAGCCGAGAGCGGACTGCTCGAAGGCGTGCGCGGCGCTCTGGAAGAGATGCTTGCGGCCAAAGGCATCAAGGCTACTGTCACGGCCACGCCCTACACCGACCAGAAACTGGGCAAGGTAACCGCGATGAGTTTTTCCATCACCGCGCCGCCGGTCAAGGTAGGCGAGATTCGGCTCGAAGGCGTCTCGGCGGAAATGCAAGCCAAGGTCAAACAGGTCGTGGATCGTACGGTGAAGACAGATTACGACACGGAAAATACGGCAGACAACATCGAACGAGCATTTGCTTCGTACTACGCCGATGAAGGCTATGTTGCCGTCAAGGTTCATGCCGAGCGGTCGGGTAATCCCGTTGCGGGCAGCGAAGCCATCGACGTTCCTTTTAACGTAAGTATCGAAGAAGGGCGGCATTACGCGCTGGGCTCCATCACTCTGCCATCCGGCGCACCGCTGACCTTGGCGGAGATCAACAAAGCCATCGGAACCGTGTCGAATACGCATGAGACGCAGTCAGTCAAGGGAGGACTCAATCTTCGATTAGCCGTTTTTTTTGTTACGGGCCAGTACAAATCCAAAGGCTATTTGAGATGCGTTGTCACGCCGCATCCTCATTTAGACGAAGCTGCCGGCATCGTAAATTACACTCTCGAAGTTGAGCCGGGTCCGGTTTATACCATGGGCAAGCTGACCATTGAAAACACTGCGGACGATCTTC
>Ga0181520_10011371_pt1 | contig 11706 bp, 10 predicted proteins | sample PEATcosm2014_Bin_29_FD_132451 | JGI IMG/M metagenome (GOLD analysis project Ga0181520, IMG submission 132451) | Peatland microbial communities from MTU Mesocosm Facility, Houghton, MI, USA - PEATcosm2014_Bin02_30_metaG | ecosystem: Environmental > Terrestrial > Soil > Wetlands > Peat | place...
GATGCCGTCAAGTTCCACGCCAGCGGCGCCTATCGCACCATCATCCTGGTCCGCGGCGAAACCACACCGGAAGACATCGCCGGCATGGAAGTGGCAGCGGGCATTCTCACCTCGCGCGGCGGCATGACCTCGCACGCCGCTGTCGTCACCCGTGGCATGGGCAAGTGCTGCGTGGCTGGCGCCGGCGACTGCACGGTGGACGAGGGCGCCAAGGAGCTTCGCGTCAAGGGGCACACCTATCGCCAGGGAGACTGGATCTCGCTGGACGGCACCACCGGCCGCGTGATTCACGGACAGCTCAAGACTCTGCCCGCGCAGCCAGACGATCCAGATTTGGTCAAGTTCATGGCCTGGGTCGATCCGGTTCGCCGCCTCAAGATCCGCGCCAATGCCGACATTCCTCGCGACGCCAAGCAGGCCGTTCTGTTTGGAGCCGAGGGCATCGGGCTCTGCCGCACCGAGCACATGTTCTTTGCCGAAGATCGCATTGAGCTGATGCGCGCCATGATTCTGGCCAACAACGAGAAGGACCGTCGCGAAGCCCTGAAGCAGCTGCTACCCATGCAGCGCGCTGACTTTGCGGGCCTGTTCAAGTCGATGGACGGAATGTCGGTGACGATCCGCCTTCTGGATCCTCCGCTGCACGAGTTCCTGCCCAAGCGCGAAGAGCTGCTGGTGGAGATCAAGCACCTGGAAGACACCAAGCCGCGTTCGCCCAAGCTCAAGGAACTGCGTCCGCTGCTGGCTCGTGTGGAAGAACTCCATGAGATGAATCCGATGCTCGGCCTGCGTGGCTGCCGCCTCGGCATCACCTTCCCGGAGATCACCGAGATGCAGGTCCGCGCCATCTTTGAAGCCGCGGTTGCGGTCAAGGCCAAGGGCGGCGATCCGAAGCCCGAGATCATGATCCCGCTCATCGGCTCGGTGGAGGAAATGCGCAACCAGTCCGCCATTGTGCGCCGCGTCGCCGGGGAAGTCTTCAAGGAAAAGGGCGAGTCGGTGGAGTACATGGTGGGCACCATGTTCGAGCTGCCCCGCGCGGCCCTCACCGCTGATCAGATCGCCGAAGAAGCTGAGTTCTTCAGCTTCGGCACCAACGATCTGACCCAGACGACTTTCGGAATTTCGAGAGACGACATCAACAACTTCCTGCCGGCCTACATGAAGAACGGCATCTTCAAACAGGATCCCTTCGCCACGCTGGACCAGCAGGGCGTGGGACTCTTGGTGAAGATGGCCACGGCCAAGGGACGCAACACCCGTCCGAACCTGAAGGTCGGTATCTGCGGCGAGCATGGCGGCGATCCTGAGTCCGTCAAGTTCTGCCACAAGATCGGCCTCAACTACGTCAGCTGCTCCCCGTTCCGTTTGTTGACGGCCCGCTTGGCAGCCGCACAGGCCGCGCTTGAAGAGAAGAACGGCACCATGGGAGGCGGCTCCAAGTAAGCCGCACCAGCGACGCAAATCCTCGCCGGGCTACTGAAGCTTTGCGAGGAAGATAGAACAACGCGGGGCACGGACTGCAGTCCGCGCCCCGCGTTTTCTTGCCCGGCACCAGGCCGGCTGGACACTTTGAATCCTCGAGGGGGGCTATTCCTTGCCCGGCTCTCGCCTCCGATGAACGCGAGGCACTAGATCCATATCCAGGATTCTCTGCTTGCAACCGTAGATTGAAACCTCGCCCAATCATGGGTTGATGGGTGCATGTTCAGGACAAGGATGTCGAAATAATTTCAGGAGAAGCGGTTGAGGAATATCTGCGCGCCGGAAAATTCCGTTTTGAAGAGAGTGCACGAAATCCCCTCTTGTTTTGAGGGGATTTCGTTTTTTTCCTGGTACTTCAGCGGTTACAGACCTATCTACATCCCGCCCGCGCCCCGCAGCACGCCGATGCCGTAGGTTACATCGCCTTCCAGCGCGCCCACCACCGTCATCTCCATGCCTGAGGACCACCACGACCGCACCGTGATCAGCGACTTGGCCGCGCCCACCGCAAAGTGTGCCGCGAGCGAAATCACCGCCGCTGCGATCACCGCCGGCATGCCATGCAGGAAGAAGAAGGGAATGATGGGAATTGCCGCACCCACGGCGGTTGAGATGGCGCCTGAAACGGCGGAGACCATCGGATTCGAAAGCGCTTCTTCGCTGGTACCCAGCCGCTCGCTGGCCAGAGCCTTCAGGAACTGGTCGGGATCGTTGGCGATGTGGTTTACCATCTTGTGCGCGTCTTCTTCCGGCAGGCCCTTGACCTGGTAGTAGAGGGCCAGAAGTTCGCGCGCCTCGGGGGCGTTCATGGTGATGGCTTCCCGCTCGCGATCGATCTCCGCGTCGTAGATCTCGCGCTCGCTCTTGGCCGCCAGATAGGCACCCGATCCCATGGAAAGCGCCGAAGCTATCAGGCCGCTCAAGCCTGCCAGCAGTACGTACTTGCCGTCGCCCGCGGTGGCACCGGAGACGCCGGAGACGATGCCAAAGATCGCGCCCAGGCCGTCGTTCACGCCATAGATGGCGTCGCCAATCCAGGCCCCGGGCTGCTTGCGTCCCTGGGCGCGCTTGGCCAGCATCTCATCGAGCACCGCCTTGGCGTCGATCTTGGGTGCGTTGGCCGGGGCCAGGTAGTGGCCGCGCAGCAGCGAACCCAGCTCGCGATAGTGATCCTTCTCGTCCTCGATCACGTGGTTCAAAATGGCCACGGACTCTTCATCGCCCAGTGCTTTCAGCTGCTCGCCGTAGGTGGCAATGTGGCGGCTCTCTTCAATCTCCAGCCGGCGTAGCGCCATGCGGATGCCGCCCGCGCGGTTGGCCAGCGAATCGGCCTCGCCGCCGGGGTTGCCGCTGTACACCGGATCAGTGCCGCCCAGCTCATGAATCCGCCCCAGCCACAGGCTGGCGTGGTCATGCTCGGCTTGGGCCAGATGACGCAGCACCTGGGCGCGGATCGGGTCGGTATCGCGGTCGGCCAGCGCCTGGTAGGTGTGGAACCCTTCCATCTCCGCCTGCCAGTTGCCTTCCAGTGCGGTCAGCACCTTTTTCAATTTCGCGGGATTCATCGTCACGTTCGGCATCTCTTTACCCCTATGAAGAAGAATAATGGAAGTGACAGGGTTGGGACGAGCTGAAGCGCACTCCTACTCTCCACAGTTGGTGGTGGAGGCGCAGCCTGCTCCGGTAGACTGAGAGGGCTATGGAAGCTGGACAATACTGTTGGGAACCCTCGCGGTGGTTGGCGCAGGCCGCAATCGCAACCTGCCTGCTGGCGGTGGGCTGTGGGATGCCGGGCGCACCCCAGCCGCCTTCGTTGAATCTGCCCCAACCGGTTCACGATCTGCGCGCCGTACGCACCGGTGACGAGGTTTCGCTGGCCTGGACCATGCCCCGTCGCAACACTGACCAGTTGTTGCTCAAGGATTCGCTGCGCGTCAAGATCTGCCGCAGCGAGGGCCATGACGCCACCTGTTCCTCTGCCGGTCAGGTAACGCTTGCACCCAGCGCGCCGGGCGTCTTCACGGAGCAGATTCCCGCCGCGTTGGTGGCTGGCTCACCTCGCGCGCTGGCCTACTTTGTCCAGGTTGAGAATCTGCGCGGCAAGTCGGCCGGTCCCTCGAACTTGGCCCACGTGGTGGCTGGCCAGGCGCCGCCGCCTGTTACCGCGTTCCAGGCAGAGGTCCGCAAGGCCGGCGTGGTGCTGCATTGGACACCTGTCGCCGGCGATGCAACCTCCGTTCGGTTGGAACGCCGCCTCCTCACTCCGCATCTTGAAAAGAAGAAGACCGATCCGTTTGAGGCCCCTCCCGAGCCCGCCACCCAGAATCTGCTCATCACCGCTCGTGTGGCGGAGGGTCGCGCCCTGGACCGCACCCCACGCTTTGGCGAAAGCTACGAGTATCGCGCCCAGCGCGTGGCCCGCGTCACCGTGGACGATCAGACCCTGGAGCTGGCCGGAGCCCCGTCGAACGCCATCAACGTCGATGTCCGCGACGTCTTTCCTCCGGACGCACCGCAGGGGCTGGCCGCCGTGGCCGGAGCGCCGGAGTCGGGTGCAGTTGTGGACCTGAACTGGCAACCCGGCACGGAAGCCGACGTGGCCGGCTACGTGGTCTACCGTCGCGAAGCCGATGGCGCTTGGCAGCGGGTCTCACCCGCCAAGCCACTGCCCGCACCAGCCTTCCACGACGCCACCGTGCGGCCCGGCCACACCTACCGCTATGTCGTTACTGCCGTCGATCAAGGCAATCGCGAGAGCCCACGCTCCGCCGAAACCGAGGAAAACGTTCCTGCGGAATGATTTCTCTGACTCCGGCAGATGGAGCCCCGTTGGCAGGACGTTTTGCAGCAGGCGTGACTTTAGAGCGAAACCAGAGTCGGTGTGTCCTGGCCGTTTTCTGCAAGGTCGCCGCTCCCTGATGGTCGCGTAGACTTGAATGCATTGGCTTCGGGATAAAGCAACTCTAGTTTCGCTATAGTCGTTCCGAAAGCCGCCCCCGCTGCAAACTGGGGCTTTACAGGCTGAGGAAGGACTCTCAAGGGATGGCAAGAAGCGTCAGGGTACGACTTTAGTCGTGCCGTAAGTGATTTTAAATCAACAAGGGCTTTAGCCCCTGAGGGCATTGCACGCAGCAGACATACTGCTTCTGCCTTTCGCGCGAAGCGGTTGACCGCACCGCAGGTGCCCGTGCTGGAAATTTGGAGGTCTTGCTATGAAGTATTGCCGCTTTTTGCTGGACGATCAGGTGCACTACGGTCTGGTGGAAGACCGCAGCGCCGAGCCCTGGATTGTGGCTCCCGCTCCCATCCCGGAAGAAGACCTGCGCTGCTTGCTAGCTGCCCGAGACAAGGCCCCGGCCAGCTTTCCGCCTATGCCTCTCAGCGCTGCCCAGTTGCTGGCCCCGGTCACTCCGTCCAAGATGGTCTGCGTGGGCCGCAACTACCGCGACCACGTGAAGGAGCTTGGCAACGAGCTGCCCACCGAGCCGCTCCTCTTCTTCAAACCCCCTTCGTCCTTACTCGCGCCGGGCGGCATCGTGCGGCTGCCCCACCAAAGCGAGCGCGTGGACTTTGAGGGCGAACTGGCGCTGGTCATCGGCAAGCGCATCCGCAAGCTCAGCCCCAACGACGACTGGCGGCAGTTTGTCCGCGGTTTCACCCTGGCCGACGACGTGAGCGCCCGCGACCTGCAGAAGAAGGACGTGCAGTGGACCCGCGCCAAGGGTTTTGACACCTTCTGCCCCGTCGGCCCCGTGGTCTCCGACGAGATCGACCCCACCACGGGCGTCACGCTCGAAACCCGTATCAATGGTGAGCTGCGCCAGAGCGCCTCCACCGTCGACTTCATCTTCCCCATTCCTGAGCTGTTGCGCTTCATCTCCGCCGCCATCACCCTGGAGCCCGGAGACCTGGTGCTCACCGGCACTCCAGCCGGCGTGGGCCCTCTCCAAGCTGGCGACAAGGTAGAGATCTCCATCTCCGGATTGGGCCTGTTAGCGCACACCGTAGCCGCCGGTCAATCCTGAAGTGGGAATGCAGTGCATCGGAACTCCAACCCACGCATCTTCATTAGAGATAAACTGAGGAGGCGTAGCATTTCCGATTGTTGGGAGCCTTCCCCTGGAGGAATTCATGTCCGAGAGTTTGCTGGAGCAATTGCGTAAGGTCACCAAGGTCGTCGCCGACACCGGCGACATCGAGGCGATGGAGAAGTTTCGCCCCGAGGATGCCACCACCAACCCCTCGCTGATCACCGCCGCCGCGCAGATGCCGCAGTATCAGCCTATTGTGGACAGCGTTCTGGCCGAGGCCCGCAAGGAGCTTGGCCCTGACGCCCGCGAGGAGATCGTCGTCCACCTCGCCTTTGAGCGGCTAGCCGTCGCCTTCGGCAAGAAGATCCTGGCCATCGTCCCCGGCCGCGTCTCCACGGAAGTGGATGCCCGCCTCTCCTACGACACCGAAGCCACGATCAAGCAGGGCCGCAGCATCATTGCCCAGTATGATGCCGCCGGCATTGGCCGCGATCGCATCCTGATCAAGATTGCCGCCACCTGGGAAGGCATCCAGGCCGCCAAGGTTCTGGAGCAGGAGGGCATCCACTGCAACCTCACCCTGCTTTTTGGCCTCCACCAAGCCATTGCCTGCGCTGAGGCTGGCGTCACCCTCATCTCGCCCTTTGTCGGCCGCATCCTCGACTGGTACAAGAAGGACACCGGCAAGGAGTACGTTGGCGCGGATGACCCAGGCGTCAAGAGCGTGACCCGCATCTACAACTACTACAAGAAGTTCGGCTTCAAGACCCAGGTCATGGGCGCCAGCTTCCGCAACACCGGCGAGATCATTGAGCTGGCCGGCTGCGACCTGCTCACCATCTCCCCCAACCTGCTGGCCGAGCTTGAGGCCGCGCAGGGCGAGCTGGAACGCAAGCTCGACCCCGAATTGGTTCCTGCCATGCGCATGGAGCGCATCGTCATGGACAAGGACGTCTTCGAGTTCATGCACGACGGCGACCGCATGGCCAGCGAGAAGCTCAAGGAAGGCATAGAAGGCTTCACCGCCGCGCTCGTCAAGCTGGAGGCGCTGCTCAGTGTCCGCCTGGCCATGATGGAGATGCGCCTGCCTGCCGCCGCGCAGGCCTGATCGTTCCACACCATCCGCACGGCAGCGTCTGTTCAGGCGTTCCGTTCGATTCGAACAGAAGGGCAGCCTGATGGCTGCCCTTTTCCTTTTCCGCTCGCCCCGGAAGAAACTCCAGCCAGCCCGATGCACTACGATGAGGCTATGGCCCCGTTCCTCCAAATCTCCAACCTGAGCGTTCACTTTGGCACTACCTGCGCCGTCAAGGGCATCAACCTCACCCTCGAAGAGGGCGAGGTCTTGGGCTTGGTGGGCGAGTCAGGCTCCGGCAAAAGCGCCACCGCTCTGGCCATCCCCGGCCTGCTGCCTCCCACGGCAACGGTCAACGGGCAGATCTCTTTCCTTGGAAGAGACCTCCTTGGCTTGGCCAGTGGCCAGTTGCGTAGTCTGCGCGGCAGCCAGATTGCCATGATCTTCCAGGAGCCCATGACCGCGCTCAATCCGGTGCTGACCATCGGCAGCCAGATCGCGGAAGCCGTTCAGGCGCACTCCTCCCACTGGAGCCGGCACGAATCCAGCCGCAAGACCATTGAGGCGCTTGAGGCCGTCGGCATTCCCGACGCCGCCCGCCGCTACAACGACTTTCCCCACCAGCTCTCCGGTGGCCAGCGCCAGCGCGTGCTGATCGCCATGGCGCTCATCAACAAGCCCCGGCTGCTCATCGCCGACGAGCCCACCACCGCTCTCGACGTCACGGTTCAGGCCCAGATTCTGGACCTGCTGCGGGCTCTGCAAATTGAGCACAAGCTCTCCATGCTGTTTATTTCGCATGATCTGGCGGTAGTGGGGCAAGTGGCCAGCCGCGTGGCCGTGATGCGCGCTGGCGAGATCGTGGAACAAGGGCCCTGCGCTCAGCTCCTCACCCATCCCGAGCACGAATACACCAAAAGCCTGCTCGCCGCCGTCCCCACCATGCGCTCCGACCGCAGCCAGCCGCTGGCGAGGATTCGCCCGCAGAGCTAGTCGTAGTATTCGATCTTCCGCGTGGTCACATTGCCTGGAACTTCGTCCTCCATGGCGTTGGAGTTGAAGTATTCCGTTTGCTTGATCCAGTTGCCGTGCGAATCCACTTCGTAGGCTGAGAGGGTCCAGTTGATTCGATGGCCGCAACGCCTCCACTCCGACCGTTCTGTCTCCCAGCCGCTGGCGTTGTATTTATGAGTGATGCGACCAAAGTGTCCAGGGGATTCCGTGCGTTCTTCGAGCAAAGATCCATTGGCGTCCTGAATTTTGACGTTCTTATATGTTCCCTGCTCGGTAGTTACACTCGTGCTGCCGTCTGGAAGATGTCGAGTGGTTTCGATGCTGGTTGAATGGTCGTCCAAGCGGCACACATCTGGAGTCACCCAGCGGCATCGCGTCGAGTCAATCTGAACTGCACCCTCTCTATCCAACGCAGTTCTCACTGTCTTCTTGATTACGACGCCGTTTTCAACCGTGCTGGTTTCATCTCCCGAAGCGCTGTGCCTGTAGTGGATCTCAGAAACAGACTGAGAATCAACCTTCTTCCACGTATCTGAAATGCCCTTCTCCCGAAGCTCTCCGTTCTGATCTCTTTCAAAGGAGATCATGTGAACGAAAAAATCACGATCCTGTTGCTCAGAGATCTCGAAGTCTCCCTGCCATTCGAGAATCCTTGCTTGGCATTGGTAGGTGTTCTGAGGGCAGGAAACTTCAAGGATGTGCCCATCTCGCGAGAATCTGGTGATAGTAATCCTGAAGGGTTCGTCGAATGCGTCCAGCGCTTCTTGCTCCGTCACCTTCGATACCTGCCCCACAAGCCCCATTGCACCGCGCGTTGCCGGCGCTTCCTGTGCCTTCCCCACCAAGGACATTGCAAGCCACGCAAAACCTGGTAGAAGGACCCATAGTGAATGGGAGAAACGAGAAAATCTCATTTGCCAACTTTGGTTGAGTCTGAGGAGAAACATCTATTTCGACGGCAGCACATGAGATTGGTGTGCGCAAACGCCGCTATGTCTGTTGAGAAATTTCTGTCAGCCACTTACTTTGTCCACTGGCCCCGGGAGGGGCCGAACGAGAATAGCCCAGGATGGACGCCGAACCGTCACTGAGCCGTGCGAAGGGACGGGGCAGCGGAAATCCTGGGGCAGCGGCCAAAGCTGAGGTCTGCGCCCCGGCGGGGCGCACGAGACGGCCTCCAACTCCAAGAGCATTCTCTGAGATGGAGTAGGCCTGAATTTCATAGGTATCCCACCCATTTCTGCAAAGAACGCCGAAATGGATGGGGCACGGGAGTCTACAGCAAAAGGAAAAATGCTCTAACTTGGCTCATCTACTTCCGGGGACCAGAGAACGCGCCATCTTCCGCAGTGCGAGGAAGACAACGCCCATGTCAGCATCTTCGCCATCCAGGCATAGAAATGCTCCGCCCTGCGACGGCAAGGCGGAGCGGGTTTTCTCGGCTACGGCCGGAGTTACTCGGTTACGGCGGTTTCAGTCACAACTGCTGCGGGAGCTGCCTCAACGGCGGCTTCCTCAGTGGCCTCGGCCACAACCTGCACCGTGATCTGTGCGATCACTTCGCGGTGCAGCTTGATGCCAACCGAGGTCTCGCCTACGGTCTTGAGCGGGTCAGCGAGAACGATCTTGCGGCGATCAATCTCAAAGCCCTTGGTGGCGAGCTCTTGCGCGATGTCGGCCGAGGTGACCGAACCAAACAGGTGACCCTCTTCGCCAGACTTGCGCGTAAAGGTGAGCACCACGGGGGCCAGCTTCGCAGCTACTTCCTCGGCCACGGTCTTCTCGGCAGCCGAGCGGCGCGTAGCGGAGCTCTTCATCTGCTCAATGACGGCCTTGTTGGATGTAGTTGCCTGCATCGCCATCTTCTTGGGCAGCAGAAAGTTGCGAGCGTAGCCGTCAGCCACCTTCACCACTTCGCCGCGGTGACCCAGGTTTTCTACGTCTTGCTTCAGAATGATTTCCATCGAAATTCTCCAATGTTTCAACGACAGGTGCTAAGTGACCACGTGACCAGGTGACTAAGTCCCGGCTGGGATTCCCCAGCCACCTAGTCACATATCCACTTAGCCACCTTGCGGCAGTTTAGTGGCGGGTGGCGAACGGCAGCAGAGCAATGTTACGCGCCTGCTTGATTGCACGCGTCAAACGCCGCTGGTGCGTAGTGCAAACGCCGGTCAGACGACGGGGCACAATCTTGCCACGCTCGGCCACAAAGCCCTGCAGAAGGCGCACATCGCGGTAGGGGATGGCGTCAATCTTCTCGGTGCAGAACTTGCAGACCTTCTTGCGGCGGAAGAACTTGCCACGGCCACCAGGACCACCGCCCGGACGGCCGCCAGGGCCGCCCGAACGCGGGGCGCGGCTGGGAGCTGGAGCGGCAACCGGTTCGCCGGCTGCTGCCTGGGGTGCTGCGCTTGCGCCGGTCTCCGGCGCCTTGCCTTGAGTCTCTTCGGACATACTGTTTCCTCTTTACTCGGTTGGCCACTGGTAGCGCGTTTGCGCCAGCCACCGGCTCAGGATCGGGCCGCTCGCGGAGTGATCCGCGCGGCGTTGAACTCAAAAACTAGACGGTCGGCTCTGCAGTTTCAACGGCGGCCTCAACGGCAACTTCAACCGCAACCGGAGCAGGAGCCTCAACCACAACCGGGGCAGCTACAGGAGCAGCAACCGGGGCCGGAGCGGCGGCAACTGGAGCCGGAGCCGAAACCTCGGCGCTCACCTTGCGGCGAGTGCCGCGCAGAGCCCGAACCTTGGCCAGACGCTTCTCTTCCTCGTCAATGCGCACGGTGATGAACTTGATCACCTGCTCGGTCACACGCAGACGACGCTCCAGCTCAAGAACCACCGGGCCGTCCGCTTCAACCGTCAGAAGAACGTAGAAGCCATCATTGAACTTGCGCACCATGTAGGCCAGCTTGCGGCGGCCCATCTTCTCGGCCGTCTTCACTGCGCCGCCGCCATTGGTCACCGTGGTGGTGAAGCCAGCGATCAGCTTGTCGACTTCCTCTTCGACCGCATCCGGCCGAACGATGAACATTACCTCATACAAACGCGACATCAGCATTCCTTTTCCGCCGAAGCCTCACCGGCCCCAGCCTTGGCCACTCCCCTGAGCGGCCCTTTCCGTTTCGCAGCCCTTCAGAAAGCTCCCGCTTCCCTTCGCTGGGTTTCTACTCCGCCGCTGGCCCATCGGGTTTGCGGTTGAATTCGTTCATCGCCGCTGCCGGTCCCTGTTCCAGGATTCTGCGCGTGGCCGTTGCCACCCGATCCAGAACCTCGTCCATCACCGTCAGTTCCATCTTCCGCATCGGCGAGAGCAGATAATCCTTGCCCGGCCTTCTTGCCCCAGCCGCCTTGGCCTCGGGTGGCAGATCGAGTCCTACCCCGATCCGCAACCGCATCCATTCCTGGCTGCCCAGGGAACCGATAATGCTGCGGGCTCCGTTGTGCCCTGCAGCCGATCCCCGTTCCCTGATCTTGAAGTTCCCCAACACCAAATCCAACTCGTCGTAGATCACGAGCAGATCACGTGCCGGATCGGCTTCAAACTCCTGAACCAGTGCGGCTACGGATGCGCCGCTCAAGTTCATGAAGGTCTCCGGTTTGGCCAGGATCACCTCGCGCCCAGCCATGCGGCAGGTTGCGGTAGCGGCCCGGCAGCGCCGGTTCTGGACCACCACCCCTTCTTGCAGGGCGATGCGGTCAATGGCCATGAACCCCGCATTGTGCGGCGTCCACTGGTACTCTGCGCCGGGATTGCCGAGACCCACCACAAGGAATGGGCCCCGGCGCTCTCTAGGCTGGATCGTATCCACCAAGAGTTACTTCTTTGCCTCTGCTGCCTTGGGGGCCACTTCAACCTTGCCCTTTTTGGCAACCTCAGGCTCAGCAGCAGCCACTTCCGCAACCACCGCGGCAGCTTCTTCTCTGATCGCCACCACGTGCGCCACGGTCGCGTCTTCCGCATTGGTGTAGGTCACCTTGTCAGAGTGCGGCAGATCGCTGACGCGGATAACGCCATGCAGACCCATACCCGACACATCCACGTCGATGTGGCTGGGGATGCCGCCCGGCAGGCACTCGATCTCAACTTCGCGCAGA
>Ga0181520_10011372_pt1 | contig 11705 bp, 10 predicted proteins | sample PEATcosm2014_Bin_29_FD_132451 | JGI IMG/M metagenome (GOLD analysis project Ga0181520, IMG submission 132451) | Peatland microbial communities from MTU Mesocosm Facility, Houghton, MI, USA - PEATcosm2014_Bin02_30_metaG | ecosystem: Environmental > Terrestrial > Soil > Wetlands > Peat | place...
ACTTAAGATATCTTTGGGAGCTTCATTATCGTAAATCTGGACGTTCTCCCCGTAGATAAGCGTCCCAAATCTGTTGTTGTAGATAGCTGAAGTATTGCCAGCGACGTTCCCGTACATCCTGACGTTTTTCAAGCTTAATGTTCCCCGTTTGTGATGGCAGCATATTCGTCCGCAGCCTGGTTATTGCTAATGGAGACGTCATCCATAATGACCTCGGAACCGATTGCAATACCAATACCCGCCACATCGCCTTTGGCATACGTACCGTGGTGCTGGACGCCTAGAGCTTTGTTTTCCGCAATAGTGCAGCGATTTATCGTCACATTAGAGTCTGGTCCAACATCGATAGCAGACACATAAAGCGCTTCATTCCCCTCGATTAATGTATCGTTCAGCGTTACATCCGAGCTAGCGAAGCTCAAACCCGCACCAACTCCACCGAGGGTATCTTTTGTCATCACCAGAGCTTTATTACCTTTGATGATACAGCGTTCGATTAGCGAGGTACTATTATCACATACTATGGCTCCACCGGTCCCAAAAAACACGTTATACGGTCCTGGGTTGTTGGATACATTGGCGTCTTTAATCAATACCTTTGCCTTCTTTGGTTGAGCACCATTGGCATAGATGACGTAAGACCCAGTATTCCGAGTAAATAAACAGGAAACCCTCCATAATCACGCTAACTTTGGGATTATCTATCTTCAGTATCTGACTAGCCCCCTGACCCTCAATATAGGCAAATGGCGCGCCAACCAGAGTTATATTTTTACTAATACGAAGTGGTTGACTCAAAGCATAATTGGCTAGGGTTACGGTTACGGTCGCGCCATCACTGGTTTTGTCTATGAGCGTTTGTAGAGGTACGTCTGCTCTTGGAAGGTAGCCAAGCTCTGTACTATTTAGGTTGGAACCAACTCCAATCAAGCCAGTATAGAGGCTCTGGTTGTCTTGGGCGTATGCGCCGCTTATTAAAAGGCACGTGGCTAGTGCTAGTAGCTTTAGATGTGAATACATATCGTTACCTCTGTCTTGCTGATAACCGCATATCAGTTTAGCTTTGGCTCGCTTATACCAGCGCGTAGTTCTACAATCACAGTCGAACACGGTATAGCTCAAGAAAGACATACATCTTGGTCGGCGTTATTCCGGAAACAGCAATATCATCTACCATTGATAAGCTGATAACAGCACGTGGTTTGGCAAGAACCATAATCAGGGTCATAGATGGGGGACCTTCCGCTGGATGAATCCTTGGAGAATAACCGCTTTTAATCCTAGGGTCGCGATAACCCATAGAACCAGTATTGCCGCGATTATAGGCAGCCAATCCATTATGCCTCGATATAAATTTTGAAATTTATGCTTTATGCTTTACAGCCTTGTGACATATATCCCTGCATAAAGCCAGAGTAGGACTTTTAAGACCTGCAGGAGGTAGCCTTAAACGTTGGTAGCATTATCACTTGATAGCATCAGCTCTTGCCAATAAGGAACTCCAGTGTGGGTTAGAGATTGATTAATCTTATATGCTTTAGCGCTGTTTCCGTGGTCGAGGGATGTCATGGATAATAAAAGAAATATATATTTAACTGGAGTCATAGTTGTTCTAATGGCCACGGCTATAGCTGAGTATGCTCAGGGCAATAACGTGGCTACAGCGATGAATAGCAGCTCCACGGATAATACCGGCGTGAATAACCTATCCATGAATGATAGTGCCATTAATAATACCTATGTAACTAGCACAGTTTCCGCCAATAACACAAAAGCAGCTTTGGGTGTGATTCCTCTTGATGCGACACCTCTGAAGACGACCGTCCTTGACAGCTCCGTTTTGAACCAATCAGCTTTGAATTTAGATGCGGCAGGTAAGGGCGTTTCTGGTGTTGTTTATATCAGCAATATGGCCAAAACGGCCCCTGAGGTAACGGCATCTTCGGCTGCAGCCCAGACTTCAGCTAAGGTACCTTATGATCCAGGAGATTCCATAAAGCTCGGAAAAGTTGTTGGAGGGTGGGACCCCTGCTATTCCAATCTCACGGATGCTAATACTCAGAAGCTTGGCATGCCCATCCAAACCGTGAGGGATACGGGCAAGATGGTATTCGTGTGCGATATCGTCTGATCAGCAGTTGCCATATCATCTGATCTGAGATCGAGGATCCACTTTGGGAACCGGGAGCATTGGCTGCTCTGTCTCATATTTTGTTTTCTTATTCTTTAATAAGGCTCAGCCTGATAACGACATCTCCATCCGGACAGGTGACATCCACGTATCCCTCTCACTTCTACCAGGGCATCTTCTCGCTGAATCTCATGGCAAAGGCGAAGGGGAAGATGGCATTAAAGGCTCTGATACAAATTCCCATAGGCTCCGGAGTCATTGGACTGAATGTAAAAATCTCTCCATTCTTCATCTTTGCTGCCCCCAATGCACTCTTCTCTGCCTCCACCTAGTTTATCACTTCACGCCTTATGTCATATACTGGCATTTGCTTCCTACTGCAAAGGATTACGGTCTTTGGTTGAAAACTATATTAGATCTTTTAAGGGCTTGAATTTATCTACTTATATGTTGACGTCCTTTAGTTAAATCATCAAAAGCATTCAGGCCTGTCTTTAGGTGCACTCATGCTCTAAGGATCTCCACTTTTTCCGGATCGAGCCCCGTCCACCTTACTTTATATCCAAGGGATTCCAGAGCCTGAGCGTGGGCTTTTATTCCATATCTTTCAAAGATTTTGATGGCTTCTTGGTGTTTCTTTACTCCAGCCATCTCCTTTTGCACAGCCTCATGGATCTCTTTGCTGACTAGCTGATCGCCCAGAAGCAGATAACCTTCTTTGCTCTTTTCTTTGATCACTTCTTCTAAAGACCCTAAACTGACGCTGAATTTCCTGGCTAACTCTTCCAGGCTTACAATACCCATATCGCTATCTAGGGAGATTTCCATATGTTTTAGCTTCTCTATATCATCCTTCATCTGCCTCTCCTCATACATCCTCAGAATCTTTATAATCGCCAAGTGGGGGATCTTTTTATCGAAGAAGATAACGTTATCGGTCTTGAACTCGGAGCCCGAGCACCCGAGGCTTTTATTCACCAGGAGTAGAAAAGGCTCTTTTTCATCGAGCCCATTGATCTTTTGCATCTTGTTTCTTAGATATTCAGGCGTCCAAAAGCCAATGATCTCGACGTAAATCCTGGTTCCCTTTCTCTCCAGGGAGAAGTCAGGGATGAAGGCGTATTTACCGGATTTAAGCACCGTCGGCTCTCTTCTGACCTTCCAACCGTGGAAATCCAACTGATAGAACTCCTTCTCCACAGCGCTATCAAAGCCTACTTTATTTTTAACTTCCAGCCCTTTTCGGTCTTCTCTTCTTCCAGCACCACTATCTCTCTCCTCATTTCCAGCATCCTTTTCTTCTTCCTCGTTTCTATTATCCCCACCTATCTCAGACACTCTGCCCATGCCGAAGGTCTCTCTCCTGGTGTGATCGAGGTAGAACTCATAGATCTTCTTTCCCTGGGGCGTCTTTCTAAGGATGCTGGCCTTAAGGTTCCATTTGGTCGAGACCATCACCGATGGCAAAAGCTTGGCAAAGGCAGTGCCGTACCTTTCCGTCATCTTGAAGAGGGAGATGGGCCCATCCAGGTAGATCCTTCCATCGACTATGGAGTACATGAGGCCGAGCTTCTTTATAGCCCAGAAGACCGGCTGATAGCCATCCTCTATCTGGATCTCCATCCCCGTAGCCTTGAAAAGGAGGGTTTGAGCCAAAGATAGGTTGTATTGCTCTATCAGGGCCTTCGGAGCTATAGTCCGAAAGTCATTGATGACCAGGTTCTCCTCCAGGTCGGCCCAGAGGGCCTTTTCCAGACCATCGGGTTCTATGGACAGCTTTGCTGCCGCCCTATCCAGGACCTCTTTTCTCTCTTCACCGCTGATGATCAAGCCTCCAGCCTCCTCGAAGACCACCATTCTAGCAGCTATGGGGTCGATGGCCGAGTCCTCCTCAACCACGCATCTCTTCTCAAGGATCTGAGACATTCCCCTGACAAGACGGTAGTTGATATCCTCAAAGCCCTCCAGCTCTTGCGCAAGCTCCCCGTATGTTTTGCAGATGTGCCGCTTAAATATATCAATAACTGAGCTGGCAATATCCAGAGTTTCCTCATTTAAGCTGGCATAAACGGGCTCTATTCTTCCCTTGTAGATCCTTGAAACTAGCAGGTCACTGGTCAGCATTTTTTATCCTTTCATGTTATGCCTATTACGGTTGTGCTTGTTATGATCCTTTATTGGTTCAATGCCTTCTTTCTCTTCCTGGACGTGTTAACCTCGCTGGTATCAGCAGATACGATCTCGTATAAAACGGCATCTTTGCCGTCCTTTTTTCTAAGAATTCTTCCCAGTCGTTGTATAAAGGCCCTCTCGCTTCCAGTTCCACTCAAAATAATTCCCACATCGGCGTCAGGAACATCGATGCCCTCATCCAGAACCCTGGAGGTGACGACGGCTCTGTATATGCCGGACCTGAACCTGGCCAGGATATCGATCCTCTCTCTGCGTATCGTCTTGTAGGTAATGGACGGTATCAAGAACTCCCTGGAGATCCTGTGGGCAAGCTTGTTATGCTCTGTGAAGATGAACACCTTGCCATCCCTGTGCTCTCTTAAAATCTCGGAGAGTTTATGAACTTTGGAAATGCTGTTAAAAGCTATATCCCTCGCCTTATTCCTGGCTAAAAGAGCCCTCCGGGCCTCCGGGTCTCTGCCGCTCCTCATGATCAGCTTTTGGAAATCGTTTGGGTTTCTCATGTAGAGATTGTTGGCAGAAAGGTAGTCCGAGAAGATCCTCCTGTTCTCTAGATATTCCTCTTTCTCTTCTTCAGTTAACTCGACTGCCATTTTCTGGATTCTAAAAGGCGATAGGTGCTCTCCTATAAGCTCAGTGAGCCTCTTTTCAAAGACCTTTCCGCCAACTAGCCGATTAAGCTCTTTGTGCAGGCCATCCTCACGCTCAAAGGTAGCGGTTAGACCCATTCTATAGGGAGAGGCGAACATTTCAGCTATGTTTCTGTAGCCTTCAGTCGGGAGGTGATGAACTTCATCGAAGATTATGAGGCCAAACATGTTTCCGAGTCTCTCGGCGTGAAGGTATGCTGAATCGTAGGTGGATACGGTCAGGGCCTTTATATCCCGTTCTCCTCCACCTAGAATTCCCACCTCGGTCTTGAACTCCTCTTTTAACCTTGAACGCCACTGCTCCACGAGGTCGAGGGTTGGGGCTACGACAAGGGTCGGAGTATTGAGCATGGATATGGCCTTTATTCCTACCAGGGTCTTGCCGCTACCTGTCGGAAGAACGATTACACCCCGTTTATCGTTGGCCGTCCAAGTGTCCAGGGCCTGCTTCTGGTAGTCTCTCAATCTGATGCTGCTTTGAAGCTCAGTGCAGGGCACGAGGTTTAGAACGTGGTCTTTGAAATCGAAGCTGGATGTTCTCAGGAAATCGGAGATCTCCTTGTAGTATAGAGCCATGGTCCTGAAGGCTTTTGATCTATCGTCCCATGTGGAATTGGGCACGCGGATATTTCCATTGATCAGTATGGTACCTCTATCGAAGGTGAGCTTCAGGGTCATGATCTGATCTGTCATCTATCTGCAAGTTTAAATGCTTTGAGATTAAAATGAGATCAGGAGAATTATCGTCCTCTAATTTGGAGCTAAATCTCAAAAGGCAAAATTCATTCAACCTTCAATTAACCAGATGAAGGAATGAGGTGAAGGACATCTCTCACTATAGACCCTTTGGGCTTAGTCTATTTGATGTTCGTTCCCAAGACCCAGTGATTGTATTTTTATCCGACCTGCCATAATCCTGCTCCAGGGTGAAGGCCTTGGTAAGGATGCTCAAAATGCCCATCAAGGGCCTGTTTGCATCGTTCTCTATGAGGGCAAACCCCAGGCAAAGGCAGAGGATCACTATGGCTGGAATCATGCCATTGGAAAGAGAATGAAAGTGATTATAGGGATTGAATATTTCGGCGATATTTGCGTCATCAGTGGAGTGTAGATCCATTGTGCTGAAGAAGGTGGCGTTTTCCAACTATGAAAAGGCTAGCTACATGGAGAAGAAGACGATCAAGCCTATGATCCAAACGAGCAGCATTACTGATCCAGCGTTAACAGGGAGCTTATATGGCATGGATATTTTAAACACCTCAACGCTCTAGAAGTACCTCACAAAGCCACCTGTAAAGCTACCTGAATTAGAAGTTCTAAAGGAAATAGGGCACAGCATCAGGATCATCGGGACCAGTTGTCAACTCATAGAGGGGAGCACCTATTTGAGCGGCCCTATTTATAGCGAGTTCCATACATCTACTGGAGAGAATAGCGAAGTGGCAACCGGCAAATTAGTGGACGGGCTTAACCTTATTATCTTGCATCAGGTGGTATCTGGGGGCAATAAACACGGAAAAAATGTGACCGTGAATATCAATATCACGCCTTTCAAGCCAATAGATTTAAAAGCAAAAGCCGGAGAAACCGTGAGTTTCTCTACATCGGGAATAGATAGCATAATAGGTTTTCTAGAGCTGAATTGATTGAAAGCGACCAGATTGATCCAAAGGTGTTTCATGCAGATGAAGGCGATGTAATACTAACCTATTCTAATAGTAGTTCCTACGATCCTCAAATTTTTTGATTCAAATGGAAACAGAACTATCGATCTGGACACAGATGAAGTGGTGTCTCCTGAAGGGATGTATTCTGATATTAATCCACCATATACAGATATAATATCGATCTATAAAAATGGAGCTTATTTCCTTTCTTGCAATTGCGAAGTTTATCACTTTAAGAGTCAGTATATGAACATCACCAGTACGTCGATGAATATAAAAGCACCATGTCAGGCAGGATCTTATTTAGGTATAGCAAAAAAGGGAGTAATTCTTATATCAATTCCTGTAAAATTGGAGATAGATGCTTAAACTCCAATTGGGCAGCATTTTTTCTTAGCTCCTTCTCCTCGCCTATCGGGTCATGGGAGCAAGGCTCCTTTAAGACCTCCTTAAGATCCATATCTAACTTCTATAAAATCTCAGAAAAATTAGAGCATTGACACCATGTCTTGAGTTTTAAATACCAGCGAAGACTAAGGATTCCTACATGACCTCCTACCTTGAGCATCCTCTGCTCAAGCCTAACCTGGTGGAAAAGAGGCTCTTCCAGATCGACCTGGCTTCGAGGGCCCTTCAATCCTCAGCCCTTATAGTGGTGCCGACGGGCCTCGGAAAGACCGTAATAGCTCTCATGGTCATCCTAGCCAGGCTGGAAAAGGGCAAGGTCCTCTTTCTGGCTCCCACCCGGCCCCTGGTGGAGCAGCACGCCAATTTCCTTCAGAAGGTCCTGAGGGATGTGGGCTCCGTGGTCTTTATGACCGGAGAGACGACTCCTGAATGCAGGTCTGAGATATGGATGGAGTTCAAGATCATAGTCTCGACGCCCCAGGTGGTGGAGAACGATCTTCTATCCAGGAGGATTAGCCTCGAGGATGTATCCTTGGTAATATTTGACGAGGCCCACAGGGGCGTTGGAAACTACGCTTATGTTTACATAGCCAAAAGATACGGGCGGGAGGCGGCCCATCCCCTAGTTCTGGGAATAACCGCAAGCCCGGGGAGCCAGGGCGAGAAGATAGAGGAGATCTGCTCCAACCTGGGGATAGAGAAGGTTGAGACCAGGACCGAGGACGACTCCGATGTGGCACCTTACGTCCATAAGAAGGAGATCGAATGGGTGAAGGTCAGGGTTCCCGAGGAGCTTTTGCACCTTAGGACTACCCTGGAGGATGCCTTAAAGGACAAGATAGAAGATCTGAACCAATTGAGACTGGCCGAGCAGGCCTTTGGGCTCAAAGAGGCCAGTATAGGCCCTAAAACCTCTAAAACTGAGCTTTTATCCCTCCAGGAGAGGCTTCAGGCCTCGATTTCCAGAACTCCAAACCGTGCAGTCTTCAAAGGTCTCTCTATCGTGGCTGAGATCATGAAGATAAAGCACGCTGTGGAGCTGGCAGAGACCCAGGGGACTGATTCCCTTCGAAGATACTTCGATCGGCTGGAGAGCGAGGCTGCCTCCAGGTCCGGCTCCAAGGCATCAAGAAGGCTCATGGAGGACGCCAGAATCAGAGAGACCATCGAGTCCCTTCAGCACATAGATATAGAGCACCCGAAGCAAGCCGAGGTCTTAAGGCTCCTTTCGGAGCAGCTGGAGATAAAGCCAGACTCCAGGATCATGGTCTTTGCCAACTACAGGGATACGACTAGCTCCCTACTCAAGGCCCTGGAGAACGTCGAGGGAATAAGAGCCGTGAGGTTTGTAGGCCAGAGCAGCAGACAGGATGACCAGGGCCTGAGCCAGAAGAAGCAGGGAGAGATACTGGAGAAGTTCAGGGCCGGAGAGTACAACGTCCTCATAGCCACCTCTGTTGGCGAGGAGGGAATAGATATCCCTGCCACGGATATGGTTCTCTTTTACGAGCCCGTGCCAAGCGAGATAAGATCGATACAGCGCAAGGGAAGGACGGGTAGGGCCAGGGCCGGAAGAGTCGTGGTTCTCATAGCCAAAGGCACCAGAGATGAGGCTTACTACTGGATCAGCGATAGAAAAGAGAAGAGCATGCAAAAGCAGATCCGGAGGTTTTCCAACGGTCCTGGTGGTTTTGGTGGTTCAGGAGGTTTTAGTAATTTCTCAGCCCCGGCTGAGACCCATGAGACCTCAAAGTCTAGGCAGGCCAAGATAGATGAAGTTAAGGACAAAGCTGAAGCATCGAAGCCTGGATTTGTTTTCGTGGATCCAAGAGAGAGGGAGATGGGCAAGCTTTTAGAGTCCCTGGGATTGGAGATCACTCTCAAGACTCTTGAGGTTGGCGATTACGTAGTAAGCGATAGGATTGCTATAGAAAGAAAGACCGCTGAGGATTTCGTGGCCTCAGTTATAGATCCCGAGAGGAACTTATTCGGCCAGCTCTCCGACCTGGCCAGGGCCTACGACAGGCCCATGCTCATCTTGGAGGGCTCCAACCTTTACTCCAGGCAGGTCCACCCCAACTCCATTCGTGGAGCTCTGGCAGCGGTGGCCGTGGATTTCGGGGTACCCATAATACCCACCCAAAGCCAGGAGGACACCGCCCAGGTGATAGCCATACTGGCCAGACGCGAGGCCGCCGAGGGAAGGGATCTCAAGGCACACGGCAGAAAGACTGCAAGGACGCTAAAAGAGCAGCAGGAGTATATGATCTCCGCCATTCCCAGCGTGGGTCTGGCGGTGGCCAGGAACTTGCTCAGGTATTTTGGATCCATAGAAAAGGTAATGACCGCGTCAGAGGAAGATCTACAGAAGGTAGACCTGGTGGGGCCGAAGATCGCCGAGAGGATCAAGGAGCTGGTTGGCGGAGATTACAAAGGGTGAAACCAAAAAGCAAACTGCCAGTGAGATCAGGTGAACGTCACAGCAGAGTTAGCCTAAATCGATATGCAGATACGGCGCATGCTTAAAGAGCACCATAAGCTGTCGAGATATGCGATAAAGGGGGATGGAGATAGGTTGGGCCTTGCAGGTTATACATACCTCTGGGCTTATCAAGGCTAGTTTACCAAAAAGATAGATAGGCGCTATTCCCTCGATATTATAGTCACCAGCTTAAAAGGCCTTGATAGGAGGTCCAATAAATCTACTATCATCAACCCAGGATGAAATCAGATCTTTCTTAAGATGAACTCGTCTAGATTAGGCCTGGCCAGGTTGCCCTCATATCTGCCCACAAGTTTTTCATCTTTGAAGATGAGCAAGGTCGGGTATTCCGATAAGATGAAATCGCTTCTGACCTTTGAGTTGACGTCCGCTCTAAGCCTTCCAAAGACCACTTCGCCCTGAAGCTCATGAGGCCAGTCCCTCCACTGCTGAGTTCATGTCCTGGCAGGCATCGCATTCAGCTGCCCAGCATTCCAGCGCCAGGCAAGGGTAGCTCCGGACTGCTATGCTCAGGCCACCATCGCCCTGAGCCAGGGTACCGTCAGGATAGTTCTTAACATCGCTTGGATCTATTGCGTTTGCAAGACAGATCTCTGGAATTAAAACTGTTGCCAATATTGAGATAAGAGAATGAGGTGCCTTGGAAGTTCTTAGCCCTGAGGATAATAAACATGTGATAATACATTTAACTATCTTTAACTCTAAAACATCAATATATTATTTAAAGTAATACATCACCATAATTAAATATTTCGGCTATTAGTGAAAGGTCATAAGGTGAATTGATATTAAAAAGCAGTACAATAAGAATTATAAGAATTCTGCTACAAGAAATACTGTCATAAGAAACACTACCATTGACATATATTGATGTAAAATTGTTATGGCATTGATACCGATTGTAGAATTATCATTGTATTAACAGAATGGAGTTGATATACGGTTATAGCTATAGATATCCGATAACTCTGGGATGGCAAAATTAACTTATATGATTTCAGCTATTGAAAGCTTTGACTTTCTTCCTGTCACCCTTAGAAATAGCAGACACGATTATTGTTAGTATTCTCTAAAGATACCCCAGGATCTCCTCCTCTAACTGTTCTTTGGGGGTAAATCCCACATGTATTCCCACCAGATACCCGTTTTTAAACACTAGAAGCGTTGGAAACCTCATGACCTTATAATCGAGGATCATGCCTGCGTTATCATCCATATTGAGCCTTCCAAAGACCACATATCCACGGAGGTCCCAGGCCATCTTCGGCAGAATAGAGTCCATGCTCCGGCAGGGATTGCAGTCCCTCTTCCAGGAATCGATGACAAGGTAGCGATATTCATTCTTGGCCTTGTAGGCGGTGTCATCATTTAGCTCCAGATGATTATAAGGTAACATCTTTGGCTCATGAGTGCTCAAAGCTTTGTTCATTTTAGCATTCATAGTGGTATAGCTAACTCCTCCTGAATGTAAGTCCGATTGCCGGGAAGGAGAATTGACCGAGGTCAATATTCTCCGCTCCAACGCCTTTTTAGACAGATTTCCCGAGAACCTATCGACCAGGGATCCATCCTTGAAGACTAGGACTGATGGGTAATTATCTATGTCATACTCCAGGACTGTTAGATTGTTCGTATCGCCATCCATCGTCCCAAAGACTGCTATGCCTTTAAGATCCTGGGCTGTGGCCTGGATCGTGGAGTTCATGGCAGGACTGTCCTGGCAACCCCTACCCCACACGTAAAGGGCGAAGGGAGTGTAGCCCTGGACATCGGCATCGACATTGTCATCGGCAACATTCAATGCCGTGCTTGGAAAGGAGGATGTAATCTCAGGGATTGTATTTGATGTGTTCTCATTTGGCTGTTCCGTGGCTATTCCCAGAAGGAGGAAAGCCCAGATAAAGAGCAGGTGCGGCCAATGTGTGTTATTTCTACCCCTTATATATGTTACACCTAACTAATTTTGTTGAAGACATCCTTGACAATTAAAGGTTTGCCTTGGGAGCCTCCTTAGAACAAGGATAAATCGGAGATCGGAAATATGTACATTCAAAAAAGTTTTTGTGAAAGGGAATGGGCTTTTCCCATCCCTTGAAATGATCGCTTAAGCAGCTATCAGCTATCCCGTGAGCTGATGAACCCATAAGCAATCC
>Ga0181520_10011373_pt1 | contig 11704 bp, 7 predicted proteins | sample PEATcosm2014_Bin_29_FD_132451 | JGI IMG/M metagenome (GOLD analysis project Ga0181520, IMG submission 132451) | Peatland microbial communities from MTU Mesocosm Facility, Houghton, MI, USA - PEATcosm2014_Bin02_30_metaG | ecosystem: Environmental > Terrestrial > Soil > Wetlands > Peat | place...
ATTCCGGCTTGCACGCTTACTGGTATTTCCGCCCGAGAAGCGTAGAACTGATCCTGGTCGCAGACATAAAGTACGACCCCATCCAGCGCAAAGATGCGGTCAATCAGCCGTGGTAAATCGTGGATAATGCCCGCGGCGTCCTCGTGCAGCATCATCTCCTGGCTCAGTTCGTATAGCCTCTCCACATCCTCCCGCCGCTGTTCCGCTTGCCGAGTCTGGCGGCGGGCCACCTCCGCCACACGATTCACAACCAGGCAACTGGCGACAAAGGAAATCATCGCCACCCACGATTGCGCACCAGCGAGCCGCATGGTGTGATAAGGCGGCAGAAAAAAGTAGTCGAAAGACAGCGCGCAAAGCACCGCGACATAGAGTGCCAGCGATCTTCCGGCCTGCGTGGAGGACCACACCACGAGGACCAGAAACACCATTCCCGCTGCTGTCGAATCGGCGCCAGCCCACACCAACGCAGCGGTCGTCAGCGTCGTCATCAGCGCGCCTACAAACCAGTGAATGATCCCTCGCGAATCGGATAAGCCTTTCATCTTTCTCCCACCGTGAATCATACTGGCCCGCTCCGATGGTTTAATCTTCGGATGAAAGCAGAAAGAACGGAATGCCCGGCAGAATTCTGGTTATCGACGACGAACCGCAAATTACCCGCGTGCTCCGCGCAGCACTCACCGCACAGGGCTATGACGTCCGCACCGCCAACGACCCCGAAGAAGCGCTCCAGGTCTTCAAGGAGTGGCCACCTGACCTCGTCGTGACAGACCTCGTGATGCCGGGCCTGACCGGCGTAGAAGTGACCCGCGCAATTCGCATGCACGCAGCAACACCCGTCCTGATTCTTTCCGTGCGTGACCACGAGCGCTCCAAAGTTGAGGCGCTCGATGCCGGCGCCGACGACTACGTCACCAAACCTTTCAGCATTCAGGAATTGCTGGCCAGGGTGCGCGCCCATCTCCGCCGCGCCCCGGAGCGCACTACATCCGCCATTGAGTCCGGAGACTTTGTCGTCGATTCGAACGCCCATTCGATCACGGTTCTCGGTAAGCCCATCCATCTGACTCCAAAGGAGTTCGACCTGCTGCTTCACCTGGCCAGCCACGCTGGAAAAGTCATGACCCACCGTGCCCTGCTTACCGCGGTGTGGGGAGCTCAATCTGCCCATCAACCCGAATATCTGCGCGTTTTTGTGGGGCAATTGCGCAAGAAGCTCGAAGCCGAAACGGGCAAGCAGTACATACAGACCGAGCCCTGGGTCGGCTACCGTTTCATCTCCGAGGGCTTCAATCCGGATGGTGAGTGATTTCCCAGCCCGACTCATAAACTCTTTCGAATTCCTGGCCAAATAATGATCGAATGAAGATTGCGTGAGTGATTTTGCCAGTTCCCTTATTTCCTTACGCTTTATTTAGGAACCATTGTCGATACTCAAACTTGGCGTGAGCCAGAATGATTGTTGTACCTGTCCGGCCTCAAACTTACAGAGTTGGACTGGGAGACCCGCGATGCAAGATCTAGTGATGTTGATGTTTACCGTAGTTTTTTTCGCCCTGGCGTTTCTCTACGTCAAGGGCTGTCAGAAGTTGAGGTAGCCGGTGATGCAAATTGACGTCATCACCGTGATTGCCTTGATTGTTTCGGTCCTCTTACTCGGGTACCTCACCCTCACCCTGCTCTTCCCGGAGAAGTTCTAGCATGTCCGCCAACGGCTGGTTGCAGTTTGCCATCTACTCCCTCGTTCTTCTTGCAACCGTTCGTCCCGTGGGCGCATACATGGCCCGGGTGCTGGAGGGGGAGCGCACCTGGCTCGATCCCCTGCTGCGCCCTATCGAGCGGCTCATCTACAAGCTCTCCGGCGTAAATGCGGCCGAGGAAATGAACTGGCGCGAATATGCATTCGCCATGCTCGGCTTCTCCGCTGTGAGCCTGGTGGTCACGTTCGCAATTGAGCGCCTGCAGAACCATCTACCCTGGAACCCTCAGGGATTGGCGGCGGTAGCCCCGGACCTGGCGTGGAACACTGCAGTCAGCTTCACCACAAATACCAACTGGCAGTTTTATACGCCTGAAACAACCATGAGCTATCTCACGCAGATGGCTGCCTTGTCGTATCACAACTTCATCTCCGCTGCTGCGGGCATTGCGATTGCCGCGGCCCTGATCCGGGGCATCAAGCGCACCACATCGAGCACGATCGGCAACTTCTGGGTCGATACCACCCGCATCCTGCTTTATATCCTGACCCCAGCAGCTATCGTTTATGCGCTGCTGCTTGTGGCTCAAGGCGTACCGCAGAACCTGCATGCGTACACGACAGCCCATACTCTCGAACAACCTTCGCAGACCCAGACCATCGCGCAAGGCCCCGTGGCCTCGCAGGAAGCCATCAAGATGCTGGGCACAAATGGCGGCGGATTCTTCAACGCCAACAGCGCCCATCCCTACGAGAACCCCACGCCCTTTTCGAACTTCCTGCAGATCCTGTCCATCTTTATCATCCCCGCCGGCCTCACCTACACGCTGGGCCGCATGACCGGTTCGCCCGGCCACGGTTGGGCCGTGCTTGCTGCCATGTTCCTGCTATTCGCCGCTGGATTCGGCGCAATCTATTGGGCTGAATCGCAGCCGCATCCGCTGATTCACGGCGCGCAACAGGCCCACACCGCTAGCGCTCCGGGCGGCAACATGGAGGGCAAGGAGGTCCGCAACGGCATTACCGAATCAGCTCTCTTCGCCACCATCACCACCGATGCCAGTTGCGGCGCGGTGAACGGCGTCCACGACAGCTTCACACCCCTCGGCGGCATGGTCACCCTCGCCAACATCATGCTTGGCGAGGTAGTCTTCGGCGGTGTGGGAGCGGGCCTCTACGGTATCCTCATCTTCGTCGTGCTTTCGGTATTCATCGCCGGACTCATGGTAGGACGCACACCTGAATATCTGGGCAAGAAGATTGAAGCCTACGACGTGAAGATGTCCATGCTTTACGTGCTTATTTTCCCGCTCATCATCCTCACGCTCACAGCCGTCTTCGTGCTTTGGCCCGTCGGGCTTGCCGCTCTTACCAACCAGGGCCCGCACGGCTTCAGTGAGATTCTCTACGCCTTTACTTCCGCAGTGGCCAACAACGGCTCGGCCTTCGCAGGACTCAACGCCGGCGTCAACCCCAACACACTCTGGTGGTACAACGTGGCGATGGGCTGTGCCATGCTCGGCGGCCGCTTCCTGATGAAGATTCCAGTACTCGCCCTCGCAGGCCATCTGGCGCAGAAGAAAAGCGTCCCGCCATCGCCGGGCACTTTCCCGGTCAATACCAGCCTGTTCACAGTGCTGCTGGTCGGCGTAATTCTCATTCTCGGCGCACTTACCTTCTTCCCGGCCCTCAGCCTGGGACCGATCCTGGAACATCTGCAACTCCAGGCTGGCAAGCTTTTTTAACCGCATCGGCACAGGACGAAACGGACTCTCATGGCAACGAAGAAAAGTCTTTGGAATACGGAAATCCTCTCGCAGGCGCTACTGGATTCAGTGCTCAAGCTCGATCCTCGCTGGATGGTTAAGAACCCGGTGATGTTTGTGGTCGAGGTCGGCTGTGTGCTGACCACCGGCCTGCTCATCAACAACACCGTCAACCACCTGCCCGGCTTTGGCTTCAACCTCCAGATCACGTTATGGCTCTGGTTCACGGTGCTCTTCGCTAACTTCGCCGAGGCAATGGCTGAAGGCCGCGGTAAAGCCCAGGCGGACACCCTGCGCAAAGCCAAGGGCGAGACCATTGCCCAGCGATACACCGCCAACGGTGGATTCGAAGAGGTGGCCAGCGGTTTGCTCAGGGCCGGAGATGTAATTTATGTGCCGGCAGGCAAATACATCGCGGGTGACGGCGAAGTCATTGAAGGCGTCGCGTCAGTCGACGAGTCCGCCATCACCGGCGAATCCGCACCCGTCATCCGCGAAGCCGGCGGAGATCGCTCGGCTGTTACCGGCGGCACAAAAGTCCTTTCCGACTGGATCAAGGTGAAAATCACCTCCAACCCTGGCGAAACATTCCTGGACCGCATGATCGCGCTTGTCGAAGGCGCGACCCGCCAGAAGACGCCCAACGAGATTGCGCTAAGCATTCTTCTTTCCGGCCTCACCATTGTCTTTCTGCTTGCCGTAGTCACACTGCAGCCCTTCGCCATCTATTCGAAAGCTCCGCAGACCGTCTTCGTCCTGGTTTCGCTGCTGGTCTGCCTCATCCCCACCACCATCGGCGGCTTGCTTTCCGCCATCGGCATCGCAGGCATGGACCGCCTTGTCCAGTACAACGTGCTGGCCATGAGCGGACGCGCCGTCGAAGCCGCAGGTGACGTCAACACCCTGCTCCTCGACAAGACGGGCACCATCACGCTCGGCAATCGCCAGGCCACCGAGTTCCTCACTGCTCCTGACGTCACCCCTGAGCGCCTGGCCAACGCTGCCCAACTCTCCTCGCTCTCCGACGAAACCCCGGAGGGCCGCTCGATCGTCGTTCTGGCAAAAGAGAAGTACGGCCTGCGCGGACGCGATCTCGGCGGCATTCATGCTGAGTTCGTGCCCTTCACCGCGCAGACCCGCATGTCGGGCGTCAACCTGCCCGGCACACGCATCCGCAAAGGCTCTGTCGATGCCATTGCCCGCTTCCTTGAAGAACAGGGCTCGTCCCTCCCGCAAAAGGTTCGTGAGCACGTTGAAGATGTGGCCCGCATGGGTGGCACTCCGCTGGTTGTCGCCGAGAACGCTGCCGCCCTCGGCGTCATCCATCTCAAAGACATTGTTAAAGGCGGCCTCAAGGAACGCCTCGCACGCCTCCGCGCCATGGGTATTCGCACCATCATGATTACCGGCGATAACCCCCTGACGGCCGCCGTCATCGCCCGCGAAGCCGGAGTCGATGATTTCCTCGCCGAAGCCAAGCCCAAGGACAAGATGGACCTCATCAAGCGCGAGCAGGGCAAGGGCAAGCTAGTCGCCATGACCGGAGACGGCACCAACGACGCGCCCGCACTGGCACAGGCAGACGTGGGCGTCGCCATGAACTCCGGCACGCAGGCTGCGAAAGAAGCCGGGAACATGGTCGACCTGGACTCGAACCCCACCAAGCTGATTGAAATTGTGGAAATCGGCAAGCAGCTTCTGATGACTCGCGGCGCACTCACCACTTTCTCCATCGCCAATGACGTGGCCAAGTACTTCGCCATCATTCCGGCCATGTTCCAGGTGGCATTCCCGGTGCTCGGCGTACTCAATATTATGTTCCTGCACTCGCCGGAATCGGCTATTCTCTCCGCCGTCATCTTCAACGCGATCATCATCGTCGCGCTCATCCCGCTGGCTCTTAAGGGCGTCAAATACGAACCCAAAGCCGCCGATATCCTCTTGCGCAACAACCTGCTCGTCTACGGCCTCGGCGGCATCCTCGTACCCTTCATCGGCATCAAGGCCATCGACGTGCTTCTGGTATTCCTGCGCCTGGCATAAACTGAGGCCGCGTACGGCCCTGCAAGGAGATTCACCGTGCATTCCACATCTACTCTGGCTTCCGACGTTGCAACAAAGCCCGCGACCAAGACGCATTCCGTCTGGAAGACATCCATCCTTTTCACCGCCGTTACCACCGTCCTGCTCGGTCTCGTCTATCCGCTCGCCGTCACTGGCGTTGCCAGTGTCCTCTTTCCACACAAGGCAGCCGGCAGCCTCATCCTCAAGGATGGCCAGATCATCGGCTCGGAGTTACTCGCGCAGAGCTTCACATCTGACAAGTACTTCCATCCCCGCCCTTCAGCTGCGGGCAATGGATACGACGCTACCTCATCCGGCGGCTCCAATCTGGCTCAATCCAATAAGACACTCGTCGACCGCATCCAGGGATCCATCGACAAGCTCTCTCAGGAGAACCCAGGCCAGCCCGTCCCCATCGATCTGGTAACTACTTCCGGCTCCGGTCTCGACCCCGACATCACCCCCGACGCCGCCTACTTCCAGGCCCTGCGCGTCGCCAAAGCACGCAATTTGCCGGAAGACCACGTCCGCCAGCTGATTGCACAGCAGACCACCCCACGCCAGCTAGGCCTTCTCGGTGAATCGAGAGTCAACGTCCTCGACCTGAACCTTGCCCTCGACAACATCGCAAAATAGCCCGCACAACGACGGCCTCCCCGCCAAACAAACGGCGGCAAAGGATTCATCCTTTGCCGCCGTTACTGTATCACTCAGGATCTCTGTAGTCTCCACAAAAAGCAAGGACCCTTCCCGAAGGAAGGGCCTTTGCGTCGCTTGCTCTGATTGACCTACTGCACTGTTACCGAGAATGTGGTTGTGGGTACCGGGCTGACCGCGGGTGAGCCCGTTCCCGTCACCGTGAAGGTGTACGTGTCAGGCGTCGTTCCCGTAGGCGTCGAGGTAGAACCGCCTCCGCCGCAGCCGGCAAGACTGCCCAGTGCTGCCATCAGCACCAGCATGCCGATCATCGACCGCCAGCTCCGCCGCCTTGCCGGCATTCCCAGGAAGAGCAGGAACGCCAGAATTGCGCCGCCACCTGTCCCCGCCCAGCCTCTGCCGTGACCGCCCATCGTAGGATAAGCCAGTTCAGCGGAAGCCGAGGTCGTACTAATGGAAGCAGTCGCCGTGCCGCCAACCGCCACCGCCGTGCCGGGGATGGAACATGTCGGGAGATCGATATCACCCGGTGTATAGTTCGTCAGCGCGCACGTCAGCGTTACGCTCCCGGTGTAGCCGTTGGCCGCGGTCACCGTGACGGTCGAGGTGGAAGTCCCTCCCGGGTTAGCGATCGTTGCTGGTGCGGACGCAGCCAGCGTAAACGCGGAGACATTCACGGTCACGGTAGCTGTTCCGGTGCCTGAGTTGTAGTTGCCGTCTCCACTGTAGCTCACGGTCAGTGTGTCTGAACCGGCGTTCAGGCTGCCCGCCGGAATCGTGAAGGTAAAGCTACCGCTGGAAAGGGTGCCTGCCGCCGAGGTGTACCCACCGCCGGTCAGCGTGACCGTCCCGGTTGGTGTAACTCCGGCGCCAGTTACCGTGGCCGCTACGCTCAGGCTCGCGTTCGAGTCCACCGTTGTCGACGCGGGCGTCACCTTCAGGGTCGGGATCAGCACGACAATTAACGTCACCGTCACCTTTGCTGAACCGCTCTCCGAAAGATAGGTCGAGTCTCCGCTGTAAACAGCCGAGAGGGTTACGACCCCGCCCACTGTGAATGTGTTGGCCGGAATCGTGATGCTGTAGCTCCCGCTTGACAGGTTCGTTGCCGCAGAGGTGTAACCTCCGCCCGAGAGCGTTACGGTGCCCGTCGGCGTTCCACCCGTCCCGGTCACGGTACCGGTCACGGTCAGTGGCTGGTTCGAATTGATCGCAGCCGCTGCAACCACACTCACCGTGGCTGCCAGTTTGGTCACCGCCACGTTGGCTGTGCCGGTTGCGGGAGCATAGTTTGAGTCGCCGCTGTAGCTTGCGGTCAGGGTGTCCGTCCCGGCGCTAAGGCTGTCCGCCGGAATCGTGAAGGTGTAAGCACCGCTTGCAAGCGTTTCCGCTGTCGAGGTATAGCCTCCGCCTGACAGCGTCACCGTTCCGGTCGGCGTAGTTCCGCCTGCGGGTACGCTTGTCGCTGTAACCTGGACGCTGAGGATCTGATTCGCGGTAATCGTCAGCTCTGCCGGTGACACCGTCACCAGTGCCGTCCCCGAGCCAACCAGCGTCGGGAAAGCATTCACCACATTGGCGACGTTCAGCGAACCCAGACCGGTTGCGAGGTCGTATCCCGTGGCCGCGGCATAACCGGACAGGACACCAATCGAATCGGATGAATTAGCCAAGCTGCAATTCGGCGAGCCTGGCAAGCACGGCATTGCAATGGTCCCTTGATTGATGTCGTGGAAGTAGCAAGAACTGCTAGGTGGACCCTCCGAGCTGCAACTCGAATAAGTCTGCTGGCCAGCCAGCTTGTACAACTCGGTGTTCGGGTTTCCCTGCGCCGCGCCAGTCTTCTGGTTGATCAGCGCCATCACGCCCGCCATGGCCGGCGACGAGACTGACGTGCCGCCTACCTCCATGAGCGTGTTTTCGGCGGTCGTGGAATAAGTGCACGTACCCCCCGGAATCTCTGAGACGCAGATCAGGTAGGAACTGTTCCAGAAGCCATTCGAAGCAAAGAAAGAAACATCCGGCAAATCGCGCACGCCGTCGGTAGGGGTAAGGGCCGTCTGATAACTCGGCTTTGCCCATCCATTTGTGCAGGTTCCCAGCGTAATGTCACCGCTCGAGCTGATACTCGTAGTGTTATTCGAGCAGGTACTCGCCCCTCCGCTTCCGCCAACCACATTCACGAAAAAAGAGAAATCAACTTCGCCTTGCGTCTGGTCATAAATGTTCACGTAGTCATCGGCCACAAAACTGCAGGCCGTTTCGGGGGTGTTCACGCCGGATATGCCAAGATACGCCGCCCAACTCGCAAGATAGGCAACAGACGCCGGAGTCGTGCATGTATCGTTCCACGGAACCTCTGGGATATAACCCGCCGCGCTGGCTCCTGTGGTCGCGTTGTTGGTGGAATTCCAGTAAGGCGCGGAGCTCGAGCAACCACTGGTGCTACTCCCGTTGCTGCTCAGCACTGGGTTGCACCAGTTGAAGTCCGTGCCACCCACGGCTGTGTCGTAGGGGCTGGATGCAAGACCGCTGACCGCCAGGCCCTGCACGGCGGGAGCCAACGTGAGTGGCTCATCGTTGGAATTTCCAGCATCGCAGCTGGCTGAACCCTCGTCACCCGCCGCTACAAAAACAGCGATTCCTTCGGTAGCGGCCGTCTGCCACAAGACGTTGTACGCGGTGTTTGAAGCCACGCCATTGTACAGTTCGCACTGGCCATAGCTTACATTCAGAACCGGCGCCGTCTTGTTTTGGATCACATAACTCGACGAATCGTAAATCGTGTCGTCCGTTGCCGAGTTTGATCCGGAAGTCACGAGGATGATCTGGGCGCCCTTGGCCACCGCTCCCGACCACTCCACGTCCAAAGAATTCTCGACCAGATCGTTCAGGGTGCAAGCCCCGGACGAACCCACGCATATCCCGGGATCAGTCCCGTTGACGCCCGCCTTCACCTGAGGCACAGGATTGGCAGGCAGGCCGAACGCACTGCGAAAGGCTGCGATATCCGAGAGGTTGATGTCGCTTGTTCCGGCAATGGCGATCTTTTGTCCGGTCCCATCGATCGGCGAACTGGCATTCCAAAGCGGAAGTACGTTGTAGATAGTTGCAAAGTCGTAAGGGACCACGTCCTCGACCAGCCCGTCGTTGGGGTCATTCAGCGTGAACTGTGGGCGAATTGCAGCCTTGGCTCCGCCCGTAGCACCAGCGTCTGAAGATGCGGTATCGGCAACTCTCTTGAACTTCTCTGTCTCCGCGCTGCGCGTAACCTTGCTGCCTAGTCTGTGCAGCGGTTTCGGGAAGAAGTTGTGCAACCCCTTCACGCCCGCAACCGCGGGCATAAGAGCCGTCGGAATCTGAGGATCGCTCATGTTGGCGACGTGCGGCACGCCATTCACTTCGAAATTATGAATCTCGGTGTGGAAGGCACTCTGCACTTGCCCCGCAGTACCGCTGAAGCGGATCGACATGTGATCCTTGGATACTTCGGCAATCTGGAATCCGTGCCCGGTCAACCAATTCGAGACTGTAGCGATGTCGGTCTCCGAGGGGCCGAACTTTGCGCCAACTTCGTCCGGCTGAAGCCAGTGGTGATAATCCGGCGACCCGGCAGCGTATTGACTGGCGACAAACTTGTCGAAGGCCGCCTGCTGCTCCGGGCTTCTGCTCAGCACCAGGATCATGTCGGTCATCGGAAGGTCCTGGCTCACCCGGCCGCGATCGTTTGCCGCATTGGCCACGGGAACTGTGTTGCCCTTCAGCGTTGTCAGTTGACTTTCATCAATATGGTTGACGATCCGTGTCACTGGCGCGAATTGCTGGGCCATTGCCGTTCCGAAGAGCATTGCACTGGCCAGGATACTCAGAGGGAGAGAACGAAGGGGACGCATGGTTTTGTTTGGACCTTTCTTGGGAGAAGAACCCCCGAACTCGCGCAAAGTTGCGCTTCAAATCAAAAAATGCTTGGGCAATCTTAACTGCCCTCTGGCACTCCACAATCTGCTGGGATGACAAGATCGTGACAATCTGCCGTACTGCTTCGAGAGTTAGCTGCGTTTTGCTCGTCCATAACTCGCATGTATGACTCTGTGTTCACACGATCAGTTATTGCTTTTTTCTGTGCATCTCGTCATCGCATAGGAAGAACCGCTGAAGCCGAATAAAGGAGAAGAACGGAACAGGAAGAGTCGAGCATCCATTCATACTAACTGGGAGGCCGATCAATTAGACGAGTCCTGAGTAGGAAGGTTGACTCCTTGTAACGAATCGAGCGAATCGCACAGCCCGCGTCGGCATCTGCCGCTTCTCAATTGATGGTAAGCGCGCGCCGCCTTCAAAGCAGGAATTGCCCGCAGGCACGGCCAGTTTAAAGATCAAATTGCAATAGACAACACGTCTTCCTATCGAATACCATACCCTTTTTGCGGCTGTGCTTCATTCCAGGTGTTCCAATAGGAAGACCGTCAGACTGGTTCCGGGTCATGCACACGTCGCTCTTCATTACGTGCTACAACGACACCCTCTTCCCGGAGACGGGGCGGGCGGTTGTACGTCTACTGGAACGGTTGGGCGTGTCTCTCGACTTCAAACCACAGCAGACTTGCTGCGGCCAAATGCACGCCAACACGGGGTTCCGCGCGGAAGCCTTTTCCCAAGCCAAACGCTTCGTCCGGCTCTACAAGGATGCCGAATCCGTCCTCATTCCCTCCTCGTCTTGCGTCGCCATGATCCGCGATCAGTACCCTGGCCTCTTTGAGGATCTGGGCAACGAAGCCCTCCGCAGTGACTTTGCCGCCCTGCTGCCACGGGTATATGAGTTGAGCGAATTCCTCATTGACAAGCTTGGCGTCGAGGATGTGGGCGCAAGCTTCCACCATCGCGTCACCTACCACGCCAGTTGCCATGGTCTGCGCGCCCTTCACCTCGGCGACCGGCCCTACCGCCTTCTCGCCAAGGTCCGCGGTCTGGCCCAAATGCCGCTCCAGAATACAGACCGCTGCTGCGGATTCGGCGGGACGTTCTCCATCAAGAACGCCGAAGTCTCGTCCGCCATGCTGGCCGTCAAGCTTCAGGACATCGTCGCGACCGGCGCTGAGTACTGCACCGCCCTCGACAATAGCTGCCTCATGCATCTCGGCGGAACCATGCATCGCCAATATGCCAGCATGAAGACCATCCACCTGGCCGAGATTCTTGCCAGCACGGAATCTCCCAATTCGGCGTCGACGGAGGGAGCCGCATGAGTCAACCCGCCGTTAGCCTCCCCGATTCCCGCCCAATCCTCGACCCCACACATGCGCCACCATTTCCTGTCGCGGCGTTGAACGTCCTGCGCAATCCGCAACTGCGTCATAACGTAGCCCACGCCATCGACGTAATTCAGGCCAAGCGCGCCGCCCTGGTCGCCGAGAAGAAAGACTGGCAACAGCTTCGTTCCGCAGCCTCCGACATCCGCGCCCATATCCTTGAGAATCTCGGCGCTTACCTTGAAGAGTTTGAAATCCGCTGCACC
>Ga0181520_10011376_pt1 | contig 11703 bp, 9 predicted proteins | sample PEATcosm2014_Bin_29_FD_132451 | JGI IMG/M metagenome (GOLD analysis project Ga0181520, IMG submission 132451) | Peatland microbial communities from MTU Mesocosm Facility, Houghton, MI, USA - PEATcosm2014_Bin02_30_metaG | ecosystem: Environmental > Terrestrial > Soil > Wetlands > Peat | place...
CATCCTCGTCTCCGATCAGAAAGAGCTTGTTCTCGCCAAGCACCGTCTTCAGGAAGTTGCCGCGCAGCTTGCCTCTGAACTCATTCGCCGTATAAACCGTAGGGTTGATCTCGCGGTTCAGCGATTTCTGTGCGTTTGCGATTCGGTCGACCACATCGGCGAAGTGCACCCCGCCCACAATCATCAAATCGACGTCGCTTTGCTGGCCCTCACGGGAACGCGCCACGGAGCCATAGACAAAAGCAAGGTCGATATTCGCTCGGAGAGGGCTGAGCGCAGCCAGGAGAATGTCGCGAATTCCGACCGTCTTCGCGACAATAGCCCGCATCTCGGCGAAGATGGGGCTGGCCTCGTCGGCGCTATAGAGGGTCTGGGTTCCCAGAGTCTTTTTTGTCACCAGGCCGGCGTCGTCCAACTGGCGCAACTCCCGCTGCACGGGCCCCAGTGTAATCCCCGTTATCCGGGCAAGTTGTCTTAAGTAGTAGGACTCGCCAACATGCCCAAACAGAACGGCCAACACCGCACCGCGCGTGCGCCCAAACAGCGTGCTCGAAAGTGCGCTAGCTGTACCCATTCCGGAGTCAATCGTACCCGAAAAGGGTACAGAAAGCAATTGCCTAGCTGCATTCGGGGCGATTCTGGTCGCCGAGAAGATTCAATTCTCAGAGATCAGTGTCTGAGAAACGATTTTTCCCGGGCTCTGGCATTCACTGGACCGTTGCCGACCTCTAGGGACAAATCTGAATCTGTGACAAGCAACCTTGCGTACTAAGCGCATCCACTTCGCTCCTTGCCATATCACTTATGGGACGGTACGACTCTGCACTTCAGTACCGACTGAGGAGAAATGCAACGCTTATTCCGGACCCTGTGCAAACTACCGGAATGCTTCTTCGAGCCGGAATGTAAGGGTCACAGACGATTTGCACCCCCAACCTTTTGCCCGTGCCCGGAAAAATCATGTTCCCGGATGTTGGCATCCAACCGATTCGGTAGCTAATTTACGTTGTTCAACGACATTCCTTCCAGAACGCTGTGCAGATTCGCCTTTGGACTGCGTTTCGTCTCCGAGGTGTGTGCTCGTGTTCGTTAGAGAAGCCTGTCGGGCATTGGCAGGATGGGCGGCGACCTTTCCGACCGCGTTCCGCCAGGGGTCCCTCGACTTTGCCGGCACACTGTTTGCACACCGGCCTCCGCACGAAATCGCGAAACACAGGTTGATGCGGTTCGGGCTGGCTGATGCCGGGTCAGTATCTCTATGTCGGCACTGCGCCAATCTTCACTTTGCTCAGGTTGGATCGCGCATCACCGGAGCGCAGGGCGCTTTCGGCGAACAATCGTGAGGGTCGCGCGCTAGCTGTGGTCAATGAGCGCAATGGCCTGAATGCAACAGTTGAGCTTCAAACCGCCGACATGAGTAAGGGTGATTGTGCTTCTTGATCCTTCGCGTTCGGGGAGTTTCCGGCGAATTTGCTTGATTCTCAAATCAGCGGATAATAATAGTGATGTGACTATGAAAACATTTGGTACTGTTCTCTCGGAAGCGCGGAAGGCAAAGGGCATGAGCCAAAAGGAGCTTGCCGCCAAGGTCAAGAAAGAGGACGGCCAGGCGATCTCCCCGCAATACCTGAATGACATTGAACATGATCGGCGAAATCCGCCATCCGAATTCATCATTGGACAGATGGCGGTGCAGCTTGATTTCGACAAGGATACGCTCTGCCTTGCCGCCGGAACGATTTCCAGCGACCTGATGAAAATGGCCGCGAGCAGTCCAGATAAAGTGCAGCAGGCATTCAAAGCGTTCCGCAAGACCGTGAAAGGCGGGTAGGCATGAAGTGGGTGACGGACAGGACGGGGCGGTTCGCGCAGCGTCCCCACTACCTCCCGGAGGAACTGGACGCCGAGTGTGAGCGGGTGATTCTGTCCTTCCTAAACAAGAAATATGGAAACATAGAATTCCCAATCAAGACCGACGATCTCACTGTTTTCATTGAGGAGCAAGCGGATCTCGACAGTTACGCCGACCTGTCAGGTGAAGGGGATCACGTCGAGGGCGTCACCGAATTCCAGTCCGGCAAGCGTCCCGTGGTGCGCATCGCCGAGGCGCTGAACGCTTCCCACTTGGAAAATCGGCTCCGGACGACGCTTACCCACGAATACGGCCACGTGCATTTTCATCGGTTCATGTTCGAGGATCTCCAGGGGAAGTCCCCGTCTCTCTTCGGCCACGCGGACGAATCCCAAGGGAACAAGTGTCACCGCGATCACATGCTGAACGCCCCCGAAAGCGACTGGATGGAATGGCAGGCCGGATACGCGTGCGGGGCTATCCTGATGCCGGTTGGCGCCCTGATGGATGCGGTTCAGGGGTTCCGCGCCGAGAACAACCTTCTCTACAGTAACTTATCGCTTCAATCGGAAGGCGGCCAGAAACTCATCGGTGTTGTCACTTCCGCTTTCCAGACCTCCCGGGATGCGGCTCGGGTACGACTGCTCAAGAAGGGGGTCCTAACGGACACCGGGTCCCAGCACACGAAGGAATTATTTTGACTTCCCCTTTTTTCTGCCATGACTACCTAAATCCGCAGATTTTGGTATACTGACGACGAGCAGCTATTCAAATCGCGGTAGTCGGAAAGGAAGCTGAGCATGGCAGACGTAAAGGTCACTTGTATTACTAAACCGCACCCGCAGAGTCCGCATGAACACATCACGCACCTGGGAAATCCCGCCGTCGGCTGGAAATGGACCCGCGAGGACGTGATTCGCAGCATCGACGCCGGCACCAACACCTTCTTCGTCCTCGACCCGAACAACGGAAAGCGCTCCGAAGTCGGCGTCGTTCGTCCGACCGGGCGTGACCCGTACGTGCGGACACACGCCGACGGCGACTGGAACGACAACCTGCTGTCCCTCAATCAATGCACCTTGTAACCAATGGAGCTAACGATGGAAAACCACAAGCACGAAGTTCGCGTTCACATCGATCAGAAGCCGTATGAGTCGCCCAATCCGACCACTGGGGAGGCACTCTACAAGCTGGGACACGTCCAGCCGGGCTACGACCTTTTCCGGGAGGTGAAGGGCGATAAGGAAGACCCCATCGTCGAGAACGACGACGAGCCGGTGCATCTCCGCGAGGACGAGCATCTCCACAGCGGCCCGGCCCAGCCCCGCAAGTACATCATCATCGTGCGCGGCCAGAAGAAGACCGTCACGACGAAGAAGGTGTCGTTCGACGAAATCGTCAAGCTCGCGTTTCCGACGCCGCCGGAGGGCGCGAACGTCCTCTACACCGTCTCCTACGAGGACGGACCGCGCATCAACCCGCAGGGCTCGCTCAAAGAGGGCCAGAGCGTCTTTGTGAAGAACTGGATGATCTTTAATGTCACAGCGACCGATAAATCGTAGCGCGGACCTCAAGCGGCTGCGCGATGAAGGCTACGACCTGGAGATCCGCTCCGGCTGCCTGCTGGTAAAGGACGTCCCGTATGTGAATTCCAACAAGGAAGTGAAACGCGGCATCCTCGTCATCAAGCTGGTGCTGGCCGGCGACCAGACGGGCCATCCCGACACGCATGTCGCCTATTTTTGCGGCGATCACCCCTGCAATGAGGACGGTTCCGAAATCGCGAAAATCAAGCACGGCAGCAACGCGCATTCGCTCGCTGAGGGAGTGGCGGTCAATCACTCCTTCTCGGCAAAGCCGAAGCCGGCCGACGCCTATCCGGACTACTACGCCCAGGTGACGACCTACGTCGCCATCCTGTCCGGCCCGGCGCAGAGGATTGCTCCGGCGCTCACGGCGAAGACGTTTCCTGTGGTAGCGCCCGACGCGGAGGACGACGAGCCGTTCAACTATTGCGACACGGCCACAAGCCGCGCAGAGATCGTCTCCGTCACCAATAAGCTTAAGCTCCGGGCAATCGTTATTCTCGGCCTCGGCGGTACCGGCTCCTACGTGTTGGATCTGGCGGCGAAGACGCCGGTGAGGCGGATTCATCTTTTTGACGGAGACTGGTTCTACCAGCACAACGCCTTCCGATCGCCGGGCGCGCCGTCGCTGGATGAGCTCGCGGCGAAGCAGCCCAAGGTCACCTATTTCAAGAATCTCTATTCCAAAATGCACCGCGGTATCGTGGAGCACCCCGTCCATCTCGACGCGGGAAACGTCGAGGAACTGCGCGGCATGGACTTCGTCTTTGTGTGCCTCGACAAGGGGGAACCTAAGAAACTCATTGTCGAGAAGCTTGAAGAGTTCAATATCCCGTTCGTTGACGTCGGTATGGGGCTTGATCTAACGGACGATGCTCTGGGTGGGATTGTGCGGGTAACGGCCAGCACCGCGCAAAAGCGCGATCATTTTCGCAGCCGCGTGTCCTTCGAGGACACGCCGGGCGATTACGACTACAACCGCAATATTCAGATTGCGGATCTCAACGCGCTGAACGCAGCGTTGGCCGTCATCAAATGGAAGAAGATTTTTGGCTTTTACCGCGATCTCAAACATGAGCATCACAACCAGTTCGGCATCGACACCAACCTGCTTCTCAACGAGGATCGGCCGCAATGAAAGCTAACGCCACCCTCAAGCATGAATTTGTCGAATTCATCCCTGAAGACCTGGAGCAGGGGACGCTCTACATCTCGATACGTTACAAAACCGGGACGCACTTGTGCTGCTGCGGATGCGGCAACATAGTCGTTACCCCCTTTAGTCCCACGGACTGGAAAATCACATTTGACGGCAAGACAGTTACGTTGCACCCATCCATCGGCAATTGGAGCTTCCCCTGCCAGTCCCACTACTGGATACGGAACAACCGAGTAGAATGGGCACCGAAATGGTCACGCGAGCAGATTGAGCGCGGGCGCCGGCATGATGGTCTTGCAAAGGACGATTACTTCGACGTCACGAGCTCAACTGCCGACCGCGCCGACCGAGACGATACTGCAAAGACTCCGGAGAGTGCGCTGAAGCGAGGCTTCTGGCAGACCTTGAAAAAGTGGTTCTCCTGACTTAGTCAGATATGTTCCCATTAGTAAGTCGGAGGACCGATGAGCTCAAACAAAGCGCCTGTGAACGATGCCATCATCGTGGCGGTAGCCCGCCTAGTCGATGACGCCCAGTCGGGAACACGCGAGCCAAGTCATTCCGATCTCGAATTCCAGATCAATCGCGCCGGCCTCAATGACGGCGACCCCAAGGGGCAGGGCCAGGTCGTAGGTAAGGCAAAGCGCGTGCGCGCCACATTGTCCTGGGGCATCGACAATGCGCCGGACAAGGCCGAGGCCTTTGTAGCCGCTTTAATCGGACTGATCAGGGGTAAGGGCGGCTTCCGTGCGGGTTCATCGAATTTTGTCGGCGAAGAGGCAATCCTCGACGCGCGAGAAGCATTTCGCCTCGAAGGGTTCGTGCTGTCCGACGACGGCGAGTTGTTTGCAAGCACCTTGGATAATTTGTCCGGCGTTCAGATGACTGCCGCGCTCGAGGCGTATGTGCGCCGCGCCCAGCGGGGCAGCGAGGATGGAGCGCTTCTTGTAGGGACGGGCAAGGATCTTCTCGAAGCCACGGCATCCCATGTCATCACCGAAAAATACGGCCACTATTCTCAGCAAGCGAACTTCCCGACGCTACTCGGTCAGGCGTTCATTGCGCTTGGGCTCGCTATACCTCAAGCACCGGCGCAAGCCGGCGAATCTCCGCAGTGCCGCGTGGAACGATCGCTTTTTGAAGCCGGATGCGCGGTGAATGCGTTGCGCAACAAAACTGGCACAGGTCATGGCAGGCCATTTGTACCGTCGGTGACGGACGACGAGGCCCGCGCCGCAGTGCAGCTGATCGGCATCGTATCCGGGCTGCTGCTCCGCGCGTTGAAGAAGATACAGGGATGAGATTCAACTTCCTCGGGACACTTCCAGAACTTGCAAAAGCTGAGCTCGGATTTCTTTTGCGGTCGCTCCAAGATCAACGGTAGCAAATCGAATCTCATGGTTCTGGATCACAACGGCCTCGTTAACCATATCGCCCACCGAGGGGTGAAGGAGCAGCCCCGAGGCTTTCGCCGCGAGCGGGTCGCCATTGCCTTCCTGGGATCTCAAGTAAGCGTAAATCTGATAGACATATCCACTTCGCAGTGTTTCTTCCCGATACCAGCCATGTGTGACCACTGAGTTGAATTTGGTGTCGATGACAATCCGGCGTCCCGCGCCCGAATGGTCCAGGATGATGTCGGTTCGCATAGTGGGGAGGATTCTGTCGATGCCCGGACTCTTGCCTTCAGTGAGCCAGCCAATCGTTTTGCCAGCGTCAACACGCCATCCTTTCCCGGAAAGCACAACCCCGTAGAACCCCGCGATGCCTTTCTCGTAAAGCTTCCTAATCCAGGTGATTTCTCTATCCGGTAACGATAAATGTTTCGCGCCTGCGGCTTCCGTAGGCAGGGCAAGATTGAAGGCTAGATGCGCCGCAACAACCATTGGCCGGTCAGCTATATCGCTCCTGCCGAAGCTGTTAATTGATGCCTCGCCACGCTCTGGCCGCTCTCCGACTACGCCCATACGCCTCAAGCTTACCGCCAACGACCTGCATCGGTGAGCCAATACGTCACAGCAAACGATTTTGGATATTTCCTCTAAGGCTGCTCGGACAAAGCGGTTTCTGGCAGTATCGACGGTCAATTCGTCAAACCGGCAAGCGATCTTCCCTCGATCAAGTAATCGATGGCTTTCGGTGTTCAGCAGGTCGATGCGCCCGCGCACACGGCCCAGTACAGCTTCCCGAGATTGAAATCCATAACTCAGGTTGCGTTGAATACGGCGCTCGACCCGACGGCAGAGAATTTCTGCCACCAAATCTGGAATGTCATCAGGGTTATCCTCTATGGCGACCTTTGCCTTTTCGAGGTCCCGGAAGAGATCGGATGCGTACAGCATGAGCAGCCAGAGGTTACGCACGGGGATTCGGCCGATCCGGCCAACCCCTTCTTGGGCGTCTGACATCAAGCTGTCTGCAGCAGGAGACACAATTAGAATCCTTCAAGAAGGCGTTGCCTTGCCTTCTTGGACTTTTCAAGCGCATCGAACCAATATTCATTGAGCAGTGGCCCGATCTCGGTGTCAACGACCTGGCGGAACCAATCCCGAGCATCAGCAATCGGAACATCGAACGGCGGGGTGACATAGCTGTGCCCCACTTGGAACTGAGGCCCGAGACCGGTGTCGGCCGAAATTTCGTTGTTCAGAGCATTGAGTCGCTTCTCGATCTCAACGAGGATTTCTGAATCAATACCGCACTTTGCTTGGACCCAGTCGTGCCAAGGCTTTCCAAGAGTAGGTTTCAGATCGATGAATGCAAAACGGCGTCGTAATGCCAGATCGACCAGTGCAAGTGAGCGGTCGGCAATATTCATTGTGCCGATGACGTACAGGTTGTCTGGGATAAAAACGCGCTCGCCATCCGACCGCTTGTATGAAAGCTCCAAGGCTTCATTCGGCGTTCGCTTGTCCACCTCCAACAGGGTCAGCATCTCGCCGAAAATCTGTGCAGGATTCCCGCGATTAATCTCCTCGATGACGACAACGTGCCTAGACATAGGGTCTTTCGTGGCGGCCTTCATCATCTCCACAAATGGCCCATCCACCAGCGTGAGTTTGCCGTCGCCCGCCGGTCGCCAGCCGCGAATAAAATCCTCATAAGAAAGGTTCGGGTGAAACTGAACCGCACGGATCTTGCTGTCATCGCGTTGCCCCATCAAAGCGAAAGCCAAACGCTTTGCCAGCCAAGTCTTTCCCGTTCCCGGCGGCCCCTGGAGGATCAGGTTCTTCTTGGTTCGAAGGCGTTCAAGGATCATTTGGAGTTTCTCTCGGGCAATGAAACATCCATCCGTAAGGATGTCATCGACGGAGTACGGTTCGATGGGTGCGGCTGTGACCTCTGCTTCTGGCGCTGTTTTCGCTTCGTCATCCTGCGCATCAGGGTCTGTGGCATTAGGATGGGCAGATGTCCCACCGTCCTTAAAAAGCCAGGCCGCAAGGGACAGTTCAGGAAATGAGTGGACTGGATACGCATCCTCTTGAAAGCGAGCTTCGAGGGTATCCAGAACCGCCAGATAATCACTGGCATTACAGCGCCCCTTGGGGCCGTTCATGCCAATCAGGATATTCAGTTTTTTGGTGATGTAACGCTGGGACTGAGCATCAAGTGTCGGAAAATTCCAGGGGCGAACCCAGTAAAGACCCATGGTAAGGTTCCATCCCACACCAAACCGCTGCGTCGCGTTATCGTAGGCAGTGATAAATGCCGATCGTGCATCGGCATCGTCCGATTCAGCGAAAGCAATCGCCCGAGCGAAGGCTTCCCAGAGGGTGTCAATGTCATCTGGTTGACGTTTGTTGTCGTAACCGAAAAACCATGACTTCTGATTGTTGAGAGTTGGAATCCCCTCAAAGGAGTCAGGAACAGGTTCGGATACACCAAGTAAACCGGCCAGTTCACTCGCAATGGCCTTGCGATTGGCATCCGTGATCCCCCGGTTGAATATGCCCATGACAGTAAATGGGCAGATGTCCTTTAGGGGCCCGGATGAGCCATCTCCAAATTGATCCTGCAGGTTTGACAAGCCGTCAACCTTGGAAGCGATAGAGTGAATTCCGGAAATCAGCTCATCGCGCCGGTTTCTGAAGGTAAGGAGCTTGTCGGCCACCGCCTCATAAAAGCGGGTCCAGTTGAAGCGGCGTTTGTCGACGGAACCATCACCGAAACGCTCTCGCCAGTACGGAGCGTTGCGGAACCGGATGATGTCCTGCGCCTTTTCCTCGAACGTAAATCCGATCAGCGCGTCTGTGGTCCAGTCGCCTGGCAAGACGCGCCAGACCGTACCTCGATTGGTATAGAAGTACCACTCACGCGGCGGATCGAAGGGTTTCCAGTCAACCCTCAAGCTACGGCCATCACCGAGGTTCTCTTTTACCTTTCCAATAGCTTTGATCGCCATGACTGAAACAGTTTGGCCTCGGTTTTCAAAGGGCAGATCGCGTTTCCGCGTATAGGACGATTTGATCGCTATACTATCGCCAACCTGGATGGACCTCACGGCGTCGAGGTATTTGTCCTGGTACCCATTCTCCCAAATGCCTTCCTGCAGAAAACGGGGTGTCTGATCATCGGTACCGTATGTGGCCCCGACAAACCAACAGGCTCGGGCTCCTACTCCTTCAGGTTTAGAATTCACAATCAATCCTCCTTTACCGGTCCACAGCCGTTTTTGTGCTGCCACGATGCTGAGTGATGCGAGGACGACATTTAATCTTCACCGGGCCATGGGTGAATGCGACGTCCGAAGCCTATTTACGTACTGCGCAAGGGGTTGAGTGCTTTCCAGCCGGGCTTGTAAGGCTGATTGAAGAACCGTGCACAATCGAGCAATTGACATTTACGTTCTCCCTACTCGTTAATAATCAAAGGAGCGGTTCGCCAACCCCGCCGCGAGATATGTGCTGTCTTGGCGCTTGTCTCAACCGTTAGGTGTTTCGTCCAGAGACGAACGAATACTCGCGACGCATTCATTTAGATCGTGGTGGATCTGTGGGCCGAGGAATCGGAGGACCTGCCAGCCCTGGATCTGAAGTTGGTTCGATTGGCGCGTATCGTGGATGCGTTGGCGCAGCGCGGAATGGAATTCCAGCCCGTCGGCGTATATCAGGATGCGCTTCGGGGTCGTATATGCGAAGTCCGATCTTGTGATCAGGCGACCTCGTGAGCTGTAGACTTCGTGCTGCTTAAGCGGTTCCGGCAACCCCGCGGCTCGAATTGCCTTGAGAAGGCGCAGTTCCAGCGGCGACTCACAACCTTCTATTCGCGCTTCGTCCCATTCTGGCCCCTCTCCCGACGCTGAATGGGCGTCTGGCGGCTGCGATTCCAACTCACTAGCTGCTGCCGCTTGCAAGTAAGGTATAGCAAGTCTCCAATTGAGGATGCTGTGTACCCTTTGATTTCGATAATTGCGTAGACAGCGGTAGCAAGACGCCGGGCAGTCGTGCCCATCCAAGTGCCTGGCCGCGGCCCCTGCCACTTGCTGAAACTCTCGGACCATTGCCTCGATGATTCCTGAGCCTCCAAGAATCTTGTCAACCCACAGGATCTCCAGTGCGCGACCTTCGCCATCCCCATCACGGGCCGTTTGTACCAACACATCGAGGTCGTCATCATCCAGTTCGAAGTGCTTGCGTGCACCTTCAAGCAACGCTGTGCCGATTGACCATGCCCACGCCACGCCATCCTCGCCCTGCTGCTCAAGGCCGTTCACGATGAGCCGTAGCGTGTCAGCCTTAGTCTGTTGACCAAGTGAAACTGTTTTTGGTTCCCCAGTACAAACCCTGGCGTGTGGATCCTGGTCGGCGCGCGGATCGCGAACTGGTGTGCGACTCCGGCGCCGCGCCTCAGGTGCTGCAGGCTGAACGATCTGCCGGACCATCTCGCCACAATTGGGGCACATACGGAAACCCTCAGAGCGCACGGTGGCCGCTGAGCCATCGCCGTCGGAGGGCAGGCCCTGGGGACCGTGGTTGATCCACCATATTTGCTCTTGCTGGCGAAGTTCCAAGCGCCAATCGCCCATCGACCATTCGGTTGCAGGGACGTCACGTTGCGGATGCGGCCGTACATCATAGCTGCCCTGTTGCCGTTCCTCTTCGCTATCGGGTTCGACCTCTTCCATCGACGCCTGAAATGCAGCGGCGTCCCAAGCTTCGTGGTTCCCAGCTGATAATTCCGCATTGCAACGCCGACAATTATTGTTTGACGCTTGTGCCAAGCCGCAATTTGGGCATTCGGTATATCCGAATTTCTCGGGTCCGCGTCCGGTTCCCAATGCTCCGGGGCGATGCAGAGCTAGACCCCGAACCGACCAACGATGGCCCCGGGCATACACGATTTGACCCGGACAGAACTCACGCTGCGACTGGAGTCGGCCGGCAAATACAACATCTGGATCCAGTCCCAGCGAGAGGGAGCCCGGGTCGCCAGGAAATGCATACCCGGGAAGCAATCCGGCTTCTGCCAATACGCTGGGCAAGTAAGCATATCTGTGGTCGCTGCGCAGTTTCTGTGCGAGCCTCCGGTAAGACGACTCGGTGAACTCCTCTGCGCGATTCAAACCGACACGCTGTCCCAAATCGCTCATTCGGCGCACTGCATCGGCAACGAGCGCGCCCCTCTGAGCGAGAGCTGCACGCACTCTTTGAGGAAACGCCGTAGTCACAGCCTGAAGCCAATCTGCCTGAACCCCACTGATGCTGCCGAAGATCACAAGAGCCCGAGCGTTGGCCCCTGCGGCCGCATCGCTTAACTTCTTTACCAGTTCAGCTACATTTGCCTCGATCAAATCTCCGCGCTCGGTCAGAAAAGGCTCCAGACTGTTTGCATAATCCAGCGCCGCCTCCTCCAGCACAAGGCTGTTCACGTGCCTTTCGATGGCCGCGAGATTCTCAAGATTCAGCCTGGGCGGGGGGATTGCACCCGAGATAATTTCATCGGGATGATCGAAGAAATAGCCGTCGTGCGGTGTGCCCCGGGCGAAGCCAGCGACGACACCGGTCCGTGTCTCTCGTCCGGTACGGCCAGCCCGCTGTGCATAGTTGGCTGGGCTGGGCGGTATGTTCCGCATCGCCACGCCCTCCAGATCCCCTATGTTCACGCCG
>Ga0181520_10011377_pt1 | contig 11703 bp, 13 predicted proteins | sample PEATcosm2014_Bin_29_FD_132451 | JGI IMG/M metagenome (GOLD analysis project Ga0181520, IMG submission 132451) | Peatland microbial communities from MTU Mesocosm Facility, Houghton, MI, USA - PEATcosm2014_Bin02_30_metaG | ecosystem: Environmental > Terrestrial > Soil > Wetlands > Peat | place...
ATGGGCGCAGTACGTGCCCGGCAGTTTGCCGGTTTCACGCAGTTTGAGGAGACGCTGATCGTATGAAAAAGATGAACGATGATGTACTGGATACGTATATTTCAGCAGGGAAACTTGCCTCTGTGATCCTCAGGGAAAGCGCACGTGAGATCAGGGCGGGGGGGTCCTTCCTGGAACTGGTCGAGTCTGTGGAGACCCGGGTCCGGGAGAGCGGTGCTGACCTTGCCTTCCCTCTCAATGTCTCTTTAAACGAAGATGCAGCCCACGACACGGCTGCGCCGGGTGATGAGCGGGTCTTTGCCAAAGGGGACGTGATCAAGCTCGATCTCGGGGTGCAGATTGACGGTTACATTGCGGACACCGCAACAACGGTCGACCTCGGGAACAACGCGCTCCTCCTTGATGCGTCCCGCGAGGCCCTCGAAGCAGCAATTCGCATTGTGAAGCCGGGAGTGACCGCAGGAGAGATCGGGGCAGTCATAGAAAAAGAGATTACCAGCCGGGGGTACCGGCCCATCGCCAACCTCACCGGCCATGGCCTTGGCCAATATATACAGCACCGGGACCCCACCATTCCCAACATCGCCATCAACGGCGGTTCCGTGCTTGAAGAGGGTACGGCTTTTGCAATAGAACCATTTGCCACAACCGGGAGCGGCCGGGTTGGGGAAAAGACCCGTATTGAGATTTATTCCCAGATCGCAGAAAAGCCGGTCCGGATCCCCTCTGCCCGCGCGGCCATGGAAAAGGTAAGGGAGCGCCACGGGCTTCCCTTCTCCCGACGCTGGCTTGATGATAAAAAGATGGACCTGACGCTTCCCGGCCTTGTGCGATCACAGATCCTCCACGGGTACCCCGTCCTTGCCGATATCCCGGGCTCGCTTGTTTCCCAGCACGAGCATACCCTGATCGTAACTGCCGACGGCTGCATAGTCACGACCCGCTGATGGGATAGGTATAAGGATTCAGGCGTTAAATAATAAAGGTTACAGCCATGTCCGGAGATTTGGAAAGCCTGCGCATCATGGAAGTCCTGCTGACTGCAGAAATTTTCAACCAGAACCCGACGCTCGATCTCAATGACCTGACGCCGGCCTGTCGGGAGATCTTCTGCTCCGGGGATACCAAATCCATCAAACGGCCGGTCTATGTGAGCGACGGGCTGATGAAGCGCACGCTCAATATTGCGGATGCACACGATAAGATCGCTAAAAATCCGTTTGTCTCCTACGAGGAGTTCGGTCAGCGCCTGAAGATAACAACACTCCAGCCGGCGGCAGAATGGTTCCTTGCCCAGGGGGGAAAAGATCTCGTCCGGCAGAACCCGGCGCTTGCCTTTTTCTTTGAATCGTTCAACGGTACGGGAGTTTCGTACCAGGATGTGCGCAAGGCCAACCCGCCCTACGAGGATACGCGGGCAAGCCTTGACACCAAACTCTCCAAGCTGATCGGAGAGGACGAAAAACTCCGGGGGGCGCTTGACCTGTTGATCGTGAGCGCGCCCGAAGAGATCGAGCAGCACATGGAGGATCTCATCTGTTCACCGGAACAGACCGCGATTATCCACAAAATCCACCACGCACTTCACCACCGGGACTTCCTGAACCGGCACCGCATTTACGAGGTGGGAAAACTCCTGTTCGTTGGCCCACCCGGAACCGGGAAGACTTCCTTAGCGCTTGCCATGTCCCACTCCATGCACATGCCGGTCCTCGAGGTCAGGCTTTCGATGATCACATCCCAGTATCTGGGGGAGACCTCGAAAAACATCGACAAGATCTTCGAACTTGCAAAGAAACTTTCCCCATCTATTCTCTTTATCGATGAATTCGATTTTGTCGCAAAGAGCCGGGTCACCGACGACCATGGTGCGATGAAACGGGCCGTCAACTCACTCTTAAAAAACATCGACCGTATCAGCCTGGTAAAAAACGGTGTCCTCCTGATCGGGGCTACAAATCACCCGCAATTGCTCGATGAAGCAGCATGGAGACGTTTTGACGAGATAGTGGAATTTTCCCTGCCAAACGAGGAGATGCGCAGGGAGATCATAAAGAGCAGCACGTCATCCCTGTCCTGCACCTGTGATTACCAGGAGCTCGCGGCACTCACCGACGGATTCTCCGGAGCGGATATCCGGATAATGGTAAAAGAGGCACTGCTCTCGGCCCTCATGGACAAGCGCGAAAAGATCGACAGCGCGGACCTGGAAACAGGCATACGCATGATCAGGAACCGCGACGCGATCCGGAACCTGAGCTGGAAATAACATGAAAGTCCAGCTGCTGGGGACCGGGGATGCCATAGGCACACCCAAGATCGGGTGCGACTGCCCCCAATGCCAGCATGCACAGAAGACCGGCATCGGCCGGCTGCGGACCTCCCTTCTTATCGAACAGGACGGCCGCCATATCCTTGTTGACACCTCCCCCGATCTCCGCCAGCAGCTGATCAGGTCAGGTTCACCCCATATCGATGCCGTGGTCTGGACCCACGGGCACTACGACCATTTCATGGGCTTTGGCGAGTTTTACCGGGTCCAGAAGTGTCCCCCGGTGTATGCCCCGGAGCCGGTGCTCCGGTACTGCGGCGGAACGTTCAGATTCCTTGAGTTCGAACAAAATCCGGTGGAGCCGTACGTACCGTTCGAACTTTTTGGTATCACGATCACGCCATTCCTCGTAAAACATCCCCCGGCATACACCTGCGGGTTTGTCTTTGAAAGGGGCGGTGTAAGAGTAGGGTACACCTCGGACACCAACCGGGATATCCCGCAAAAGAGTCTCAACCTGCTCGAAAATCTCGATCTCCTGCTTGTGGATGCACTCGTCCCCTCGCACATGACCATTACCAAGCATATGAACTACCTCGATGCCTGCACGCTGGCCGAAAGCCTGCACCCGAAGGCATTCCGTTGCATCCATATCAGTCATATGATGCCGTGGGAATACCCACACCTTGCCCATGATGGCGACATTTTTGAATTTCCCTAATGGGGCAGATTTTCTCCGCTGCCCTTCCCTGCTCACCCATACTTTAATAGTTCACAGGTTCCCAAACATAGGTGCATGATTGTAAAAGTACTTGAACTCGAAAAGGACAAGGCGCGACTCGTTATCCAGGGGGAGGGTCACACGTTCATGAACGCCCTTGTCGAAGAGATCCTGACCGACCCTGATGTAGACGTCGCAAAATACACTATCGAGTTCCAGTTCTCCGACCCCGAACTGCTGGTCACCACCAAAAACGCCAAGAAAAATCCCCTGACGGTCATAAAGAAGGCCTGCAAACGGATCTCCAGCAACTGCGACGATCTTCTCAAAAACCTTTCAAAGCAGAAGTAGATCCTGCAACAGATCTGCATTCAATACTTTTTTAGAAGTGGACCTGCACCAGCAGATATATTACTGTGATTACCTTTTTCTGACTCGCGAAAAAATGGGATGATGCCGGGCAGAAATTTAAAAAAAAAGCCGGTTATAGGAATACTGCCCTATTCCGCTCTTTCGGTAAAGACAATCGATCCGGATATGCGGGAGATCTTGATCTTTACGCTCTGGCCAGGCTTTGCATTCGAGACATACATGATGTAACGGCCCATCTTCACGACGCCATCACCGCGCTTGGAGAGCGACTGGATCTCGACGTCCAAAACCTGTCCCTCTTCAAGGTTTTCCGAAGCCGGTTCGGTTCTTGCCTTACGTTTCCGGACCGGGCGGTGACCTCCGCAGGCATCGCAGCGGAGGAGAAGAACCCGGTCATCCTTGACCAGGCGGGTGTCCGGCTTGCCGCATTCAGAGCATATTACGTAATCATCCACGTAACTCTTGATGATCATCCGTATCTGGGAAATCTCGAACTTCCCGTTGAAGATCGCCCGGTTGCCCTCGATTTTGCCGGAGGTTCCCAGTTCACCGAGCATATACTTCATCAGGTGATCCTTGTCGCGACGGACGGTGTCAGCGATCTCTGCGAAATTCTCGAGGATCGTGGTCTTACCTTCCACGTAAGCCTTGGCCTCAGGGACCACAAAGCGCTCCGAAGAGGCACTTTTTTCAGAAATGTGGGAATAGGCTTTTTTCAAGAGATTTTCGTAGGAGTCCGTCATACCAGTATATTATAAGGGATGCCAGGGTGCAAAAGGCTTTCCCAGCATCCAAAAAAACGGGGCATTTGCCTGAATGGTACGTCAGTCCAGTTTTGGCACTGCGGATTTGACCAGAGTGACCAGCTCGGCATTTGCAGCAGCGTCCTCGATATCCTTCTCATTGACGGAAGTAAACCCGGCAAAATTCATTCCCCGTGCTTCGATCCATTTTTTGAAAACCTCACGGCTTCCGCCGGGTCTGCCGCCGCAGGTGACAAAGGCAACCGCCCGTTTTTTTTCGCAGTTCTCAAGCACATCGATGATGGAATGAATGGCCGGCGTTGGCTTGAATGCCCAGACCGGGGATCCAAACACAAGAAGGTCGTATTCTCTCACATTCAGGTGGGACGGTTCGATCTCAGTTTTATTCTCACCGCGTGCATCCTTGCACTGCGCAAGAAACCTGGTCAGTGCCATGTGCTGTGCGCGATCCGTTACTTCGACCAGGCGGCTGTCCGGGATGACCGAAGCGATATGCTGCGCCACATGCCGGGTATTGCCCGTTTCTGAATGGTAGATGATGCAGATCCTCATAAGAGTAATAGAACGTACCCCATGCCCAAAAACTTTTCATACAAATATCCGGCACGGATGAAACGGATTGTAGGGTAAAATCCAAACGTGAACCCGGGAAAAATGAGGATTTATTTCCTGAACTGGGGCATCATTGCCCGTACTTCTTTTCCGGTCTCCTCAAGGAGGTGTTCCTCATCAGCCTTCGTGAGCGCATTAAAGACCGGACGGTTAACCATATTCTCAAGCATCCATTCCTTGGCAAACTCGCCGCTCTGGATCTCGGCAAGGATCTCTTCCATTGCCTCGTAGGCCTCCGGCCCGATGACACGGGGTCCGCGGGTCATATCGCCGTACTGCGCCGTGTTGCTCACGTACTGGCGCATATTGGTGAGCCCGCCCTCATAGATCAGGTCAACGATCAGCTTGAGCTCGTGGCAGACTTCGAGATATGCCATCTCAGGTGCATACCCGGCATCGACCAGTGTCTCGAACCCCGCCTTGATAAGCGATGCAGTTCCGCCGCAGAGCACTGCCTGTTCACCGAAGAGGTCGGTCTCTGTCTCCTCGCGGAACGTAGTTTCGAGAACGACTGCACGCGTTGCGCCGATACCCTTTGCATACGCAAGAGCTGTCTTGTGGGCTTTGCACGTGTGGTCTTGGTGGATGGCGATGAGTGCAGGGACTCCCTTACCCTCCTCGTACTGCCGGCGCACCATGAAGCCGGGGCCCTTGGGGGCCACCATGATCACATCCACATTGCCCGGCGGCTGGATCTGGCCGAAGTGGATGTTAAACCCATGGGAGAACATCAGGACCTTGTTCTCGGAGAGGTGGGGCAGGATCTCATTTTTGTAGACCGCTGCCTGGAGCTCGTCCGGCAGGAGGATTTGGATGATATCTGCTTTCTTTGCCGCTTCGGCAACGGTCATGACGTTCATGCCGTCCTTTGCGGCCGCATCCCAGCTCTTTCCCTTGCGCAGACCGATGATTACATCAAGGCCGCTGTCCCGTAAGTTCAGCGACTGCCCGCGTCCCTGTGACCCGTATCCGATTACTGCAATTTTTTTGCCCGAGAGCACCGAGAGATCGGCATCGGATTCATAGTATTTTTTCATCATAGGCTTATCCCTTTGATATCAGCAACAAAGCACATAAATATTATATGAAAAAACTAAAGAAGCACACTTGCGAAAACCAGCAGGGATGCGATGACCTATTAATCAGGTAACAGTGGATAAGGCCCCGGAACAGCCGTTCAGCGGGAAACTGCCTGACGTTCAGGCAACATCCCCCGATGTAAGGATCAACCTGACCAGGGTCGGGGTGAAAAATGTAAAAAAACTTGTCGAGGTTACCCGCCCCGATAAAAGACCGGTTGTTTTTATCTCGAACTTCGATGTTTATGTGGATCTGCCCGGAAGCCTCAAAGGTGCTAACCTCTCACGGAACTTTGAGGTGATCGATGAGGTACTCCAGCAGGCAATTGATGGCGAAGTCAACGAGATCGAGAACCTTTGCAGTGCTGTGGCACGCAAGCTGCTTGACCGGCATGAATATGCGGATCGCACGGAAGTACTCATGCGCAGCGAGTTCATGGTCAAGCGCGAGACACCGGTGAGCCACACAACATGCCACGAAGTGGTCAAGGTCCATGCCCGGGCAATTGCAAAGCGAACTTTCCGCGATCCCATTGTAAGAAAAAGCATTGGTGCCGAGGTTACCGGCATGACCGCCTGCCCCTGTGCGCAGAATATCATGAAGGAGCGGGCCAACCACGTTCTTGAAGGGCTGGGTATTGACCAGAAGACCATTGATGCCTTCTTTGCCGAAGTTCCTATGGCCACCCACAACCAGCGGGGCCGGGGTTTCCTCTGCATCGAGACCGATGACGACCAGCATGTGGACCTTGAAAAGATCATCAGGATCCTCAAAGAATCCATGAGCGCCGGCATTTATGAGCTCCTTAAACGCGGCGATGAAAGTGCCGTTGTGCTTGCCGCGCACAAAAATCCGCGATTTGTGGAAGACTGCGTCCGGGAAATGGCAAAGAAAGTTCTGAGCGGGTTTGATTACCTGCCGGGAGATGCCGTTGTCACCATCAAACAGACAAATGAAGAAAGCATCCACCAGCATGACGCGTACGCTGAACGGAGGGCAACGCTTGCAGAATTGCAGGATGAACTCAACGGCGATCACAAAACATCCTGCTGAAAAATACAAAAGAAATGAATAAAATGGCCCTGAGATAAAACAGGATCGCAGATATTCCCGGCCTTCCTGCGCGACAAAGAAAAACCGGCATTTTTTGTCTCTTTTTTATTTTAATTGCCAATTCTCCCTTTGATCTCTGTTTTCGGTACCGGGAAATTAAAACAAAAAACGTTATAAAATGGTTCGTTGTAGATACAGTTGAACGTACTTTGTACGGTCAATTATCTCTAGAGATGAGAGATGTATAGAGCAATTTTGTACCGCAATTCGAACAACGCAACATAACATGAGGCGATAATATTGTCGAAAGTTGTAGAGATTTCCCCAACCACAAGACATGAGGGACACTCCAAGATGGTCTTGAAGGTTAACGACCAGGGCATCATTGAGACGGGTAACTGGTGTTCCATTACCCCGGTGAGGGGCGTAGAGAAGCTTGCCGTCGGCAAGACCCCCGAACAGGTGCCGAAGATCGCATCCCGTGTCTGTGGTATCTGCCCGATAGCCCACAACCTTGCGGCTACCGAAGCGATGGAAGCATCGATCAAGTGCGAGATCCCCAAGGATGCAAAGGCGCTCCGTAACATCCTGCAGCTCGCAAACCGGCTGCACAGCATTGCGCTGCACGATATCCTGATCCTGCCCGATCTGTATATCCCGGGTACCGAGACCAAGATCAACCCGTTCACGGCAGAAGAGCCGGTGCGCACCGTTGCAAAGCGCATCCAGCGCCTCCGTGAGATCGGACAGACCATTGGCCAGATTGCTGGCGGCGACTGCATCCACCCGAGAAACACCCGTATCGGTGGTATGTACCGCAACTGCTCTGAGCAGGCCAAGACCAAGATGTACGACCTCGCCAAGGAAGGACTTGTCCTTGCCAAGGCCCAGATGGACTTCATGATCGCAGTCCTGAGGAACTACCAGGCACGCGAATCCGTCGATGTTGGCGGCATGAAGGTCCCCCTGCCCAAAACCCTTGGGTACCACAACCAGGGCTACATGGCAACCCACGCGTTCTATGGCAGCTCGAGCCTTGACGAATGCCCCACATGGGACATCAACCGGTTCAAGGAAGTCCGGCCATGGGACTGGTACATGGGCGAGATGGAAGTTTCGCTCGAAGAGCCACGGTACCCCGTTGGCGGAACCACCAAGATCGGCACCAAGGTCAACCCCCAGATGGAGGCCTGCACCGGCATCCCGATGTACGATGGCCAGCCGGTAGAAGTCGGTCCGCGTGCCCGTCTTGCGACCTACAAGAACTACGATGAGAAGGGCACAGTAGGCCAGAATATTGCCCGTGAGATGGAGTACACTGACAGCCTGTACGAGATGATCGATCAGATCGATGCACTCGACACCTGCGGAAAGGTTGTTGCAGACTTTATCCCCGATGGCGACGGATCCCTTGGCTGGGCAACCAACGAGGCACCCCGCGGCTGCGATGCACACATTGCCCGTGTCAAGGACTGGAAGGTCCAGTACTTCAGCATGCTCGTACCGACCACATGGAACTTTGCAACCTGCAGTGCAGCCCTCACCGGCGCACCCTGGCAGCTTGCCGAAGTCATCATGCGCGGGTACGACCCCTGTGTATCATGTGCAACCCACATGATCGTACTGGATGAAGACAACAAAGTAGTGGCTCAGAAGCTCATCCAGTGAGTGTCACCTGATGATGCAGTCGGAGATCGTCATAGTAGGGTGTGGAAATCCCCTGTTCGGCGATGACGGTTTTGGTCCTGCGGTAATTGAGGAAATGGAGAAGCTCATACTTCCCGACAATGTAACAATACAGGACGGTGGCGCAGGAGCCCCGCACTTTATTTTTAATTTCCTTGATCCCGAAGTGACAAAGAAACTCGTTGTTGTTGATATATCAGATTTCAATGCAAAGCCGGGTTCAATCTCGAAAATCTCCGGGGATACCCTTAAGCCGGGTGCATACATTGACCCCCATTCATGGGACGGCGTAGATCAGCTCTGTCGTATCAGTGCAAAAATTGATACAACGGTTGTCATGTGCCAGCCGGCAAAGGCTATCAAAAAAGGAGATGCAGATGTTGAAATCGGGCTTTCCGAAGATGTGAAAAACGCGATCCCGAAGGCAATTCAGGTTATACTCGAAACGATTGGGGTGGATTATGGGACTACTATCAATCTTCAAAAAGAAGGAAGCCAGCGCGGAGCCGCAGAAACCTGTGGCCACCAAGAGCGCTGAAGTACCAAAACCATCAGAAACCAAAAAGGAGGTTAAGCCTGTGGCAGATAAGATTACAGTAGGTTACACACACCTGAGTGGGTGTACCGGTTGCACTGTGGCACTCGCAGACAACTATGCCGGATTATTAACACTCCTCGACAGATATGTCGACCTGAAATATATGCCGACCCTTGCAGATGTCAGGCACATCCAGAAGGTTGATGTCTCGTTCGTTGAGGGATCAGTCTGTATTAACGACAAACTCGCAGTAGAAGAGATCAAGGAGACCCGTGAGAAGTCCGCAGTGGTTGTCGCCCTCGGCGGCTGCGCCTGCTATGGCAACATCACGCGGTTTTGCCGCGGCGGCCAGCAGAACCAGCCGGCTCACGAGGCATTCCTGCCGATCGGCGACCTGATCAAGGTCGATGTGTTCATCCCCGGATGCGCACCCACGCCCCAGATGATCCGGAACGTCGCGGTCATGGCATACCTGCTCCTCAAGGGAACCAAGGAACAAAAAGACCTCGCAACTGCCTACCTGACCCCGCTCATGAAGCTCGCCGGAGGCTGCGAAGCATGCGCCTGCGACATCATGACCAGCGTGATCAACCAGGGCCTCTGCATGGGATGCGGCAGCTGTGCGGCAGCCTGCCCGGTCAACGCCATTACCATGGAGTACGGCAAGCCCCAGCTCGAGCGCGACCTGTGCATTAAGTGCGGTGCCTGCTCTGCGCAGTGCCCGAGAGGGTTCTTCAACACTGATGTTATCAGTGAGTACGAGGCGATCAACGAGGCCATTATGGCGGCACTCCAGTGAAGGTGATTGAAATGGGAGCAGAACTCGGTAAATACAAATCATGCGTCTCAGCCCGGAGCACCGACAAGGAGGTTCTCAAATACGCCCAGGATGGCGGCATTGTAACGTCCCTGTTCGGCTATGCACTCGACACGGGAATTATCGACGGCGCTATTGTTGCGGCAAACAAGGAATTCTACGCAAAATACCCGTCCAAGTGTATTCAGGACAGCTCAAACCTCGATATGATCGAGCCCTGGAGACCAATCCCGGCAATCGTCAACACCAAGGCTGAGCTGCTTGCAGCGGCCGGAACCAAGTACAACATCAGCCCGAACATTGCGCTCTTAAAGGAAGCAACCCGCAGCTTCGGTCTGGACAAGATCGGTATTGTCGGCACCCCCTGCCAGATGCAGGCAGTCCGCAAAGCCCAGCTGTACCCGGTCGGCATGCGTGACGTTGGCGCAAGCATTGCCCTTGCAGTAGGTATCTTCTGCATGGAAAACTTCCCGTACCAGAGCATCCTCCAGCTCGTGGAAGACCACGCGGCAATGAAGCTCGAGTCGGTCAAGAAGATGGAGATCGGAAAGGGCAAGTTCTGGGTCTACGGCAAGCGCGGACAGGTCGTTCAGCTGCCACTCAAGGTGACCCACAAGTACGAGCAGCCCGGTTGCCACGTTTGCCTCGACTACGTTGCAAACCTCGGCGACATCTCCACCGGTTCAGTCGGCAGCCCCGACGGCTGGTCCACGATCTTTGTCAGGTCAAAGATCGGTGAGGCAGTCTGGGCAAAGGCAATCGCAGACGGCGTCTTCGAGACCCAGCCGATCGAGAAGGTCAAGCCCGGCCTTGAACTTGTGACCAAGCTCGCAAACGAGAAGATCACAAAGAACAAGAACACGCTCGAGGCACGCAAGACCTTTGGTGTGGGCAAGGCTCTCCGGAACCCCTACCTCTAACTTTTTTTATCCGTTCAACGGTAAACCGTGCTGAATAGCCGGCATACATAAAAGGAAAGAATCAAAAGACACTCCAGTTCTTGATCTCCCGGATCGAAGCGCCCGGCTTTAAGTGCAGGAAAAATCCCGCAACAGCGCCATTCAGCGCGGCTTCTTTTGAAGGATAGGTCCCCGAGTCACGATAATAATCGTTTGCGCCTTTCTCCCGCACGGCAAGGCTGGCAATTCCATAATACACACTGCCCGAGCGCAGGATCTTGATCCTGAGAGGAACTTCAACATCCTTTATATCTAGAGCATAGACTCCAACAAGCTCGCGCACATGCAGAACATCCGGGAATTCCCGGGTTAATTCGTCATCCGGTAACTGCATCACATTCGCATATGGACAGCCAAAAGAGAAAAAAGATCTGCTTTTGCACTTCAACTGCCCCGTTGCCAAAGGACTTTCAGGAAGATAGATATCCGGCCCGTACGCAAAATAAACCGCCGGTAGATTTATAATAACTATTGGTGTAACCAGCGTCTGTCCCTGGTAGAACGGGGAAAGCACCGTCACAAAATCTGAAAACAGCAATTGCACCGGACACGACTGGACCAGAGTATTTATGGCAAACCGGCAGGTAATTTCTTAGAAGATCATGGCCAGGAAATGCAGGAACTGCGGAGCACCCGCCCCGGATACCAATTCGAAGTTCTGCGACCTGTGCGGGGCACCGCTCATCGAAGAACCGGTAACACCGCAGGGGCTGCCGGTCTGTCCATCGTGTGGAGCCATTGTCTCGGATAAAAAAGCGCAGTTCTGCGATATCTGTGGAGCTCCTCTGGCAAAACAGGTCTGCCCTTCGTGCGGAACTCCAGCCCCGTC